>Ga0233365_1000796_pt1 | contig 14129 bp, 18 predicted proteins | sample ElkDunMinimDraft_27_FD_191535 | JGI IMG/M metagenome (GOLD analysis project Ga0233365, IMG submission 191535) | Fecal eukaryotic communites from dung pellets of Tule Elk in California, USA - Elk Dung C36 | ecosystem: Host-associated > Mammals > Digestive system > Large intestine > Fecal | place...
GGCGTAATTGACCCGGCGAAGGTTGTGCGCACGGCGCTTCAGGATGCGGCCTCGGTCGCATCGCTCCTCATTACCACCGAAGCGCTCATCGCCGAGGTACCAAAGGAGGACAAACCTGCGCCTGCACCGGCGATGGACTATTGATGTAATGCGGGGAGCCCTCACGGGCTCCCCTTTTTTTGGGACATTGTTGGACGCGAGCCGCCCTAGATTTGAGACTGCGCTGCCACCTGAAAACTGGACAGGTTGGTCGAGCTTTCTGCTGCAAGGCAGGTACGGCCAGAGACCTTCTTCAAGGTCACAAGGCGGAAGATGATGAGGAGCTGGACGACGATAATGATTACTAAGGCGACGACGGGGACGACGATCGCTAGCCGATCTGCGATAGCCCTGCCCCTTCGCGGCCCGTAAAGTTCTTCGCCATGGCAGATAATTTAGCAGACAAGATCAGTGAAGCCGTGCGCAAGGCCCCAGATTGGGTGCGGAGGGAAATACTGGCAGATGATCACTTACTGCGGCAGCGGGCGGAGGAAACGATGGCGGCGATGATTGCGGCTGTGCTCTCGGGAAAATTGCAGGAATAAATTGGCGACAGTGGTGCTTCTGTAAGCGTGGCCTGACGGCCGCCTTGCCAGCGGTGGGTCTGATAGGCTGATTGCCGCTCTTTTGGCGGGTAGTCAGTGCCGGACGAGATCATCGATCAAGCGAACGAAGGAACGAGTACTCATACGAGAGGTCGTATGAATACTCGGATCGAGATTGTCGGCCGCGTATCCGGGCGACGGCGCTGGACGGTGGGGCAGAAGCTGGCCGTGTTGCGCGATGCATTTGGTCCCGGCGGCTGTGTGCGGACGGCCTGCGAACAGCATAATGTCGGCAGTGGCTCGATATAGACGTGGCGCCGCCAGGCGATGTCCGGCGAACTGGCGGGTGTTCGCAAGTCGGTCGATCCGGGGTTTGCCGAGGTTCAGATCAGCGAAGTTCCAGCCTTGCCTGTTCCCCCGCTGCCTGCGGCCTGCGCACCAGCGGGCAGTCCGATCACGATCGAGTTGCCTTCCGGTGTGAGGTTGACGGTGGATGCCACAGTCGATGCCGATGCCCTGGGGCGGGTCATGGGTGTCCTGGCGAGATGATCCCGCTGCCGCCCGCGACGTGGATTTACCTCGCCTGCTGCGCGACCGACATGCGCAAGGGCTTCGACGGGGCGGCGGTGCTGGTCCAGCAGGTACTGGAACAGATCTCGCTAGCGGGGCGTAGCGTCCGAACCGCAAATAGCTCCATCCGCCCAGTGGTAAAACGCGAGCGCGATTTACGTTTAGCAAGCCGCTGCGCCCCTCCCGGGGCCGTTTCTACCGCGAGGCTTACGCCTCGCTGAGCCGGGCGGCGCCCCCGCCCGTCTCGCCCTTTACTTAACTTGGGTAGTGATCGTGCAATCATCTCTAGCGGAATCTGCCCGAACGACCTGCCGGTCCGCCTCCAGGTGCGGTTCCGGCAGGCCATTTGTTCAAACATCAGGCAGCATTGCGGGCCTCATCCGTAAGGCTTTCGATACGGTTGTTAGCCGACGGGCCGCCGATTTCAATGCGCCGTGGCTTCATCGCCTCGGGAACCACCCGCTTGAGTGCAATGGTGAGCAGACCGTGCTCGAAGGTTGCCTCACCCGCCTCGATGAAATCGGCCAGTTGGAAGCGCCGCTCGAACGAGTGCATCGCGATGCCGCGGTGTAGGTACTCGCCGGCCGCCTCGTTTTCAGAATGCTTGCCCGTCACTGTGAGCAGGTTCTGCTGAGCCACGACTTCAATCGCTTCGGGTCGAAAACCCGCGACCGCCAGCGTAATGCGATAGCTGTCCTCACCATCCCTGTAGATGTCAAAGGGCGGGAAGCCATCGCCGCTGTCAGTGCGCGATCCGGTTTCCATTAGGTCGAAGAGACGGTCGAAGCCGACCGTGGAGCGACGATAGGGGGCAAAGTCGAAGTTAGTTCTCATTTCCAAATCCTCCGTTTGAAGCAATTCAGACGTGAGACGCACCGGAACACGGAGCCGGTGCCCTCTATGTCCACCGGACCCCGAACGAGGCATCCGGCACCGGCTAGCTAATTCACGCCTTTCGACTTTCAAGGACCCAAATCACGCGTACCGCGAAAAATTTTGCACGTGCCTGATGAGGAGGTTAGAAGGCAGCTAGGCCATTGCTGGCAGCGTCTTCCGGCGCTTGTGTCTGAAAAGACCTGTTTTCCGTACAGGTGAACAGCCGTCCATTCATGCGCCTGCTGGCAGCCGAGACTGACCGCATTTACAGATAAGATGCATTGGCAGATGGGCAGGAAGGTCGGGGCGCGAGACGCAGGGGAGCAAGTGTCTGCCCCGCTTACGCCCAGCTGCCGGCACTCGCCTTCGTAGTACACGTGTCCGAGGGCAGTGCTGCGCGTAACTGTCGGTGCTCCAGCACGATGAGCTCGTTCGAGAATACCGCTATTCGTCCAGGACGGCGCTATCCGGCCGTTTCTGCTCTGCAGTCGATATTTGCCAGAGTCCCATGTTGAGTTGTTACGACCTAGATGAACCAACGGCCACATCCGGGTTCAAAACTCCGAGTGGGCATTGCCAGGAAAACCTGGCATGCACTCCAGACGGTCGAACGAACTCGAAGGGCGAGCCGGTGTCGATAAAGGAACGGTCTCACCTGCAGCGCGGTGGTCGCGCAATCTAAGGCGCAACGTCGCCGACGCGCGCGGCAATCGGCCGCGCATGCGTCACCAGTGTCGTCAACAATTTGCCTGGTTCTTCGCTTGTAATGTGGTGCCCCGAGCGCTCGAACCAGATCAACTGCTTGGACGGCGCTTGCAGGCGCGAGAACCATTCCGCGGCCACGTCACTCGAAACATTTACGTCGTGCCGACCCAGCAGCAGCAACAGCGGGACCTCCAATCGCCGGATCGTCGACATGTCAATTGCCAGTACCTTGGGCAGCAGCGCTTCGGTAACCGCTGCCTGGCCCTTGAATGCATTGCGGACATCGTCGTCGCTATATTCTGGTGCTAGCTTGATAGCCGCCGCCTCAAAGTCACCGCCGGTCCGCCGCCATGCGGCGCCGCCATAATGGTTTAGCCATTTGCGCTGGGTGAGGATTGCGGGGACGGTCAGCGTGTGACCCGGATCACCATAGGGGGCAATTGCTTCTAACTCGGCGATCGCCTGCGCATTGCCGTCGGCCCGCGCTTTGGCCAGTGTCCATGTCCATCCGCGCCGTTCGCTTTCGGGCCCATTCGTCAGTTGCCCCATCCCGATATAGCCGTGAAGCCAATCCGGATGTGCCGCGGCAAGCTTCAGACCCATCACACTGCCCCAGCTGTGACCGAGAACGAACACCTTGCGCTTGCCGAAGCGCTTCAGCGCCCACTGCACCACCTCCTCCGCATCGGCTTGAAAGCGTTCGGGCGTGAGTGTCGCGAGGTCGCTCGCACCGCTCAACGTATAGGTTTTGCCGGCGTTACGCTGGTCCCAATGGACGACAGTAAAATACTCATCCCAACCGCGATCCCACCACCAGTCGAGGGGCATTTCAACGAAACCGGGGCCGCCGTGAAAATAGATCAGCACCGGGTTTCGCAAATCTTGGCTGCGGATAGATATGGCCTGGCGAATGCCACCGAGGGGAACGGTCTCGATTGTCTGTAGACCTTGAGGGCTGACAATTTCTCGCAGGCTAGCGATAATTCTGACGGCTTCGGCGCGGTTGTGCGGTCCGACCGGTGGCGTGATCACAGGCTCGGCAGCAGCAGATGCTGAGACGGCTATCGCTGCTAGCGCGATGATCCTCTTCATACCCTCTCCGTTCAACTGCGCCTCCCAACTCGCGCGGTCGCTGTTCGTTTGCATTAAGTTATTTTCAGGACGTCTGCTGCGCCAAATTCCAGGCCTCTGCCAGCGTGCTTACCTTTCTAAATGAGATCGATGAAGGCGCTTCCCAGCCAAGGCCATTCTCTGTTCGACCATGGCTTTGTACTTTCAGCGGTCCGCCTCAATGTCGCCCCCTATAGCTGACACTAATTCCTAGCTGCCCTGCTGACCTCCTCGTCAAGCAGGGTAGCACCAGCGCGGTACGGCGTTTATCGTATCCTTGCCACATCACGACCCCCGTCTTGAAAAGCGGTGGGCAACCTGACCGGGGTTTTCGCGACAGCTATTCGCAGGCAACACCCAAGGGATGAACCACGAAAGGTCGCATGAAACTGATTAGGGCGCCGGCGGCGTACGCTCGCTGGCTACTATTTGGGCAGGCCCAACCCGGAGCAGGTGAACCGGGCGCGCGCGGACCTCTTCGACAGGCACAAACGCGAGGATGCCATTTCGGCCTGCCTCTGAAGCGGGTGTTCAAGCCGCCGAGCTGTGAGATTGCGCAAGAGCCGGGGGGGGGTGGCTTATTGCGCAAGCCGACGACTTGAACTCATCTCAAACGCACATTTCGCGCGTGGGTTGCCCTAGTCTTGACGGTTAGCCATCATCGTCGGGGGGCATGATCCTACGCTAGGTGACGCTTTCGCGATGGTCCAGTAGGCCAGTGAGAATCACGTAAGCGACCATATGCACGCGGTTGCGCGTTCGGGTCTTGAGCCGAACGTTCTCGACATGGCGTTCGATGGTGGAAGGCGCGATGCCGAGTTCAAGCGCGGATTCTTTGGCTGAAAGGCCCTGAGATACCAAATGGACAATCTGACGTTCGCGATCAGTCAAATGTTCTACTGGACAAATCGTGCTCATGAATTCGCCTCCCTTGCAGACTTTTGACGGTGGGGCGCCCTTAGCAGGAGATGATGTGAGCGGCCATAATGGATAAACATCTGTTCCAAATCAGCACGGATCGCTCGGTCACCAGAAACGGAACGGCAGCGGCATGGGAAATCGCCCCGGAGCCGTTAGTCCGAGATGATCCACACTCCGCTAGGACCCTCCTTTATACTGCACACTTTACCATCACCATCCCAGAGCTGAGCCGGACGATTATAGCGCTGTGCAACGATCAGCGCCTCTTCCCGACTGCCCAAGTTGATGGTGATCGACTGCGCCGGTCCTTTAGGACCAAGGTCGATGACGAGACGGTAGGAGTGCATGTTACACCCATGTGTTTAAAAGAGAATGCGTTGACGTCACTTCTGCGACCCCGCGCTCTTCATATGATGCAAGGTGCATCAATTTTGGGGCGGAGTCGAGGCGACGGCGAACGCCCGCCCTTCAAACCTGCTTCTTCTCCCCCGCGGCATCAGCGACGTGAAGCCGCACAACAGCGGTTTCCTTTTCGCCAGTGGCAGCATCATGTTCGGCAAAGACGCGTTCGATCTCCGCACGCTTCTCAAAAATGAGTTTCGCCACGCCAGCGGTCATGCCGCCCTCATCGCCGACCCGGCCGAGAACGCCAGCCAAATCTTCGAGAGTAGCCTTGTGAAGATCACCATGAAGGCCTCCTTTCGCGTCCCGAAATGCAAGACACCGGACTGCCATATTTAACCTTTCCGATACAAAGGGTCAGAGCCAATAGGCCTGTATATCACGGGTGTTGTATAACGGGGAGCGTCGGACGTGGCTGCGATCCCGAGCGGTAAGAACAAGCAAGAATGCTATCGTTCAACTGACGGCACCACGACAGCACCAACGGGCCCACAAGTGTCCATAACCTATGTTGTTTTGGAACCAGTTCTAACCTGTAGCTTTGCATTCACGGTTGCAAAAACTGCGCACCGGCTATCGGCGCGTGCCGCCGTCCGCCGACGCGACTGATAGGATAGTCCATGCTCATCATTGAACGCGTGCAGGTGACCACGGAATGGAATGAATTCATTGGCCCTGCTATCCTCACCCACGCCCAGTTGGATGCTTGGATGGGATACCTGGTTTTCGATGGACCGAACAATCCTAGCCAATTCTCGAGCCTCGACGACAAGTTGATACTCCTTCAACCTAACAAGACAACTCTCACGGGTCACGTGGATCGCATCTTAGGCGACGGGCCCGCCTACGCATCACTTGTCCCGAAGCGGATTAAGCAGCTGCGCCGGCCGCTGCGGTTGATCTCTGAGATTTACGGCGACACCATCTGAGTTCTCACCATCATTCATACCAAACGTATCGGCCACTGGTGCCCAATTGAGGGCAGTTCGTCGCTTTCACCTGGTTGTCGGCCCTCGCCGGAACCGTAGGGTTTTGGGACAAAGCGGTCTTACCGGCCAGCCTCCCACAATAACGGCTTTCGGCGGATGTCATCGTTTCGAGGCGTGGTAACTGAGCCATATCAGTTTGGTAGCACGAAACGGGAGGCTTCGCCCCGTCGAGCCTTTACCAACCGCTTCTGAAACGGGAGCGTAAGAATGAAACTGATAGACGGAAAGGTCGCCATCGTTACGGGCGCGAGCTCGGGAATAGGCAAGGCGGCGGCAACATTGTTTGCCGCGCATGGCGCAGCCGTGGTGCTCGTTGCACGGCGACAAGAACAACTGAAACAGTTGGTCCAGGCCATCGAACAAAGGGGGGGGCCGTGCCCTCGCAATCGCAGGAGACGTCGCCGATGAACGCACACACCAGGAAGCGGTCTCTGCCGCGCAATCAACATTTGGCGGCCTGCATATCGGCTTCAACAATGCCGGACTAGTAGGGGTCATGAAGCCTCTGGCTGAGATAGAGCCGGCGGAATGGCTCGACGTAATGACAGTCAACCTGACGGCAGCATTTCTCGGAGCTCGAACACAAATTCCTGCGATGTTGAAGCTGGGAAGCGGGGCTCTGGTATTCACCGGCAGTTTCGTCGGGAACAGCGTGGGCTTGCCAGGTATGGCGGCTTACGCGGCAGCGAAAGCAGGACTGATGGGATTGGTGCGCGGCATCGCGGCGGATTACGCTGCAGCAGGAATCCGTGCAAACGCCCTCCTACCGGGTGGGACCGCCACTGAAATGGCCGGTGATGCCGCGCAGCGCGAATGGGCTGCTGGTCTGCACGCGATGAAGCGGATCGCTGAACCCGAAGAGATCGCCAAGGCGGCTTTGTTCTTGGCCAGCGACATGGCGAGCTTCGTCACGGGCTCTGCGTTATGGGCTGACGGTGGCAATGCCGCAGTGAAACTATAACGCCGTTAGCGCGGTCACCTTTTTCCCCGATCCCAATCAACTCACGCTGTTCCGCTGCTGTATGGCGATCGGCCGGGTACGCCGGAGTTGGACGTTCGCCGATGGAGACAGAACGACTGGCTATGGTCGCGAGCTACGAAGAATGGACGGTTTTCAGCTGGGCAACCAGAACGATGGTCTGCATGACATGAAAGAGCCCTTGCTGATCGGATTAGCCGATCAGCAAGGGCCAGCCGACAACTACATGATGACAGCACACCGTCATTGGTGACAGGCTTTTCCAGCAGTGGGGTCCGAAAAGACTTGATTCTCGTTCATGAGATCGGAAATGCCGAATTGGGTGGAATGCTGACTATCAGTTTTCAGGAAGCCGCCAATAAAAGATGATGCCCTAGGCTTGCATCCCACCACCGGTGCTGCTCGCGCATCACGCCAGTAAGGCGGCCGACCGGACGAACCGGACAGACCAAGCAGATTTACCTGAACGCAGCCGAAATCCGACCGTTCTATGCAGGGATCGCGGTTGCACGTGTACCCACGGAATGCCATGGGTGCCATGGGTGCTCGTCTTCCTAGCGGCGTGCAGGTTGATGAACTGGTCGGGCCGCCAGTACGAAATTTCGTACGGAGACCCTGCAATGGTCGATAGCCCCCATTTCCGGCCCAGCGCGCTACGCAGATTCCTCGATGGGCAATCCTCAGCCGGCTTAATGTTGATGGGAGCTGCGGCGCTGGCGCTGGTCGTTGCAAACTCATCTTTGGGGCTTCGCTATCAGGAGCTGCTAGTCGCCAAAGTCGGTCCGCTCTCGGTAAGCCATTGGATCAACGACGGTTTCATGGCCATTTTTTTCCTGCTCGTTGGTCTGGAAATTAAGCGGGAGGTCGTGGACGGTCAGCTTTCCACTTGGTCCCGCCGGGCTTTGCCGGGCATCGCCGCCGCTGGCGGCATGGCCGTTCCTGCTCTGATATTTCTGGCGTTCAACCCCGGGGCAACCGCTCACGGATGGGCTATCCCAGCGGCTACGGATATCGCCTTTGCACTGGCGGTCATTTCCCTCCTAGGCCCTCGGGTTCCGTCGTCGCTGCGCGTCTTTCTCGCGGCCTTAGCCATTATCGATGACCTCGGCGCCGTGGTAATAATCGCGCTGTTTTATACCTACGGGCTCTCAATCATCGACCTGGCGGGCGCGCTGGCGATCGTGTTGGTCCTCATTACGTTGAATCGTGCCGGCGTCACCCGACTGACCCCTTACCTCGTCCTGGGCACGGTGCTCTGGGTGCTGATGCTCCGTTCCGGAATTCACGCGACCTTGGCGGGTGTGCTTCTTGCGTTCACCATCCCCATGCAGCGAACGGGCGCTAGCCCCGACGGGGAAACCAATAGCGCGCTTCATCGTCTCGAGCGCGCACTTCACCTGCCTGTCGGCTTTTTCATTGTGCCGATTTTCGGTTTGGCCAATGCAGGTGTGCGCTTAATTGAGGTGCCAGCAGAGTCACTCGTCACGCCCGTCACGCTGGGCGTCGGGCTAGGCCTGCTTGTCGGGAAGGTGGTCGGCATTTTGGGCTTCTCGACGCTGGCCATTCGACTTGGGCTAGCGGATATGCCGATTTATGCGGGGCGGGGGCAATTGGCAGGTACGGCACTGCTTTGCGGTATCGGTTTCACGATGAGTATTTTCATCACACTGCTTGCATTCCCGGCTGACCCGACCGCGCAGGCCCAAGCTAAAATCGGAATCCTTGCCGGGTCCCTCCTGTCGGGCCTTGCCGGCTATACGCTGCTACGCTTGGCGCGCAGTGACTGGCCACCAACCCCGTCGCGGTAGCTTATGCCCGCCCAGCTTCTGGGCTTCACGCACACCGCTTTGAAGAGTGGCAAGTAGTCGCCTGCCGACCGGCATCTTGCCTCTGTCGGAAATCACATCCTTTCCGTTAGCTGACAGTGCGGCGAATATCCGGGCGGGGTGAGACGTGAACAGGGCTATGTCCGGGGTGTTGGATAACCCCATGCCGACCGGAGACTCGTTTAAGGGCGACATTTCCTGCGCGATGGCAGCGGGCGGCACAGCGCTCGGTGGATATTGGTGCGCGCATCGGTGCTGAACGGGCGTCCGTCCTCTCTGTCTGTCTGCCAAACCGTCGCAATGGCAACCCAACATCGCATGTCGCTTATCTCCGCCCTTGAAGACTACGCGCGCTGGCTGCGCATCGATATTGACCGGCCCAGACCAGCGCGGGTCGAGCGAGCCAGGATGGAGCTGATGGATGTTCTGTATGAAGGGAAGGCCAACGACCATGCGCCTGAAGCTTGAATTGGCCGCTCTCGGGCAGGGAATGATAGCCGTCTATTTAGATGGCGTGCGGTCGCTGGCTCATTGGCTGACGTGACACCAGAAGCGGGTGTTCAAGCCGCCGAGCTGAGGGATCGCGCAATAGCCGAGGGGAGCATATTGCCCAAGCCGACGACTTGAACGCATTTTAAACGCTCAGTTCGCGCAGGGTTGCTTGGCTCGATGGCCGCCAAGCACTGCCGATGGCTCCACGCTTAACTCGAGATAATCCAGAGGCCGCCTTCACCGCATGTCAGGCTACACAGTTTCCGATCTTCACTCCAAAGGTAAGCGTGGCCTGCAGGCCGCCGATCAAGCGGCCTGAGCTATTGGTGTTTGGTCCTGTGCCCAGTTCCAAGGCGTGAGATCGTCCCAACGCGAGGCTGGCCAGCCACCTGCGATCTTCGCGATGACAAGGTCGACCTTGAGGCCGTTCGCCGTTGGGGCTTGCCGCTGACTACCCTCGACGACTTCATCGCGCAAAACCGCGACAAGTTCGTCATCGGCTAAGCGCTCGCACGTCTGTATTCCACAGCCTGGCACGTCCGCTTCAAGGGGCGAGACGCGCCAGGCCAAATTTCTGAGATTGGGCGCGAACGGCCCGGCGGCTTTGACCGGCGCTAACTTCTGTCGGGAGCGGACGATCACCATCGTGGAATGAACGACCGGGTCTGGGCGACTGCCGTCAGGTAGCTTTAGTCCGAGTTGGGTGGAAAGCTGACAGACTACTTGAGGAAAGGTGCAACCAAAAATGGACTGCCAACCTCCCAAACCCTTCGTTACGATCCGCTAATTGCAATACTGGAAAGATCTGTAGCCGGGTCAACAGGTATGCCCGCCTCTTTGCGCTCCGAATAGCGGTCCACCAGCGCATCGGCGTGCGGCCGCAGCAGCACGGTGAACCGCACCAGCTCCTCCATCACATCCACGATGCGGTCGTAATAGCTTGAAGGCAGCATCCGTCCAGCCTCGTCAAACTCGTTGAAGACTTTAGCCACCGACGACTGGTTGGGAATGGTGAACATCCGCATCCACCGGCCCAGCACCCGCAGCGTGTTGACGCTGTTGAACGACTGCGATCCGGCCGACACCTGCATGACCGCCAGCGTGCGGCCCTGCGTGGGGCGCATGCCGCCCATCGCAAGCGGCAGATGGTCAATTTGCGTCTTCATGATGCCGGTGACCTGGCCGTGCCGCTCTGGACTGCACCAGACCTGCCCCTCGGACCACAACGAGAGTTCGCGCAGTTCATGGACCGCGGGATGATCGTCATCAGGGACTTGATCAGGCAGCGGCAGTGTCGACGGGTCAAATATGCGCGTTTCGCAGCCAAATATCTGCAACAGCCGCGCCGCTTCCTCCACGCACAGGCGCGAATAGGAACGCTCACGCAGCGATCCATAGAGTAGCAGGATGCGCGGCGCTGAATCTTCGGGACCCAGCCCTGTCGCCGGACGGTTGATTAAATACTGCCGGTCTAGCGCAGGAAGATGTTCGGGGTCGGAAAGCTGTCTGAGCGGCATGGTTATCTCCTCAAGCCCGAGCCGTGGCCGGGAACCAGCGCCGCCCAAGCCACAGGGCCACGTGGACGAGCAAGATCAGGACCGGCACTTCGACCAGCGGGCCTATCACCGCTGCGAAGGCGACGGGTGAGGCAAGGCCGAATGCGGCGATGGCAACGGCGATAGCCAGTTCAAAGTTGTTGCCGGACGCCGTGAAGGCGATGGCGGTGGTGCGCGGATAGTCGGCCTCTATCAGTCGTCCCATGAAGAAGCTGACGAGGAACTGGACGACGAAGTAGATCGTCAGCGGGATGGCAATCCGCACAGCATCCAGCGGCAGCCGCACGACATCGGCCCCTTTCAGCGTGAACATGGCGGTGATGGTAAAGAGCAGTGCGGCCAGCGTGATCGGCCCGATCCTTGGCAGGAACGTGCTTTCATACCAAGCCTCACCGCGCTTCGCCACGAGGTGTTTGCGGGTCAGGAAACCGGCGACAAACGGCACGCCCAGATAAATCAGCACCGCATTGGCGATAGTCCAGAAGCTGACGTCGATAACGCTGCCTTCCAGCCCGAACAGCGGCGGCAGAACGGTGAGGAACAGCCAGGCGTAAACGCTGAAAAAGGCGATCTGGAATACCGAGTTGAAGGCGACCAGACCGGCAACATACTGGTTGTCGCCCTTCGCAAGCTGGTTCCACACCAGCACCATGGCAATGCACCGCGCAAGGCCGATGAGAATAACGCCGGTCATGTATTCCGGGCTGTCGCGCAGGAAGATGATGGCCAGCGCAAACATCAGAGTCGGCCCGATGAGCCAGTTCTGCACCAGCGACAGCACCAGCACGCGCCTGTCGGCAAACACCGCCGGAAGATCGTCGTACCGCACGCGCGCAAGCGGCGGATACATCATCAGGATCAGCCCGATTGCGATTGGCACGTTGGTCGTGCCCACGGACAGGCTGTTGAGCGCTGCCGGCAGGTCGCTGAATACCGTGCCGAGCGCTACGCCCAGCGCCATCGCAGCAAAGATCCAGACCGTCAGATAGCGGTCGAGAAAACTCAGCCGCTCGGGCGGAGACCTGTGCTTCATTACTTCACTTTCCGGCCAGCATTATTGATCACGCGCTCTCCGTCTTCCTTTGTGAAAGCACCGCGCTGTCCAGCAGGGAGAAGATCGAGAACTGCTTCTGACGGACGACAGAGCTTCACGCCAAGGGGCGAGACGACTAGCGGCCGGTTGATGAGGATCGGATGCGCCATCATCGCATCAATCACAGCCTCATCGTCGAGACTTTCATCGGCAAGGCCGAGTTCGGCATAAGGCGTACCCTTTTCCCGCAGTAGCCCACGCGGTGAAAGGCCAGCCTGCGCGATCAGCTCGATCAGTTGCGACCTGCTTGGCGGCGTGTGAAGATATTCAATGACATGCGGCTCGATCCCCGCGTTGCGGATCATCGCCAGTGCATTGCGCGACGTCCCGCAAGCGGGGTTATGGTAGATGATGATGTCGGTCATTTTACTCTCTGTCAGCAGCAGGTGAGTTCGGCCAGAAACGGTTCGCACAGCTCCGCGCGGCCTTGGCAGCAGTCCTTGGCGAGGAAGACCATAAGGCCCTTGAGGGCATTGATATCCGCCCTTTGAATCTGTTGGCGTCCGCGCTTCTCAGCGAGCACCAGCCCTGACTTTACCAAAACGGCGAGGTGGGTTGAAAACGTGCTCTGGCTCAATCCTGAGGCTTCAACGAGATCACCAGTCGACAAGCCGTCGGGTTCGTGGCGCACCAGCAGGCGGAAGGCTTCAAGTCGCGTGGGATGCGCGAGCGCTGATAGAATCGAGAGAGCGTCATGGGTAACCATTAATCGTATATACCCGATGCATTTTAAAGCAGTCAATAAGTTATCGGTTATTTACGATGCGATGTAGAGGTCACGGCAGGTCGCAGGTGGTGAATCAGTCACGCAGGGCGTCCGCAATGGGCCTTTTCCGACCGTCCGCTTCAGCCCCTCCGAACGGCCGGTTCTGTGCGGAGCGAACGTGCGCCATCCAGTGAGCGAACGGCTTAAAGTGGTCAGTCGCTGCGGGAAAAGCAGACTTCCACACTTGGGGATCGAAAAGTCGTGGGCTGCGAGTCCGACAGGGGGCGTCTGCAGAAGAGGCGTTATGTGGCGACCCCGCACAGGGGAAATCTGTGCGGGGTCGTTACCTTTGTCCTCCGATGAGAGAACGACTATAGACGTCAGAACTCGAACTTAATCGTACCGCCCCAGGTCTGCGGGTCGCCCGCATAGGCGGCGATCAGGCCCGTATTGCCGCCGGTGCCGGCCAGATACAGGTCGATGTAGTTCTTCTTGAAGGCGTTACGCACCCAGACGAAGGCATCGAACTGCTCGGTGCGGAAGCCGGCACGGAAGTTGTGCAGCGAGTATCCATCGACCCAGGTGTAGATTGAGGGTGACGGGTTTGACGACCACCGCGAGCGATAGCTCGCGTCGTAGCCGAGATAATACTGCCCTTCCTGATCGAACAGCGAGCTTGGGACATTGTATTCAGCGCCCCAGGACGCGGCCCACTTCGACACGCCGGGCAGAACCGAGCCGGACACGTCAACGAACGGCGGACTGACGGCACCTGGCTGTGCCGGCGCGCCGATCGTGCCGGTATAGGAGCACCGTCCCGTCACCACGATGCCGGTGCTGCTGCCGCCCGCGAGTTCCGGCGGCGGCGGTGCGTCGCAGAAGTTCGTGAACTTGGCATCGGTGTAGGCGCCGTTGACATAGGCGCTGAAGCGGTCGCTCGGACGGATGGAGAAGTCAGCTTCTACACCGCGGCTGCGGACCTTATCGGCATTAGCGAGATAACCGCGGACAGTACCGAGCTGACCGTTGCTGACGCTGGCCTGGAAGTCCTCGATCTCGGTCCAGAAGCCCGTGATGTTGAACGTCGCGCGGCGATCCCAGAACTGCGTCTTGAGCCCGACCTCGAAGTGGTCAACCTTCTCAGGCTTGATCGTGAAGGTTTCCGCGATCGCAGCCCCGGTCGCGTCCGCCGGCACACCGTTAAGATTGATGCCGGCGGTTTTGAACGAGCGTGCGTAGGTCGCATAGACATTCGCGTCGGGCGTTACCTCGTAGGCCAGGTTGAGGTCATAGGACACGTTCCATTCGCTGAGCTTTGGA
>Ga0233365_1000798_pt1 | contig 14096 bp, 16 predicted proteins | sample ElkDunMinimDraft_27_FD_191535 | JGI IMG/M metagenome (GOLD analysis project Ga0233365, IMG submission 191535) | Fecal eukaryotic communites from dung pellets of Tule Elk in California, USA - Elk Dung C36 | ecosystem: Host-associated > Mammals > Digestive system > Large intestine > Fecal | place...
GTTTGGTGTACACATGACCGGTTGCCCCAACGGCTGCGCGCGGCCTTACAACACCGATATCGGAATTGTCGGCCGTAGCGTCGATGGGAAAACGGGTGAAGGCAAATACACCCTCTTCCTCGGCGGCAACTTGATCGGTAACCGGATGAACACGATCTACAAAGATCTGGTGCCGCTGAGTCAAATCGTCCCGATGTTGCGGCCAGTCTTGCTGTACTTTAAGCAGTCTCGCTCCGCTGGGGAGACCTTTGGCGACTTCTGCAACCGGCTCGGGATGGAGGAATTGCTGCGGTATGAACAGTCTTATGAGGCTGAGCTAGCGGCGACATCGTCGTAGTCGATCGGTGAATGCGTTCCCACGCATCATGATTTCCGAGCTGCCCCCCTAGGTCCGGTTTTAAGTGGCCGGACACAAGTAATTTGTCGTAAGAGATATCGTTCAGCACGATACATGCCGTATGTGCGAAACCTCTTCATGGAACAAACTTGTGTCCGGGTGCTTACAGGCATGTCCTCTCTCGCCTTGGCCTCGGTTTTATAGGAAAGCATCATGCGTTATGGGATTGTGTTGAGTTGGTTCGCGCTGGCGATCAGCAGCGCGGCCGTCGCGGATCAGCCTACACCCGGAAGCGTCCAGCACGCTGAACTCGGTGACGGCGTGGGGTTAGAAGCCGTCTACATTCCAGCCGGCGAGTTCTTCATGGGTAGCACGCCGGAAGAAAAACGCTGGGCCACTGGAATTGAAGGCGGGGCGACCCCGGGGACCGAACGCGAGCAGTATGAAGGCCAGCAGCCACGTAAGATGCGCGTGGCGGATGGATTCTGGATGGGCCGCACCGAAGTGACTGTCGCGCAGTTCCGGCGCTTTGTGGAAGCGACCCAATACGTCACCGATGCCGAGAAACCCGGCGGGCAGACACAGTGCTTCAATCCTCAGTGGACCAGCTACAACTTGACGACCGCGGTCACGCATCCTTGGGAACCGATGTCCGGGAAGAGTTGGCGCGACCCAAACTTTGCGTTTCCGCTGCGCGACGATTTTCCGGTGGTGTGCGTTAGCTGGTCCGACGCCTGTGCATTTGCCCAGTGGCTGACCGACCATGAGCGCGCCGCGGGACGCTTGCCAGCAGGACTCGAATATCGCCTCCCGACCGAAGCCGAGTGGGAGTATGCCTGTCGCGGCGGAAGCATGGAGAGCCACTATTTTTGGTGGGGTAATGAACTGAGCGATGGAGAAGGACGCTTGAACATTTCCGCTGTCGACTTTCTGCCTGATCGGAAGCAGAAATGGCCGCTGGCAAGCGCCCCTTGGAGTGACGGCTTCGCCTTTGTTGCTCCGGTTGATCACTATGGCGAGCGGGGCCGTAATCGATTCGGACTGGCCGATATGTGTGGCAACGTCTGGGAAGTGGTGCTGGACCACTTTGATCCTCAGGGCGGTCATGAACAGCTCCACACGGTCAACGAAAATCCCCGCCCGGTCTGCCGAGGAGGCAATTACTTCGATGTCCCTGGCAATGCCCGCTGCGCGGTCCGGCTCGGACTCGCCGGGCCGCACTACTCCGATTCCCGCGACGGATTTCGCGTCTGCCTAGCTCCACCGCGCAGCCACGACTGATCCTTACCGCGCCTCCTCACCGCCCCGATCGAGCAGGGCATTGTTGGCATTGCATTTGCAACCAGACGTGACCGGCGGTGACTGGCCGTCTGATTGTGATTGCAGCAACAAGAGCTTAATCGGAGAGGTGTGAGATGGGTTTGTTAGCTCCGGGACGTAATGAAAAGGTCGGCTGTGCTACTTGGATGATCGGGGGCATCATTCTGATCATCGCCGGTATCGGCGCCATGGTTGCCGGTGTCTTTGATGCCTTGTTTTAAGAGCTTCAGTGCCTGCCGGCGCCATTGCTGAGCAGGTCTGGATAAGTCTTTCGGTCGAATCGGTCGCCGGTGCTCAGCTCATGGTTCGTGAGAACCTGACGCTAGCGCGTGCTGGCCGATTGAATTTTGCTGAGGATCATGTCTTTGCTGCTTACCGGCCCTTTTGTCTCAATCGGCTTGCCTGATCCAGTCTTCATCCAAGCGAACATACTTCATCGTCTTGCCCGCTTCGACAAAATAGCTGTAGACGACGTGCAACGTTTCGTCACGTCCTTGAATGATGACCGGGTAGTGATATTGGCCGCTGGCGTGGTCTTCTAACGACCTCGACCACTTCCATGTTTTTCCCTCGTCCTCCGAAAGCAACAGCGTCAGCCTTGATCGACCGCTGGTGGTGTCGTTACAGATCAATACCCAGCGGCCATTGTGTAGTCGAACCGCATCGAGACCCGATCCGGGATTGGGGACATCGGCGTGCGTTGCAACGCTCCAAGTGATTCCATCATCACGCGATTCGGAGACCAACACCTTCCCGCCGGGGCCGTTATTTCTCATGAAGGCGACCAGCGTGCCATCGTCACGTCGCAGGACAGCCGGTTGGATGTTCCCAAAGCCATAGATCGGTTTACTGGCATACCATGATTGCCCGCCATCGTCGCTGATCGCCATGATCGAGATCGAGAACGTGTCGGTATACAGCGGCAGAAGAATCCGGCCGCTGGGCAGCACCGTCGGCTTGCAGCGTGGTTGCCATCCAAGCCGCTGGTACAGTTTGTCGCTCAGGCGTTCTTTCGCCTCATCGATTTTGGCTACAACGTTGGGTGGCAACGGTCCGGGGAGTTGCTGGGAAATCAGTTCATCCAACACCTGCGTCGCTGCAGCGCTGAAATCGTCTGGCTTGAGCAACACGAGCCCCTGTCGATCCCAGCGGAGACCTTCGGCTGCGGTCGCGCGATCGGCAACCAGGTAGCGGGTTAAGCACGATTCCCAGCTATTGGCAATCACCGTCGGCCAGAACAGCCACAGGCGATCCGCGTCATCCACGTGCATGCAGGTGTTGCAGTCGGGAAAACCCGGCTCATCAGCCATGAGAAAAGGTTCCGACCAAGCCTGCTCTCCGGCTCGCTTCCACGCTCCCAGCACCACGACATCGTCGGCCCGCCGCTCGCCTGACCCACGGTACCAAGACACCAACAGATCGCCGTTGGCGAACTCGACAATCCCCGGTGCGTGGTTGTGATTCGAGTCGAGCGGGAAAACCCATTGTGATTCGGGAGCATCATTGGTTCGAAGTGCTGCAGGCTGTGCTGCCGCGATCACCGGCGGTTGAGACCAAGCCTGCTTGTCGTCAGTAAGTCGAAACGCCAAAGGAAAGATAAGCACAATGGCAAGGGGCATCAAGTTGCGAGTCATGAAGGTCTGAATGTAAGAGATGACAGGAAAAAGGGATTGAAAGATTAGAATGGCCTGGTTTCTTTATTGTAGCGAGGTGACGGGCAAGCACCGATCGTCAGCTTGTGCGGGACGACCATCACCTTGCTGATCGACCCCGGCACCGTTCTCAGCGACCATCCCGTCGACAAACTCCAGTCCGCCGGTCACCCGCCGCAGTTCGGGAAGAATGCGGCCCGTGACGAGCACGACCAGCACACCGCGGGTGCGCGCTCGGGCGATCGCTGGGCGGGCTGCCGGATCGAGCATGCGATCGCGGGCAATCGTGCCGTCGTAGTCGGTGGCGATGACTCGAAGTCGCATGGGACGCCGCCTCTTGAAACTGGGATCGAAGGAAGAGGACGATCGCGGTCGGCTAACAATTTACCATGCTTCGTCAGCGGCGGCCGGCCGCCGTCGGTCATTCTCTCAGCAGCCCCATCGCGTCCAGCGCGATTCCGGAATGCGCATATGCGGCACCGGCGCGCATTTCCGCAGCCACCCAAATCGCCTCCATGATTTCCTCGGGACTGGCCCCGCTCTTTTGGGCTGACTCGGTATGGCTGCGAATGCAATAGGGGCACTGGGTGACGTGCGCGACCGCCACAGCAATCAATTGTTTGGTTTTCCCGGAAAGCGCTCCCTCCGCGAACACTTGCTTGTTAAAGGCTCGAAATGCCTGCTGCGTCTCGGGAGCCAACTCTGCTCGTTTCGCTGACACCTGCGGCGTCGATGGCGGAAATAGGTGCTCAGTCATCGGACATGCTCCACTTGCGAGGATCGGATCTTTGACTGCACCTGAGGGCAGCATCTTTCAAGCCAGGAGCCAGTAGGACGCGGCATTCAGGGCCGTCTGGCGCCGTTCTTCCTCGAGTGAGATCGTCTCAGTGCAATGGAATCAGGCTCGCAGTACCAGTTTGCCTATCACTTGACCCGACTCGAGCAATCGATGCGCCTCCGCCGCTTCTGTCAGTGGCAAGGTCGTGTGAACAAGCGGGGCGACCTCACGACGTTCCAACAGCGGCCACACCTGGGCTTCAAGTTCGCGGGCAATCGCGCCCTTTTCGTCAGGCGTCCGCGAACGCAGCGTCGAGCCGGTGATCGTCAACCGCCTTAGGAGGACGCGAGCGAGATTGAGTTCTCCTTTCGAACCGCCCATCACGCCGATCTGAACCAGCCGCCCCCTGGATCGCAGACACCGGATGTTTCGCGGCAGGTAGTCGCCGCCGATGATGTCGAGCACAACATCCACACCGCGTTCTTCGGTCGCCGACTGAATGGCTTCAACGAAGTCCTGCTGGTGATAGTTGATTGCGAGGCTGACGCCGATCCGCTCACATGCCCTACATTTTTCGGCCGAGCCCGCGGTCGCATAGACGGTGGAACCCAACGCACGAGCCAGTTGGATAGCCGTCGTCCCGATGCCGCCTGAACCTCCATGCACCAGCACCGACTCGCCAGCTTGCAGGCGGCCGTCCTGAAAGAGATTGGTCCAGACGGTGAAGTACGTTTCGGGGACGGCTGCTGCGGTGACCGCGTCCATCGCTTTCGGAATGGACAGGCACTGGGCGGCTGGGACGGTGCAGTACTCCGCGTACCCACCGCCAGCCACCAACGCGCAGACGCGGTCGCCCACTTGCCAGCGGCCAGCGTCATCTGCATGTTCGATAGTGCCAGCGATTTCCAGGCCCGGAATGTCCGACGCTCCCGGAGGAGCCGGGTATTTACCTTGTCGCTGCAGGAGATCCGGGCGATTGACACCCGCGGCCGCGACCTTCACCAGCACTTCGCCCGGCTGCGGCACCGGGAGCGGCCGCTCAACCGCCTTCAACACCTCCGGCCCGCCCGGTTGGCGGATCTCGATCGCAATCATCACGGAACTCCAAGTGCGCATTACTCGGTTCAAGAACCCTGCTGCGCATCGTAGTCGCTAGGCTTCAGGCGTCTTCACGAGAATGCCGCCCTGACATCTGGTTGTAATAGCACCACCAGGCTCCAGATGCCAAACGGCAGGCCCAACAGGCAGCACGGCGAGACCATTGGGATGATCGCCAAGACCGACCCAGCGATGGCCAGCGGGTACCACCGCAGCGACATCATCGATAGCGCGCCGGCGAAGACGACTCCGCTGCTGGCGACGCCCAGCAGACCCGTGATGAGTCTCATGGAACCCGTCGACGAGAGCATGGAGGAGAACAGGCTCATCGTCTCCCGAACCTGTTGCGCATGTTCATCGTTTGGCCCAGGCTGCTGTCCTAGGAATTCGCCCATGTCGTGGTACATCGGCTGCATCGATTGCATTTGGAAGTAATTCTGGATCATCGTGATCGACAGCCCGATTCCGATGACTGACGTTACGATCAGCGCAATTGCCGGGCTTTGCACCTTCCAACGAAGCGATTGAGGGTCGACAGCCGACTGGACCGGGACCCACGGGCGGGGAGCGGCATAAGGGTCGTTGAAGACGAGTTCCTCAGGCGATGTCGCTGGAGGCTCCGCGATGATCATGATTGAACCACAGGCGTGGCACTTGACTCTCTGGCCGATCGCCTCATCGGGTACGTTTCCGACCTGTCCGCACGTTGGACATTGAATTTCCAAGGACATGTTTGCTCGCAGTTGAATTGCGGCCCCGGCTTCCGCCGCTCGACACCGAATCTCAGCGGACCGGACCCGCTGAGCGAATGAAAACACTTCGGAAAAACTGTGACGTGGCGCACCATCCATCCCGCCACCGATGACCAGCGATCCCATCCATCGCTTGCCCAATTTTGTTAGCCTAGGTTATAAAACCGATGCACTCTGCTCTTGGCAAGCTCAACAACCCGCTCGTAATCTGCGTCTCCCTTGAATGCGTTGCGAGGCAACCAATGATAAATCTGATCAGTCCGGTGGAGCATGAGTCCCGCAGGCGTGCACACGGCCTTTGTGAAGGTCTGCCACGTATGATCTTTGTGTTCTGAGCCGCTGTTGTTTACGAGCTTCGCTGGGCCAACCAGCCACTCCATCTCGCTGCCCTTGTCAGCTATTCCGGCGCACTTTCTGCGTGCCACGGAATCTGCCGCCCGGCGGCGCTTAACTGGCACAGTCGTAAACCAAGCGATGCCGAGGAAAATTGCGGAGATTCCAGGTGCAGCCTGGTTCCCGCGAAAGAGCAACACGCAACCGAGGACAATCAAGAGCGCGAACCCGGAGTGCAGGCTCAAGCGAAACACCGGGCGACACCATGTATGACTGACATGGTACCGGTGCGCTCGGCAGAACTCCGCTGCTGTTAGATGGTAGCGAATGGAAATCGTAGATTCCATAACGTGTAGACTCGGAGTAACGTTTGTTTCCGCGCCATCTGATTGAAAGAGGTTTTTGAGTCGCCCCGTTGCGCCAACAGGCACTCATCGGTCTTCCACCTGCGTTTGAGTGCGCAAGGCCGGACCGGTTAGGAGCCAGTGCCAAAAGTTCAGGGTTAATCGGCTGGGCATGGCCTGTCCTTTCATTGGCTTCGCGTAAAACCTGTGGCCTGGAGCAACAGCGCCACGTTGTTGAGGGCTGCGCCGGCCTCCGGGTGATCAGTACCAAACGCCTGCTTCCGAATCGCCAGCGAGCGTCGCATCAGCGGCTCGGCCTCCGCCCGCCGGCCCGTCGCCCTGAGCAACATCGACAGATTGTAAAGGCGGAGGGCGATCCTGGGGTGGTTTGCGTCAAACGCCTGCTCGTCGATGGATAGCGCGCGGCGCATCAGCGGCCCGGCCTCCGCCATACAGTTAGTGTCTAGGAGAAGAAGTGCTAGATCGTTCAGGCGGATGGCGACGGTGGGGTGTTCCGCGCCATAGAACTGCTCGTCGATGGCTAGCGCACGGCGCATCAGTGTCTCGGCCTCGGCCAGCCGGTTGGTGCCATGGAGCAACAGAGCCAGAGTGTTGAGGTCGCGGGCAACCTTCGGGTGTTCCGCACCGTAGAATTGCTCGTCGATCGCCAGCGCGCGGCGCGCCAGCGGCTCGGCCTCCGCCAGCCGATTGGTGGCTTGGAGTAAATGTGCCAAGTTATTGAGGGCGTCGGCGACGTCCGGATGATCGGCGGCGGACGACTGGTCCCAAATGGCCAGGGCACGTCGTATTAGTAGCTCCGCCTCCGCCAACTGATTCGTTGCCCGAAGCGTCCGCGCAAGAGCGTTCAGCCTGGTCGCGACTTCGGTCGATTCGGGACCATAGTGCAACTCGTCGATCGCCAGGGCTCGGCGCTGGAGCCGTTTCGCCTCCTTGTGCAGCCCCTTGGCCCCCAGCAGCGTCGCCAAATCGCCCATCAGGCAGCTGGTGGGAACAGCAATTTCCAGCCGGTCAGCTTCCGCGGTAGCGAAGGCAACGTGCGGACGCAGCGGCTCCCAGACTGGCCAAGTGCGCGCATCGTCGGCGTCCCCAGCGGGTCGGGCCTGATCCAGTAGGCCCAGCGCTGCGGTCAACCACCGCTGCGGCTCTGCCTGGCGGTCGCGCAGGATTTTTTGCACCACACGATGAAGGGTGATCGACCCGGCCTGCGGGTCCTGACCGATTATGCTGAACTCCGCCAGTTTGGTCAGGGCGTCGCGCACTTCGTCGTCCGTCCAACACGCTACGCCATTCTCGGCTTCCGCGTTAACTCCCGCACTCAAACGAAGTTCGCTCAGAGACGAGGCGGTCAGCACATTTGTTGGAACCGGTTCAGGAGCGAACCAGGCGAGCACATTTACTAGCTCAATTTCTCGCGGGCCGAAATGGTCGAGCGTCGTCTGTAAGGTCACGGCAAGGCTATACGGATACTCTGTATCGCGATGGCGATGCCACTCCTGTACAGCGAGTTGTTGATCCTTCCAGCGTTTCAAGTAATCCGCAGGCGTCATGCGGCGGGCGACCATGTAGGCTGCCGCCTGTTCCAGTCCCAGGCTCCAGCCGCCCAATTCCGCCGCCAAGGCCGCCACACCTGCCGTGTCCCTCGGCTGCTCCCACCGTTCCCAGTCGCCGTTACTCGGCCGGATCCGTTCGAGCAGAAACTCTGCTGCCGCCCCGGGGGCTAGGACGTCCAATTCCGACAGCTGATCGGCAGGTTGTACGGGGGTGACCATTGATGTCGGTTTCCATAGATCCAATTCCATCGGCTGAACAGACGGTTGTGCGGCGGCGATGGCGGACGTTGGCCTCGGCTTCAGCCCATCCGCTTCCGATGGCTCATCCGTCCCCATCCTGACCGTACTATGACTGGCCGTAACTCGCTTATCTACATGCTTGAGCTCAGCAACATGCCCAACAATGATTCCCTTGTGGTTTATGGCCCCAATCAACACAACCATGGATGCAAACGCTGACACTCCGACGATGCCCAGCAGAATAAATTTGCCTTGCTCGGGTACTGCTGCGAATTGCTCCAAAAGACCCGGTGGAGCGATAGATTTCGCTAGCAGTGCCCTCTCCGATTCGGTGATTGGACCTGCTTTGGAAAGAATCGCTGCCTCGAGCACTAGAGCCGAGTCAGCTTGGCTCGCTTTGCGCCACTGCGACGTGACAAAACAAATATTGACCGTTATCGCGATGGTAAGCGATGCAATGAGCATCGCTGCATGCTGGTTGAGCACTTCAAACAATTCCACAGTCATTGCAGATGCCCTTTAAGCACGGCCGGAATCAATGGGTGCATGCGTCTCCGTACGGAACACGAACATCAGCCTGAGCGCCACGAAAGAACGCTCGCTAACAGCACGACATGCGGCCATTAATATCGGTAGCGACAGCCACGAACCAAGCGCTCGCAAAAACTTTGCCTCTGCTAAATTATTTTCTGCATTTCGCAACCGCACGGTAAACCAGCCAACCTTACAGGGATTGAGCAGCCGCGTAAGAGATGGCTCGATCGTTCCTCGCCATTACCACGAACTTGGACGCAGTCGGGGTACACTTGGCAAACCTCCCTACACCTCAGCAGGGGACGGCGCTGGGGACGGCAATGCAACAATGCGATTTTCGAAGCTCCCAGCTCTTAGCGTGGTCACTGTTTGTCGGGATTTCCAAGCTACTCACCCTGGATTGAAGACTCCTGATCGTGCTGCAACCGATCACCTGTCGCACAGCTGCGAAGCGTTTCGGCAGTTAAAGGGTGGCGGCCGAGAACGCAATTGCCCACGATGATGGCGATACTGATAAGCATAGCGGCGAGCCACACAGTTGAGATCAGAACCGGGTGCAGCGCTGCATCGGCCTTCTCCAGGAGAACAGTCGTGGTGGCGACCGCGATCCCGCACACAGCGACCGGCCCGACTACGGTAAAGATGCCGCACATGATGAGCGACCCGCAGACGGCGTGGGCCTGCGTTCGGCGCGCTTCCGCATTGGCGATTTCAACCTCTGGCAACGGCATCCCCGATTCCAGTGTTTTCAGTCGCTCCTGGTGCGTCATTCGCCGCTGTTCCGACGAGATCGGATTCGCATAAAGATTGAGTAGATTCATAGGGTGATGCAGGTAATTGGGATCGGCGAATAATATTTCTGCATAAAGAGGCGGAGTTAATTCCGTTCTATAAATTTGTCTCCCGGTCTGGACGTCAGCGGTGGCGGGCGTCTAGCATTTCGACTACATTGGTTACAAACATCGCTCCGATCAGCCCCTCGTGTGTTGACACGCTGGAACTCGTTAGCGGCATTGGCAAAAGGGGTTAGTCCACGCAGGAAAATCGCTTAGAGATAAGCAATCCGTTTGAACCCTCTAATATTTACAGCCAGCCATCTGAAGGGGCATCATCGCCGCGATCGGACGGCGACGCCATTGGTTGTGATGGCCCGATCTGCACACTGAACGTCGTTTGTGCCTGTCGACGGTACTCGTAAATCGCTGTCAGTTGCACGGTGAACTGCCCGGCACCACGGACCGCTTGTAGACGCACGTCGCAGTATCGCTGGCCGCCTCCCCCCTCAGCTTGAAGCACTGCGATCGGCGTCGTCTCAACTCGCAGTTCGCTTTCGGAGTTGTCTTGAGCGCTAACAGCAGCGACCATTTGAAAATCATGAACTGCATGATTGTCGGTTAGGTAGACACGGCAGTTGCCCGCACCTGCCTCGCCCAAGAACACAATCAGCCGCTCCGGAGTCAGTGCAAAGCCATTCGCCTGGAAGTCGTGCGAGGCTGGTGGTTGGTTAGCCTGGGGCCGGCTGGCGTGCGGCTCTGGCATCTGGTTGTCTGTGAGCAGCAGAGGGATGAAGGCAAACGTACACATCACTGCCATTAGGAAAGGGGACATGAGAACCCATCTGGCAGCATCGGACAGGGCGCCGAACTGTTTGAGGGCGTCGTCAATCAGTTTGCCGAGTTGTTTGACCATGCCCGAACGTGGCGTAGCTTTGGCATGTAGCAGCGTTTCAATCTCTTCGACAGCCAATCCTTGTGCAAGCAGGTTTTCTAAAAGGACAGCATCCAGTTCGGCAACGCGTGCCTTACGCCACTGCACAATGCCGATCGTAGCGAGCAGAGTTACGGCAATGACGACTACAGTTCCATGTGCGGAAACAAATTCTAGTATTTGAGTTCCCATTGCGATTCTCCTTCAGGTCACGGCCTAATGCTTCCCATCACCTTAGAAATCATCGATCATGGATAAACAGTCCTAGATGCGTTTGTTGGTTGAATCGGTCGCCGCTGTGCGGCTTATGGTTCGTGAGAACCGGACGCTAACGCGTACTGGCTGATTGAATTTTGCCGAATGCCATGTTCTGGGTTGCTTAGCAACGACATGCGATCATACGATGCGGCGGATCCTACCGCGTCCGCCGAGACGATGCGCCAACCAGATCGTCAGTCGCTTGGGCGGCTCCTCTTCGTAACTGATGAATACTGCTGGATCAAAAACGTGGTATCTCAAACAGACCATCCAAAACTGGTTTTGTAACAATGTCCAGTGACAGAACATCGCCTCCCACCGTGCCAACTCGTGTACCCACGGCGGCAGTTCGTGCTGCACGGCAATGAACTGACTAAAGCCAAGGCTGTCCCGCAGCGGGGCACGGTAGCCTGTGAAATGATGTTCAGCCGCGTAAGAGCGGAATAATGAGGGTAACCGGGGGCCGAGCAACGCTGACATGCGAGGTAACTGTGATCGGATATGGGACAGGCGTTTGCGGATCAGCGTTTGACCGGCACGCTGTAATTCAGCTTTGGAAATGCCGGCCAAGGCAGGATCGTCCATCGCCAGAGCATCAGTCGAACTGCTGGTGGCAATGCTGCGGCGCTGCTCCGCTGCGACGAGTGCCTGCGCCAGTGCCCGCTGGAGTTCCTCAAGGTTGGTCACCGTGATGCCTCCAACTGCACCGCGCCCGTTCCATTTCAGCAACCAGCTCGCTCATCGGCGGAAGCTTCTCGTCCCGCTCGAGGAGCACGCCTTTTACCGGAGCGAACTTGAGCACCTCGTCAAGCAGTTGCCAAATCTCTTCAGGCGTCGCGGCGCTGTGGCTATCGAGCAACTGCCCGTCTTCCCAATGCCCACCCACAAAATGCAGTTGCACGATTCGCTCAGGCGGCAATTTCCATAACACCTTCAGCGGATCAAAGCGGTGGTTGACTGAATTGATGTAAAGGTTTGTGACGTCCAGTAACAGTCCGCAATCATTTTGCTCGGTCACCTCGGTCAAAAATTCCGCGTCATCCAATTGCTCGTCGGGGAACCGAATGGTTTCAGTGATGTTCTCCAGAATCAGAGGGCGTTGGATTCGATCGCAAGCACGGCGAATGTTGTCCCGCAGCACGGCCAGTGTCTGCCGCGTCTTCGGCAGCGGCGTAAGGTGGCCGATGTCGATGCCCCCGGCTTTGGTAAACGCAAGGTGTTCACTCCAGTACAGCGGCTCAATGCGCTCGACCAGGTTGGCAAACCGATTCAAGTAATTCTCGTCGAGCCCTTCGGCAGAACCGAGCGACAGGCCGAGCCCATGGGGAATCAGGGTGAAATGCGCCTGCAACAGATCGAGTTGCCGCGCGCGCAGCGGTACCGGATCAAAAAAATGGTCAGCGATGATTTCCAAAAAATCGATCGCTTCACGGTACCGATACACATCGGCTTGATAGGCATCCCGGTAGCCAAGCCCGGCGCCCAGCGGAGGGATCAGTTGCCCGGCAGCCCAATTATTCTCCACCACAGCCACACCCTCCACCACCGCATCCTCCCCCACCATCTCCGCTGCCGCATCCGACGCCACACGCCGAGCCAGCTTCTGTAGACTTCGCGTACTGTTCGAACAACATGTCCAGTGGCCCGCCCTGCAATGCCGTCACACCGAACAACCCCATCGCCAGAATAGGCACCGCATCTTCGGTTTTCTCAGCTGGTTGCGACGCATCGGAGGACGTCAACGTAACCGACTGCGGACGCTTTAGGATTACAAACGCCGTCTGCACGTTGTCAATAAACCGGCGGCCTCGCTTGGTGAAGCGGGGTAATTGCATAATGGTACCCACTAATATGACCGCTCCGATAGTCATTACCCCACACATGACAAGCAATGCAGTTGTCATCGGATCTGTGGAAACCAATATGTAGTTTCCGAGCAAAAGATAAACAACCAGCAGAACGAACTGTGAAACGCTGTGGTAGGTTTGCGCGTCCGTTGAATGGTACAGCTGTTCGCTTTCAATCCACCGATCCCACCTAGTGATTTTTTCTTCAAAACCAACCTTCCGGCCGGACCTCAGTAAGTCTGTTGGTTGTCGCGGTGTGCGATAGAAGTCCGCAACCGCTCGTAGCGACGGATCGACGTCAGCCAGGTTGGCTTTCGGAACCAAGTGCAGTTGCTTGCCGCTAGGCGAATCCGGTTTAAAATCGACGATCAGCCCGCGCTGATACAGATCCACAGTCGCTAGCCGCAAGACCTCCGCGATACCACCACGTAGATAGGCGAACTGATACGGGTCAATTCTTGAGGGGATCGGCAAGTCGCCAAGTCGCATCGATTCATCAATGTATCTGCGAAGCCATAGGCTTAGTGCAAGCAGGATCGCCATCACCACCGCACATGGGACCAAGACAGAAGGCCCCCACATCTGAGCGATTGGATTATCAAGCCAGGTCATCGGAAATCCCTCCTGCGTCAGCAGATTTGATCATCCCTTAGCACAGCACGGCATGCTGTCCCTGCTATCAGTAGCGACAGCTGAGAGCAAAGCGCTCGCAGAATTGTGCTGTTTGCTGGAATCTTTTCCGCGTTCCGGGGTTGCGCTAGAGTGGCCGGACAAGGGGGGCTAAGGGAGCGTTCAAAAATAAGTTCCTGGTTCTGATTGCCTTTACCCTCCCACCTCGCGGGAGGGTGGCACGCGGTAGCGGCCGGGGAAGGGCCAGAACCGCCCCTCTCCTCACCTGAGGCTTGACCCTCCCGGAGGGAGAGTGAAATGGGGAAGTTATTTCTGAGCTGCTCCCAAGCAGCCGCAGCGGTGATTATCGGAACAGGCGAATCACCAACGGGCAAAGAAGAAAGACGAGGAAGACGGTGAAAACAAGGAAGACGGAGCCTATCCCTCTGACCCCCGTCTTAAGCGTTCCCAAAGGCCCACCGATCAGGTCGCCATAGGGTTCTTGCACGATGACTACCAACCCCGTCGGCTGATCGCGGACCTGTACCGGCTTTTGCGCCGCCAACCACCGTTCCGCATTTTGGCTGATGCCTGCGTTAGCCCAGGACTGGTGGACACCGGGGATAGGTAGTTTACGCTGCTAGAGCACTGGCGTGCTGCGCCTCGAATTGGTCGGGCGTCAGGTAACCCAACGATTGATGAAGCCGCTGGGTGTT
>Ga0233365_1000801_pt1 | contig 14056 bp, 16 predicted proteins | sample ElkDunMinimDraft_27_FD_191535 | JGI IMG/M metagenome (GOLD analysis project Ga0233365, IMG submission 191535) | Fecal eukaryotic communites from dung pellets of Tule Elk in California, USA - Elk Dung C36 | ecosystem: Host-associated > Mammals > Digestive system > Large intestine > Fecal | place...
GCTCACCCTCAGGCGTGAATCGGCTCCCTCGTCAGGGGGAGCCGCCACCGATCACAGTCGAGCCAGGAAGTCCGCCTGGATGGCCGTGCTCTCCTCCGGCCGCTCCAGCGGCGGGATGTGACCGGTATCAGGCATGTCGATGCGTCGCGCACCGACGATCCCCTCGGACAACAGGTCGGAGACGTGCTGAATGTGGATCACATCGGACAATCCATTGACGACCAACGCGGGAACGGCGATCTCGGCCAGGCGGTTCACCGCCGCCGGGGACGGCCAGCGGGTCGGAAACGTCGGGCCCGACCAGGATCGGCGGAACATGTTCTCGCACATGTCGGTGGCCGCCGCCAACGCATCGGCGTCGACCTGGCCGCGGTCGCGGTCGGGCCCGACGAAGAGGTGGTCCAGTTGGGCGCGCGCCATGACCGCCACGTCCTCTGCAACGATGTAGTCGACAGAGCCACTGCGGTATCTCGCCAGTCGTTCGGCGGGGATCGCCTCGCTCACCGCGGTTCTGATCGGTTCGCCCATGCTCGCGGGAAACTCGTGTCCGGACAATCCGGCGCACCACAGCGTCAGTGACCGCACTCGGTCCGGAGTCGACAGTGCCGCGTCCACCGCGTAAGCGCCGCCGAAGGAGTTGCCCACCAGGTGAGCCGACGTGACGTCGAGGCGATCCATGAGGGCCACCAGGTCCTCATGGTGAGCCACCGGGCCGGAGAGGTTCGCCGACTCGCCCATCCCCCGCCAGTCGTAACGGATCACTCGATGTGACTTCGACAGGGCCGCGAACTGGTGATCCCACATTCGCCGATCGACCAGTCCACCGTGAATGAAGATGACGGCCGGTCCCTCGCCCGCCTCGTCATAGCCCATCAGCGCGTTGTCGCCCGCCGTTTGTCCAATATCGATAGCCACCATTCCGTCGATACTAGGGCCAGACGGAACGGATCCGTCTACAACCCGTGTCGCACGGCGTACAGCGCCGCCTGGGTTCGATCGGTGACGGCCAGCTTGCGGAAGATGCTCGACAGGTGTGTCTTGACGGTCTTCTCGGCCACCGACAGCCGCGTCGAGATCTGCCGATTCGACAGACCCGCCGCCACCAGCGACAGCACCTGACGTTCCCGATCGGTCAGCTGCGACAACTGCGGTGCCGGGCCGGCCGCCATCGCCGCCACCGCGGCCGGTGCGAACAGCACCTGTCCCTCGTGGACCGAATGGATGGCTCGGGCCAGTGATTCGGGGTCGACGTCCTTGTAGAGGAACCCTGCGGCACCGGACTTGATCGCCGGAGTCACCTCACGTGCGTCGGTGACCGAGGTCAACACGATCACCCTGGTCCGGTCGCCGCGATCGGCCAACGCGGCCAGCACCTCCTGCCCGGACAGGTCCGGCATGTGCAGATCGAGCAGGACGACATCGGGGCGAAGTTCCTCGATCTGTCGCAGTGCCTCGGCGCCACCGGCGGCCTCCCCCACGACGCGCAACCCCGGCTGCAATTCCAGGAACGTGCGCAGGCCCTGCCGCACCACCGGGTGATCGTCGGCGATCAGCACCGACACCGACTGGTCCTGTTCGGCTGTCTCGATCGTCACCAGTTCGCCTTCACGTCTGTTGGGGAGTGCGGAAATCGCACGGGATGAAGACCGTCACGGTGGTGCCCTCGCCGGGCCGGGCATCGATGTCGATTCGCCCGCCCAGGCGTTCGGCACGTTCAGCCATCGACAGCAACCCCAGCCCACGCGGGGTACCGGTTTGCGGGTCGAAGCCCTCGCCGTTGTCGCTGACGGTCATGACCACCGTCGCGCCGCCGCGAAGCGTCACCGTGACGTGATCGCCGCGTGCGTGCCGCAGCGCGTTGTGGACGGCTTCCTGGACCATTCGCAGCACCTCGACCTCACCGGCGCGACTCAACCTCAGTTCCCCCTCCGAGGAGAACGAAGTGGCCACGCCGTGAGTGCGTCCGGCCAGTTCGACGAACTTGCGCACCGTCTCCACCAGACCGCTGGAGTCCAGTTCGGCCGGTCGCAGTTCCACGATCACCGACCGCAGTTCGCTGCCGGCGGTGCCGGCCAGCTCGTCCACCCGCTTCAGCAGACGCGCCGCCTCATCGGGTCGCGTCTGCAGCAGCGCGGCGGCGCTGCGGGCCGTCAGGCGGAGTGAGAACAACTGTTGCGCCACGACGTCGTGCAGTTCTCGGGCCAGTCGAGTGCGTTCCTCCACCACCGACAGTTCCAGGCTGCGCTCATACAGCCGGGCGTTGGCCAAGGCGATGGCGGCGTGGGCGGCGAACAGGGTGAGGATCCGCTCGTCGCGTTCATTGAACTCGGAGCCGTCGATCTTGTTGGCCAGGAACACGATCCCCACGACGTCGTCGCCGTCGGTGATCGGCACACCGAGAAAGTCCGACATGACCGGGTGAGCCTTGGGCCACCACCCGAACCGCGCGTCGGCCTGGATGTCGGGAACCCGGATGGTCTCGCCACCGCGCAGCAGCGCCGCCAACATGCCGTGCTGCCTCGGCAGCGGACCGATCTTCTCCCGCTGCGCCTGTGACACCCCGTCTGCGATGAACTCGGCGAAGCCGCCCTCGTCGTCCGGGATGCCCAGCGCGGCGTATCGAGCCCCCAGCAGCCGCCGCGCCGAACGAACGATGACCTCCAGGACCTCGGGCACTGACAGGTGCCGGGTCACGGCAAGCACAGCGGCGCTCACCGCGCCCAGCACCTCGTCAGTGTCGTCTGTATCGGTCACGCAGACCAGCCTAGGTGCCCGGCCTCAGCCGGGCGGTCTCCCCGGTCACACTCGCTTCAACGAAGCCTTCAGGTACTCCCGGTTGAGGGTGCTGATGCTCTCCAACGGAATGCCCTTCGGGCAGGCGGTGGCGCATTCCCCGGTGAGGGTGCAGCCGCCGAACCCGGCGTCGTCCATCGCGTCGACCATGTCCAGGACACGTGTCTGCCGCTCGGCCTCGCCCTGGGGCAGCGTGTTCAGGTGCACGACCTTGGCCGCGGTGAACAGCATCGCCGAGCCGTTGGGACACGCCGCGACGCAGGCGCCGCAACCGATGCAGGCCGCGTTCTCGAAAGCGGCATCGGCGTCGGCCTTGGGCACCGGCATGGCGTGGGCGTCGGGGGCGGCACCGGTCGGCGCCGAGATGTAACCGCCGGCGGCTATCACGTTGTCGAAGCCCGACCGGTCGACGACCAGGTCCTTCACCACCGGGAACGCCTTGGCGCGCCACGGTTCGATGGTGATGGTGTCGCCGTCCTTGTAGTGGCGCATGTGCAGCTGGCAGGCGGTGGTGGCCTTCTGGGGGCCGTGCGGCTCACCGTCGATGGTCAGCGAGCACATGCCGCAGATGCCCTCACGGCAGTCGTGGTCGAAGGCGATGGGGTCCTCGCCGTCGAGCGTGAGCCGCTCGTTGAGGACGTCCAGCATCTCCAGGAACGACATGTCGGGGGAGACGTCTTCGAGTACGTAGGTGACCATCTCGCCGCGGTGGGCGAGGCCGGCCTGCCGCCAGATTCGTAGGTTGAGTTTCATTTGTAGCTCCGCTGGGTCGGCTTGACGTACTCGAATTCGAGGTCTTCGCGATGCAGGGTCGGCTGTTCGTCGCCGTACTCCCACGCCGCGACGTACGAGAAGTTCTCGTCGTCGCGTCTGGCTTCGCCGTCCTCGGTCTGGCTTTCGCCGCGGAAGTGTCCGCCGCAGGATTCGGTGCGGTGCAACGCGTCCACGCACATCAGTTCGGCCAGCTCGAAGAAGTCGGCGACTCGGCCGGCCCGCTCCAGCGACTGGTTGAACTCGGTGCCCTCGCCGGGAACCTTGACCCGCTGCCAGAACTCCGTCTTCAGGTCACGGATCAGGCCGATGGCCTTGCGCAGACCGGCGTCGGTGCGCTCCATGCCGCAGTACTCCCACATGATGTGGCCCAGTTCGCGGTGGAACGAGTCGACGGTGCGGTCACCGTCGACGGCCAGCAGCTTCTCGATGCGGCCGGTGACCTGTTCACGGGTGGCGACGACGTCGGGGTGGTCGTCGGTGAGCTTCTCGAACGGCCCGGCCACCAGGTAGTCGCTGATGGTGTTGGGCAGGACGAAGTAACCGTCGGCCAGGCCCTGCATCAATGCCGAGGCGCCCAACCGGTTGGCGCCGTGGTCGGAGAAGTTCGCCTCGCCGACCACGAACAGGCCGGGAATGTTCGACTGGAGGTCGTAGTCGACCCACAGTCCGCCCATGGTGTAGTGCACCGCCGGGTAGATGCGCATCGGCATCTCGTAGGGGTTCTCGCCGGTGATGCGCTCGTACATCTCGAAGAGGTTGCCATACTTGGCTTCCACCGCGTCGCGGCCCAGTCGGCCGATGGCGTCGGCGAAGTCCAGGTAGACGCCCAGGCCGGAGGAGCCCACGCCCAGACCGGAGTCGCAGACGTTCTTGGCGGCGCGGGAAGCGATGTCACGGGGCACCAGGTTGCCGAACGACGGGTAGATGCGCTCCAGGTAGTAGTCGCGCTCGTCTTCGGGGATGTCACCGGGGGCACGGTCGTCGCCGGGCTGCTTGGGGACCCAGACGCGGCCGTCGTTGCGCAGCGACTCCGACATCAGAGTCAGCTTCGACTGGTGGTCACCGGCCACCGGGATGCAGGTGGGGTGGATCTGGGTGTAGCAGGGGTTGGCGAACAGGGCGCCCTTGCGGTGGGCTCGCCAGGTGGCGGTGACGTTGCAGCCCTTGGCGTTGGTCGACAGGAAGAACACGTTGCCGTAGCCACCCGAGGCCAACACGACGGCGTCGGCGTACTCGGTGGTGACCCGACCGCTGACCAGGTCACGCACCACGATGCCCCGAGCCCGACCGTCCACGACGATCAGTTCGAGCATCTCGTGCCGGTCGAACATCTCGACGGTTCCGGCCGCGATCTGACGCTCCAGCGCCTGGTAGGCGCCCAACAGGAGCTGCTGGCCGGTCTGTCCGCGCGCGTAGAAGGTCCGCGATACCTGCGCACCACCGAAGGATCGGGTGTCGAGCAGACCGCCGTACTCACGCGCGAACGGCACACCCTGCGCCACGCACTGGTCGATGATCTCCACCGACACCTCGGCGAGACGGTGCACATTGGACTCGCGGGCGCGGAAGTCGCCGCCCTTGACGGTGTCGTAGAACAGGCGGTGCACGCTGTCGCCGTCATTGCGGTAGTTCTTGGCGGCGTTGATCCCGCCCTGCGCGGCGATCGAGTGCGCGCGGCGCGGCGAATCCTGGTAGCAGTAGCTCTTGACCTGGTATCCCAGCTCGCCCATCGTGGCGGCGGCCGCACCGCCGGCCAGGCCGGTGCCCACCACGATCACCGACAGCTTGCGCTTGTTGGCCGGGTTGACCAGCTTCGCCTCGAAACGGCGGCGCTCCCAGCGCTTCTCCACCGGTCCACCCGGTGCTTTGGCGTCGGCGATCGGATCGCCGACGGTGTACTCACCGATACCACTCATCGTTAACTCACCAATCCCGTCATCACGGCCAACGGGATCAGGATGAAACCGCCGGAAATAGCCAAAGCCAACAGATTCGCGCCCGCTCGCACCGCCCGGTCGCGACGAGCCGTACCCACACCCAGGGTCTGAGCCGCCGACCAGATTCCGTGACGCAGGTGCAGGCCCAACGCCACCAGCGCCGCAATGTAGATCACGTTTCCGTACCAGGTGCTGAACGTCGCCACGAGGTTCTCGTAGGGGTGCCCGACCTCGGCGCGCTCGTTGACCGTCAGCGTCGTCAGGTCCAGCAGGTGCCAGATCACGAACAGAGCCAGGACGATGCCGCCGGAGCGCATCGTGAACGCGACGTAGGTCCCGCCCAGCCGCTTCTTCGACTGCGACTTCGGCTGACCCGAGACGTTGCGCCTGGTCAACTGGACCGCGGCGACGATGTGCGCGACGACACTGACGACCAGCAGAATGCGCATGATCCACAGGAAACCGGAGTTGGGCAGCACGGGGGCACCCAGTTCACGCAACCAGTGCGAGTAGTCGTTGAAACTCTCCGCACCGGAGAACACCTTCAGGTTCCCGACCATGTGCGCGAGGAGATAACCGATCATGACCAGTCCGGTGACCGCCATGATCACCTTCTTGCCGATCGTGGACTGCCACAGCGCGGCGGGACGTCCCGCGCGTTTTGAAGCCGACTTCTTCGGCGTGGTCTTCTTGACCGGGTTCTTTCCCCGGGTATCTAGGGCCATGAATCCCGATGCTAAAAAACCACGGTCATTTCGTCAAAGACATGATCGTTGTGGTTTCGATAGTCAATGCCTATCATTTGAGCGTGCAGCTAAATCAACTCCGCTCCTTCGTCACCGTCTGTGACACAAGGCACTTCACCAGAGCCGCCGAAATGTTGCACGTCGCACAGCCATCGCTGTCCCAACAGATCCGAAGTCTCGAAGCGGACCTCGGCACCGAACTGTTCCATCGCGCCCGGGGAAACATCACCCCCACCGACGCCGGCGAGGCGTTGCTTCCACTGGCGCGACGCATCCTCGCCGACACCGACACCGCGCGACGCGAAGTCGCCGACGCCGTGCATCTCAACCGGGGCCGAGTCCGGCTCGGCGCGACCCCCAGCCTGTGCGCCAGCCTGGTACCCGACGTCCTGCGCCGCTTTCACGACACCTACCCCAAGGTCGAACTGCACATCCAGGAGAACGGCTCCCAGAACCTGATCCGCACCCTGGCCGGCGGCGAACTCGACCTCGCGCTCATCATCACGCCGCAGCGCGGGGTCGTATCGGCGCTGGCCGCGACCGAACTCCTACGCGAAGAGCTCGTCGTGGTCTCCGCCCCCGACCAGACCGCCCCGGTACGGCGCGGCCGCATCCGCGTCGACGACCTGCGCGACCAACCGCTGGTGATGTTCCGGAAAGGCTATGACCTGCGCGAATTCACCACTGCGGCCTGCCGGGTCGCCGGATTCGAGCCCACCTTCATCGTCGAGGGCGGCGAGATGGACGCCGTCCTCGGCTTCGTCCGAGCCGGACTCGGCCTGGCGGTGGTGCCGCACATGGTCGCCGCACGGTCCGGTTTGCGTGTCACACCTTTCGAGAAACCGGGATTGCAACGCTCCATCGCAGTCGCCCACCGCAAGGACGTCGCCCCCACTCGCGCCGCCCAGGAACTGCGCCGCATCCTCATCGCGCATCTGGAAGCCACCAGGCTGCGATCCGGCGACGTCTAACGATCAGGACTCCTTGCCGCGCTGATCGGCGAGGTACCGCTCCAGCTCCGCTCCCAACTCATCGGCGGTGGGCAGTTCACTCTCGTCGTCGACCAGCAGGTTCTCCCGCACCGAATCGGCGAACATGTCGTACTGGCGCTCCAACGCCTCGACCACGTCGGCCACCTCGGTGGAGGCCCGCACCTGTTGGTCGACCTCGCCGTCGGTCTGCCGAGCGGTTTCGCGCAGCTCCTCCAACGGGATCACCAACCCGGTCATCGACGTGATGGTCTCCAGCAACGTCACCGACGCCGCCGGGTACGTCGACTGCGCGAGGTAATGAGGCACGTGAACGGCGAACCCCATCGCGTCATGCCCGGCCTCGCCCAAGCGCAACTCCAACAGCGCCAGCACATTGCCCGGCACCCGGAGCCGGTTGAACACCGACTGGCGGCCGGCCAGCAACTCCGGCCGGCTGGCGTGCGCGGTGACGCCCAACGGCCGAGTGTGCGGGGCACCCATCGGGATGCCGTGCATTCCCACGGTCTTGCTGATCCCCCACCGCTCGACAAGTTGCCGCATGGCCTCGACGAACCGCTCCCACTGGAAGTCGGGTTCCTGGCCTGCCAACAACACGAACGGCTGGCCGGTGTCGTCGCGCAACAGGTAGGCGACCAGCTCGGGAGCCTCATACTCTTCCCAGCGGTCAGCGGCGAAGGTCATCGACGGACGGCGAGCCCGGTAGTCGATCAACTGATCGACGTCGAACCGCGCGATCTCCTCGTGCTCGAACGTGTCCAACAGATAATCGGTGACTCCCTCGGCGGCCGAACCGGCGTCCATGAAGCCCCGGAAATCACACAGCAGCACCGCACCGACCTCGGGCACTTCCCCGGTCACCTCATACAGCTCCTGCGGATCCAACACAATCACGGCCCTCCGACGTCATATAGGTGTCTGGTCCATCCAGAACCCATCACAAATATTCGATCGATCTGCCAAAACACCCAACACCGCCAATACATTCCGCCGCGCCCCAGATGTGATCCACGACTGAGGCCGCCGATACCGGAGGTGACCGTGAGAATCGCGAGCGGCCCGACGACGCCCAGTCCCCTACTGGGACCACCACCGCGCAGTTGGGTGCCCGACGCGATACTGGCGCTGGCCCTCATCGCGCTGGCGGTCACGCTGATGTGGCCGTCACCGCTGGTGCAGTTCGATGTCGCCGTGCGGGACGTCATCGAAGCCGACCGGCCCGGTTGGGCCCTGGCGGTGGCGAAGGTCTTCAAGTTCATGGCGCTTCCCACGCTGCAGGCCTTGGCAATCACCTACGTCGGCATCTGGTGCGCATCGATACGAGGAAGCTTCCGTCCACTACTGCCGGTGGGGGCCGCATGGGTTCTGCTGGCCGTCACCAAGGAACTCCAGCCGCTGTCGGACCGGGTGTTTCCACATTGGCCGGACTGTCCGCCGGTATGCCCCGACGTGAACACCGGGGCGGCCGGAGCCACCTTCTTCGCCGGTCAGGGTTATGACGCGTTCCCTTCCGGGCACTCCACCGCCACAGCGATCTGGGTGCCGCTGGCGGTCTGGCTGATCCCCGGTTGCCGCGCCGGTGGCGCCGGTTCCCGGCGATCACCCCGTCGGTGCTGTTGACGATGGGCCAGACCTACCTGGGATACCACTGGCTGTCCGACAGTGTGGGCGGCATCCTGTTGGGGGTGCTCGTCCTGCGTCTCATCCAGCGGGTTCCCTGGGCAACGATCCGACTGTTCCCGGTCACGCTCCTGGAGCGATGGGCCGAAGCGGCGCGGCGACGCGCATCGGTCGATCGCGGAGAGGGTCCGGCGCGGCCGCGTGAGCCGCTCCCGTCCATGGGTCGCGTCGACGATTCCGCACCGCGATCGCCACGGTGACGGAGTCCGGGCACTCCTCGGACTCTCAGAGGCCGTCCTTAAACCTGCTGTTCTGTTGCGCGGCGTCCAGACGGCGTCTCGCGGCGAGGTCCGGCATACGCTACGCCTCCTTCAAAAGCGCCGGTATCCAGGACTCCGCCCTGCGAATGCACTCGCCTGGACGTCGCTCACGACGAACGAGGTTAAAAAACAGCCTCAGTGGAGTGCGCCGGCTAAAGCATCATGAGACCGGGACTCGGGTCCCGGGCATGAACTCATCAACCGATAGGCACAGTGGATTGATGAGCGCGCGGAGATGAGCCAGCGGATCTGATCAGTCCAGCAGGTCGTGTTCCGTTGCCACCCGCATCGCCTGGCGAAGCGTCTCGGCGTCGACCAGCAACGTCTCCATCACGGTGGCCACGGTGTGAAGCGCTGACAGGTCGTCACCGTAGGCACAGAACATTCCGGCCTCGGCGTCGAAACGAAACCGCTTCAACATCGCCGGGTCGGCCTCGGTCAGGTGGCCGGAGACCGCGCTCTGCCAGTCGTATCCGTTGCCCTCCACACCGAATTCACCGAACACCGGCTCCAGGTGCGCGTCGGCGGGTCCGCCGACCGAGTAGATCACTGAGGAACTGCTGGCCCCGGTCACGAGCTTCATGTTCTCGAAACCGGTGAAGTCACTTTCGGTTGTCACGAATCGGAATGCTAGCGCCTCGGTGTGACAGCAAGGCCGCAGCCGGATCCGGTCTTCACACGACTCTCCACGCCGAGCGGTCTCAGACCAAAGTCGCAGGCCCAAGATCGCAGCACGTGCCGCGACCATAGCCCGATGCCGAATCCGTCCAACCTGAATAGCGTCGATGTCATGACACACAACGATTCTCGTATCGCTTTGATCACCGGTGCCTCCCGTGGACTGGGCAGGGCCCTGGCCACTCGACTGGCCGGTCAGGGGTGGCGGCTGTTGTTGACGGCTCGCGGTGAATCCGCGCTGCGCGAGGTCGCCGACGAGTTGGGCGCGCAGGCACTGCCCGGCGACGTCACCGACCCCGATCACCGTGCCGTCCTCGTCGGCCGTGCCGAGGAGTTGGGAGGCGTCGATCTGTTGATCAACAACGCCAGCGACCTTGGCGCCACTCCCCTGCCCCGGTTGGCCGACTACCCGCTGGATCTGCTGCCCGGACTGTTCGACACCAATGTGGTCACTCCGTTGGCACTGAGTCAGCTGCTGCTGCCCGGGCTCCGCAACCGAGGTGGCGCGATCATCAACATCTCGTCTGACGCGGCCACCGGAGGATACGAGGGGTGGGGCGGCTACGGCGCCACCAAGGCGGCGCTGGATCAGATCTCCAACGTGCTGGCGGCGGAGGAGCCCGCTGTGGACGTGTGGTGGGTCGACCCCGGGGAGATGCGCACCAAGATGCTTGCCGACGCGGTCGGTGAGGAGGCCGATGGAGCCACGCCGCCCGAAGAGGTCGCGCCGGTGATCCTGCGGCTGCTGACCGATCGCCCCGCCAATCAGCGTTACTCGATCGATCAACTCCGGGAGCTGGTGACCGCATGACCACTTTGGAAGCCGGGTTCGAGTTCGCGCTGGACGCCGGACTGCACGCGACCGAACCCGCCGAGTCCACCGGACACTCGCGTGCCGACGTTCGACTGCTGTCGACGGATCTGTCCGCCCGGACCAACACCCACCACCGGTTCACCGACCTGGTGAGCCTGCTTCGCCAGGGCGATCTGTTGGTAGTCAACAATTCCGCGACTTTGCCGGCGGCGGTGTGGCTCGACCGGCTGGTCGTGCACTTCTCGACCGAGCGCGACGACGGCACCTGGCTGGTCGAGCTGCGACGGCGCATTGGGGCCACCCATAAACCGGCCCGCATCGGCAAGCCCGGTGAGTGGCTGCCGTTGCCGGGCGGAGCCACCCTCAAGCTGATCGGTCAGCACTCGGAGCGACTCTGGATCGCCCGGCTCGATGCCTCGGTTACGAGATATCTTGAACAGTATGGCCGACCGATCCGGTATGACTACGTCGACCGGGACTGGCCGTTGGAGACCTACCAAACGGTGTTCAGCACCGTTCCCGGCAGCGCCGAGATGCCCTCGGCGGGACGACCGTTCACGCCCGAACTGGTCACCTCGCTGATCAGCCGAGGCATCGGGTTCGCACCGATCACACTGCACACGGGGGTCGCCTCACCCGAAGTGGACGAACTCCCCTACCCGGAGCGCTTCGCCGTCAGCGAGTACACCGCCGGGGCGATCAACGCCACCAAAGCAGCGGGCGGCCGCGTCATCGCCGTCGGCACCACCGCGGTTCGGGCGTTGGAGAGCTCAGTGGGCACAGGTGGCGTGATGTGGGCCGACAGCGGAGTCACCTCGCTGGTGATCACCCCGGAACGCGGTGTGTCCATTGTTGATGGAATCATCACCGGCCTGCACGAACCACGGTCGACGCACCTGGCGATGCTGTCGGCCATCGCCGACAGCTCTCTGCTCGCCGACGCCTACCGCGCGGCCATCGAATCGGCCTACCGGTGGCATGAGTTCGGCGACGTCCACCTCATCGCCTGACCGTGTGAGAACAATCGGTGTGGCCGTCGGCTTCGGGTCGACGGCCACACCGGTGTGCGCACGTGGTGTGTCAGCCGCCTCGATGCGCCACCAGCTCCACTTCGAAACCGTCCTGGTTCTCCAGATACGCGGCGTAATGATCGTCGCCACCGGCGAACGGATGCCGATCGGGGAACATGAGTGTCCAGCCGTGGTCGGTACCGGTCGACACCAACCGATCCACTTCGGCCTCACCACCGATGTGGAAGGCCAGGTGGTTCAATCCCGGCGCGCACCGGTCATGACGCCGCCCGGTCATCGCCGGAGACTGCTCCACCACCAGATAGGTGGGACCCAGCCGCCAGCTGCGCCCCTTCGACCAGGACTGAAACGGCTCATACCCCAGCTCCACCAGCAACCAGCCCAACGAGTCCACGGCACGATCGAGGTCGGGCACCCAGAGCTCGACATGATGCAGGGTTCCGGTTGTCGGAGTCGACGAAGACATCGCAGCAGGCTATCCGAACCGTCTGACATCAGTCCCACCACGAGATGACACCGTCATCGTCTGACACCGGTTGCCTCCGATGGAACCACGCACGTGCCGTCGGGGTCAGGAGGCACCAGATCGCGGCGATGGGCACCGGCGCGTGAAACACCGCCATGGTGGCCACCGCCTTGGGTGCCTCCATCTTGATCAAGTCGGAGTCGAATACCACTACCAACCCGAACAGCGCCAACACCAGGAGCGGTGCAGCCAGGACCCACAACGCCCACACCCGCAGCGCTCCCCTCCGTGCCGCGGGACCACCGGTGGTCAACTTCGCGGCGATCACCGCCAACTGCGGGGTGGCCGCAACAACCAGCAGTCCGAACAGGAGGGCGCCGAGAACGAATTCCGGGCCTGGTCGATCTCCGGCGTGATAGGAACCGCTGCTGACCGCATAACTGATCAGTTGATTACACCAGCACTGAATCAATCCGAGTCCAGCCTGCGTCCACAGCAGAGTCTCAATCGCCGTGATCACACCGGGTTTCGATGGGGGCGAAGGGAGTGAATAGCTCAACGAATGCTCCTGAAATCGAGGACCACTCGACGCAGGCGTTCGCCGGACCGACGTTTCGAGGGATGAACGGGTTCGTTACAGATTCTGGCCACTGTAGATAACGGTTCGGCCCGCAACCGTTAACGACAAGGTTCCAGTCCCGCCTCATATCGACCCGACCTCGACGACACCGCCATCCGGTTCACCGACGAAACCACGCACGTGCCGTCGGGGTCAGGAGAAACCAGATCACCGCGATCGGCACCGGCGCGGCCAACACCGACAACGAGGCCACCACCTCAATGGAACCGACCGCCAGCAGATCGGCGTCGAACACCGCGGTGATCCCGTACACCACCGACAACACCAGTGGCGCGGCCAACACCGACAACGCCCACACCCGCAGGGAGGGGCCACCCGTGGACAGCCTCAAGGCGATGAACGCCAACTGCGGAGCGGCCGCAAACAGCACCAGCCCGAACACGACGACGCCTACCGCGTCGGTGGCACTGGGCGGGTCACCGGTATGGGAGCCACTGACGATGACATAGACGATCAGGGGGTCGAACCAGCATTGGACGGCACCGATTCCGGCCTGCAACCACAGCAGCACCCGGATCGCTCTGATCACCCCCGGCGGTTTCGAGGAGCGGAGATAATGCGGGTGACTCAATGAATTCTCCAGGAGGTGCACAGTCGCTGGTCGCGTTGTCGCGCACGAGGACATGTGCCCCAACGGAACGCACCGCCCACTGTAGACCAAATGGGCGTCACCGCGAAACGGGCATCGCTCACCGACGACCTCGGATGGTGACCACCTCCCGCAGTGCGCCAAGGCGATCAGCACATCGTCGGCGGCAGGAGACCGGCAACCGAACGGAAGGGGACCGACATGGCTCTGTATTTGCTGACCATTCCGCACGACACCGCCGATGAACCGACGATGGAGTCGATGCGACAGACCGACCCGGAGGAACTCGAAGCCGCACTCGCTCACGTGAACGCCTTCAACGAGGAGTTGAACCAGGCGAAGGCGTTCACGTTCGCCGGCGGTCTTCACCCGCCGTCGACGGCCAAGACCATCGATCCGACCGGCGGAGAGACCGTGGTTCTCGACGAACCGTTCGTCGTCGCCGACCAGTACGTCGGTGGTTTCTGGATCATCGACGTCGCCGACGACACCGAAGCCCTGCGCTGGGCGACCAAGGCCGCCGAGGCGATGGGGTCACGGGTCGAGCTTCGAGCGTTTCAGGCTGTCGACTGACAAGGCAGGCACGGATCTCATTCCGCCGCGAAACCACCGGCCACCGTCGGTGAAGACCAAGTTGCCGACCCGCCCGACGGTCGTTC
>Ga0233365_1000802_pt1 | contig 14040 bp, 14 predicted proteins | sample ElkDunMinimDraft_27_FD_191535 | JGI IMG/M metagenome (GOLD analysis project Ga0233365, IMG submission 191535) | Fecal eukaryotic communites from dung pellets of Tule Elk in California, USA - Elk Dung C36 | ecosystem: Host-associated > Mammals > Digestive system > Large intestine > Fecal | place...
GACCGAGAGGTGCGCGTCGACCGCCTCGCGGGCGATCAGCAGGTGCATGATCTCGGTGGAGCCCTCGAAGATCCGGTTGATCCGCAGGTCCCGCAGGATCTGCTCGGCCTGGATGGGGCGTTCACCGCGGGCGGCGAGGGAGTCGGCGGTCTCGTAGCCGCGGCCACCCCGGATCTGGATCAGCTCGTCGCCGACCTGCCAGGCCAGCTCGCTGGCGTAGAGCTTGACCAGCGCCGCCTCGATGCGGATGTCGTTGCGGGCGTCGTCGGCGAGCATGCAGCTCAGGTCCAGCATGGTCTCCATGCCGTAGGTCGAGGCGGCGATGAAGGCGAGCTTCTTGGCGATCGCCTCGTGCCGGCCGACCGGCAGGCCCCACTGCACCCGCTCGGCAGCCCACTCGCGGGCGACATTGAGCGCCCACTTGGACGCGCCCACGCACATCGCCGGCAGGGAGAGCCGGCCGGTGTTCAGGGTCGACAGGGCGATCTTGAGACCCTTGCCCTCCCCGCCGATCACGTTCTCGCTGGGGACGAAGACGTCGTGGAAGCGGGTGACGCTGTTCTCCAGGCCGCGCAGCCCCATGAAGGCGTTGCGCCGCTCCACGGTGATGCCGGGTGAGTCGGCCTCGACCACGAAAGCGGTGATGCCGCCGCGGCGCCCTTCGGTGCCCGGCACCCGGGCCATCACCACCAGCAGGGAGGCGACCGTGCCGTTGGTGGCCCAGAGCTTCACGCCGTTGAGCCGGTAGCCGGTGCCGTCAGCGGTCGGTTCGGCGAGGGTGCCGAGCCGGGCCGGGTCGGAGCCGACGTCGGACTCGGTGAGCAGGAAAGCCGAGACCTCACCGGCGGCGAGCCGGGGCAGGAAGCGCTGCTTCTGCGCGTCGGTGCCGAACATCTTCAGCGGCTGCGGCACCCCGATCGACTGGTGCGCCGAGAGCAGCGCGCCGATCGCGGGGCTGACCGAGCCGGCGAGCATCAGCGCCCGGCAGTAGTCCAGGTTGCTCAGCCCGAGCCCGCCGTACGACTCGCCGATCTTCATCCCGAAGGCGCCGAGCGCGGCGAGGCCGTGGAATACCTCGTCGGGGATGCGGGCATCGCGCTCGATCGCCGCGCCGTCCACCTCCGAGCGGAGGTAGGTGCCGAGGCGGCCCAGGAACTCCTGCGCCTTGACCGTCTGCTGCGGGTCCGGCTGCGGCCACGGATCGATGAGGTCCAGCCGCAGCCGGCCGAGGAAGAGTTCCTTGCCGAAGCTCGGCTGACGCCACTGCGATTCCCGGGCGCCCTCGGCGACCTGGCGGGCTTCCTTCTCGCTGACCTGGCCGGCTTCGGCGGGCAGCGGGCCGGTTCCGTCTGTCGTGCCCGCCCCGGGCCCGTCGTCCTTGGTCGTGGTCACGGCAACCCCCTCAGCTTCCGGTACGCCTGACACCGACAAGTGTCGATGGGAGGAACGCTACCGCCGTTGCCGATCCGCAGGTAGGGGGCGACACCAGGTCATGACGGGTCGTCGTCCTCGTCGTCGATGTCGTCGTCGCCCCAGTTGCGCCGGGCCATCGGCAGCACCACCCACAGGAGCGTGAACCAGGCGAGCGTGATGGTGGTCAGGATGATGGCCGCGGTGAGGTTGACGATGTAGTCGGTCACCAGGAGCACCGAGCTCGCCATCGCGATCAGCATGAAGCCGAGCCCGCCGGTGGCCATCGTGTGGGCGAAGCGGACCAGCTCCGGTTTGCGGCCCTGCCGGAAGAGCGCCCGGTGGAAGGCGACCGGCGAAATGATCATCGCCGCGCTCGCCGCGGCCGAGAGGAGCGCCACCAGGTAGACGTCGCGCTGGAACTCGGTCACCTCGGGAAAGCCGCTGCTGAACGGCAGGGTCAACAGGAACGCGAAGAGGATCTGCACACCGGTCTGAGCGACCCGCAGTTCCTGCAGCAGATCGGCGAAATTGCGCTGCCAGCGCTGCCGTTCGGACTCCTGCGACACGTGGGGCACCTTTCGTTGTGGGGCTACCCGGCGAACCCGCTTGCCGGGTGGCCTCCAATGCCCCACCGCGATGACCCTGAAACGGGCTCAGCCGGTGACCCGGTCCCGGATGGCCGCCGCCAGCGGAGCCGGCGCCTCGTCCGGGATCCAGTGGCTGACCCCGGGCAGCTCGACGAAGCGGTAGTCACCGGTGACGTAGTGGGCGCAGGCGTGTGCGGCGGTGCCGCCGAGCGCCGCGTCCCGGGTGCTCCAGACGTACGTGGTGGGGACGGTGACCGGGCCGACGTCGCCGTAGGTGGCCGGGGTTATCGCGCGGTACCAGTTCAGGCCCGCGGTCAGCGCGCCCGGGGCGCGCATCGCGTCGATGTAGGGTGCGGCCTGCTCGGCCGGCAGGCCGGTGAACATCAGGCGCAGCGCGGCCGCGTCGAAGGAGAGCAGCACCTTCTCCGCCAGGCCCGCCCGCCGGAAGAGCGTGATGTACCACGATTTGAGCTTCTGGCCGACGTCGTCGCGCAACGCCTGCCCGACCGCCTCCGGGTGCGGCACCGAGACGGCGGTGAGGGTACGCACCCGCTGCGGATGCCGGGCGGCGAGGTGCCAGGCGACGATCGCGCCCCAGTCGTGGCCCACCAGATGGGCCGAGTCCAGCCCGAGCGCGTCGAGCACTGCGCACACGTCCGCCACGCACTCCTCGATCCGGTACGCCGCCACGTCGGCGGGCCGGGCACCGGGCGAGTAGCCGCGCTGATCGAGGGCGTACGTACGCAGCCCGGCGGCGTGCAGTTCCGGGACGACCTGGTCCCATTCGCCGCTGTGCTGCGGGAATCCGTGCAGCAGCAGCACCGGCTCACCGTCGGCGGGGCCGCCTTCCCGTACCTCGAACCGGAGTCCGCGCGCATCGACCAGCATGAGTCGGAGCGTACCGGGGATCGGCCCGGTACGCCGGGGGCGCGATGGCGGGCTCTGGCCGGAAGCGGGGGCCGGTGCTAATCTCTGCCGCGACAACTTCACATCCGACAGGGGAGCGCACAGCGCTGAGAGTGCGGCATGACGCCGCAGACCCTCGAACCTGATCTGGGTAATGCCAGCGCAGGGAGTTCGGTCGACCTCCAGCCGCGCCGCAGTCCGGGCTTCGCCGGACGCGGCGTGCGTCTTCTCCTGGTTCGCTGACAAGGAACTGGGAGCAAGGATCATGAATCATCGTTGGCGCACACTCGACATCGTCGTGGCCGCCGTCATCGCCGTCGCCTTCGGCGTCATCTTCTGGGCGTGGGGGTTGGTCTGGCGGGCCGCCGACCCGCTCTTCGCGTTCTTCCCGCCCTCGCAGGCGCTGATCTACGGGGTCTGGCTGGTGCCGGCCGTGCTCGGCGGACTGGTGATCCGCAAGCCCGGTGCGGCGCTCTTCTGCGAAGCGCTGGCGGCGACCGTCTCGGCGCTGCTCGGTTCGGAGTGGGGCGGTGTGACCATCGCCCAGGGGCTGGTGCAGGGGCTCGGCGCCGAACTCGCCTTCGCCGCGTTCCGGTACCGCTCCTTCAAGCTGCCGACGGCAGCGCTCGCCGGGGCGCTGACCGGTCTGGGTGCGGCGCTGTTCGACTTCTTCGTCTGGAACACCGAGTACGCGCTCTGGGCGTACCGGATCCCGTACGCGCTCTTCACGATCGTCAGCGCGACCGTGATCGCCGGCGTGGGCGGCTGGTACCTCACCCGGGCGCTGGCCGGCACGGGTGCCCTGGACCGGTTCGCCGCCGGGCGCGAACGCCGCACCGTCTGAGGCTCTCCCCGCCCGGCCCTGGGATCAGGGCCGGGCGGGCACGCACAGGCACCACGCACGACGGAGAGGAGGGGTGGATGAGCGCGGTCACGCTGACCGGGTTCGGCTGGCGGCACGCCGGGCGCGGCGCCTGGGCGGTACGCGGCGTGGACCTGCGGATCGAGGCGGGCGAGCGGGTGCTGCTGCTCGGCCCCTCCGGCGCCGGCAAGTCCACCCTCCTCGCCGCGCTCGCCGGGCTGCTGCCCGAGGACTCCGGCGAGCAGGAGGGCACCGTCGAGATCGACGGCCTCGACCCGCGCAAGGCCCGTGAACGCGTCGGCATCGTCTTCCAGGACCCGCAGACGCAGCTGGTGATGGCCCGCTCCGGCGACGACGTCGCGTTCGGGCTGGAGAACCGGGGCGTGCCGCCGGCGGAGATCTGGCCACGGGTGGACGCCGCCCTGCACCGGGTCGGTTTCCCCTACCCGCGCGACCGTCCCACGGCGGCGCTCTCCGGTGGCGAGCAGCAGCGGCTGGCGCTGGCCGGGGTGCTCGCCCTGCGCCCGTCGCTGCTGCTGCTGGACGAGCCGACCGCCAACCTCGACCCGGCCGGCGCGGCGCTGATCCGCGGCGCGATCGCCGGCGCCCTCGACGCCGACACCACCTGCGTGCTGGTGGAGCACCGGGTCGCCGACGCGCTGGAACTGGTCGACCGGGTGGTGGTGCTGGAACCGGGCGGGGGTGTGGTCGCCGACGGCGTACCCGGGGCGGTCTTCGCCGCGCACGGTGCCGCGCTGGCCGAGGCGGGTGTCTGGGTGCCCGGCCATCCGGTGCCGCCGCGGCCGGCCCGCGCGGCGGCGGGTGAGGTGCTGCTCACCGCCGACCGGCTCGGTCTGCCACCCCGGCTGGCCGCCACCGATCTTGCGGTACGCGCCGGCGAGGCGCTCGCCGTGCTCGGCCCCAACGGCGCCGGCAAGTCGACCCTGGCGCTGCTCCTCGGCGGGCTGCTGAAGCCGGGCAGCGGCACGGTCCGGGGCGGCAGCGCCCTGGCCGGCGCCGACGCCGGCGTCCCCCCGCACCGCTGGAAGGCCCCGGCGCTGGCACGCCGGATCGGGTCGGTCTTCCAGGACCCCGAGCAGCAGTTCCTCACCGGCAGCGTCTTCGACGAGCTGGCGCTGGGCCCGCGCCGCACCGGGGAGCCCGAGCCGGTGGTGAAGTCCCGGGTCGACGAGCTGCTGGAGCGGCTGCGGCTGGGCCGGCTCGCCGGTGCCAACCCGTACACGCTCTCCGGCGGGGAGGCTCGGCGGTTGAGTGTGGCGACGGCACTGGCGACGGCACCGCGGCTGCTGATCTGCGACGAGCCGACCTTCGGGCAGGACCGCCGGACCTGGCAGGAGCTGGTGGACCTCTTCGCCGACCTGCGCGACGACGGGCACGCGATCGTCTGTGTCACCCACGATCCGGAGTTCGTCGCCGCGCTGACCGACCGCCGGCTCGTGCTGGGGGCGCCGTGATCGCCCTGGAGCCGGTCGCCGACCCGCGCGCGCCGCTGGCCCGCCGCAACCCGGTGGCGAAACTCGCCGCCGCGCTGCTCTTCTCGTTCGCGCTGGTGGTGACCGTCGACCCGGTCGCGCCGGCGATCGCCATCGCCATGGAGCTGGCGCTGCTGCCGCTCTTCGGGGTCCGCTACGGCATGCTGCTGCGGCGCACCTGGCCGCTGCTGATCGGCGCGGTCGGCGTCATGGTGGCGATGGTGCTCTTCGCCGCCGAACGCGACGGCCCGGTGCTGTTGAGCGCCGGGCCGCTGGTGGTCACCTCCGGGGTGCTGATGACCACCCTCGGTCTGGTGCTGCGCATGTTCGCCGTCGCGCTCCCCGGGGTGATCGTCTTCGCCACCACCGACGCCACCGACCTGGCCGACGCGCTGATCCAGAACGTACGGGCCCCGGCGCGCTTCGCCATCGGCGCGCTGGCCGCTTTCCGGCTGGTGCCGCTGCTCGGCCAGGAGTGGCAGATGATCAGCATGGCGCGCCGGGCGCGCGGCGTGGAGGCCGGGCGGAACCCGGTCGCCAAACTGAAGCTCTTCGTCTCCACCGCGTTCGCCCTGCTGGTCGGGGCGATCCGCCGCGGCAGCCGGCTGGCGGTGGCGATGGACGCCCGGGGCTTCGACGCCGGCACGCCCCGCACAGTCGCCCGCCGGCAGCACTTCACCGCCGCCGACGCGGCACTGATCGCCGGGGCGCTGCTGCTGGCCGCGATCGCGCTCGGCGTGAGCATCCGGCTCGGCACCTTCCAGCTGATCTGGTAGCCCGCAGAGCTGATCCGGTAGCCCGCAGAGCTGATCCGGCGGCGGATCGGGATGGCCCCGGTCCGGCGGTGGCCCGGAGCGCCCGGCCGGCGGCGGGTCCACCATGGAAGACCCGCCGCCGATCGCCGATCAGCTGCGCCGGAAGGCGTACTTGCGGGCCTGAGCGCCGCCCTTGCCGCGGCTGTCGCCGTGGAACTGCGGCCCGTGCCCGGCCTGCGGACCGTGCTTGGGGGCCGGTTTCTCCGCCGCGACCGGGGTGAGCTCCTCGGCGGTGACCGCCGGGACCACCATCGGCGCGATCGACGGCGCCGGCTCGCCGACGACCGGCATCTCGGCGGTCAGGGCCGGCTCGGCCGCGGTGTCGGTACGCGGCTTGGCCGCGGTGTCGGTGCGCGGCTTGGCCGCGGGCGGCGGAACGGGCCGACGGGACTTGCGGGGTTTCTTACTGGCAGGCATCCGGGTCTCCTCTGATGCTCTGAACCGGGTTCACGGCAGCGCCGGCTCGGCGGAAGGGAAAGGGATGCTCCGAGGTCGGCCGGGATCGCTTCGACCGGGTCGGCACACGTCGACAACGGCGGAGGGAAAGGACGCCCACGGAGCAGCCAGGCACCCGCCGGGAAGGGCGGGGCGGCTCGCGGAAACGGGCGTCACTTGCGCATGGCGACATGGTAGGCCTCTCGACGCCGATGGCGCAGCTCCATTTCCCGCCGGACGGGGTGTCGGTGCGACGACAGCGGGTACGCCGTGACCATGAAGACCACGTGGAAGCCGATCGACAAACCCGGTGCCGTCACCAGCAAGGAGCGCCGCGAACTGCCCGACAGCGCGTACGCCTTCCCGGGCAAACGCAAGGAACCACTGGTCGACGCGAAGCACGTGCGCAACGCCATCGCCCGCTTCGACCAGGTGCAGGGCGTCACCGACCGGGATCGGGACCAGGCATTCGCCAACATCCAGGCGGCGGCGCGGCACTACGACATCGACATGGTCGAGACGAACTGGCGCCAGCTCGGCAAGCTGCCGCACACGCCGAACCCCGCGCAGCGCTGAGGCGTACGCGGGGCTCGGATCCAGGCTGAGCGGCCGGGGTCAGCGGAACAGGCCGCGCTTCTTCTGCTGAGGGCGGATCATGTCCGCACCCTGGCGCAGCCATCCGCTGGCGCGCGTCGGGCCCTTGCCCCGCTCCATGCGCTCGCTGAGCTTGCGGGCGCCGGCCGCGGCGACCGGTACGGCCACCGCCATGATCGCCCAACCGCGAAGTCCACCCCTCATGTCATCCTCCTGAGTCGTTGCCTCTCCGGTGACCCGGAGTCCTCCGGTTGTCACCCGGCGACGCAGACTCAATACCCCGTCTCGTCGCCGGCTATGCGGCGACGGTCCGCGAACCGGACTCCTGGGACGACAGGCGGGTCACCCGGTGCGCCCAGACGGCGAGCAGCTCCTCGTCGTGGCTGACGGCCAGCACCCCCAGCTCCCGTTCGGTCACGACGGCGCGTACCGCCTGGACCAGCGCGGCGGTGGTGGAGGCGTCGAGCATCGCGGTCATCTCGTCGCAGATCAGGTACCGGGGGCGCAGCACCAGCGCCCGGGCCAGGCAGGCGCGCTGCAGCTGGCCGTCGCTGACCTCGTGCGGCAGCCGGCCCAGCAGGTCGTCGGTGAGCCCGACCAGCTCCGCCACCTCGGCCACCCGCGCCGGCTGGTCGGCGCGGACCCGGTTGGCGCGCAACGGCTCGGCGATCACATCCCGCAGCCGCAGCCGCGGATCGACCGACCGGCGCGGCGACTGGAATACCACCCCGATCGCCGTCCGCGCCGCCCGTGGCGCCCGGTAGCGGAACCCGTCGACCGGGACGCCGTCCAGCAGCACCCGTCCCGACCAGGGGCGCTGCAGCAGGGTGAGGACCCGCACCAGGGTGGACTTGCCGCAGCCGCTCGGACCGGCCAGCCCGACCACCTCGCCGGGGGCGATCGACAGGGCGGCGTCGCGCAGCACCGGTTCGCCGCGCCGGTATCCGAATGTCACGTTCTCGGCGGTCAGCACGACACGTCCTCCTTCTCGGCGACGCCGGCCGGCACCGGCGCGGGCCGGCAGGCCACCGCCCGATCGCCGTACGCGCGCAGCGCCCCCGCGCCGTCGCACTCCCCCGGCACCCGGGTGTGGAAGGCGCAGCCCGCCGGCAGCGCCGACAACTCCGGCGGCTGGCCGGGGATCGGCACCAGGCCGTTGCGCGGCAGCGCGCCGAGCAGCCCGCGGGTGTAGTCGTGCCACGGGTCGGCGAGTACCCGCGCGGCCGGGCCGGTCTCGACGAGCCGGGCGGCGTACATCACCGCGAGGTCGTCGGCGACCTCCTCGGCGGCGGCGATGTCGTGGGTGATCAGCAGGACGGCGCGGCCCTGGTCGGCGAGTTCGCGCAGCGCGCCGAGGGTCTGGCGCACCAGCGGCCGGTCCAGGCCGGCGGTCGGCTCGTCGGCCAGCAGCACCGGCGCGTCGGCGGCGAGCGCGAAGGTCAGCGCGGCGCGCTGAGCCATCCCGCCGGAGAGCTCGTGCGGGTAGCGGTCGAGGTGGGCCGGGTCCAGTCCGGCCCGGACGGCGAGCGCGTCGCAGCGTTCCCGCAGGGCCGCCCGTTCGGCGCGCCCGGGGCGGGTACGGCGGGTGCCGGCGGGCCGGGCGAGCATCGCGACGGTCTCGGCGAGCTGGTCGCGGACGGTGCGTACCGGGGTGAGGTGGGTGGTGGCCGACTGCGGCACCAACGCCACCCGGCGGCCCCGGACGCGACCGGCGAGGACCTGCTCGGGGCAGCGCAGCAGCTCCAGCGGCGCGGTGTCGTCGGCGCCGCCGAGCAGCACCTCCCCGCGCACCTCGGCGTTGGCGGGCAGCAGCCCCAGGATCGCCGAGGTCAGCACCGACTTGCCGCAGCCGCTCTCCCCGACCAGGGCCAGGATCCGGCCGGGGTGCAGCCGCAGCGAGACGTCGATCGCGGCCTGCACCACGGCGCGGCGGTGGCCGCCGGTGTGGAAGCGCACCGACAGGTCCCGCAACTCCAGTGCGGCGTTCACAGCGACAGCTCCGTCCGTCGGCGCGGCACCAGCCGGTCCCGCAGGGCCGCGCCGCAGGTCGCCACGGCCAGGGTGGCGACGACCAGCGCGGCGGACGGGAAGACCAGCGGCCACCAGGCGCCGAGCATCACCGCTTCCCGCGCCTCGTCGAGGAGAATGCCGAGGCTGGCGGTGTGCGGGGGCAGGCCGAGCCCCAGGAAGCTCAGCGCGGTCTCGTGCCAGACGGCGTGCGGCAGCATCAGCACCGTGGCGAGAGCGGCCTGCGGCACGACGGCCGGCAGCAGGTGCCGCCGGGTCACCCGCCACCGGGAGGCCCCGCCGGCCACGGCGGCGTCGATGAACTCGCGGTCGCGCAGGGAGAGCACCTCGGCGCGCACGATACGGGCGACCGACGACCAGTGGGTCAGCGCGATCGCCACGATCACCGCGGTCAGCCCGCCGCCGTAGAGGGCGACGATGACGATGCCGAGCAGCAGGTGCGGCACCGAGTTCACGGTGTCGATCAGCCGCATGACGAGCTGGTCGACCCAGCCGCCGGCGATGCCGGAGAACGCCCCGACCAGGGTGCCGATCACCGTGGAGACCACCGCGCAGACCGCGGCCACCAGCAGCGACACCCGCAGCCCGGCGGCGGTACGCACGAAGAGGTCCCGGCCGGCGGAGTCGGTCCCGAACCAGCCGCCGGCGCCGGGCGCGAGCAGCGCCCGTCCGTGGTCGGTGAGGCGCTCGTCCAGGCCGGCCAACCAGGGCGTCAGGAGCGCGTAGGAGACCAGGAGCACGAGCAGGGTGATACCGAGTGCCGGGCGCGTCCAGCCGGGCCGGCGTGGCCCGCGCGGCATGCCGGCGCGCGGCCGGGCGGCGCTAATCCAGCCGCCGTCGCCCGCCGGGACGGGCGCGGCGGCCGGCGCGTGCAGAGTCCGCTCAGCCATCGAGACGCACCCGGGGGTCGAGCAGCATGTACGCCACGTCCGCCAGCAGCGAGCCGAGCAGCACGGCGACGGTTGCCAGCAGGGTCAGCGCGGCGAGCAGCGGGAAGTCGACGGCGCTGGCCGCCCCGATCACCGCCTGCGCCACGCCCGGCCAGGAGAAGACCTCCTCGACCAGCATCGCGCCGGTGACGACCTCGGCGACGCGCGCGCCGAGCACGGTGGTGAAGGGCAGCAACGCCCCGGGCAGGGCGTGCCGCAGCACCACCCGCGCCTCGGGCAGCCCACGGGTACGCGCGCCGGCGACGTGGTCCTCGGTGAGCGCCGCCAGCAGCGACTGGCGTACGTGCAGCAGCAGCACCGGGGTCTGCGAGATCGCCAGCACGGTCGCCGGCAGCACCAGGTGGCGGGCTACCTGCCCGACGGTGATCTCCGCGCCGGCGTCGGTCAGGCCGGCCACCGGCAGCCAGGCCAGTCCGAGCCCGAAGATCGCGATCGCGCCGAGCGCCACCACGAACGGCGGGACGCCCTCGATGGCGTGGCTGAGGCCGGTGACGGCCCGGTCGACCCAGCCGCCCTGGCGCCACGCCGACCAGATCCCCAGCACCAGGGCGGTGGTGGTGGCGAGCACCATCGCGACCGCCACCAGCAGCACGGTCCAGGGCAGCCGCTCGGTGATCACCTCGGCGACCGGCTGGCGCAGCCAGAGCGAGGTGCCGAGGTCGCCGGTGAGCAGGTCGCCGACCCAGTGCAGGTAGCGCTGCGGCAGCGGGTCGTCGAAGCCCAGCTGTGCGGCGAGCCGGGCCTGGTCGGCCGGGTCCATCGTCAGGTACCGGTCACCGAGGTAGGCCGAGAGCGGATCGAAGGGTGAGACCGCGGCCAGCACGAAGATCGCCACGGAGACCAGCGCGAGGACCGGCACGGCTACCAGCGCCCGGTGCAGCACCAGCCGCAGGATCGTCACTGACGCGTCCAGTCCTCGATGTTCCACCACGGGCCCCAGGTGACGCCGTGGGCGTGCGGCTCCAGCACCGGCGTCGTGCCGGTCCAGCCGCCGTCCTTCATCACGTACGTGTGGTGCAGGAAGACCAGCATCACGTGCGACGGGTCGGCGGCGTACTCGGCCTGGACGGTGCGGTAGGCCTCCTGCCGGGCGGCTTCGTCGGTGGTGCGCCGGCCGGCGTCGAGCGCCGCGTCGACTTCGGCGTCGCGGTGCCCGCTGGGGTTGCGGAACGGGTTGGCGGCGTCGTGGTCGGCGTAGCGGGAGTGCAGCGTCGGATAGAGCTGGGTGTCCGGGTCGTACGGGTTGTCGCCGCCGCCGACCAGGCTGGCGTCGGCCGGGATCCGGGGCCGGAACTGCGGGCGGTCGACGGCGTCCAGGCTGACCTCGATGCCGATCTTTTTGGCGTCGGAGGCGAAGGCGAGGCTCAGGTCGCGGCGCAGGATGTCGGTCGGAAAGTACATCAGCGTGAAGGCGGCGCGCTTTCCGTCGCGGACCCGGATGCCGTCGGCGCCGGTCTGCCAGCCCGCGGCGTCCAGGAGCTGCTCCGCCTTCGCCGGGTCGTGGGCGAAGGTCACGGCGGCGTCGTGATAGTCGCCGAAGGCGTCGGAGACGGGCGTGTACGCGGGCGCGCCGTAGCCGGCGAGGATGCTGTCGACCATCGCCTGCCGGTCGACGGCGTGGTTGAGGGCGAGCCGGATGGCCGGGTCGCCGGCGACCGGGTCGCCGGCGGGCAGGCTCACCGAGCGCCAGTCGGCGCTGGGGTGGGCCACGACGGTGTAGCCGTCGGTGTCGGCGAAGGTGCCGGCGAGCTTGGGGGGCAGCCAGGCGCCGTCGAACTCGCCGCTGGTGGTGCGCTGGGCGCGGGTGTTGTCGTCGGCGGCGATGACGTACGTCAGCTTCTTGACCTGCGGCACGCCGTCCCAGTACGCGTCGTTGGCGACCAGCACGAGCTGGCTGCCCTTGCGCCAGGACTCCAGCTTGTACGGCCCGGTGCCGACCGGCGCGTTGTTCATCGCCGACTCGGTGACCGGGGCCGGGGTGGCGAGCGCCTCGCTGGGGACGATGCCGAGCAGCAGTTTGCGGTCGAACGGGGCGTAGGAGTACTTGAGCCGGAAGCGCACGGCGTTCCCGTCGGCCTTCTCGACGCTGTCGATCATCTCGTAGGAGCTGACCAGCGGCGAGGAGACGGCCGGGTCGAGGATCGCGCGGTAGGTGGCGACCACGTCGTCGGCGTCGAAGGCGCTGCCGTCATGGAAGCGCACCCCGTCGCGGAGTGTGATGGTCCATTCGCGGGCGTCGGCGCTGATCTCGGCCGGTGCGGCGGCGAGCGCCGGTTCGATGCGGGGCCGGCCGTCGGCGCCGGCCGACGCGATCCGGAAGAGCCCGTCGTGGATCTTGCTCTCGCCGGTCTCGGAGTAGCCGGCGATCGGGTTGAGGGTCTCCGGTTCGTACGCGTCGGCGAGCACGATCGAGCCGGGATCGGAGGCGCTGTCGCGAGGATCGGTGCAGCCGGCAGCGAGCAGGCCGAGCACCGCCAGCCCGGCCACGAGGGCGGGCCGGGTACGCCGCGCGGATACGGTCATCACAACGATGCCTCTCAATCACCCAGTTCTGGCTGTTGCCAATATCTTGCAACAGCACGCTAGGTGAGCATAGCGAGATGATCCAGCGGATCCCAAAGTACGGTGCGAAACCTGGCGGACGGTGGCGTCAACCGCGGCGTCCCGGCCCGGGCCGGGACCGGCTCACCGGCCGGCCGGCGCGGCCGTGACCGGGGCGACCGGGTTCGGGATCGCCCCACCGAAGCGCCGGTCCCGCTGGGCGTAGAGCTCACAGGCGTACCAGAGGTGCCGGCGGTCGAAATCCGGCCAGAGGGTGTCCAGGACGACCAGCTCGGCGTACGCGGACTGCCAGAGCAGGAAGTTGGAGATGCGCTGCTCCCCCGACGGACGCAGGAAGAGATCGACGTCGGGAACCTCGGGGTGGTAGAGGTACTTGGCGATCATCTTCTCGTTGATCTTCTCGGGGTCCACCTTGCCGGCGGCGACGTCCCGGGCGATCGCGGCCGCCGCATCGGCGATCTCCGCCTGGCCGCCGTAGTTGACGCAGAACTGCAGCGTCAGCACCGAGTTGCCCCGCGACATCTCCTCCGCGGTCTCCAGCTCGCTGATCACGCTCTTCCAGAGCCGGCCGCGCCGCCCCGACCAGACCACCCGCACCCCGAGGTCGACCAGCTGGTCCCGGCGCCGGCGGATCACGTCCCGGTTGAAGCCCATCAGGAAGCGCACCTCCTCCGGTGAACGCCGCCAGTTCTCGGTGGAGAAGGCGTACGCCGACAGGTAGGGAATCCCCATCTCGATGGCGCCCTCGACGGTGTCGAAGAGCGAGGACTCGCCGGCCTCGTGCCCCTTGGTACGCGGCAGGCCGCGGTCCTTGGCCCAGCGGCCGTTGCCGTCCATGACCACCGCGACGTGCTTCGGCAGCGCCTCGGGCGGCAGCGCCGGCGGACGGGCGCCGGAGGGGTGCGGGGTGGGCGCAGCGACCGCCGTCCGGCGGCCCCTCATCGATCGCATCACTGTTCCTGCTCCCCTGTCTCCTGCCGTTGCCGGCCTGCCGGCGCCGGATGATCACGGTCCACCAGCGGCAGCGAGCGTAACCCGCGCTCCAGGTGCCACTGCAGATGCGCCGCGACCAGCCCGCTGCACTCGCGCTGGACGCCGGTCCCGGTCGCATCGGCGATCCGCCAGTCCCCGGTCGTCAACGCCGACATCAGCTCGATGGTGGCCGGCGCCGGGTGCGCCGCACCGGGCGGACGGCAGTCCGGGCAGACCGCGCCGCCGGCCGGCACCGAGAAGGCCCGGTGCTGCCCGGGCGTGCCGCAGACCGCGCAGGCGGCCAGCGCCGGCGCCCAGCCCGCCAGGGCCATCGACCGCAACAGGTACGCGTCGAGGACGAGCGTGCCGGCGTGCTCACCGGCGGCCAGCGCCCGCAACGCCCCGAGGGTGAGCTGGAACAAC
>Ga0233365_1000804_pt1 | contig 14025 bp, 14 predicted proteins | sample ElkDunMinimDraft_27_FD_191535 | JGI IMG/M metagenome (GOLD analysis project Ga0233365, IMG submission 191535) | Fecal eukaryotic communites from dung pellets of Tule Elk in California, USA - Elk Dung C36 | ecosystem: Host-associated > Mammals > Digestive system > Large intestine > Fecal | place...
GGCCTCGGCTATGGCCCGGCCTACGTTGCCGGGTCTCAGGCCGCCGGCCAGTAGCCAGTATCCGGTGGGCTCGGCGGGCAGCCTGGTCCAGTCCCAGGGTTCACCCGAGCCGGGCTTGGCGGCGTCGACGATGAGCAGATCCTCGCCGTAGGCGCCGCAATCGGTGTTGGGGTTCTCGGTTCCCGCGATGGCGCGGATCAGCTTCACCGGTAGATCCGCCAGGGCTTGGAAGTCCTCGTGCCGGTATGCGCCGTGCAACTGGATCGTGTCGACTCCCGCCACTTCGGCATCGTGCCGGATCTGTTCGGGGGACTCGGTGGCGAACACGCCGACGCTGAGCACGTGGTCGGGCACCGCCGCCGCCAGTCGAGCCGCCTCCTGCGGAGTCACCTGGCGTGGGCTGGGGCTCAGCAGAAACCCGATGGCATCGGCACCGGCCGCCACCGCCGCCTCGACGTGCTCAACGGACCGCAGTCCACAGATCTTGACGAACATGAGCAGCAACCCTACGCCCTGTCCTGCGGATTCGCCCGCCGAGCCGGATCAGGTCGGAGGCATCGGCGAGCTGGGGCGTTCGCCCTCACCAGTCTCGGGCGGCTATCAGGGACTCGGGGTCGGCGGTGGGGAAACCGTAGGCGGTGGCTATGAACCAGAAGTCCTCGCCGATCTCCTCTCGGGCGACGGTTTCGATTTCGCTGCCGGCGGCTTCGAACTCGGCTTCCAGCAGGTTGAACTCCTTGGTCGCGGCTTCGGTGAGGGCGTAGAGCGCCGTGAGATCGGCCGGTCGTTCGGCTTCGATCGTCGCGCACAACCGCAGCAGGACGTCCTTCCCCTTGTCGACGACGTGGTCGGGGAAGTACGGATCGATGTAGAGGCCGTGCAGGAAGGTGTGCCGGGTGACCTGTTCGTTGGTGATCGCCATGCCGACATTGTCGACAGGGTCGCAACCGGTGTCGCCACCGGACGGGAACTCACTATCGGCTGTGTCGTTGTGCTCGGTAGATTGGTGACGATGCGGAACAAAGACGAAGCCGAGCTGGAGATCGCCGCCGTCGGTGCCGCCTTGCGGGTGGAGCGGCAGCGGCAGGGGTTGAGTGTGCAGGCGCTCAGTCAGCGCTCCGGTGTGAGCTTCGGGCTGATCAGCCAATTGGAACGCGGACTGGGGAACCCGTCGTTTCAGTCGCTGTATGGGTTGGCCAGCGCCTTGGGGATCAGTCTGCCCAAGCTGTTGAGCGGTATGGGCGGTGACAGCATGGTGGTGCGGGCCGACGAACGCTACGCGCTGCCGACCTCGCCGGATCTGCCGGATTCTCAGCAGGTCGTTCGGGAACTGTTGACTCCCCGTTCCCAGTCGAATCTTCAGGTGATTCGCAGTACCATTCCGCCCGGTTTCTCCAATGAGGGCAATCCGTTTCGGCACCTGGGGACCGAGAGCGTCACCGTCGATCAGGGACGTCTGCTGGTGGTGCACGGTGACCGCCGGGTGGAACTGGCCGAAGGGGACACCATGACCTACGGGTGCTCGCAGGCGCATTGGTGGGCCAACATCTCCGACGACGTCACGATCGTCACCGGCGCGGTCAGTCCGTTCGAGTCCTGACCCTCGCGCCGAGAAACGCTCCACGGTAGATCAGTTTGACGGCGGCGCTGCGGCGGATCTGTTCGGCGGCGCAGCCGCTTTGGCCAGGCCCCATAGTGGAGTGAATGCCGATGGTTCGGCCCCCGCGTCTACCCCGGCTGCGGGGTGAACTGTAGACGCAGTGCCTCGACGAGGTCGCTCAACGGATCGGTGCTGTTGTCGGCGCGAAGGTCGACCACCGGGTCCGGCGGCCAGCTGGCCACCGGGGTCATGTGCGCCACCTGGATCGCGGCGCTCTGTCGCCCTCTAACGTCACCGCCGGCGGCTTCTCCCGCGACCAGGGCGTTCAGTAGCCGCCTGGCGAACCGGCAGGCCTCGTCGGTCTCCTGCGGGGCGTCGGCCTCCTGTGGGGTGTCGGCGGTGAAGCCGGTTCGCATGGCGCTCAACACCTCCGGCCCGGTGAGGAGGTTGCCGGTCACCACGATGCCGGTCTCGCACCGCTGGCCCGCCCAGCTGGAGCAGCTCGCGCCGGTGGCGGCGGCCGTCGTGCCGTCTCGGCTGATGACCGATAGCTGTCGTAGTTCGGATTCACTGTCCCATTCGGGTAGCCGCGCGATGATCTCGTTCGGTGCCGCCCCGCTTCGCAGTGCCTCGATGGCCCGTGCCCGCAGTCGGCGGTTGGTGTAGGCCTGGCTGGCGACCGCGCCGACATCGGGTGCGATGGCGATGACCGCGTTGCCCACCGCCAGTGAAAAGGAGGCGGTGGCGGCTCCGATGAGCCCGGCTTCGGCGTCGACGGCCAGCACGGTGTAGGTCACGCGGATCTCCGAGGGGTCGGTGTTTCGCTTCGGATGGACGATTGACGGAATGTCAAGATCGAGTAACGATGCAGCTCCGCTTGCCATTGCCCGTGCCGTTGATCATATAATGATCCTATCATCAGTAAAATGATCCCCCGGAGAAGTCGATGCGAAGAACAACAGCACTCATCGGCGCCGGCACCGCCGCCGCCATCCTGATCACCGGCTGTTCAACGGGAGAGGGAACCGACCTCGGTGGCACCTCCGGTGGGCTGGTGGCCGCCATCGCGGGCGAACCGGATCAGCTCGACCCGCACATGACCACCTCGTACTTCTCGTTCCAGGTGCTTGAGAACGTGTACGACACCCTCGTCGAACCCGACGAGAACCTGGAGATGCAACCGGCGCTGGCGCAATCCTGGGACCTCAGCGAGGACCAGCTGACCTGGACCTTCAACCTTCGTGACGGCGTCACCTTCCATGACGGTTCCGAGTTCACCGCCGACGACGTCCTCTACTCCTACAACCGGATCATCGACGGAGAACTGTCCAACGCCTGGCGCCTGAGCGCCATCGAGGACATCGTCGCCGTCGACCCGCACACCGTCGAGATCACGGTGTCGCAGCCCAGCCCCAACCTGCTGTCGAACCTGGGCGGTTTCAAGGGCCTGGCGATTGTGCAGCAGGCCAACGTCGACAGCGGCGACATCACCACGCACCCGATCGGCACCGGACCGTTCGCGCTGGACGACTACACCAGCGGCGACTCCATCACGTTGACCGCCAACGAGAACCACTGGGCGGGCGCACCTGAGATTCCGTCGGTGACCTTCCGGTTCATCTCCGAGGGCAGCACCGCGATCGCCGCGCTCAAGGGCGGCGAGATCGACTGGACCGATTCCATTCCGACTCAGCAGGTCGAGGGCCTGGCCGGCGACTCGGAGGTCCTGACACTGGGCCAGACCCCCAGCAACGACTACTGGTACCTCGCGTTGAACCAGAACCGCGAACCGTGGAGTGACGTACGGGTGCGGCAGGCGATCGCCTACGCCATCGACCGTGACGCCATCGTCCAGGCCACCAGCTACGGCACCGCCACCGCCAACCAACTGGCGATCCCGGTGCAGAGCGTCTGGTACTCCGAGTACGACACCTACTCGACCGACCTGGGCCGGGCGCAGGACCTGCTCGACGAAGCGGGCGTCGACGACCTGACCCTGGACCTGATGGTCTCCTCCGACTACCCCGAGACCGTCACCGCAGCCCAGATCATCGCCGACAACCTGGAACCGCTGGGCATCACCGTCGAGATCCGCTCACCCGACTTCGCCACCTGGCTCGATGAGCAGAACACCGGCGAGTTCGACATGTTGATGATGGGCTGGCTGGGCAACATCGACCCCGATGACTTCTACTACGCGCAGCACCACTCCGACGGCGCCAGCAACGCTCAGGGCTACGCCAACGCCGAGGTGGACGGCCTTCTCGACGAGGCACGGACCGAAACCGACGCCGACACCCGCAAGGAGCTGTACGGCGAACTGGCGACCATCATCGCCGACGAGGCCAGCTACATCTACCTGTACAACCCGTCGGTGATCCAGGCGTGGAACCCCGACCTCGACTACGAGGTGCGCGGCGACCGGGCAGTGCGATTCCGCGACGTGAGCTTCGGAAAGTAAGGCGACGTGTCGGCATTCCTGCGCAACTCCACGGTCCGGTTCCTGGCGCGCCGGCTGGCCTACTCGGCCATCGTGCTGGCCGGGGTCATGGTCGTGGTGTTCTCCCTGGTGCACCTGGTACCCGGTGACCCGATCCGGATCGCGCTGGGAACCCGATACACGCCTGAGGCCTACGACGCGCTGCTGGTCGCCAGCGGACTCGACCGGCCACTGTGGGAGCAGTTCTTCTCCTACATAGGCAGTGCCGTCACCGGTGATCTGGGAGTCAGCTTCCGCAACGGATCACCGGTGACGGTCAACCTGCTGGACCGGTTGCCCGCCACCGCGTCGCTGGCCATCGTGGGCCTGATCGTGGCACTGCTGATCTCGGTGCCCGCCGGTATCTGGTCGGCGTTGCACGAGGGACGCGTCAGCGACGCCATCGTCCGGGTCTCCAGCCAGTTCGGCGTCTCGGTGCCGGACTTCTGGATGGGCATGTTGATGATCACGCTGTTCTCGTCGGTGTTGGGCTGGCTGCCCTCGTCGGGATACGTTCCGCTGACCGAGGACCCACTGCTGTGGCTGCGGCACGTCACCCTCCCGGCGGTGACGGTCGGGATCGTCGCCGGAGCCATCATGACCCGCTACATCCGCGCCGCCGTCCTCGAGGTCGTCGACGCCGGATACGTGCGCACCGCCCGCTCCAAGGGCCTGGCGCCCGCCGTCATCACGTTTCGGCACATCGTGCGCAACGCGCTCATCCCGGTGCTGACGATCGCGGGCATCCAGCTCGCGACGATCCTCGGCGGTGTCATCGTCGTCGAGGTCGTGTTCGCCTGGCCGGGCATCGGGCGCCTGGTGTTCGACGCCGTCGCGGCTCGCGACTATCCGTTGATCCAGGGAGCGGTTCTCCTGATCGCGGCGTTGTTCCTGCTGATCAACCTCATCGTGGACGTCCTGTACGCGGTGGTCGACCCGAGGATTCGGCTGTCATGACCAATATGGAACCCTCGTTGACCGAGGCGGAGCCGCCGACGGTCGGCAAGACCACCCGGGTGGCGTCCTGGCGTCTCCTGCTGTCCAATCCGGTGACCGTCGTCAGCGCCGTCGTGCTGCTGGCCGTCACCGTGATCGCGTTCATCGGGCCGTGGATCGCGCCTTACGGCGTCAACAAGACCAACGTCGTCAACGCGTTGCAACCCCCCAGCGGCGAGCACTGGTTCGGCACCGACGACCTGGGGCGCGACATCTTCTCCCGGGTCCTGGTGGCCACCCAGGTGTCGCTGAAGGTCGCGGTGGTCAGTGTCGCCATCGCGCTGGTCGCGGGACTGCTGATCGGTGTCATCGCCGGTTATCGCGGTGGCTGGCTCGACATGGTGCTCATGCGGGTCGTCGACGTGATGTTCGCCTTCCCCGTGCTGCTGCTGGCCCTGGCGATCGTGGCGATACTCGGGCCGGGCCTGACGACGACGATGCTGGCGATCGGGGTGGTCTACACACCGATCTTCGCTCGGGTGGCGCGCGCCAGCACGCTCAGCGTCAGTGTCGAACCGTTCGTTCAGGTGTCGCGCACCATGGGCACCGGAAACGGGTACATCCTCGCGCGCCACATCCTGCCCAACATCGCCGGAACCCTGATCGTCCAGACCTCGCTGTCGTTGGCGTTCGCGCTGCTGGCCGAAGCGGCGCTGTCGTTCCTTGGGCTGGGAGTGCAGCCGCCGCAACCGTCCTGGGGACGAATGCTGTTCGACGCGCAGGGCTTCCTCGGTCAAGCCTGGTGGATGAGCGTCTTCCCCGGCGCGGCCATCTGTCTCACCGTGCTGGCGTTCAACCTGGCCGGTGACGGAATGCGTGACGTCCTCGATCCCAAGCAGCGCACCATGCTCGAAGCCAGGAGGAAGCGATGAAGACTCCGGTACTCAGTGTGCGTGACCTGGGTGTCCGCATCGGACGAAACCAGATCGTCGAGGGCATGTCCTTCGACGTCGAACCCGAGCAGACCCTCGGCATCGTGGGCGAATCCGGTTCGGGCAAGTCCATGACCGTGCTGGCGGCCACCGGCCTCATCGACGTCCCCGGTGCCGACGTCCGCGGGTCAAGTCTGCTCAGCGACGGCACCGAACTCGTCGGTGCTCCCGAACGGACGATGCGCCGGGTGCACGGCAAGACGATCGGGTTCGTCTTCCAGGACCCCAGCACCTCCCTGAACCCGTTGCTCACATTGGAGCGGCAGATCACCGAGTCGCTGCAGGCCCACCGCGGCATGACTCGCCGCACCGCGCGAACCCGTGCCCTGGAACTGCTTGAGGCCGTGGGCATCCCGGAAGCCGAGGCCAGACTGGACAGTTACCCGCATCAGCTGTCCGGAGGACAGCGACAGCGGGTGATGATAGCCATCGCGCTGGCCTGCGATCCGCAACTGCTGATCGCCGACGAACCCACCACCGCCCTCGATGTGACGACCCAGGCGCAGATCATCGAACTGGTGCGGAACCTGCAACGTGACCGGGGCACCGCCGTGGTCTGGATCAGCCACGACCTGGGAGTGATCGGCCAGGTGGCCGACGAGGTGACCGTGATGCGCGGCGGGACGAGCGTGGAACACGCGCCCATCGTCGACATCTACGACGCGCCACGCCACTCCTACACTCGGGAACTGCTGGCGGCGCGGCCCATGCTGGGCAAGACGACTCCACCGGTCGCCGCCGACTCGGCGGACGCCCTGCTGACGGTGGAGGGCCTGGACGTGCGGTTCACCGTGGGCTCGGCCACCGGCAAACGAACCGTCCACGCCGTCGACGACGTCTCCTTCACCGTCAGGCGCGGCACCACGCTGGGACTGGTCGGTGAATCGGGTTCCGGAAAGTCCACGGTGGCCGGAGCGCTGACCGGGCTCGTGCCGCCGCACGCCGGAACCGCCGTCATCGGTGAGCAGGCGATCTTCTCGGTCAAACGACGCTCGGAGGTCAAGGCGCTGCGTCGGCGCATCAGCATGGTGTTCCAGGATCCGTTCTCGTCGCTGAACTCCCGCAACACCGTCGGTACCGCGATCGCCGAACCACTGCGGGTTCACCGGCTTGCCGACGGCCGGTCGGCTCGCGACCATCGAGTCGCGCAGCTTCTCGAACTGGTCGGCCTTCCCACCGATTTCGCCCGACGTTATCCACACGAGCTGTCCGGCGGTCAACGGCAGCGGGTGAGCATCGCTCGGGCGCTGGCCGTGGAGCCCGAGCTGTTGATACTGGACGAATCGACCGCGTCACTGGACGTCTCGGTGCAGGCGAAGGTGCTCGACCTGCTGAAACGACTTCAGGCCGAACTGGGCATCGCCTACCTGTTCATCGCCCACGACCTGGCGATCGTGCAGCAGATGTGCCACGACGTGCTGGTCATGAGGCAGGGCAGAGCCGTGGAGTATCGACCGGCGGCCGAACTGTTCGCCGACCCGGTCGACGAGTACACCCGCAAGCTGCTTGACGCCGTCCCACCCGAACATCCCCGCGCCGCCACGCCCTGACACGACGGCCCCGCAACGGCGAGTGGAAACGTCTGTGATGATTCTTCGGTGCAAATGCTGATGGACACCGCCGATGTGGACCGCCTGCGGGAAGCGCTGGTCACCGCCGACTTCACCAGCGCGGGCATCACCGCGCGACTGGGGGAGCGGGCGGAGGCGGCGATGCGACGGGGCGACCATCGGGCCGCCCTGGCCGCCACCGACGACCGAGACCGCCAGGCGACCCTGATTCGACTGTTCTGTTGTGGACAGATCGAGTCGGTCGAGGCGGTCACCGACGCACTCGTTCCGCTCCCGATCGCCCCCGCCGTGGAGTGCGGGCTGGTGACCGAAACCGATGACGGTCTGACCGCCGGATTGGCGCTGGCCGCCCACCAGGGCCGCTGGCTGCTGTCGGACCTGCCGGCGTGGCTCGGCGGGGTCGTGGACTCCGAGCACGTGCTGGGCGTCGCCGGGGCCTCGGAATCGCTGGCCCGATACCTGATGCGACGTCCCGTCGAGACCGCGCTGGACATCGGCACCGGCTCCGGCGTGCTCGCGTTGCAGCTGTCCGGGCAGGCCAACACAGTCACCGCGACAGACCTCTCGCGGCGGGCGTTGCGGTTCGCGGCCACCAACGCCGCGCTCAACCGACACGACTGGGAACTGCTGGAGGGGGACCTCACCGAACCGGTCGCCGGACGGCGGTTCGACCAGGTGGTGAGCAACCCGCCGTTCATCACAGGTCCCGGCGCGACCGACTTCACCTACCGCGACTCCGGACGCGCCGGCGACGGCGTGTGCGCCGAACTGGCTCAGGCGGCTCCCCGGTTGCTCAACCCCGGTGGAACCATGCAGTTCCTGGCCAACTGGCTGCATGTGGAGGGACAGCCGTGGACCGAACGGGTCGCCGGCTGGTTCGCCGACTCCGGTTGCGACGTGTGGGTGATCCAGCGAGACGTCGCCGATCCGTTGGACTACGTGCGCATCTGGCAACGCGACGCCGGTGACGCCCACGACCCGACCGCGTTGGCGGCCTGGCTGGACTGGTTCGAGATGCAACACGTCGAGGCGGTCGGTTTCGGCGTCGTCAACATCCGGTTGCGCGAATCGGGTGACCCCACGGTGGTGTGCGAGGACCTGCGACAGCAGCCCGCAGTCGGGTTCGACTCACTGATCACCGACTGGTTCGACCGGGTCGACATGCTGGCGAACCTGTCAATGGAGGAGCTGCTGGACTCCCGGTTGACGGTGCGGCCCGGCGTGAAACTGGACCAGAGCGCCGGACTCACCGACGAGGGCTGGGACGTGGAGCGTCAGATCCTCAGCGACACCGGGGGACTGGGCCGCCGCGAGGAGATCGACCCACTGCTGGTGTCCTTTCTGGGAGGATGCTCCGGCTACGTCCCGGTGCGCACCCAGATCGGCTTGCTGGCGCAGGCTCACGAGGCTCCCGAAGCCCTGCTGGCGGCCGGATTGCTGCCGGTCATCTCCGGGCTGATCCGCCGTGGTTTTCTGGACGTTCACCGTCTCTGAGGCCGGCGCGGCGGCGAACCACACGTCAGACCCGACCCCGCCGCCGTTGGCCGAGCCGGGTCTGACGAAGCCGTCCTCACATGGCGGGCATGGGCGGTGCCTCGCTGGCCGGGAAGAGCGTGGCCAGCCAGTCCTGCCACCGTTGAGTCCACTCAGGCCCGTCGATGTCGGCCCCGTAGCGGTAGTGGAACGAGTTCACCATTCCCCATGCGTCGGCTCCCTCACCGCCGAACCGGTACAGGCCGTCCTCGGTGCGGATGCCCAGCATGTTGCCGGGTATGTGCACGTCGACCTGCCCCCGAATCGGTTCCACACCCTCCGGTGTGAGATCCACCTGGGTGCCGACCGTCAGGTCGCGGCTGGTGCCCAGCGCCCGGTGATACCGATCCCACACGGTTTTTCCATCCACTGTGGTGAATGCCATGACGAGGGCGTTCGTAGCTGCGGCGGGTGCGAAGTACTGCAGATAGCTGCTGAGGTTGTGGAAGAACAGGTCCCAGCCCTTCGAGTGGTATTCCATCTCCCAGTCCTCGCCGAGGACTCCGCTCTGCACCAGCCGAAGGACGGTACCGCCGCCGTCCTTGGACTCCACGAAGAACTCCAACGTCTCGGTCGGATTCCCCGGGTCGCCGCCGTAGCGCACCATGTGCGGCGGATCCCAGGCCAGCACTCTGCCCTGCGCGACGTTGCCGGAACCGAAGTCGGCTTCGGCGGTGGGTGTGTCGGAGGAGTCGGACGGCGGGGTGACGGTGTGCGGAACGAACCAGGTGGCCATGCCCTCACCGGTCGAGATCGCCTTCCACACCTCCTCGACGCTCGAATCGAGTTCGATCTCCTTGTCCAGTCGTCTTCCGGTCATTCGGAGACCTCCATGAGTGCGATGAGATTGCCACAGGTGTCGTCGAATACGGCGTTCTTGCCGCCGGGGACCTCAACCGGGGCGCCCTTGAACTCGACTCCGTTCGCGGTCAACCGCTGGTATTCGGCGTCGATGTCGTCGACCATGAACATGGTGAAGGGGATTCCGGTCTCGTACAGGGCGCGCTGGTATTGCTGAGCGGCCGGTTTCCCGTTGATCTGGATGTCGGGATTGTTGTTGGGTTCGATGAGCAGCTCCGGCCCGAGCGGTTGCTCCGGTGAGCTGAGGGTGAGCCACCGCGCCTCGCCCATCGGTATGTCCCGTTTGATCGTGAAGCCCAGCTTGTCGGTGTAGAACCGGGCCGCCTTGTCCTGATTGTTGACGATGACGCTGACGACGTCGATGCGCACGTGTTACTCCTTCGCGTGTGGTGTCGAATCCGAGTCGGCCGTGGGCGGCACGGCGTGCAGCGCCACGACGACTCGGTGGTCGCGGCCCTCGGGGGCCGCGTCGGTGTGGTACTTGGCGACCAGTCCGGTGATGGCCTCGGTCAGTTCGGTGGCGAACGCGGCTCGCTCGGCTGCCGAGGCGAATCGCACCTGCCCGTCGATCGTGAAGGTCGCGACCCGTTTGCCGGTGCGCGCCGCGCCGGTGATGAGGTCGCCGACTTCCCGGATCATCCGGGTGGTCACCGCGAGCAACCAGCGCGCCGAGAGCCGGTCGGGGGACCGGTGAGGATCGGGTGTCATGGCTCCCATGACCTGCGGGGAGATGAGGTACTCGTCGGCGGTGGTTCGCATGATCCGCTCGGTGAAGTTGCCCTTGGGGCGTTCCTCGACGAGTTGGATCAGACCGTGGTTCTCCAGGGCTTTCAGGTGGTAGTTGATCTTCTGCCGGGGAACGTCGAGGCGGCGGGCGAGCTCGGCGGCGGAGGCGGGCTCGACGAGTTCGGTCAGCAGCCGCGCGCGGATGGGGTCCAGTGACACTTCGGCGGCAGCCGGGTCACTGATCACGGCAACGTTTGTCATAAGCCCAGGATGGCCTAGGAAAATTAATTTGTCAAGGGTGAAATCGAACTGACTTATCCGACGTCCTCGGGCACGATGACACACATGGAGATTCGTCCCACCACCCCCGAAGACCTTGAGCGCCTTGACTTCTCGTATCGGCATCGCTATGCGGACGGCTGGCGGCCGAACGGTTCGTCGTTCGTCGCCGTCATCGACGGGCGGATCGTGGGCATCGTGCATTCCTGCCCCAACCGAATCCATCCGACCCGCGACCTGCTCCTCGGCTATGTCGTGCCGGAGTATCGCCGCCGGGGCATCGCCACCGCGTTGGTCACCGAGGTCCGAACCCGTGCGGCCACCATGCTCTCGGTGAAGGCGTATCCGGGCACCGACGATCACCGGTTCGTCACCTCGCTGGGCGCCACGCCGTATCAGACCTGTCCGCCGATGACCGTCGACACGTCACGGGCCGACGTCATCGAATGGGCCCAGCGCCACCATGGCGAGGTGGTGTGCGGAACCAAGTTCACCACCGACGACGTCGCCGAATTCCTGTTGACCGAGTACGAGGTCACCCACGCGTCATGGTCGCCGACCGCCCCCCGCGAGGATCTCGACGACTGGTTGGTTCCCGAGTTGATGAACGACCTCGACCTGAGTCGCAGCTACTTCGTGTCCGACGACGGCCGGATCGTGGCGGGGTGCGTCGTCTACGGCGAACCGCCCCTCAACATCTACGGGGACAACCGTGGTGGAACGATCGAGATGTGCGGTCCCGCCCCGTTCCCGGAACATCCGCGGTCCCGAGTTGGACTCGCCGCCTGTATGGCCGAGGCGTTGCTGGAAGCCGACGGAAGTCTGGTCGGCTTCGACGGTCACGTGACCGACCGGCACTTCTACCCGCTGCTACTGACGATTCCCGGAGTGACCGGCAGGACGCTGGAGCTTCTGGAGATCCCGTATCGGGGGTGATCCACGCCGACGTCGTACCCTTCTCTACGGATCTGGTCACCGGTAGGAAGGGTGAGGATGTCAGCGACTCGGTTGCTGGTTCTGGGCGCGGTTCGCATCCACGGCACCGCTCACGGTTACCTCGTGCAGCATGAGTTTCTCTCCTGGGGAGCGCATGAATGGGCGAACGTGAAGTGGGGCTCGATCTACCACGCGCTCAAACAGATGACCAAACAGGGATTGCTGACCCAACACGAAGTCGACGACGGTTCCTGGCGGGTCGACTACACCATCACCCCCAAGGGGGACACCGAGTTCCTCAAGCTCATGCGGGCCGCGCTGTCGCTTCCGGAGCACCGACCCGACGCGTTGGCCGCCGCGCTGGCGTTCTTCACCGCGCTGCCCCGGGCGGAGGTCATCGACCTGCTGCGGCAACGTATCGCGGCTTTGGAGGCGGAACGCGCCGACAAGGAGCACCACGCCGGCAAGATCGCCGGACAGTCACCCGAACACATCAGTGAGCTCTTCGGGCTGTGGGTGACCACCGCCGACAACGGGATCAACTGGACGAGGGGTTTGATCGATCGGTTGGAGGCCGGCGAGTACACCATGGTCGATGACGATCCCCAGGCGTTCGGAACCCCCGGTTCGGGGAAACGGCCGGCCGACAAGTGAAGAAGGACAAGCATGATGAAGCCTTTGGCTGGAAAGACCGCGCTGGTCACCGGAGTGTCCCGCCGCAAGGGCATCGGGTTCGGCATCGCCGGTGAACTCGCCCGATTGGGGGCGAACGTGTTCATCCAGCATTTCTCGCCTTACGACCGAGATCAGCCGTGGGGCGATGACGACCTGTCGCTCATCCGATCCGGTATTCGAGAACGCCTGATCGACGACGCGACCTTCGGGGACGCCAGTGTCGACCTGGGCGAACCGGACGGCCACGAGACACTCATGACCGCTGCCCTCGAACTGACCGGCACTGTGGACATCCTGGTCTGCAATCACGCCACGGACGGCCCCGGATCGATCTTCGACGTGACCGCGGCGCAATTGGATGGTTGCTGGCGGGTCAACACCCGCTCGACACTGCTGTTGACCCGCAGTTTCGCCGAGCAGTACGCGCCGCGCACCGCCACCGGGCCGAAGCGTCCGGGTGATCGCGCCCGGCCCGACCAGCGAGTCGACGAGCACCACACCGGCCGTGTCATCTGGCTGACGTCCGGTCAACAGGACGGACCGATGCGCGGCGAGGTCGCCTACGCCACCAGCAAAGCCGCCCTGGCCGGGGTCACTCCCACGGTCGCCGCCGAGTTGCTGGAACGGGGAATCGTGCTCAACACCGTCAACCCGGGGCCGGTCAACACCGGATACCTCGACCCGGAGACGACCGACCGCGACCTGACGGACCTGACCGCGATGATCGCCGACACCCCGTACGGCCGGTTCGGGACTCCCGACGACCCGGCTCGACTCATCGGATGGCTCGTCACCGACGCGGCCCGCTGGATGGTTGGACAGGTGCTGAACAGCGACGGTGGCTTCGCCATCAACGGCTAGGCAGGCAGACCCCGGTCGGCCCGTTTAGTCGCGGTCAGTTCGTTGTCCCACTGGCTGATGGTCAGACCGCGCGCCGTGCCGTGTTCGTCGAGTTCGAACCGCACCTGGGTGGGAATGCCCTTCACCACGCACAGCTGGAGGTTGACGACCTGCACGTCGTAGCTGGGTCCACCGTCGACCGATACTCCGGGCTGCAGTAGCCATGCCTCGGGCCCGTCCGGGCAGGCGACGGTGACCGAGGTGCCCGATTCGGACACGTACTCGCCGCTGTAGCGGGCGGCCCAGTCGGCGATCGTGTTGACACCCGACGTGTCGACCGGCACCGGGGTGTGCGGCCAGTCGGTCGCCGCCATGACGGCGTCGCGGGCCGTGCGGCAGAACCGGCCGGCTTCGTTGCCGTTGGTCATGATCGCCATGGCGTGGTCCCCATAGCGCGCGGCGGTGACCAGGCAGCCGTACCCGTAGTTTCCGCCGGTGTGGCCGAACCGGTTCATGGCCGGGTCGGTCTCCAGGAACAGGCCCAGACCCAGCGGAGCGACCTGCGGAGTCAGCATCTCGCGGGCCAGATCCTGTGGC
>Ga0233365_1000807_pt1 | contig 14007 bp, 15 predicted proteins | sample ElkDunMinimDraft_27_FD_191535 | JGI IMG/M metagenome (GOLD analysis project Ga0233365, IMG submission 191535) | Fecal eukaryotic communites from dung pellets of Tule Elk in California, USA - Elk Dung C36 | ecosystem: Host-associated > Mammals > Digestive system > Large intestine > Fecal | place...
TCAACCACTGACGTTAAACAGTGTTTTAAACCAGTCGCAGTATAAGGACAAAACAATTTCACCCTTTATGTTTGGTTTTAAAATAAAATATGCATTTGAATTTTAGTTGATACTTAGAAGCCCCACAGTATGTGGGGCTTTTTTTATTATCTGTTGGCAATAACTTCAATAGTAGTTTTGTTAAAAGCAGGCAGGTCTTTCGGTGTACGGCTGGTAATCAGGTTTCCGTCAACAACAACCTCTTTGTCTTCCCAATGTGCACCCGCATTTTTAAGATCAACTTGAATAGCTTCTACCGATGTTATTTTTTTGTTCCGAACAACTTCGGCATTAATCAGCACTTGCGGTCCGTGGCAAATAGCGGCAACGGGTTTGTTTTCGTTAAAAAAAGCCTGAACAAATTTTATAGCTTGTTTGTTGACACGCAGTTTGTCAGGATTAATTACTCCGCCCGGAATTACCAACGCATCAAAGTCGGCAGATTTTGCATTGGCCAACTGCAGATCAACATTGTACTCCTTCGTCCAATCATCACCCGATTTTGCTTTTACCTTATCGTTTTTAGGCGACACAATCAATACTTCGGCACCAGCTTCTTTCAAGGCATCGCGCGGACTTGTCAATTCATGTTCTTCAAAACCGTCTTCGGTTAAAATGGCAACTTTTTTTCCTTTTAAATCATTCATAGCTTTAATTTTTAAAAATGAAACTACAAGTTAGCAATAATTCGGCAGCTAAAAAATGCATAGTCAGTCACTAAAGAACATCTTATCAAAAACTTAACAGTTCCATGTCGTTTTTAACAGCGCAACGACATTTTTAAAAACTAGTAAATAAGTATCTTTGATAAGATCATAAGAATGAATGTTTTGGAACGAATTGAAGAGAAATTAATGATTCTTGCCGACGCCGCAAAGTACGATGTAAGTTGCAGTTCAAGCGGAAGCAAGCGAAAAAATACCGGGGGAATTGGAGATGCGTCTTCTTCCGGGATCTGTCATACCTATACTGAAGACGGCAGGTGTGTGTCACTGCTTAAAATTCTGCTGACAAACCATTGCATTTACGATTGTGCTTTTTGTGTAAGCCGCAAAAGTAACGATGTAAAACGGGCTGCCTTTACTGTGGAAGAAGTTGTAGATTTAACCATGAACTTTTACCGCAGAAACTACATTGAAGGTTTGTTTTTAAGCTCGGGTATTTTTAAAAATGCCGATTTTACCATGGAACGTCTGCTGCGAATCGTTAAAAAACTTCGATTAGAAGAGCGTTACAACGGTTATATCCACTTAAAAACAATTCCCGGTGCCAGCGAAGAACTGATTCAGGAAGCGGGTTTGTACGTTGACCGTATGAGTATTAATTTGGAAATGCCAACCGAAGCCGGCTTAAAACTGGTGGCTCCCGAAAAAAGTCACGATGCCGTTCGCAAGCCGTTACAGTTTGTAAATACTAAAATACAGACGTTTCAAAACGAAAAAAAATTAATCAAGCACACTCCGACTTTTGTTCCAGCCGGACAAAGTACCCAGATGGTTATTGGTGCCACACCCGAAAACGATTGGGAAATAATGAGTGTTGCCGATGAGTTTTACAAGAAGTACCAACTTAAACGCGTGTATTACAGCGGATATATTCCTATAAATAATACCGATGCCAATTTACCGCAAATAGGTACGCGTCCGCCATTAATCCGAGAAAATCGACTGTATCAAACCGATTGGCTGTTGCGATTCTATAATTTTTCATTGAATGAAATTCTGAATCCGACATTTACTCAATTGGATCTGGATATCGATCCTAAACTGGGTTGGGCATTGCGAAACCTGCATTTGTTTCCGGTTGATATCAACAAAGCCGATTATCAGACCATTATTCGTGTTCCGGGAATCGGCAGAGGATCTGCCATGAAAATTGTTTCGGCGAGAAAGTATGGAAGTTTACGCGAATATCAGCTCAAAAAAATGGGAATTGCCTACAACAGAGCAAAACATTTTATTACCTGCGCTGATACTGTTACGCCTTTGGGTTTTAAATATGCACAGCAACTAAAAAACATTATTTTACAAACGGGGAACAGCAAATACAAATCACAGATTGCCGAAAACCAGTTAAAACTGTTTTAGATGAATTATATTTTCGATGGCAGTTATCAGGGGTTTTTGTGTTGTGTTTTCGAGTGTTTCGAAATGAAGGAATGGCATGCAGTGCCTGTTGCCGAAGATTTGTTTCAACCCGATATATTTCAGCCTGAAAGAACTATTTTTACCGATGTTGATAAGGCGCAGCGTATTCAGAAAGGATTGAAAAGTAAATTCGGAAAATTGATCGCTGATAATATCTACAGAGCATTTTTGTCTGAAGATCCAATAGCATGGCAAGCTGCGTATTATGTTATGGTGCGATTGTTTCAGGGAAAAACCGATGTGTTGGAAAATTTTGGCGATACACAAGTACTTTACTTTCATCAAACCTTAAAAAAAGTAAGTAGGGAACGCCACCGCATGAAGGCGTTTATCCGTTTTAGTAAAAGTAACGACGGATTGTATTATGCAATCATTGAACCTGATTTTAATGTACTGCCTTTGATATTGTCGTTTTTTAGAAATAGATATGCCGATATGCCTTGGATTATTTACGATGTTAAACGCAAATACGGATTTTATTATGATACTGTGGCTCTATCGGAAATTGAAATTGATACCACCGAACAGAAAAATTTACAAAGCAGTAGTTTAACAATTGCTTTAGACGAACGCGACGAACTTTTTAAACGTTTGTGGAAACAGTATTTTAAAAGCACCAACATAGAAGCCCGTAGAAACATAAAACTGCACGTACAGCATGTTCCTAAAAGATATTGGAAGTATCTGGTTGAAAAACAGAAATAGATAACTTCAAAATGCAGTCATCACAACACGTCAGTTCGAGCTTGTGAACTTATTTTTAGTGACTTCGCGATACGCTTCACTACGTTCTGCTACTCGAAGTGACGGAGTTTTGATTCTCAATAACATTATTTATCATGCTTGGTCCACACCAAACGCGATAAATCGTAACCTGCATTTTCAGCTTCCTTCAAAAATTTTTCTTTAACGTTGTTTGGAATCGTTTTATTACGAGAAAGAATCCAGATGTAATCTTTTGTTTCTCCAAAAATCAAAGCATTTTCATAATCGGGCTGCATTAAAACCACATTGTATCCGCCATAAAAAGGTCCAAAAAAAGAAACTTTCAATGCACCTTCGTTTGTTTTATCTACAAAAGTTGCTTTTCCGTTAGCTTGTTCCCATTTGTCTTTAACATAGTTGTAACCTCTGTTTACAACCTTCACCGTACCATTTTCGTTTAATGAATAGGTCGCAGTAACATTACTTAAATCTTTTTCGTGTTTAAAATCAAATCGGGCAATTTCGTACCACGTGCCCATGTAAGGCTCGATTTTAAAATCTTTAACAACGGTAATTCCTTCCGGAACTTTAACAGATTTGCACGAATACACAAATCCGGTAACACCTGCAATTACTATAACGGCAGCTGTTAGTAATACGTTTTTTCTTTTCATAGCAAATTATTTAGATCGAACATAAAAAATCACATTCGAAATAATCAATATGAATTTACGAAATTATTATTGGAATTGGTTCATTAGATTTTATATTTTTGAGTGTTGATTTTAATAGTATGAAAATTAGAAAAGCCGATACAAAAGATTATCCTCGAATTATGGAAATTTGGGAAAGTTCGGTTAAAGCAACACATGATTTTCTGAAACAAAAAGATTTTGAACTGTTTAAGAAATTGATTCCTACCGAATTTCTACCGCAATTGAATGTTTTTGTGATGGAAGATGTTGGGATTATTCCAGCTTTCTTTTCAGTTTCTGATTATAATCTAGAAATGCTGTTTGTTGATGCCGAAAGTAGAGGCAATGGCTTTGGTAAAATTGCAGTAGATTATATTATTAACACATTGCAGATTTATAAAGTTGATGTTAACGAACAAAATACGCAGGCGGTCGACTTTTATTTAAAACAGGGATATCAACAAAAAGGTTACTCTGAAACCGACGGTATGGGAAAACCTTATCCGTTACTGCATTTAGAATATTCAATAAATAAATAATTACTATGAAAAATTTAGTTTTAGCATTTTTTACCGTTACAACATTGGTTACTACCGGTTGTGTTTGTAAGAAAAACAAGGTGGAAACAACCGAACAAAATCAGGAAAACGTAACAGTTACAGGCAAGATTACTGCCATAACTAACGGAAAAGACGGTTACACAGCGGTGTTACAGGCTGCCGACAAAAAATTGTACAACGCTACCATAAGCAGAATCAATTTGCAAAAATCGGGTAGTGAATATAAGCGTTACGAAGAAGGCGAAACCATTACCGTTTCAGGATCTACCTGGGTTGATACCGAAGGTTTAACGTATATAACCGTAACAGAATTACAATCTACTCTTTAGATTGCACCAATACCCAATAGCGAAAAGCCAGAACGGCTTGCTGAACCTTACTTAATTTTGCAGGATCTTTATCTATATAGCTGGGCAGTATTTTTTTATTTATACTGTTCAGCATTTTAAAAAATGATTTTTTCATGCTTTTTTATATAAAGATATTCAATTACCCTGTAATGTTTATAAAATAAACCACAGATACACAGATTTCTTATTGTTACTATATAGTAAATTTATAAATGTTTAAAATGATTGAATGCGTAGCATTCAAAAATGCTGTGTAAATTAAATTATGTAGAATTACAGTACATCCTAAAATATATCGCTGCATCTGTGGGAAAAAGCACTTGAACTTTAGTTATTTTGATATATAAAAGCAAAAAACCTGCAATTGGTAATTTAGCATTTATTTATAACAAATCCGTTATCATTTTACGAACTTTACAATAGCTATCAATCCTTAAAAGCTGTATGTATGAAAAGTATTAAAATGCTGAATGTGGTTAACTTATTCTTTTTGTGTTGTTTTGCACTGCCGTTTTCTTCGTGCGGACAAAGCACATCTAAATCTAACACTAAAGAACATTCAACAGATAAAACTGTTGCCGAAAAACAATTAGTTTTATCTGGCAAAACAGAAACCGCTACATTTGCAGCCGGTTGTTTTTGGTGTGTGGAAGAACAGTTTAAACAGTTAGAAGGCGTTGTTTCCGTGACATCGGGTTATACCGGCGGAACAACCGAAAATCCAACGTATGAAGAGGTTTCTAACGGAAACACCAATCATGCCGAAGCCTGTGATATTGTGTTTGATCCTGCTGTAATTTCGTATAAAGAACTATTGGAAGCTTTTTTTGTAACACATGATCCTACACAATTGAACCGACAAGGGAATGATGTAGGAACGCAGTACCGTTCTGCGGTTTTCTATCATAATCCCGAACAAAAACAACTCACCGAATTTTACATCGATCAGCTGAATAAAGAAAAGGCTTATGATAAACCGGTTGTTACGCAGGTGGCTCCGTTTAAAAAGTTTTATAAGGCAGAAGATTATCATCAGAATTATTACGAAAACAATCCCGATCAGGCATATTGTCGTTTGGTGGTTAAACCAAAAGTTGATAAATTTAGAAAAGCATTCAGTGAAAAACTGAAAAAGTAGTTTAATTTAAAAAGAAATCCTATGAAAAAGATCCTATATTGTTTTGGTGCGATTATGCTGTTAAGTGCATGTACCAAAAAAGAAGAAAAGATTGAAAGTAACGATACGGTTACATCTAAAATTACTAATTCAAGCCAAACCGATTTTTCGGGAATGTATAATTACCAGGAAAATGGTACTACTGTAACGTTGCAGCTTACGGTTGATGGCAATAAGGCAAGCGGAAACTTGATGTATGCCTTAAAAGAAAAAGACCGAAATTCGGGTACGTTTGTTGGCGAAATTAAAGATGGAATTCTGCTGGCAGATTATACGTTTTCCTCGGAAGGAGTTTTGTCTGAAAGACAAGTTGCATTTAAACTAACCGGAACATCTGCGGTTGAAGGTTATGGCGATGTTGAGCAAATAAACGGAAAAATGGTGTTTAAAGATCCTGCAAATTTGGAATATGATAAAGGGCTGGTATTGACAAAGAAATAATCTAAGCCTAAATAATAAAGAGTAGGTTTAAAATAATGTGGCTGTACAAAAAAGGAATTTACCTTAATCACTAAGATGAATTTCTTTTTGTGGGTATTTTAACCCTCATTGAGCATTCATTTAATACTAAAAGATTAAACTGCTACGGAATGTAATATTTTTTTTAGATTTCTAAGGTCTTAAAAAAAATAATATAACTTTACAGGAGATATCCCTCTTTTATGGGATACATTAATTGTAAGTAATATGACTACATACCCTATGCCGCCTAATGAAAACCAAAGGCTTGAAAGTTTAAAGCTCCACGAATTATTGGATTTAAAAAAAGATCCTGAATTGGATATTTTTGCAGAAGCAGCATGTTTGATTACCGATTGCCCTGTGGCGATCATTGGAGTAATGGAGGCAGATCATCAGCGTATACAAAGCTGTGTTGGAATGGATGTAGATTTTGTTCCGCGTCGTGAAACAGTTTGTCAGTATACTATCATGAGTCGAGATGTTCTTATTATTGAAGATACCTTCCTTGACGAAAGAACATCATCCAAAAGAATGATAATCGATGGAAATATCAGGTTTTATGCTGGTGTTCCTTTAGTTGATGAAAACGGGTTGGTACTGGCAACAATATGTGTGGTAGATTTTGTCCCTAAATCACTTTCGGATAAACAGATTGTATCTTTAAAAAATCTGGGCAAGGCAGTAACTAAAACACTGCTTCGCAGAAGAGAGAATATTCAGGCGGAATATTTTTCTGAAATCTTTAATGTTACCAATAATCTTATTTGTGTCTTAAAAAATGATCAGGTATTTAAAGATGTAAATCCAGCATTCGAAGCTCTGTTTCATAAGAGTAAAAGTGAACTGGTTTATTTGAAGTTATCAGAGGTATTGGGAAACAGTACAGATTTGCAACAAAAATTAGACGCGTTATCTTATAATTCAGGAGGATTTACTACCACAACAATAACAACACTCGATGATCAGGAAGAGTTGTTTATAGAATGGTACTTTAAACCTAACAGACAAAATACCGAAATAATATGTTTTGGCCGCAATATTACTCATGATATTGAAGAACACAGAAAACTAGAAAGTTCGGAACGCCGTTTTAGAAATTTCTTTGAAAATGCGATAGGACTTATGAGTATGCACGATCTAGATGGAAAGATTCTTGCCGTGAACGAAAAAGGGCGAGAAATACTTGACTTTTCACCGGAAGATGTCGGCAATTTGTCATTACAGCAACTGGTACCGCCGCAACACCTGCAAAATTTAAATGATTATATGCAGCGTATCATAGAAAAGGGTGAAGATACCGGAACAATGATTCTACGTACAAAGACCGGAAAAGATATTTACTGGATGTACAACAATATGCTGGAAACCGATGAGAACGGTAAACAGTATGTGGTAAGCACAGCACTGAACATGACCGAGCGGATACAATTGGAAAGGGATTTGATTTATACCCAGAAAATTTTAGAACAAACAAATAAAGTAGCGAGTGTAGGAGGGTGGGAAGTGAACCTGAAAACGAATAAGATATTCTGGTCTGATTCTACAAAAAAAATTCACAGGGTTCCGGAGCAGTATACCCCCGATTTAGATAGTGCAATTGCATTCTATGAAGAAAAAAGCAAACCAAGAATAGAGCAGTTGTTTTTGCGTGCGGTAGAAAAAGGACTTCCTTACGATGAAGAGCTAAGGCTAAGAAGGCACGACGGTTCATTGATATGGGTTCGTGTGAAAGGGATTCCTGAATTTGAAGACGGTGTATGTGTGCGGGTGTTTGGAATTATTCAGGATATCGATCAGTCGAAGAACACATATCTTGAACTTGAGAAGAAAGAAGCCATGTTACGGTATTTTGTAAATTACGTGCCGGCTGCAGTAGCAATGCTAGACAATAACTTAAATTATATATCGGTAAGTAAAAGATGGTTGCAGGAATTTCATGACAATTGTTCGGATATCATCGGACAGAATTTATATGAAGTAAATCCGAATATTCCCGACGAAAGAAGGGCTATATACACTAAAGCTCTTCAAGGACAGGCGTACAAAAATGAAAATCAGAAGTTTGAGATACCGGGTGAAAGCACGCCACAGCATTTTAACTGGGAGGTGATTCCTTGGCATTTATCTAACGGTACGGTTGGTGGAGTAGTGATATCAACCCAGAATATAACAAATTCCGTAAAAATAAATCAAGAATTAAAAGAAGCAAAAACATTAGCAGATTTAGCAAGTAAGGCAAAGTCTGAATTTCTTGCCAATATGAGTCATGAAATACGTACACCGTTAAATGGTGTAATTGGTTTTTCTGATCTGCTGCTTAAAACGCCTTTAACAGATATGCAGGTGCAGTATCTTAATTACATTAGCGATTCTGGAAACAGCTTATTAAGTATTATAAACGATATTTTAGACTTTTCTAAAATTGAGTCAGGCAAACTAGAGTTGTTTATTGATCGATACAATGTTTACGATTTGGCAAACCATGTAGTTAACATTATACTGTATCAGGCGCAAAGTAAAGGACTGGAATTACTACTTAACATAGAACAAGGGCTTCCAAATACGGTTTGGATTGATGAAGCCCGTATAAAACAAGTGTTGATAAACCTACTGGGTAATGCAGTAAAATTTACCGAAGTGGGAGAAATAGAATTTGCCGTAAGCAGATTAAAGCAAAACGATGAAAAAATGACATTACGTTTTTCTGTAAGGGATACAGGTATTGGGATTCCAAAGGAAAGACAAAAACGCATTTTTGATGCTTTTACGCAAGAAGACAGTTCTGTAAGCAAAAAATATGGGGGAACAGGACTTGGATTGACCATTTCAAATAACCTACTGAAGTATATGGGAACGAACCTTATGCTTGAAAGTGAAATGGAAAAAGGATCTGTCTTTTATTTTGATATCGAAGTTCCGTATGATAAGGATGATCTGCAGGAAAATGATGATGATATGACAGAAATAGGCAGGGTATTGGTTGTAGACGATAATCAGAATAACAGAACCATTTTACAGCACATGCTGGCGTATAAAAATATAAAATCTGAAGCGGCGGCAAACGGCTTAGAAGCGATTCAGCTTTTAATGAATGGAGAACGATTCGATATGATTCTGATGGATTATCATATGCCGGTGTTATCGGGATTGGAGACAATTGAAAAAATAAAGGAATTGTTTAAAATTCAGGGAGAAATGATTCCACTTATCGTACTGCATACTTCGTCTGAAGAAAATGAATTCATATCAGCATTTAGAAAAGACGACAAATCGTACTGTCTTTTAAAACCTATAAAATCGGATGAACTTTACAGAACGCTAAGATATGCTCTTAAAGACTCTAAACAGAATAACGGTAAAAAGGATAGGGTAGTTTCTACAGAAGAAATGGTGATAGAACAGCCTATGACAGTGCTTTTGGCAGATGATAATCCGGTAAACAGGGCACTTAATAACAAAATGATGCAGCTTAGTGCACCCAATGCTATCTTAATAGAAGTTAGTGATGGAAAACAGGCATTAATGAAATGCAGTGAAACAATTTTTGATTTAATTTTAATGGATGTTCAAATGCCTGTTATGGACGGTATAGAAGCTACAAGATCAATCCGTACGCTTCCTGATTATAAAGATGTGCCTATAGTAGGAATCAGTGCAGGTAATTCTGTAGGCGAAAAAGAGCGATGTTTGTCTGCAGGTATGTCCGATTTTCTTCCTAAACCTATAAGACAGGCTGAATTGTTTGCTGTAATTAAGAAAAATATTGCTGTTGATAATTACACAACTAGGAATTCGAATTTAGATACTTCAGATGACTTGGATAAAAAAATGATTGAAGAGCAGCTAGGTGATGATGAGGAGTTTAAAGGTTTCTTTATAAACTTAGTCATTCAAGAACTTACCAATACTAAGCAAGAACTGCAAAAAATTATTTCAGATTACGAAAGTACTACAGCTAAAGGATTTCTTCATAAACTAAAGGGTACGTCAGGCACTTCAGGATTGGTTAAATTAACCGAAAGGGCTGCATTCTGGGAACAGGAAATAGAATCTAATCCGGATTTGTATATTATGGAGCAAGAGATAACAAATGAAATTAATAAGGGGATAGAAATTTTCCGACAAATGAAAAAAAAATAAAGATATGTTGATTTTAATAGCCGAAGAGGACGAACTAATATTAAGGACGGTAGAGGGCTTGTCTTGACAATAGTTTTTGTGAAAAACATCAAAAGAAATTCATTCAATAAAAGGACTGCTCAATATATTGAACAGTCCTTAAGTCATAGTGTTTCCCGTATTATTTTAACTTCTAAACTTTTCAGCTAAATTATTTAAAGCAGCCAGTTTTATCAATAGGTAAAATACCTATTTTTTAGAAGAATTAAGGTCAACATCTATTAATCGGTTGTTTAAACAGTACAAAATAGCAGTCATCATACTTTCAAACTGGTATTTGTTCTGAATATTTTGTTTGTGGTTATTAACGGTTTTTGGACTTATGTAGAGCGCTTCGGCAATTTCCCGCGCCTTAAAACCTTCAGCCGTAAATTTAATGATTTCCAATTCACGTTCTGTAAAATTGATCGTTTCTTCTGGAATTGTTTTTGTTTCAGTATCGTTCAAAATTTTATTGATAACCGTTGAAAGACTGTCTTCAAAATAAAAACCATCGTTTGATAAATTCCAAATAGCATTTTCAAGTTCGTGTGGCGGAGTATTTTTGGTAAAATATCCGTTAACGCCCATTTTTATTACGCGGTCAATAATATCGGTTTCACTCATTAGGGTAAGTATCAATATTTTCATTTCCGGATAGCGTTCTTTTATGCGTTTTGCTGTTTCAAAACCATCCATTTCGGGCATCTGTAAATCCAATAGTAAAATATCTGCCGGATTATTCTGAAGTTTTTCCAGTAATTCAGAACCGTTGCCTGCTTCCAATACCACCTGCATACCTGCAAAGCTGTTCACCAGCATTCCCAGACTTTTCCTGAACAGTGTATGATCATCGGTTATCGCTACTCTTAACATAATTGTCTGAATTTAACATAATTTGAAATTTATTACCAATTGAAATTGTCTGCTGTATCAGTTTTGCATCGATATGTTTTATGCGGGAACTGATGTTTTTTAAACCCATTCCTAAACTGCTTTGAAGTTTTTCATTAAAATCGAACGCAGCACCGTCATCGGTTATTTCAAAAAGGAGTGTATTTTGATCTAAAGTTATTGAAAGAGAAATCTCATGCGATTGTCCGTGTTTAATCATATTTGTGGTAAGTTCCTGAACAATGCGGTATATTTCATAAGCTTCGGACGAAGGAATTTCTATAACATCATTAAAATAATGCTGCTTAACGGTAATGTTGTTCGATTTTTTTATACGGTCGAAATAACTTTTTAACGTAGGTACCAATCCGTAACTTTCCAATAACGGTGGCATAAGGTTGTAGCTTATGTTTTGTACGTTTGTTAGCGCATGGGTTAAAACGGTAGAAACTTCTTGCAAAATTTCCTTTTTAGACAAATCCTCTTCTTTGCTGTTTAAAAGCGTAATAAAGTTTTTAACAGCACTTAAATCACCACTTAAACCATCGTGCAAGTCTGATGCTATGCGTTGGCGTTCTCTTTTTTCGGAATTTAACGATGCTTTTAAAAGGCTTTCAGATTTTTTTCTGTTTAACCGGTCAACTCTTGCTTTATAGATTACTGATATAAATATAACACCAAGTGCCAGAAAAACCATTCCCAGTGTTCCAATCAAAAAAAATAATTTTATTTGAATTTCATCTTCCATGTTCCAATTGTTAGCAGAATTCTTAATATTAATGATGCAAGTACATTTACCCACCAAAGATCAAACATTTCTTTACTAGAGTAAATAAAGTTTCCTAGTGAAAACAAAAGTATTGTGCTAGAATAATACATAAAAAACGCCGATATAAAGTAAAAGCTGGGTAAACTCCAAAGGTTTTCTACTTCTATATTTTTAAAAAGATTTTTAAACCATGTAAAGCAACCAAGCAGTACAAAAAGGGTTATAAAAGATTTGTTAAGTGAGTGTGACTGAAGGTTTATGTAAGAATTCCACAGAAGAAAAGAACTGCTGTAAATTATTAGTAAAATAATAACGAACAATTTAATAACCGACTCGTGCTTTTCTTTAAATACTTTAGAGAAAAAGAAATATAGACCAATTATTTCAAGAAGTGGATAAATTTGAAACCAATAGGATGCGTTAACAAGAAATACTTTTGTATTTAAGATTTCGTAAATACTTGCTATAGCTGTTATCCATATAAAAGGGACAATAGGTTCTTTAAAATCTAATGCCTTTTTCTTGAAAATAAGAATGATTAAAGGTATAAATCCTGAATAAAGGATAATGTCTACAAATAATTCCAATATTTACTTCTTTAAGATATCTTGTTACGGATTTTTATATACGAACAAGATGCTTTTTCTAACTGTGATTATAAGAACCAATAGTCTGTAATGTCCGATTAAACCTCAAATTTAGAAAAAATATACTACAACCTTTCCCAAAAAAACCTTATTTTTTATGATAATGCTGTTGTACAAAAACAAATGTTTCTTTTATTAAATGATGGATCTCTTTTTTGTCGGTCTTTGTAAAACCGTGATTACCCTTTTTAACTTTAATGAGTTTGTTGGTAACAGCAAGTTTGTTGAGTTCTCTATGCAGTTTTTTCGATTGTTTAAAAGGAACAATAAAATCTCTGTTGCCATGCAGAATTAAAATAGGAGTCTTTGGCGCAGTCTGTAAATGTTCAATAGGCGAATACTGTCTTGCCACGGCAATTGCCTCATCTTTATTTGTATTAATATCGAAAGACGTCATTGCTAAGATCAATTTCTCTCTTATATCATATAATTTCGGTAAAAGCAGTTTATAGGTTTTTCTGGTAAACCAGCTGGCGTTGGTTTTTAGAACTTTGTTTAAATCGGTCGGGCCGAAATTATCCAAAATAAAACGAATTTTAGGTAACTCATTATTTTTATCTGTGCTAAATGCAGTCATTAATGCCAAATGTGCACCGGCAGATTCTCCCCAAAGTCCGATGTTTTCTGTATCAAAATTATATTCATCAGCATTATCTGCAACCCAAAGAATTGCATCTTTACAATCGTTTAGCTGTTCGGCAATATCAACTGTTTTACTAACCAAACGGTAATTTATTGCTACAACGGTATAGCCGTTTTCCTGCAAAGTATCTTTAATCCCTTCGGTATAATGGTACTTAATTTCTTTATCGCCTTGCGCCCACGCGCCGCCGTGAATAAATACAACAACAGGACTTTTATCGTAAACCTTTTGTTTAGGCAGATGAATATCCAATTTAACAGTATCTTTTTCTGCAATTTTATAGGGAATGTCTTTTAAGAATGTCTTTTGGTCGGCACTGTTTTGCGCTGTTAGAGAAATAGAAAACAAACCGATGATCAAGAATAAGTATAACTTCATTTTTATGCTGTTAAAATGAAATTCTAATTTATAGCTTTTTTATGTTATAAGAAATAAAATTTAGATCATTTTAAAGTAAGGTTACAACAAAAAATGTGCTTAACCGTATTGATTAAGCACATTGTGTTTGTAGATTTATTCTTTCTTGTCTGCTCTACGTTTTAATGGAATATCCGGCAGGTTTTTATTCAACAATAACGGATAATATTCAATTTTAACCGAACTGTTATCCAACCCAAAGGCTTTTTCTTCTGATAAACTTCTTCTGCGGATAAAGGCATAACAATCTAAAATGAATTTTTCGTACCAAGGCAGATCATTATCAAACGATACTACTTTTTCAATAATAATGTATTTATGATCGGCAGTAATCTGGTTTTTTC
>Ga0233365_1000808_pt1 | contig 14003 bp, 14 predicted proteins | sample ElkDunMinimDraft_27_FD_191535 | JGI IMG/M metagenome (GOLD analysis project Ga0233365, IMG submission 191535) | Fecal eukaryotic communites from dung pellets of Tule Elk in California, USA - Elk Dung C36 | ecosystem: Host-associated > Mammals > Digestive system > Large intestine > Fecal | place...
CACGGGATATCGTACATAGTTTAATGGGCTTCCGGTTCCGTGAGTCAACCCTCCGTCTTCCAATACGATTGGCTACCTCCGTTTGTGCCGTCTTTATTTAGAGTGATTGAACGACGAGCAGTGTACCTGATGTTTTTGCTGCAGGCGTTGGCGTAGCAGGTCGTCGTTGCAGGAGGCGCTTCGTTTGGTGTACCATCGTCCGGATCCAGCTGTACATCGGGGATGCTACGTTTCTTTCGGGGTCATAGGTCTGCGTGTATAATTGGACATTATCGGCTGCGTCATGTGTGTTCGAGGTGTTTTTGGTGTGGCTATTGTGGTAACGGCTTTACTTGCCTGGTGTTGAACCGCAGTTCCAGATCGTAGGATGCTGGGCCCATCGCGTTTTCTGCAGTTCCGATTGAAGTGATTGTTGGCATTGCCCGATATCCGTGCGAGGATGAAGAGGGCGTGGCTTGTGGCTGTCCTGGTGGGTTGCGGTATTGTTGTTATGGGTGATGCAGGGCTGTCTTTCAGTCGTAATCAATCTGGCTCTGGTGTTGTAGTGCCTCCAGTATGGTGCGGCGATGAGATGACGGGCTGACGTATCTGCATGGGAGTTGTGCCGTACAAGTTCAATCCTTTCGATTTGGTCGGTGCACTTCTACGGTTGCTGAATCCAGTGAGTAGTGCGGGGGTTTGGTGGTTGCTTTGGCGTTGGATGGCATATTGAGGATTGATAATGTTTGCTGCCTGGGTTTACGTTAAGCTAGTGTTGTGTTTGTAGTTCTGCTGTATGTAGCCTGGGAGCTGATAGGAAGGAGCTGTAGAGTGGTCGGTGTAGAAGTATGCGTGTATTTGAGCTTGAGTATCGAGGTTGCTGGTATATCTGGCGTTGGTTTGTGGCGCCGTCGTCTTTCCAGGGTTTGGTGGCGTATGCATTTGCCGCGGTACATGTCTCCGGCGAATTGCTTAACGTTCCGTTGTGTGTTTGGTATATAAGTTAGTTGGCTGCAAGTCATTATCGGTTTCTCTTTGGGGAGATGGCGAGGTTGGCTTGGTCTGAGGTTTACTTCGCGTTGTCTTGCGGTATCTGGCATTTGATGAGCAGGACTGTACGTTTTCTTTATAAGAGAGTCAAATGAGCTGGGCACTTTGGAGGATGGCTGCAGAACGCTACACTGTCTCTTTGATAACTTCATTCAGACACTAGTGGCTTTCGACAAACCTATAAGCTAATTATTGTCTTCACGCTAATTGGGGACCCAATGTCTAAATCATAGTGATCACAATCCCAGTCGCCAATAATTGTTACGCCAACCTTTTTCCCGATCTCATCGTGACCCCAGATTCAGGTCACCAGTAGCCATAGTTTTCTATGTACGTCAGCCCGTGTAATGCTGCTTTTCCCGAGCATAAGTGTATTTTAACCCTTGTATAAATAAGCAGCGAGTGCCTCCTATCGTCTTTAGTTTTTGTTTTGAGTCGACAACATGGTTCATGCATCCTTGGTCGTGATGACAACCCTGCGAAGCTCGTTTGTGGCAAAGGCTCCTTGTTGTAGGACGCGTTAGCTAATATCATGCTCGTCTTTGGTGGACATGAGGCAGTTGTCCTTATCCAATGTGTGCATCGCATTGCTGCGTGTTAGGTAATGGGATGATGGGCGGTAGCACACATCGTTTGTGGTAGGGGTTGTAACAATCACGATTGGCGTTGTAATTTTGGTTAATGTATTGAATTCAGTCAACCCTTATCTATAACGCCGTGCCTGAAATGGTGATCCCATCGGGTGGTTTCAAGTTAATTACCGACGTGGCTTTGGATGAGTGGTGCATTTACGTGGAGATATGATATTATCCTCTCGCTGTCGAGATCAATCGCGTCCCAGTGGCAGCTGTCGATCTTCAAGCCTATGATCTCCAGCCGTTTGACTTTTATGCCGTACTTGATATCTGCATCCGCTTTCCACTCTTTGTATCGTTCTGTAGGAATGCGTATCGCATGTTCCGGATGATTGTGAGTGAGGCAGATCGTAACCACGGCCATGTCATAGCAATCTGCTACAATCTGGAGGTGGAGTTCTTTAGAGAGCCACTTGTCCACTGGGGCTAGTTTACGCCGCGGCGCTTTCAGAGTTTCCCTCATTCGGGCCGGAGTAATGTCCCTGTCATAATTCTTCTTGATGTTGTTGCAATAGCCGTTCGGGTTTTTCTCAAATGCAGCAAGCAGATCTTTGCGTACCCTCGGCCACAAGTTCTGGTCATCGTAGACCTGATGGGCTACAGCTCTGAAACCACAATTTCCATCCCTAGTCATGCTGGTGACTCGTGTATGCTCCTCTGGGAACCGTTCGGTGTGTTTCTCGTCAATAATCGGTACGTCCGCCGTCATCTTCTCCTTTTCTGTATATATATCGTTTGGTGTCTTTGAGCCGGTCTGTGCGGCGTGGGCAGTTTTTTGGTCACCACAGCTACTACTCCCATTCTCGTCCAGCTGGGCTTTCGCCTTTGCCGAGCTACGTGTTACACGTTTTGGGGCGCAAGATGCCATGACACTAGCAGCAGCCGTCCCGATTTTTGAATATGGGTGGTCGGGGTGATGTGGTTTAGGCAGTGTCGTCTCTGGTTTTTGCTCTTGTTGGCCGGTGTTTTTGCCGGCGAGTTTTGGTTGAAGCTGATCTAATAGGCTCTTTGTTGTGCAACAGCTGTTTGACTTTCATTGCGACTTCGCTGCGGCCGCCCTTGTGAGGCAGTTTGTTCGGCTTCTGGAGCTGCGAAGCGGTTCATGGCAGACACTTGGGGCAGGCACGCTTTGGTCTGGATTAGGCGGTGATCATGCCGATCTTCAGACCGGACTCTGCCCTTTAAGCAGCACAATGCTGGCAAAATAGCTCTCTAAAGGCTGTTTTAGGGCAATCTGATTCTGGTATTGTCGCTGTACCGTTTGAGTGCATTTGTTATGCAGTCTGGCGGTTGAAATGCGATGCTTGGCACCGAGACGGCGTTGCATGGCGCTCTCGACACTCAACCAGGTGTCTCGAGATCCAAGAACACCAAACATTTCAACTTCATGCTTCCAAAGAAGATCGAATGGCTTTTAAAGTTTCTTTTTGATTCGGTTTGCGGCCTCCAGATGAGAAATTGCTTCGGTTCTTGGCAAAAGGTGGCTGCCCCGAGTGTCTGGGCTGAAACGCTTCGCCGGGGCTGCGTCTGAATTATCGTGGAGTGGTCAATTTTATGGTTGATATATTGGGTCAGGCGGGGTCCGAGACTCTAAGCCGTGAGAGCGGTAGTGCGGCAGCTCCAGCTTTTTTGTATCGTGTGTCATCTGGGCCATTGTGTGTCAGTCTCTGCGGTGATTGGGCTCGTGATTTCGGCATGCCATTATCCTGCCATGGGACAATGCTTGATGCAGTCTTTCAATATCGTCATGACGCAGTTCTCTCATGTAGCCCTGTGTTTTAGGGCGGTGGATGTATAAGCCAGTCGATGGATGCATGTGGGGTTTGTGGTTGTGATTGCTGCGCTTCTTGGGTACTGTCTATTGGCGATACCCGTTAATATAGCGGATGGAAATGGTATAGGGGTATCCAGTCCGTGCGGTGGGTATTTTACGCTGTGATTCTACTTCGTGAACCTCTAGCTGCAACAGGGCGTTGCCGATACGTTCCAGAGCTGCTCCCTAGCTAGTATTGCCGGGGGTTTTTGTCGGTTTGTCTAGTTGTTAGACTTGCGCAATCGGCGCTGGTGTGGGTCAGGGGAGTAAACCTTTGCAGTTTCGAGTGTTTCGAGTCGGGCTTTCCGCATGATTGGCTACATCTGTTCCCTATTGTGCTCTCCGGGTTGTTGTGGTCTGACTGCATTGCATGGTCATATCTTGATATCAGGTTGTTCTGGCTATGTTGTGATGTTGATGCGAGAGGTATCCGTCGGAATGAGATTTGTATTGGAAGTGGGATGTGGAGGTGGGTGGGGGGGGGTGCGTTACCTGATATCACCTGTGGTGGGGGTTGTTTGAGATGATATCCATTCATCTACGATGGAGAAGGACGTGTCAGCTAATCGAGAGCGATGCAGCATATTAATAACACCTCTGTTGTGAGTAGGGTTAGAGTTGACGAGCCAAGGTGACATTCATTGGGTCAATATCAGCGTCTACGTCGGAAGAAAGAACCCTTAGAGCTGTCGAAACAGTGCGGGTCTAGAGGATGCTCCTAATCTGTGACCGGTGAATCTACTGCCATGTGTCTTTAGGCCATTCCTTAATGTATGCTCCTAGGAATATTATTATGGCTGTAAATATCACTATGGGAGGTGTTGTTGGGGTGGACTATGGGAGATGAGTGTTGGTTGATACGTATGTAACGTCTATGGAAAATACCCGTCGTTGCTGGCTGACGCCAAGTTGTTTTGTTCGACGGGTGCTGCCATCTAAACTGTGTCGAGGTATGCTACAGCTGTACGCCAGTACGTACGGCAGATGGTATTCGTCCTGATCGTGGTGTGCTAAAGTATGATGTAGGTGTTGGTTTTACCGCGGTTGTGCGGTTACTGTTCAGCTTGGCGTTTGGCGTTGTACTACGTTCATAGTTCGTTGCGATGTTGGGCGGCTGTCTCGAGGCTGTTACTAAGCCATGCATGGTTTGGGTTTATCGAATTTCATGGGTGCGTGAGGCACAGCCGGGAGTCCGCATTGGCCTCGGATAGCCGTGTTTGCTATGCAGTGTTGCGCGGTGTTGTGTTCTATATTGGGCAATACCGACGATTTTGTGGACTGATCGGCAATCTCATTGGCCGCTACTAGTGGTCGTTTGCTTGCCAGTCATTCTGGAGGTGCTATTCGACGCTTGGAGTCTGGCAATTGCTGGCGCTGCATATTACCGTTGGCCTGCGATCATGTCCGTTTGGATTGTAATTAGTTGCCTTTGTCTGTATTGTCCGTTCCATGTTGGTTTATATTTGGGTAGCCGTCGCCATAGTTATCTGTATTTTTGGTCGTTGTATTCCCTCCACCGCAACATCTGAGTGGTAGTCGAGCCTTTCCAATGGGTGTCCAGAGAGACGACGCGGCTAGAGATGCTGATCTGTGGACAAACCGCATTACCTACTTGCAGCCCGAGTTTGCGTTTTCCCGGTTCATCGAGTCATATTCGGCCTTTGTCACCGTTTCTTGCGCTATTGCGCAATGCGACTCAGTTTGGCCACTCGAGGAGCGGAATCGTGGTTGCCCGAATGGATCGACGTGTTCAGAACAACTTGAAGATCATGGCAAACTAAGTTTGTTGGAGACTGAGGGTTCCTGGCCTACCGAGGTGAATAGCCCTGTCGAGGGGTGTGGCATTTCGCTTGGGGGAAGAGCAGTGGCTAGGGGACCTCCTTCCGGGCATCGGTTGCTGATGATGTGTATGTCGGTATCAAACCTTGAGTTGTTGTCGATACTTTCGGAATCATACGAGCGGCGAGACGTGGCCCTTACTTCTGGTCATCAATTTTGGCAACAGTTGAGGCTTACGCTGGCCGACGTGGAGGGTGTGTGGGTTAGGCTTACTGCTGCGCATATCCAGGAGCTAGTGGTCGCGACGATTTTGGACCGACGAAGTGATGTTGAAATTGGTCTTGAACCGCGTGGGGAGCATCATGATGTTTCGCCGTGGTTGTATCCTTATACGCCTTCTGTCGATAGGTGGATTGCGTATGTGGACGATTTCGTGTGGAAGAGGGCTTCGTCGTGTCATTCGGATCTGATTGATATGGCCGGCGGTTGCGTTGTGCCTGTTTTGGATGAGGTGGTGGTCAGCCGCCGGAGACCGCTTAGGACTGCCAGCGGTCCGATATTTCAGATGTCGGGGCCGCTGCCGCGCGTGCCTACGAAGCGAAAGCATGGATTGGTTGAAGGTAGTGTCATTGGGGGTCGTGAGAAGCGCGGACGCGTGGTATGTTCGGCCGGTGCTATTGATAATACCAGTTGTGGCGAATATCGAGGGTCCAGAACCCCTGGTGTTGGCATTGCGCGGTGCACTGTTTTTTGCGCGGGTGTGGGAGAACTAGCTCCGGAGTCTAGTGGTTATTCTGTTAGGGGCAAGTGGGATGTGATGGAGTCGAAGCATCCGAACTGTTTGGTATGCGGCAAAGGCAGTGGTCGATGTGGCGGTTGCGGCGGTGGGGAGGTGGGGTGTGTGGAGAGTTCAGCAGCCGGCAGTTCTAGGTTTGGAATGGTTCCCTGTGAGCTGGGGTCTGCAGGAGAGGCGTGAGACCGCTTGCCGCGTTGTATTTCGCTTGCTCCTGCGCGCGATGATGCCTGTGGAGGGCAGGGATGCGTGGAGATTAGGACATCCCTTGCTGTTACTGTTGTTATGGTGGAGGTTGGGCTGTTGGGTGCGATGGAGGTTTTCGGTCGGATTTTGGGTTGGATTGCCGATAATTCCGGTAGCGATGGTAGGCATACATCTGATGGGGGCGTGGTTCGCTTGTTCGTGGACTCGGTGGATGTCGGTTTTATTGCTGCGGAGGATGTGGTCGAGGTGGTTCGTTGTGACGTTGGGTTTGTTATTGCCTTTTTTTTTCATCGCCGTCCTATAATGGATTGTTTGTTCGGTGGCAGTGATTTGTCAAGTACGTTGATTCCGGGATACTGAATGTGTTACCCTGTCCTGACCATGTAGACGTTGGGGTGCCCGACGAACTTTGGTTTGTATAGTGTTGCCGCATCTGCTATACGACTGTCGGTCTGGTGGTTGATCTGGTGCTTGGTGCTGTAGAGCTAAGCTGGGGGCTGGGTTCCTCTTGACGTGTTCTGGTTGTGGATGTTGGGGTTGATTCTGATGTGGTAGTGAAGTATTTGAGAGTCGGTGTTTTAGCCGATACAACGGCATTGTTTTGCAAATGTACGTCTGAATTCCCATGTCGGCCGTTGCCGCCTTGAGGCAGTGGTGTCGTGTCTGGGCTTCCGTGTGCTAAGGTACAGATTTCTAACTTCGGTAGTGTTATTTGTAATCTGTTGCTGCGGGAAGTATGTTATTTCTGAGTGGGCAGGTTCGTTATGCCTTGTGTCCTAGGTAATGTGTCAACGTGTTATTGATTCCTGGCGGGGTCAGTGTGGTGTTGGCTGCTGTTTTGTGCATGAGCGGCTGGTGATGGTTTCGGTGCATTGTATTGGTTGGTGTGTTGGGTTCATAGTGGCTGTCGGGTGGTTGCATTGCTGACGCCGTCTATTTCGCCAGGGGTGGGGTCGGGGATATATGTGTATGTGGATTCCTTTGAGATGCGGAGCTAATCTGGTGTACAACACCAGCCTGTGACAGTCGTCTTTTCCACCGGTGAATTGGTTGGACTTCTTGTCTTTGTGTTTGACGTATGGCGCTTGGATATCTTCCTGTTCCCGTGATGGGGCGAATTCTGCGGCATGTGCACGACGGGCATGAGCAGCTCCAATCTTCATCGGGCGCCGTTCTCGAGTTGCGACGTATTTCCAGAGCTTGGGATCGTTACATTAGACGCACGTTTTATACGACCCTCACACTGGACTTTTCGATTTGCGCTCGGCATCGGGACTCGGCTTTTGACCAGACGGGGGGTAATATACCACGTATAATGGAGACCGTCTTTGATGATGAAGAATTTCGGCTTTCTATCCGGTATGTCCGGTTGAAGGCTACCCACATCATGGGACGGTTTTGCGTCGCCAACGAGGGATTTCGCAACCGGGCTGCAGTACTGCAGTCCATACGAAGGTTGTGCTCGCTTGACGTTTGGCGTGGGCAGCCAGTTTGGCCGTATGAAGGTCAGCGCAATTTCAGGCTCGTTGGTGCCGAGGAGCATATTGCAGAATGGGCAGACTCGGTTGGCGCTGGACGGCCGGATGCTTGCGCCGGTTTGCTTCTGGCGATGTTCGACAATCTTCAGTGCCTCGATGTTGTTTGTTGGCCGGAGGTTTCGCCGACTGACCCAAACCGGCGAATCCGTTTCCCTGACCCGAACTTTGTAGTTCGCGTAATGAGGGGCTGTGCAAATTCGCAGAGACGATATAATCGCCGGGCAGGCTGTCTGGGTATACAGCCAAGAGGCGTGCTACAGCAGCTGAAGGCGGTACGGTTGCGACCGATGGAGGGTTGCGTTCTGCGTCCTATTCATTATATACCGTTTATGCTGCCACAGTTCGTTTCCACGGTTGTTTTATCCGGACGGTGCGATTGGGTTGGCGGGGGCGGTGGTTTGTTTTGGTTGGGTGTTCGGAAGATGATATTGGTCGATGCGGTTTTGACGCCCTATGCTATGAGGAGACTGATCGCTCACTGCCCGTTCATGGTCGCGATGGAGATTTGTCCCGGGGGTCGTGCTATTGAACAGACGCGTTCGGGTTCTGGACGTAAGATGCGGCTGTTACGCGATTATTTATCCGCGGCCGCTGCGGTGGTAAGGACGGCACGGTTCTCCGTATTCGAAGGCTGGGTATTGGATCTGTCAGGTATGGATTCGCTGGTTGGTGTTGTGATCGAGGTGTGCTGTGACTGGCGAGTTTGCGAGATGCCAGTGCTTCCTGTGGCTATCCGCAGAATTACCGTCGTTCTGCGACACCAGTTCGGGCGTGTATCGTCTTCTGCTGCCGGGGACAGGAGTGGGGGGCTAGGCATGTCCTGTATTATCGGATGTCCTTGGTTGTCATCGGATTTGCGTCATTTGGAGTACGTTGAGTTGTTGACGTGCCGGTGCAGCGAACCTTCCCGGGTAGGTAGTGTTAGCGTTAACTTGTGGGCGAGGTATTTGGCAGGTCGTCGTGATGGTTATATGGGTCGTGTTGTCCATCGGGAAACTGCTTCAGGTCGAGGCCTGTGTGAAGTTCCTTGCTAGTACTCGTTGCTGGGTCTAGTATAAGATGTTTCTTCGTCACAGGAGTTCTGGTCGGTTTGATGTGTGATGGATTCAGACGGTATCGGGTTTTGTATGCCGATGTTGGCCGGGGTGTTGTGGTGGATAGAGCTGCGTTCATACTGGTCTTGCTTTTTACGATGATGCTGGGCCATGCTATTGCTTGCTGATACGGACGTGGCGTCGTAGCGGGTTTGTGTGCGTGTTTGTATCGTTGCTTGTCGATACGGTGCTCCTTGTGCACCAGGTAAACGGTTTTATGCTTGTAGGTGTTTAGTGCTGTTGTGTTAAGCTACCAGCGTAGGTTTATTACCTTTTTGCTCGCGAGCCACTGTGCGGTACACACTGTGTTTGGAGTGACGCTGACCTTGGCTTCCCTGTCAGTAGAGCTACGGTTGTTGAGTGTGTTGGGGTGGAGTATCTGATCTCGTGTTGTTGCTTTGTTGTGCCAATATCTGATTAGGAGTACGGATTGGGGGCAGTTTCACGATGTGGGTCGGTAGTACGTATGTGGCATATACAGCAATGCGCAGAGAAATCTGCTCGAGTCTTGGTGTTAGAGTTACGCGTTCAATGGATATATTATGTTATAAGTATACGACTATCTACGCGGCGTCTTGGATTCGTACGGCAAGTCTGGGTCGGGTGTCTGGTGCCATTTTCTATGTAGTAGCTTTGTTTCTTCCATATGCCAGGTGCTTCGCCGTGCTTAGCAATTCCCAAATGTACGTCACAATCTTGTTCTCCTGGAAAACGTCATCGAGGAGAAGGTGGTCCGCTGTATCGTTCATCTCCTTCCGCCAGTTGTTTTTCGCCCTGTTCCATTCGTCCGCCCAGTCGTCTGATGTAGGGAATCCTTGTGCGAATAGCGCAATCATGATTCGGGACACGTATATGATGTCTGTCAATTTTCGGGCAGTGGTCATCGGCGAGGACCAGTACGAGCAATTGCCGTCGAAGATAGGGTGTTCTTCCCCCAGACACATGGCTGCAATGCTGCTGAACAGTGCGCTGTCGTTTATCGATTGATAGTCACCGCAGGGCTCGAGGAGTGATAGGCAGAAGTACGCGGCGTGGAGTCCAACTTTGTCCTCCTGTATCTCGTTGTTTGCTTCGTCGCAGGGGTCGTCAATTTCCATGTTGAGCGCCAATCTGGCAGCTTCGACCATTAGAGTGTACTTGTCATGCTGGCTCGGTGTGAGCTTGAATCGCGGCCAAGGATCGTCGGTGCCTATGTGTATGGATCTTTCTGTCTCGATGCGGAATATGTATGCGATGACTGTTATCCATGCGGACTTGTAGTCCCTTCGGTTCTGGATTATTTCGGCATGCGTTATAAAGTTGGCCATTCCTCTTTGTCTGAACGGTGTGCATGATGAGCCGAAGAAGTGCTGTCTCCTCTGGCTGTCCGTCATTATACCACGGGCGATTTGTGACAGGAGTGATGTCAGGGATCTGGCAATGATCTCGAGTTCCATTTCGTCTAAAAAGGTTATCTGCCCTGCCCAGTGTCTAACCAGATCGTGATCGCATTGCTCTAGGTGCTGTTCCCATCTTGTTTGTGTGGACCATTGGAAGACGTCTGCGGTTGCTGGGTCCGAGAGAAGATCGCCGTGGAAGGTCTTGCGTCTCAGCTCGTCTTCCTTGTTTTTCCATTCCGTATCGAGTACGCATCGCGTTGAGGTCGGTGTAGTTGTGGATGTTGACGTAGTCCTGTTTGTGGCGGTCTGCCCTGACCATAGTGTTTTGTCTGGCGTTGAAGTCATTCCTGTGGTGGAATTGTGTCTGTTGTGTCTGGCAGAGTAAGTTGTCTTCTGTTGGTTTGGCTGCGGAATATTCGTCGTTATTTATGTGTCAAATTGTAGATGCCAGGGGCCGTGCTAATGTTGCAGAGGTTGATGCTCAAATGGTCTAGATGGAGTGTGTCGATGTGTTGGGGTGGTTAGGGATGGTGAGGTGGTGTGGGAAGGCGGAGTCGTCGTTTGCAGGGGGCCAGCGTGTCCTAATCGTTGTGTGCTCGTGTTGATATTGGGGTTTCGTACCGGGTGGCGTAAAGGATTCGGTGGGTGAGTGCATCTCCGTTTACCTCGAGCTTCCCTATGTGGACTTGCCGGGAAATTCCTTAGGCTTGGTCCACGGAGAGGGCATGGCCGTTTGTTCGGCTCACTTGGATTTGGCTGAGCGCAGCCCGTTTGAGCTGGTTGCGGGCTTTGGTATGTATGGTTCCGATATTGCTTTGTTCGCGGTTTACCATTGTGGCTGTTGTCTTTTTGTTCTGGTAGTCTGTTATTTGGGGAAAACAGGATTCGGGTGTTATGGTTATTATGACGTCTGTTGGCATGGACTATCCGTTAGGGGGATGTGTGCCTCGCTGCCTAGGTTAGTGCGGGAGTTTTGGTTTTGATCGGCCACAGCCTGGGCGAAGCTCCTGATGTAGGCGCTGTTCGGCCGTTGTGTGTTTTCAATAGAGGGACGACCGAGCTCGTTCTTCTGTGTTTGTTGCCATATTGCTGTGCGTGTTGTGGTTAGTATCAGGCGGTAGTGTTGTCCTGACATACATAGGTTTATATTTTAGGCAGGGCAAATCTAGTATATGTTGGGGTAATTGGATAATGTTTACTCAATATTACTGCCGGTCTGCCTGCATACCGTCTGGCCCTACCAGTTTGTCTTCGCTTTGCGCCTGTCGGTCATCGGCGCCATATGGCCACTGCTTGTTGGTCCATGAACTTTGGTCGCCGCACGTGTAAGCTACGGTACGTGAGCCTCTACTTGTTTCCGTCCCTGTTTTGTCTGCGAGGTCTTACACGTTGGCTGAACCGTGTCGTATTGATTGGTTAGTTCTGTTTCACTTCTCCCCCTGCGCTTTCGTCCGGTTTCTTCGTGTTTGGGTTCGGCATGGCTGCCTGCATGGTCGCCGGGTTTGTGTTCTCTTGAACCGTCAACGCTGCCATGCGGGTAATGATGTCGGCGGTTGGGCCCTGGGGATAGGAGTTGTGGCTCTGCGTAGCCGGGCGGGAATGGGTCTGTGGTAGGGTTAGTTAGTGTCTGCGGTTTTACGTGGTGGCAGTTACGGTTGTTTGGATGGGTTGCCTGGTGTTTTTGTCTCTGTTTTCGAGCTCCAGGAGCCGCTTGAATCGTGATACATTCGTGTCCTTCCGCTCCTTATTGTGGAGTATGCTGCCAAAGAAAGCGACGGTGTCGTCGTCCATGGTTTCCTCTGTGAATTCCCCGCTGCTGTCCCGGGTGTATAACCGCATGAGGGACCTAGCCGTCGGTGGTGATGAGTTGGGCATGTTGTGGCTGGCGGTATTGTGTTGGCTCTGCGGGGTGCGTTTGGGTTACGTTCGGTGAAATTGCGGTATGATCGTATGATATTGGGCAATTGGCTGATGTGATTGGTTAGGATTCGAATCTGTTTGAGTGTGAGGCAATGCGGTACTTGCTGCAGTGTTGCGTGGTATATTCCGTTTGCGCTTGTTTCGGGGTCAGTACTGCCGCACTCCGACCTCACGTGGCGACGATGGCGTGTCGACAGTCGGTTTTGCTAGCCTGTCTGGGTGTTCGAGTTGAGGACGGGGTGTTTTCGAGGATGTTTTGTACGTGGCGGCGATGGGTTTAGGTTGTGGTTATGGTGGAGGTTATTCGAACGATTTACAATGAGTTACTGTGGTCGTGGTGGCGGTTTGGTGGGGCTGTAGTGCTGCTCAGAATAGTAGTCGGTGTAATGGTATGAAGGTGGTGCCCGTCCGGAGGTTTGGCGTTGTGACCGGCCCGTGATGCACGCTATTTGTGTTCCGAAAGGCTGCGACAACGGTGCGATTGGCTACGGAGTGTAAGAGCATGTTGGTGGCGTTTGTCATATACGACGTGGAGCTAGTGTGTATGCGTGATTTTACCATATTTCTTTCATTAGGGACCGTTGGGCTCCGTCGCATATGATCTGTCACTTGTGGTATCGGGGCGATACGATGTCTTTGTGCTGGCTGTTTTGTGGTCGGGTTATATTCGCTCGTCTCCAGCCTGCTTGCCCTGCTCGGATTTTATTTCATAGCTCATTTAAGACTCGACTTCCTATGTAATTATGGGCGATAGTATGGTTTTGCGAAAGCTTAAGGTGGGTGTGGCAGTGCTAGTCCAATGATACAGTCTGGTTGGATGGATGCTTACAATGGGTAGATCTGCTGTTCTTTTCGCATGACTTCTGTGTTGCGTGCTGTTATTTCTTCTGAAGATATCGCGCGCAGCATAGTCGCCGTCCACGTCTGCTCAGACTATCGGCTGTGTAAGGCTGACCAGCTTTGCGCCTGCGATACCTACCGCGAGAACCGTCCTCTTCACTACGTTCGCACTCGTCGAGCCATTCAACGACTTGTTCCATATAGAAGGGATGTCTTCGAGTCGTATAGGGTTCGTGAGGACTCGGAGGACCCCTCTGGCATGGTGGCCGCATCCCGTCCTATCGTAGATATCTGGTTCGACGATCTGGTCAACCCGGACGGATATGTAGTGCCGTCTGCTGCTGGTATTGCACTCCTATTGGGGAGTTTGCCCCGATTGCGAAGGTTTACGACTAAGGACGAGTTTCTGTCGTGTAGCTCTGTCTACCCGGATAGCTACCATTATTTCGAGTACGTGCTTTGGCTGGCACGAGTGGGCGATATGAGCTTGTGTTCTGCCGTCGGTAGAGACGAGTGTTCTGATCTGGGTGTGATGCGTAGCCTGCGCCGTGTGTATTTGGCCGGTGGCTCTGGTCGGCCGATAGTGCACGCTTCGGGTTTCGCTCAGCTCACGTCGCTGACACGTATTCGTGTCCTTGCCGACACTGATCTTGCGTACGTGGGCAGGTCATCGAGATGGTGGGCCTGCTGATCCAACGATTCTGGGAATATCGCGCAACGTCATATGTCTTCGATGTTGTCGTCGTGTATCGCAGAGCGCGTTGAGGGTAGGTGTACGTGCAGTGAGACGTTGCGCTTTGCTGCAGAGAGTTGTACGGAGTTGGGGTTACTGGCGGTTCACTGTAGTCATGTGCATGAGCGTCCTCCGGGCATGTATTTGGGGTTATATATGTTTATTTTGTCTATGATAATGGTCTATATACTACGGTATGACAGTTTTGATAGTGGTTGCTCCCTTCCGTGCTTTCTGCCATTG
>Ga0233365_1000814_pt1 | contig 13917 bp, 13 predicted proteins | sample ElkDunMinimDraft_27_FD_191535 | JGI IMG/M metagenome (GOLD analysis project Ga0233365, IMG submission 191535) | Fecal eukaryotic communites from dung pellets of Tule Elk in California, USA - Elk Dung C36 | ecosystem: Host-associated > Mammals > Digestive system > Large intestine > Fecal | place...
ACCGGCCCAGGACAGCGCAGCGGACGGCTCGTCGGACGGCTCATCGGACAAGGACACCCCCAAGACGGAGGAACCGCGTCCCGAGTCACGTGGCGATTCGGCGACCGGCCGGGACTCCACTGAGGATAGCGTGGTCACCCAGGCGGCTCCCATCTCCGTCGATCAGGGCGACTGGCGCGACGTCGACGACGACCCGTGGCAGGCCGACGAGGACGCTCCTCCGCCGGTCATCGGGTACTGAGACTGCGCAGTTCCGCCACCACCGAACCACCGGTGGCGCACGCCTCGGGTGTGCCACCGGATCAACCTCCACCCCGACCCTGGTGATGACGATCTGTCTTGCTTGATGCTTCCTGCTGCAAGACAATGGGTCTCAGTGCTGATGCGACGGGAGGCACGATGGCTTACTGCAGAATCTGTCATGGGAACCCGGTGAAAGCCCAGGGAGTTGTATGCGAGCCATGCGTACAGAAAATCTACGCTCGTGGAAGGGGTGACGAGGTCGACGAGGATCACCCGGCAGTGAGGGAGTTCGATGCGGAGATGGCGAAGTTCGGCCTCCCCCCGACCTACTCCCCACCGGCACCGAAGAACAGTGGATGCGCCATCCTCGTGTTCGCGGTGGCAGCGGTGCCCGCGATCTTGGCGGCCCTGGGGATCGTTCGGCTCATCGCATAGCGTCAGGGCGGGCTGGGACCGGTAGCGGGCGGTCGATGGTTGTCACACCCGCCACCGGATCCTCGTCAGTACTGTCAGATCAGCCGAGGTCGAGACTCTCGGATGGACCGGTGGCCAGCCAGTCCGCCAGCGAGTCGACCAGGTGGCCGTCGACGAGATCGGCGACCATGTCGGCCATCGCGTCGTCCTCGCTGGAGGGTGCTTCACCGTCGGCGCGACCGATCACCGTGTACAACAGGAAATGCCCGTAGGTGTTGAAGCCCAGCACGGTCGGGCTGAGCCCCAGGTCCTTGCTGACGCCGTCGGCGCGCAACGCGGTGAAGGCGCCGCCGTCACCGGCTTCGATCTGGCGACGAACCTCCTCGGCGGCCTCGGCATCACCGAGATTGACCACGCCCAACGTCGCGGCGTGTTCACCATCGGGTGCCGCCACGGTCGCTCGAACCACCTGGGAACAGTCACCGTCGGCCAGCAGATCGGCGAGTTCGGCGGTCGCCGCCTCGGCACAATCCTCCAGGGCCTCGGCGTCCAGCACCTGGTAGCCGTCGGCGATGACGTCACCGTCGAACAGGTCGGCGATCGCCACGGCGCCGCCGGCGGCGTCACGGATCAGCGGCGGTGGCGGTTCCGGCGACTCGGTGACATCGGGCGGAGCCGACGAACCGGCGACCGGATCGGTGCCACCGTCCTCACGTACCAACAGCCAGGTGCCGACTCCGCAGGCGGCTACCGCGATCACGCCCACCACGGTGGCCAGCGCGATCAGCCAACTGCGGTTCTTCTGCTGCGCCCGAGCCACCGCTCGCTTCAACGGCACGGATTCGCGAGGACGCGGCAGCACCGGAACGGGCCGGGTGAGCGTCGTCGCGTGATCGGATTCGGTCGGCCCGGTGCGGAACTCGGGACGCAGTCCGTCATCCGGTTGCTGCGGTCGAGCCGTGTCGCGCCACGGTGCCGACCCGGAGGTCGCGGGCTCGCCGCGGCGAGGTCCGGGATATCTCGGTGAGTCGGACACGTCGAAATCGCTCCGTCGCCCGGGCTGATCACCGGTGAACGGATCGGGTGTGCCAACCGGCGGGTCGAAGACCTCGGGTACCGGTGGCGGGGTTCCAAAGGGAGATTGGCGGTGTGCCACTCGGACAACCTAGCGGTTACCAACCGCCTACGCGTGGAGTTGCGTGAAGTTCGTTCCAATGGGTGGCACACAATGACGAGGTGACCGATTCCGAACACTACTTCTCGGCCCGCCCGAACTCGCAGGCCAAACCGCGAACGATCGACTTCGAGGCGGCGGGGCGAAAGATCACGCTGAGAACCGACTCCGGAGTGTTCTCGGCGAATCGGCTGGACGCGGGTACCGCCGTGCTGCTGCGCAAGGCGCCGTTGCCGACCCAGCCGGGCCGGTACCTGGACCTGGGCTGCGGCTACGGCCCGATCACCGTGTCTCTCGGATTGGCATCGGGTGGACCGGTCACCGCGGTCGACGTCAACACTCGGGCGCTGGAACTGGTTCGCGACAACGCTTCCCAGCTCGGCGTGGAGATCACCGCGATCACTCCCGAGGAGGTGCCCGCCGAGGCCGAGTTCGACCAGATCTGGTCCAACCCGCCGATCCGGGTGGGCAAGACCGCGCTGCACGAACTGCTGGCCCAGTGGCTTCCCCGGCTGGCACCCGACGGGGTCGCCTGGCTGGTGGTCGCCCGACACAAGGGAGCCGACTCACTGGTGGACTGGCTGACCGAACAGGGCTTCCCCACCGTCAAACACGCCAGCCAGAAGGGCTACCGCGTTCTGCGAGTCGAACGGGCGACCTGAGACGTCGCCCTGAGACCCGCTGTTCGGTTGCGCGACAAGTTCACCGACAGCCTCTGAGCCGTCGTCGTCGAGAGCGTGTCCGGATTCAATGCGGACACGCTCTCCTCGACATCCCGGCGTGGCCTTCGACGCTCGATGTCGAAGGGGCGGTGCCGAAGGGGTGGTGTCGAAGGGGCGGTGCCGACCCCACCACCGCGACGACCGGACGGGCGGAAGGTCAGGCCTTCGCCTCACGGGCGATCCGCTCCAACTCGGTGCGGTGCCCCTCCCACCACGCCTCGTCGCCCGGAACCGACCGGGCGTCGTTGTCGCCGCCGTCGGCCCGCTGGCCGACCGATCCGTCGATCAGCTCCCGGACGATGTCGGCGTGTCCGAGGTGCCGCTGGAACTCGACGAGCAGGTGCACCAGAATCCGACCCAGGTTCGTCGGGTTGTCCGGCCACCACGGCACGAATCCGGGCGAATCAAGATCGAGTTCGGCGATGGTCGCATCGGCATGCTCGCTCGCCCGCTTGAAGCAGCCGACGATGTAGTCGCGCGGCTCCTCGGCCGTCGCCCACATGTCGCTGACCGGCTCGGCGTCCTGCCGAACCCACGGCAGCGGCTCGCCCAGTTCCCGTCCGAAGGCGAACCCCAGGTAGAGGGCCTGCACTCCCGCGAGGTGCTTCACCAGGCCCAGCAGATTCGTGCCGGTGCCGGTCAACGGGCGACGGACATCGTATTCGGACAACCCCTCCAGCTTCCACAGCAACGAGCTGCGTGCCTGGTCCAGGGTGGTCGTCAGTGTCGATTTCATGTGTTCTCCACGGCTTGAGGTACTCGTCGACTGTTATGACCGCACCCGCGAGGCAGAATCATCGGTGATGACACCGAAATTCTCACCCGAGCCCCATGGTCTGCGTCACAGTCCCGACCTGGCTCTCGCTCGCGAGGGCGACGACGCGGCGTTCACTCGCATCGTCGAGCCGTTGCAGCGGGAACTTCGCGCCCACTGCTATCGGATGCTGGGATCGGTCCACGACGCCGACGACGCCCTACAGGAAGCCCTGGTGCGCGCCTGGCGTGCGATCGATCGGTTCGAGGGGCGCGGTTCGGTGCGCGCCTGGCTCTACTCGGTCGCGACGCGCACCTGCCTGGACAGCCTGTCTGGCCGATCCCGGCGCGCGCTGCCGGTCGACCTGGGACCGGCCAGCCAACACACGGTCACCGACTCGGCCCCGCGTGAGGATGTCGCCTGGCTGGGGCCCTACCCGGACTCCGCGTTGCCGCAGGCTCCGTCATCGCACTACGAGCTGCGAGAATCGGTCGAGCTGGCGTTCATCGCCGCGCTTCAGGACCTGCCCGGCAATCAGCGGGCCGCGCTGGTGCTGTTCGAGGTCATCGGCTTCTCGGTCGCCGAAATCGCCGAAATGATGGACACCACCACCGCCTCCGTCAACAGTGCGCTGCAACGCGCCCGAGCCGCCCTGGTGAAGGCACCCGACCGCCAGCAGGTGACGTTGCGTCGCCTCGGCGACGAACGGGTTCGCCGGATCGTCTCCGCCTACGCGACGGCCCTGTCTGACGGCGACGCCGATGGGCTGGTCGCGCTGCTGACCGAGGACGTCACGTGGTCGATGCCGCCGCTGCCGCACTGGTACCGGGGTCTGGCCGCGGTCACCGACTTCGCGGTCAAGGTGCCGCTCACCGGGTGTGGGTCGTGGAGGTATCGCCTCACGGAGGCCAACGGGCAACCGGCCGCCGCGTTCTACCTGTGGGACGACACGACGGGCACCCACCTGGCCTGGTCGATCACGGTCCTGACGTTGCGCGACGACCGCATCCGGGACCTGACCTCGTTCCTGGGCGCACAGCACTTCCCGGCGTTCGGACTGCCCAACTCGATACCGTGACGAGGCGAACGATGAGGCGGGCCGCACAAACGGCTGAACGGCCGTTAGGTCTTCTTGTTGACCCAATCGGGATTCTTGGCTATCCATTCGTCGAGAGTGTCGGTGCGCAACGCCTCGAACAACGCCTGGGCGGCTATCTCCTGTGCCCCGGGTTGGATCACCACGTATGAGGTGCCGTCGATCTCGGCCGGTTCGGACGGCACCCGCAGGGTCTCCAGGCTGGACGGGTCGAGGTTGCGCAACCCGAAGACGAAGTCCGACACCGAGCGGCCACCGAGGTCCAGCAGCATCTTGTCGCCGATCTCCTCGATCAGGTCACCGACCTTGGTCGGGTCGGTGATGTAACCCTCCTGCTTGGCCTTCTTCAGCAGCTGTTTGATGAAGTGCTGCTGCATCTGCTGGCGGCCGTAGTCGGAGATGCCCCACTCCTCTGTCCAACCGGGGGTCTCGGGGCCGTAGGCATAGCGCTCACGCAGGATGCCCAGCGCGAGTTTGGCGTCGTACTCGTTGCAGCCCTTCTCCACGAAGGTGCCCTTCGGGTGGGCCAGCACCATGTCGAACGGCAGGCACAACTCGATGCTGCCGAACATCTTGACGAGGTTGGTGAATCCGCCGAAGTCGAGCATGGCGGCGTTGGTGAACTGCACTCCGGTGAGGTTGCTGAGGCTTGAGGCGATGCCCTGAACCGACGCGGCGGGATCGGTGCCGCCCAGCGAGAACGCGGAGTTGATCTTGTCGTGACAGGGGACGCCGCCGCAGTCGGTGCCGATGATCGGCACGTAGAGGTCACGGGGAATCGAGATGACGCTGGCCTCGTCGAGAGTGGCGTTGACGTGCACGATCATGATCGAGTCGGATTGGGCGGCGGCCCAGTCCTCCCGCATGTCCGAACCGATGACCAGGATGTTCAACGGGCCGACGAGATCGGAGTCGAGGTCGTCGCCGTTGCCCAGCAGGTCTTCCGTCGTGACGGCGTTGTCGACCTTGTCGAGCATCATCTTGGCGTAGCCGGCGGTTGTCACCGACACCACCAACAAGATCGTGCCGACACCCACGAGCAGCTTCGCCCACCACGGTGCCCGACGAATGATCGCGCGATGTGAACCTCGTTGTCCCAACGGATTTCCTCACGATTCCATATCAAGTGCGCCTGGAAGGTTATCAAGTGATTCCGAGGACCGGGTGTGGCTTAGAGGCTCCGGCGATGGAGAACTGTCCTACTGCGGGGCGCCTGATACTTCGGTTGGCGGCGTAGTCGGTGCCGCCGCATACGACACCGGTATGCGGCGGCACCTCCGCCTTGCCACCCTCGATCAGGCGCCCCTCGCTAAGGTCGCTCCACCACCGGAACCTCATAGGTTTGGTCGCGCTCAACGGAAACGACGGATGGGCCACTGACGTGGTCCCATCCGTCGATACGGTGACGTGGCCTCAGGAGTTGGGGTTGAGGCTGGTTCCGAAGCCCGCGTCGTTACGGTTGTCGCGGTCGTCGCCGTAGACGATCGTGTCGAGGTTGCCGTCGCCGGTCGTGTCGGTCATCGTGATGTCGGCCTGGCCGTCGCCGTCCTGGTCGATGATCACGGTGTCGACCTTGCCGTCGCCGTCGGTGTCCATCGCGTAGTGGTCGATGGTGCCGTCACCGTCGGTGTCGGTGGCGACCACGTCGATGAAGCCGTCGCCATCGGTGTCGGCAACGATCTGGTCGACAACTCCATCACCGTCGGTGTCGGTGTGGATCTGGTCGATCACTCCGTCGCCATCGGTGTCAATGAACTGCGAGTCCAGGACTCCGTCGCCATCGGTGTCGACGAACAGCTCGCCGTCGGCGGTCAACACCGCGTCGGGGATTCCGTCACCGTCAACATCGATGTAGGTCTCATCGCCGATCACCATCACGTCGTCGGCCACACCGTCACCGTCGAGGTCGAAAACCGGGGTGTCACTCGAATCGTCCATAGTGTCGTCAGAGGCGGTGTCGTCAAATGCCGGGCTCTCAAAACCGTCGCTCATGGTCTCAACCTTCCTTAGATGTCGTGCTGCTTCCGAGCAAGACACTACGCAACCCGATTGGGGACCGAACTCCCCATTACGTGCCAGTGGCGTGAACGTTCGGGCAGGTAGCCGGGGGCGCACGGGCTTCTACCGACCGGGATCATCGAAACACCGGCCACATCCGCCACACCAGTACACACCCGGATCTGACCACAATAGAGAAATCTTCGATCAATCCACCCTTTAGGACGATGGCGACGGGGAGTCGTCGCCCGGAGGGGGACGCGAAGGCACCGCGACCGCGACCGCCCACGACCCCGGCGGCCCGTCGTCCGGCGCAACACGACACGATCGAACAATCTTGCTACGCTCGGTAAGCGGCTTGTCTTTGAACCTCGTTCGTTGTGAGCGATGGTCCAGGTGGGCGCCGCGCAACAGAACAGCAGGTTCAAAGACCGCCGCTAAGCTCGAAGTGGACTGGGCGAGTGCGCCGACAGGCTCGCCCCGGTCGACCGGGGCGTGACGGGGCGAGCACAACGACCACGCACGACCCGATTCACGTCCCTACACACCACCGGGAAGCTGGCATGGAACAGGAAAGCCCGGTCACCCCGTCTGGCAAGACACCCGGCAACACACCGGGCAACCTGTCGCTCATCCTGGGAATCGTCGCCTTCGCGATCACCTTCATCCCCATCATCGGCGAGTTGGTCGCCGTCGCGGTGGCGCTGTCGGCAATCACGCTGGGGCTGATCGGCTTCGGTCGATCGGAGAAGGGACTGGCGAACAACCTCGGCCAGTCCATCGCCGGTATCTTCCTGGGCGCGATCGTCATCCTGATCGCGTTGATCTTCCTCGCCGCGACCATGACGCGCCCGGTGTGACTCGTTCGCCCTTGATTCCGTAACGAGGAGATCGGGCCGCCGACCCCGAAGCCACCAGCGGCCGGATCGACCGTTGTCGAGCGACCGGTCAGGTCGCGTCGACGACCCCGGTCGACAACAGGATCATGATGAACACACCGATGATGACCCGGTACCAGACGAAGATGTAGACGCTGTGCCGCGCGACCCACCGCAGCATCCAGTGCACCGCCGCCAAGCCGACCAGGAACGCGATGACGGTCGCCACGATCATCTGCGCCCCGCTGGGGATCAGTCCGGCACCGGCGGGTTCGAACACGTCGGGCAGGCTGTAGATACCCGACCCCAGCACCGCCGGAATCGCCAGCAGGAACGAGTACCGAGCGGCCACCTCGCGGTTGACGTTCAGGAACAGTCCCGCCGTGATCGTCGCGCCCGACCGGGAGACCCCCGGAATCAGCGCGCCCGCCTGGGCGATGCCCAACAGGACGCCGTCACGCAACCGGAAGTCGTCGAACCCGCGCTCCTTCTTGCCGAACCGCTCGGCCGCGCCCAACAGCAAACCGAACAGGATGAGGCTGGCGGCGACCAACCACAGGTTTCGCGCCTGGTCGCGGATCGCGTCCTTGAACAGCAGGCCCAGGACCACGATCGGGATCGTGCCGATGATGACGTACCAGCCCATGCGGTAGTCGGTGGTCTGCCGGGTGGGCTTGTCCCACATGCCCACCACCCACGCTTTGGCGAGTCGCCAGATGTCCTTGGCGAAGTACAGCAGTACCGCCGCCTCGGTTCCCAACTGAGTGACGGCGGTGAACGAGGCGCCCGCGTCGGCGTCGAAGAACAGGGCCGAGGCCAACCTCAAGTGGCCCGATGACGAGATGGGAAGCATCTCGGTAAGACCCTGAATGACGCCGAGGACGATGGTCTCCAGCCAGGTCATCTGCATTACGAAGCCTTCGGGTGCGGTGGGAAGTGGTTCTGTCGGTCAACCGTGGTCGAGTCGTTCCACAACGAGGAGATCGTTCGCCGGCACGGGCAGCGCGGCAACCGGTACGTGTGGACCTGGCTTCCGCGCTCCGCGTCCGACGTGCGCCTTCGCCTCCAGCGGACCGATCCACAATCACGGAACGGCCCAGGAGGACGAATCCCCAATATGGGGCGACGCAGCAGTCTTTCACACCCGCGCGATGAGCCACCGGCGCCAAGCCCGCCGATGTCCAAAGAGGGTGCCTTCGAACCCACTGTCACGCAACGTCCAGACGTGCGCCTCCCACGAAGGCGTGAGGGTCCCGCAACGCTGCGCTTCCCTCAAAAGCACCGCAGGACCTGCCCCGCCGCTGCGTTTGCACTCGTCTGGACCGCCGCTCACGACGAACGAGGTTCAACGACAGCCTCCAAGGTCGTGGCGATGTGAGGTCCGGTGCCGCGCATCGGCGGTGACTGCTTCCCGCACCCGCCCCGGGTCACCAGCGCAGCGTCATCGCGATCGGACGGTGATCGGAGTGCGGGACATCGGGGTTGACGGCGTCGACGACGGTGAAGTCGGCGGTGACCAGAATGTGATCGATCTGCTGTGGTGAGTCACCGGGGATCGACGGAAACGGCCGGTCGGCCGCGACCGGGTCGACCAGGCCCGCCGCCAACAACACATGCCAGGGTGGACTGTCCGGTTCCAGGTTCAGATCGCCTGCGACCACGACCGGGGTGCGTTCGGCCGCCTGGCGCACGATGTCGGCCAGTTGCTCGGCCTGGTCCAGCGGCTGCCAGTCCGGCGGCGGTTGCAGGTGCGTGGAGATGACGGTGACCGGCCGGTCCTGCCACAGCAGTTCGACCTCCAGCGCACCCGCGCCGGTCGGCCCACCGGCGACCAGCCGGTGCTGCTCGACACGCTGCACGGGGAGGTTCGTCAAAAGCGCGTCACCCCAGTGATTGCCGTCGACCGGAGCCCAGAGGAACTCCATGTCCAGTCGCTCGGCCAGTCGACGCAGATCGTCGTGGCCGCCGTTGAGGAACCAGCCGCGGTCCACCTCGCTCAGCGCGATGACGTGCGGTCGCTGGGCGGCCAGGATGTCGGCCTGCTGATCGAGGGCCAGTCGTCCGTCCAGGTCGAAGCCCATCCGGATGTTGTAGGCGGCCACTCGCAACCCGTCGTCCGAAGGTGACGGTGACGGTGAGGTGGTCTGCCACAGCGGCGCGACGGCCGCCGACACCACCGCGATCAACAGGAAACTCACGGCCGGAACCGTCACTCTCGGCAGGCTGATCCGGGTCGGTGCCGCGCCACCGGCCAGTCCCACGACAGCGATGATCGCCGCCGTCACCGGCGGCACCCACCAATTGGGGTAGTAGAGATCGAACGCGGCGTAGTAGGCGAAGGTGAGGACCAGCAGCGCGAGCATCGAGGTCGCGGTCGCCCAGCCTCGCCGTCGTCCCGCACGCGGCGTCGACTCGGGTCGGGGGTCCGACTCCGGTGACGTCACCGCCGCCAACGCGACCAACCCGATCAGGGTCACGATCACGATGACCGGTCCGGTCGCCGCGTCCAGGCCCACCACGACGAAGTATCCGGCCACGCCGATCAGGAGCAGACCGGCGATCGCGCGCCCGGCTCTGCCGACGACCGGTGCCCGGGTCAGCAGCAGGATCCACAGTGCCACCAGCGCGACGAGCGCGATCGTCGCCCACCGGCCCTCGTCACGTGAGATGTGCGCGGGGTTTCCCAGGTACATGCCCCACAGCAGCAATGCCGGTCCCAACGGCAGCAGTGACCGCGCCGGACCGGGCGGTTCGGTCGCGGCGGGGCGCCGGGTGAGCAGGTAGCCGAAGGCGACCAGTTCGATCAGCAGCAACGGCCATGCCAGTACGGGGCCACGCCACATGAGGTCGACGCCGTCGAGTGCGGCGTGACCGATCGTGGTCAGGCCGAGTCCGATGAGGAAGCCGCGCGTCATCGCGGCGGTGTCGGTGGAGTGGATCGCGGCCGCGATCAGCCAGACGAGTCCGGCGGCGGTGCCGACGCTGGCGGTGTAGAGCTGTAGGTCGCCGCCGTTGGACAGCTGCAACAGGATTCGCGCGGCCACCAGGACGGCGGCACCGGCGATCATGATCAGGCGAGCGGACACGATTCGTGACAGCGGGATGACCAGCATCGGCGCGGCGAACCAGGCCAGCGCGTATAGGCCCATGTATTCGGGTGGGGTCCCACCGGCCTGTCCGAACAGGGTGATCAGCGAGGGCAGGAACACCCGCAGCACATCGGTGAGGACGACCATTCCCAGCGCGATGTCCCAGCGCCACCGGTACTTCATGATTCCTCCACGCCATCCCTCCGGGCCAGAACGTGAGTCATTCTCGCTTATGGCGAGCCGCCGACACAACCGTCCGTTCGGGGTGGTTCACACGGGTTGACAGGCAGCGCATCACGCCGATTCGGCACCGACGCCTCCTTCGCGGTGCCTCACGAGCGAACCACCAATAGGGTTAGGCATTAACCGTCGAAAACTGTTAAATCACGGTGAAGAATTCGTTGTCACCCCAGGTCGGGCCAATCAGGTTATCCACAGTGAACCTTTATGGCCCCCGCCGTCACCGCTCCTTTAGACCTCGTATTATGCGCATCGCGGGAAACGTTCGCCCGCAACGACTCTTCCGCTTCACCACGTGGTCGAGTTCAGTCTTCCGGGTGATACGCAGCGGTGTCACCGCCCGGCGGTACCGTGAATATTTGTTAAAAGGGCGTGAAGATAGCGGTTTCGATAGTCGGCGCAATCACGTCAACCACGATTCAGCCATGATGCCCTTTTAAATTGTTGCGAACCGACGGTAGGTTATCGATGTCGTCTCGCATCCGGCGAGATTTCCCTTCGGAACCAACACAGGAAATGGGTCGTCGCCATGCCTGAAACATCGACGGACAGCGTCTTCGCGCGCGAAATGTCCCAACAGAATCATGAGGTCGTCTCACCCGACGGACAGATCCGAGCCGCCGTCGTCGGCGGAACGGTGAAGAGCGTGGCCTTCGCTCCCGGGGCGTATCGCGGCTACGGCGACGCGGAGCTCGGCAACCAACTCGTCCAGGTCGCGCGCCTGGTGTGGGTCACGCGGGAACGGTCCAGGAAGGACGCCATGCGCGCCGTCCTCGACGACCCGCGCGCCGAGGTCACCGAGCGCACCCCGAAGTCCTCGGCCGAACGCCGACTGCGGCAACTGCGCGACAAGGAACGCGTCGAGGTCAAGAGCAGCCACATGAGGATCGGCATCATCGGCGGAACCAAATGGGCGATTCACATTCAACCCGGCACGGTGAAGGCGCTCTCCGAGGAGGAATTCCTCGCCGAGCTGATTCAACTGGTCAAGCAGGCCATGGGCATGTGGCGAAGCACGATGAACCGGCTTCGCCGCGAGTGCTTCGGTCCCAGCGAGATTCTCCGCAGCCTCAAGTTCTCCCGCTGAGCTAGCACGGCGGCAGCCCAGCCGGCCCAAACCAAATCGAAAGGACCCCCAACATGGAAGTCGACCTCGAAGAAATCCTGAGGGCGTCGCAGACGTTCTCAGATCTGGGTGAGAGCTACGCATCGGCGGTGGGAACCGTCAGCGGCGTCGCGTCAATCTCCGGCGGCTTCGAAACCGGTGAGGTCAGCGGAGCCTGGTCGTCCGTGGTGAACACACTGTGGGGCTATCTAGCCGATTCACAGGACAACCTCTACGACAGCAGCGGCGCGATGATCAACTACATCAACGCCATGTGCGCCAAGGACTCCTCCCTGGCCACCGATCTGCTCAACCAGATCCAGGACTACAACGACGCGCTGGGCGACACCGGCGGCGAGAACGACGACCTTCCCGACCCGCTGCCCGAACCGGACCCGGACAACCCGGACAGCGTTCTTCCCCCGCCCGACCATGACGCCGCTGAGCGGCCCGGAGGCTGATCATGAGCGGTGCATGCTCAGAACACATCACGATGGAACCGGGGAGCTTCGCCTCCCACATCGACGAACTAGCGGTCAAGATCAAGGACAAGGTCGCGAAGCTCGCGGCCAACACCGTCCATGAGGACGCGCTGCAAGCACAACAAGCGGTCCAAAGTGCTATAGACACCGAAAACCGGCAACGCCACCAGGAAGCAGTCTCCTCCGGGGGCGGCTACACCCCCATGGAATTGCCCGCCGACAACGGTTACAGTCTGCTGCACGAATCCTGGCGGACGGTCGTCGACGACTACCGGGACAACTACGAGATCGACCTGCTGACGTTCACGTCCACTCACGCCGGTGAGGCCGAGGATGCGCTCAAGAACGAGCACCTGACCTGGATTCCCGAGCTGTTCACCCGCGGCGGCAATCTACCCAAACCGGGATCCTCCGACTCCGCTATCACCGCGTTGTCGGATCTGGCCGGCAGCGGTGAGGTTCTCAGCGTCGAAAATCCCGAGGACGGCGCTGACTGGGCCGACGGTTCCTTCGGCACGGTCATGGACGCCGACATCGCGACCATTCAGACCGCCACGAAGCCGTGGGACTCCGGCGCCGCCGACGTCTTCCGGACCGTCTTCCTGCCCAAGGTTCCCACCGCCGCGGCCAACCAGATCGATGTCATGCGCGCGATGCGCAATCTGCTGGCGGCCCACCGGGGCATCCTGCTGCTGGGACGCGGATCGGTCGACGCGATCGCCCACGACTGCCTCGAAGTCTTGGAGGGCTTCGACGAGTGCTGCAAAGGCGGCGTCAGCCTGCAGACCGTCCTGGGTGTGGCGGCCGGTGTGCTGGCCATCGCCGGCGGAGTCGCGACCCTGGCCGCCGGTGGAACCGGTGTCGCGCTGATCGGCGCAGGAATCGGCATCCTCAGCGGAACCGTCAACACGGTCAAGACCCTCGACGGCGCCGTCAACGGTGACGGCACGATGGCCGTGGCGCCCAATCACGAACTGGGTGGCGACCGCGTCGACGACGTCGTCGACAACCTGCGCGAGGCGCTCGACACCACCTACGCCGACCTGGATGAGGCTTACACTGAGCTGTCCGGACTGATGGGTGCGCTGGACGGCCTGATGTCCGGCAGTCCGACGAAGGTTCGCGCGCCACGACCCGGCGGTTCCCCCGGTCTACTCGACACCGATCAAGGAAACGTCGTCGATACCACTGAGAGTTGATCCATGTTGTCCTCGGCCGCATCACCCACTCCATACCCGGCTCGCCGTCGATTCGGCATGACACGGTTGATTCCGAGTCTGATCGCGACGGTTCTGTTGGGTGCTGCGGCCGCTTGTCAGGCCGGTGAACCTGACGCCTCCCCCTCCCCCTCGGCCGAACCGACCGCCAACCCGGAGGTCTGTTCCGAAACGGCCGAGGGGGTCGCCCTCTCCGAGGAGGGGTGGTCGGTCACCAAGACCGCCGACGGTGAACAGTGGGTGAGCTACGCGGCGGTGTTCGAGGTGGACCCGGAGGTGATCAGCGTTGATCTGCGGGTCGAATGGTTCGACGCCGACGGTGAACCCCTCGGCTGGGGTGACGGCTCCGGTGACGCCCCGACCTACCAGTCCCTGCCGTTGATGCTGTCCAACGGCGTCGGCGTGGTGTCCGACTTCGCGTGGGTGGTGGGTGAGATCGACACCATCGACTACACGGTGACCCGAGCCTGCCGGACCACCGAGGACACCGGCTCCGCCGCTACGA
>Ga0233365_1000815_pt1 | contig 13891 bp, 17 predicted proteins | sample ElkDunMinimDraft_27_FD_191535 | JGI IMG/M metagenome (GOLD analysis project Ga0233365, IMG submission 191535) | Fecal eukaryotic communites from dung pellets of Tule Elk in California, USA - Elk Dung C36 | ecosystem: Host-associated > Mammals > Digestive system > Large intestine > Fecal | place...
TGATTTTTCGATCACGTATCCTGTGACGAAGAGAAGTGTGTCTTCTGGACCTTTCCAAAAATAAAGAAGCCCAGCGAAGGCCATCGCAAGACCAATCCATACAATCGACCAGATGATTGACTCTTTGAAGCCTACAGTGTGTGATTTCTTATGGAAGACACCAAGGTCTAACAGAAGAAGAGCTAGAATAAAAACGACGAAGATGGTCCAAGCGGCCAGTGAAGTTTCATGATACATAGTGTTTAACCTTCTTAATATAAAAAACTAGTTCAACTCATAATAATTGGTCTACATTACACTAGACAAGAATAATAAAATATTAAATTCAATTGAACGGAAAATTAAGCCTAGATTAAGATGAGTAAACTTTTAGAACGCATGTCGACAGTAAAGGATCTTCCAGAAATCACACTGGGGACACTAGTAGAAAGTTTAGAAGATGATTCTCTTCTTGTGATTTGTCTCATCAGCATTCTTCCTTTTATGCAACCAATCCCTATTCCGGGCCTTTCAAGTCTTTTGGGATTTGTGGCCATGCTTCAAGGAATTGCATTAATGACGATAGGAAGGGCCCTTTTAACAAAACGGATGAAGAGTGTTGTCATTTCAAAAGAAAGATTTGAGATGATTTATCAAGCTGCCATTAAGTTCACTAAATATTCAAGCAAACTTAGTTTTTGGAGTCATCCTAAAACTAATTCAAAAATTGTTCATATCATCTGTGGAATAAGCATAACCTTGGCCGCGGGATTTCTTTCTCTTCCACTACCTATTCCATTTTCCAATTTCATCCCGGCCATAAGCATTGCTTTCATTTGCTTTGGATTACTAGAAGATGATGTTCTCTTAATTTTGATGGGTCTTTTGATTACGTCAGGTGTGATATGGATGGGAATTTTCTCGTATCATATCATACTCGAACAATTCCCATCATTGATGTCTATTTTACAACGATAACTTTGCGAACAGATTCTTGGTAGCTATTGCTGTTGAAATCAAGGAACTCTTTCATTCTTAATTTTAGAGTGAAGTTTCCATCAGTTGACTCGCATGCAAATTGCTTTGTGTAATAACACGTCATTGGTGATCCAAAACACTTTTTAAATGACGACTGAGAAGTGAACTCACAAGTTGCATTTCTTTTGTTCTCTATTCTTCTCACAGCTTCTTCAGAAGTCTCAGCAAGTGCAGAATAACTAAATAGAACAGCGATCAATAATAAGATATTTTTCATAAACTCTCCCAAAAAAAATTTGTCTCCTTACACCACTATGTGGGGATAAAAACAAGTCTTTGGGAAAGATTTACAGATAACTATTCTTCGAGAGTACAGCCAGTTGTATTTGATAAAGAGATGGTATCTTCTTTAATTTCAATAGGTTTCTTTGCTGCCTCATCACAATCCTCTGGATTCTCGCTCGCTTGGGCCGCAGATTGCGTCGCAGTCGTTGACTCCACAGCTTTATTCGATTCCGACTGGCACGCTGAAAGAGCAAAAAGAAGAACCAGAACTAAGAATAATTTCATATAGACTCCTTACTATAATTAAATAATTTTTTCTTCATTATACCACGATACCAAACTCGTGGAAGAAGACTCAAGAATCGAACCGCCAAAGAAAAAACAAATGGAAAACTATAAACCATTTTTTTATTTTTAATTGCTTTAGAAATTAAAACGGCTGCCTTAGGTGCTTTTATTAAAAATGGCATCGGGTGATGATTTGCTTGAGTAAGAGGTGTATCAACAAAGCCAGGACAAATGGCCGTCACATCAATTCCAAATTGTTTAAGATCAAGATGTAAAGATTCACAATATTTTAAAACAGCACCTTTAGTTGCACTATAAGCTGAAACTCCTGGCAGACCATTTAATCCTGCAACTGAAGAAATTCCTACGAGGTGTCCCTTCCCTCTTGGAATCATAATGTCGAGAGCGGCCTCAAAAGCATACATCACACCCAATAAATTCACTTGAACCATGCGGTAACTATAATCAAAATCTGGAAGTTTTGTTTTAGACTTATAACCGATTCCGGCATTTGCAATTAATAAATCCAGTCCAATGGGACTAGAGAATTTCTTTATGGAAGCTTGTAAGGCTTCCTTATCAGCAACATCAACTTGATAAAAACTCAAGTTATCGTGACCAGTGGGAAAGCTTTCTTCGAATTTACTCTTATCCCTTCCACAAACTCCAACCTTCCACCCCTGTGAGAGGTAAAGCTTAGCCAGTTCGGCTCCCATACCGGTAGTTCCACCTGTTATATAGACTGCTCTCATAAATCTCCTTAATGAAGGTAGGATTTTAGCACCTTTCCAGTCACTAGGAAGCATTGACACGAAACAAAATTTAATATTTTTAAAGATTTCAGCTTGACGAGAGTCGCGACAATCTTTATATTTGTTGAACTTGCAATTCCTGGGGGAGTAGTTAAGTTGGTTATAACGTCTGCCTGTCACGCAGAAGGCCGCGGGTTCGAGTCCCGTCTCTCCCGCCATTTTTTAAATGCATAAAAATAAAAAAGCCCGTCGCAAGATGGGCTTTTTTATTTCCTCAATTCATGTCCTTTAAACAAAAATCTTAAATTGATTTATATCTTTCAAAAAGCTAGGTACTAATAAAACCTTAAAGGAATTATTAATGTCTAACCCATTACCCTATGTAAATTCAACCGGTGCTCTTAAAAGACTCTTGGAGGCCATTCAAAAAGCAAAAACCCCTGCCAATTTTTCGTATGACTTCATGAAAACGGAAATGGGAATAACTGAGCGGTCAATGCTCGCACTGTTACGAAGAATGAATTTCATAGATCAAAGTGGAGTTCCAACCGAATTGTACAAAGATTTTAGAAATCCTTCGAAATCAAAAAACGCAATGGGTAGGGCAATAGAGATTGCTTTTGATTCACTTTATAAAAGAAATGAGTATATCCACAATTCTAAAAAAGATGATCTCAAATCAGCTATTGCTAGTGTTACTGGAAATGATCACGATTCTAAAGCTGTTGAATCTACAGTAAACACTTTCGAGGCTTTAAAATCTTTTGCTGCATTCGATTACAAAAACCTCATTGATGATAAGGGAGAGGAAGATCCTACAGATCCACCTGCAAAAGCCCCAGAACCTCAATTCCAACCTCCTCACCCAGGCCAGCATTCACAAAACGTAGGATTAAACCTCGGCTATACGATAAATTTGATTTTACCTGAGACAACAAACATTGAGGTTTTTAACGCAATTTTTAAAAGTTTGAACGAAAACTTATTGAGAAAATAATGAGTACAGGAATTCCTCAAAATGTTATTAGGCTATTCGGTATGAGCTCTCTTCAGCTCAAATCATCAATAGAAGCAATTGAAAAAGATTTTCAAATAAAGCTATCTCCAGCAAAGTCTGATGAGCAAAATGAAATCGAACAAAAGTATTATGCTCAATTTGATATGGATATCAGAAAAAAAGCACGAGTAATGTCAGCTCAGTATGAAGTTTTCTATTGTTTGGAGAATTCCATTAGAACAATTGTTAGAGAAGTAATGTCGAGGAAGTTTGGAATCGAATGGTGGGAGAAAGGCGTAGAAGACAAGATTAAAATTGACGTTGCACTAAGGATTCAAAGAGATCAGGATTCTAGCTTTACCCTTCGATCAGGTGATAATTTAGATTTTGCAAATTTCGGTGAATTATCAAACATTATCGAAAAGCAATGGGACTGCTTTGATGATCTATTTACTAGCAAAGTAGCAATGAAAAAAGTTATGTCTGCACTTAATACTTTAAGAGGTCCAATAGCTCATTGTGGTGAGCTTGCTGAAGATGAGACAATACGGTTAAGCCTAACCATCAGAGACTGGTTTAGACTAATGGAATAAATCTGAACTTTTTTTGATGATAAGATTTTGTTTTATTATTAGGTTCTCAAAGCTTCTTCAAGTTTGTTCGATATTAAAACTAGCTTACTGATATCAATGGAAATAGTGGGATAAATATACATAAGCTTCTCGCTCGGGTCGCTTGAAAACAAAGGCACATAAACCCCCAATGATTCTGAACGAGCCATCAAATCTTCAGATGTTTTAAAATCTTTAGCTAGTACAGCTGACAAAGCACCGTCGTCCATACTATTTGCCTCTTCTCTTTGCTCTTCGCTTTCGAAAAATTTAGGTACGAAATACATGGGCAGCCCATGTGCCACCGGGTCTCTCTTTATCGCAAACTCAGTCGCCCAAGCTCCAAACTCATCATTTACTATCTTCCAAAACTGGAAACTGGAAGCCTTACGAAGATCTTTCGAGAAAAGGCTCAATCTCATTTTATGCTTTGCAAGTTCTAAGGACTCATAGAGATGGCTGTCTCTTTCATGGATAAAAATAGAGGCTAAGTTATCTAAGGCTCCTCGAACGTTGATATAAACCATATTTAAATCTCTTTCAAGATCTCTACGTTCTTCAGCATTCAAAGGTTCTTTGCGGTCAATATGACAATTGTCTCTTATTGCTTCGTAAGAAAATTTGATAGACATGAGTCTTCTTAATAAGCCATAGGCCAAGAATTTTTTGGACGTTTCACTCTTTAAAACATCCAAGAGTAGATACAACTTTGAGATTGTGTTATCCAGCTCAACGAGACAAGAGAGAGAATGCGTCTCAGCTGCTTGCTCAAAAGCGAAATAACCATCACCATAAATACGCTTATAATTTTTTAGTTGTTTCTGAAAATCTAATTCATTCATATCAAAAACCAGCTGAACCTTCATTATCGTTATTGGTATCATTATCGCTAAATAGTTCGGAATATTTTTTCAAATAAAATCCGTCGGAGAATATTTCCTCAGAGACTTTAACAAATCGCAAAAGCTTCTCCACTGATAATAATGGTGACTGGTTGAAGTTAGTTAATATTTCGAAAATGTCTGCTTGAAAAAGTGGTATTGTGAGATTTCTGAAATCAAGACTTCTTCTTACGAAGTTATGATATCTGTTTAGGAGTTCTTCTCTACAAACATACTGACGGTCATCAGCTTCAATAGTTCTGGCTCTCTCATTTCTTCTGACTCGATCTTCTCTGTGAGGATTTTCCAAGTTTTTTGCTAATGATGGGAAGCCTGAGATTCTTAAAAGCTTCCCATAGTGCTGCCTTAAGATATGTTCCTGAAATTCACTTTTGTACTGAGAATCGTTAATATCAAGTTCACCTTTAGTTTTTGGATCTTTGATGAGAATTTTGGGGGTTTTGACTTTATCACCAATTTCACCAAGGCATGTAGCTACTACGAAACCTTTAAAACTTATATGCATTCTATTCGAATGCTTCAGAGATATTCTTTGATACTGATTTATCCAAGATTCAAACTTCGCAGTACCGAAATTCTCATTTCGTCTGGAGCCTTTTGCTTCTGAAATAAAAATTTGACCGTACCGATCCATACAAAAGAAATCTGGAGCATTACCGCCTTGGTCTCTAATTACCGATATATTGTGAGTCAGATATTTAATCTCATTTAGTTTCAATTTAGGAATTTCTGTGAAAAATCGCATATCCCAATATCTTCTGAGTACGAATTTACAAAAACCTCTCCCAAACATTTTACTGCTGGAATTTCGTGACTCAGTGTTAGCACCTAATCCGTTCTTAATAAAAACAAATTGATCCCCAGGTACTAGTAGACTCGAGATATAAGTACAATATTCAGCCCTATAAGGAATATCATCATGATAATCTCTATGGATCTCTTCACAAAGCTCTTCAAGCTCAAAGGAGATCTCGGTAAGGGATTCTTCAGGACTTGTATCTGGCTTGATCAAATAATATGGAATTGAATCATCCTTTGATAATTCGATACTAATTTTCCTCATCAAACAACCTTTAAAAGAATTCAAATTTTAATGATACTTCAAAAAATGATTATTCCACCTTAAGATCAAGTACGCGCTTCACCATCATAGGATGCCATCTCATCTTCCCATTCTTTGAAGGAATTCTTAGAACTGTCATCCGCTGAGCTATTTGTCTGAAGGTCATCCCCTCATTCCTCAAATCTTTGATTGCCCCTACAACCTGCTGCTCCCCCAAATGAGGAACCACAGCTCCATTCTTTTTTCTGTAACCATACTTTAACTGAGAAGGGTTTCCATGTCCCTGGCTGGACGCACGAAGACTAACCCCACCTGCCTTTAGGACCTCTGATATGGCATGCCTGGAGTGAAAAATTTCAGCCGAAATTTGTCTTAGACTGAGGCCCTTTTCGTGGTATTTAAGGTGGAGTGAACTCGGATCAATTTGAGGATTTTTAACCGATAGCTCAATGATATCTGTGAGATACACAGGTGGAGTGAAAAGTTCGGGTGATGACCGTCTCTCCCGCCATTTTTCAATTTAAATAATATAAGCCACCCTTGCGGTGGCTTTTTTATTTTTAATCGTAAGTTTGGTGAAATGTATTCGACTCTTCGATCTATTCTTCAACTACACTATAAGCAGGATCTTCAAAGTAATTTACTTCAACCATTGATCCTGCCTTCCCTAGAAGCTTCACACAATCTGGGCTCAAATGCCTGAGGCAAATACGTTTACCAAGCTTAGAATATCTTTGGGTTAATAAATTTAAAGCTTCAATGGCACTGTGATCAACGACTCTGCTTTCTTTGAAATCAACAATAACATCTTTTGGATCATTCTGAGGCTCAAACTTTTCATGAAAGGTTGCGATGGAACCAAAAAATAAGGGTCCAAATATTTCGTAATTTTTAACTCCCATTTCATCCACAAATTTTCGAGCACGAATTCGTACAGCATTATCCCATGCAAACACAAGAGCAGCAATTATCACTCCAGCAGCAACGGCGATTGCCAAATCAAAGAAGACCGTTAAAGTTGTGACAGCAACAATAATTAAAGCATCACTTTTAGGAATTTTATTCATCACTCGAAAAGTGGCCCATTCAAATGTACCGATGCAAACCATAAACATTAATCCTACAAGAGCACCCATTGGTACTTTTTCAATCAACTCGGAGCCAAACAGAATAAATGAGATCAATCCTAATGCGGCCACAATACCAGAAAGTCTTGAGCGACCACCTGAGCTGACATTAATGATCGACTGACCGATCATTGCACAACCACCCATCCCTCCAAAAAATCCCGTTGCGATATTTGCCGCTCCTTGGGCCACACATTCTTTATTACCATTTCCCTTAGTTTCTGTAATTTCATCCACGAGAGTAAGAGTAAGTAGCGACTCAATCAGTCCGATTCCAGCAAGTATAAGTGAATAAGGAAAAATGATTTTTAAAGTTTCAAGATTGAAAGGAACATTAGGAAGGTAAAAATGAGGAAGACCACCTTTAATGGATGCTAAGTCCCCTACAGTTTTTGTATCAAGTCCAAAAATGATAACGACACCAGAAATGCTTAGTAGTGCCGCTAGAGATGATGGAACAGCTTTAGTAAGTTTAGGTAAATAATGAATGATCAGCATCGTTGCGGCGACTAAAGCGAGCATGATCATAAGTGGAGAACCAGTCAACCACTCAAGAGAGCCATCTGCTGACAGTTGTTTGAATTGAGTGAATTGTGCCATACCAATTACAATTGCAAGTCCATTAACAAAACCATAGATCACAGGCTGAGGGACTAAGCGGATAAATCTCCCTAGCTTCAGAACTCCTACAATTATTTGAATCATTCCCATCAACACAACTGTAGCGAAAAGATAGTCGATACCATGACTTTTTACTAAGGCCACCATCACAACTGCAAGTGCACCAGTAGCTCCTGAAATCATTCCAGGACGGCCTCCAAAGATTGAAGTAATAAGACAAATCATGAAAGCTGCATACAGGCCAACGAGTGGAGGAACGTTTGCAATGAGAGCAAAGGCTACAGCTTCTGGAACAAGTGCTAGTGCAACAGTTAAACCTGAAAGAATTTCAGTTTTATGATTTAGTTTTTTAAATTGAGCAATATCAAAGATCATATGAGTCCTAGTGAATAGAAGTAACAATAGAAAATGAAATGAATAATAGTGAGCTGATCATTAGTTTATCTAAATTCTACTGACATCTGTAAAGTTTTATCTGGATTTTTATTTGAAGATCAATTTGAATTAAGCTAACGTTTCAGTATGAACAAAATAATATTTTTTTTTATCATCTCCTTTAGCTTTTCATCTTATGCCCAGACGATTTCATGTTTTGAATCCTCTATTTTTAATGAAGAATATGAGACGAAGATTTGTCTCAATGATCTTGGTAAAAAACAAGAAATCATAGCAAGTGGCTTTTTTTCTGGTTTCTCAGATCTTCCGGGATTTGAAGATGATAATATTCAACTTAAAGAATTACAGCGAGGTCTCACGATTAAAGGAGACCCACAAATTATTTATGCCCCTGCTATACTCAATGACGGTAGAGAGATTTATATTTCACTAATCTGTGCAGAAGATTATGGAATTCAATTCAATGCAGCTCTTAAGGATGGGGATTCTTTTGCAAAGAATATCTTGATAGTTGGAAAGAATTTTAGAGGCTGTAAAGATCTCTGGGCCTTGTTTCCGTAATTAACAGAAACCCGTCTCTCGACGGGTTTTAATATTAATGTTGAACACTTATTTCATCATCAACTTCTACATCTCTGCGATTACCAGAACTCATATCTTGAAACTCCGCTAATTTTCCTTCAAAAGAATCAAGTGATTCTTTTAGAAGTTTAGTGATTTCAGGATAGCGTGTTGATAAACTTTGAACAGTTTTTGCCAAAGCGGCCGTTGCTAATCCAGCAGCAATATAGCGGGCCGCAGGATTATCATAAATGTCTTTTAGTTTATCAAAAAACTTACTTCCTGATGAAGTACTTTGCGACGAAGAGCGAGTACTGCGACGCCTTGAGGTTTGATTTGTTTTTTTAGATGTTTTTTTCGCCATAAACCCTCCTAATGTGCGTGACTATCTTTAGATGAATCTTCCTTGCCTTCTGTATAATCAGAAAATTTTTCCATAAACATATTCTCTAACTCTTCAATTTTTTCACTCATGGCATTCATATTCTCATCTAAGAAATGGTCTACTTTTGGAATTTTTCTAAGAGCTTTAATCGCTGCTGGCACAATGGCAACTAAGGCAATTCCTCCAAGAACGTAGCGAGTTGCTGGAACTCTCCATAGACGAGCAGCAAGAACGCCATAGTCTTCTGTTAATGCTATAAAGTCTTGATTGATATCTTTTTGAGCTTCTACGACTCTTGCAGTTCTAGTTCTTCCTCGACCCGAATTACTCTTTCTTGTTTGATTCGATTTATTTGATTTTTTCGTGGCCATACTTCCTCCTTGAAAGTTTTAAGTTCAAATAATTTACCAAGATTGGTACGGAGTATGATTTAAGAAATTCTAAATAGTGTCAGAGTATTTTTGATGAGATTTGGTGCGACTTAGATAAACATGCATAGAGCAGATCTATGCATGTTATGAGAATCAAAAAGATTAATTAAGCAGTTTTTTTCTTTTCATATTTATTATAGACAGCAGTTAATTTTGATCTGAATCCATCAATAGTGAAAGGTTTAACAATGTATTGATCCACGCCGCTTTGAATGGCCTCAACGATTTGATGTTGCTCAGCTTCGGCAGTGACCAATATAAAAGGAGTATCCTTCGTTTCTGCCGCGGCTCGTACCAGTTTCAAGAGTTCAATACCTGTGCAATTTGGCATATTCCAATCAGAGATGATCAAATTAAAACTTCCATCTTTTGCTTTCTCCCAAGCATCTTTTCCATCAACTGCTTGAATGATATCTGAATAGCCGCAATCCCTTAAAAGCTTAGAGACAATTTTTCTCATTGTTAACATATCATCTACAACAAGAATTTTGATTTCAGGCTTAAACATATTTTCCCCTTTTAGGAACTAAAGCTCGGCACTAACTTCGATAAAAAATGAACCATACTCAGTTTTAAATGGAATGATAAAACAAGCATGACCTGTTATATGTCTCACTTTCAAATCTGTCCCTCTGACAACTGTAGGTATGGCCTTATCGAGAGAGTGACCCGTTTGATTGAGAACTTTTTTTGCATGACCAAAAATTATATTAAGAAGCTCCCCAGCTCCATCTTCTAATTCGGAGTCAATTTCTTCAAATTCTTCCCCAAGCATCTTCGACATAATTGCTAAAAAAGTTTGCTGCGGAAAACAGATGGCTATTGATCCTATGAAACCTTTACTTGAAATACCTATAACACCTGCAATATCAATAGGATGGTTAAAGCTCTCTGTTTTAACTGCTGGTTTTCCAGGAATACAATCAATATCACACTGAATTTTAATTGTTTTTATCGCCCCTTCAATGAAGGGATTAAGAAAATTTACATCCACTGAAGCCTTCTTTTTTGGAATATGAACAACTAAATCCTTTAAATCGTGTAACTCGATTAGCAGCTCATTTAATCCCATCCCAATAGTCACATCAATTAATTCTTTTTCTACATGATAAAGATAAAGTCGCTTAAATTTTTTTCGCAGATCCAATGCAAGAGCCCCAAGACCTCTAAGGGAATCCTGCTTTATCGTAAACTTTTTATCAAAATCTAAAACGATCTCGGAGACCAATGGATCTTCCTCAAACTTTTTAGAAATGATTTCGGTAATGTCATAGATATAACTTGAGTCTATATTCCTCATGCATTTGAAAAAAAACACATGAGGTAAATTATTTTTATCCATTTATTCTCTCCATACTCACAGCTTCCTATAAAAGACTGCCCCTTCAACCATTACTTGCTCATAACTATTAGAAAGACCAAAAAGACTCTCTCCGGAGCCTAATATAAGATAGCCCCCCGAAATTAAGTTTTTAGTTATTTGATTTAGAATTTCAATTTTACTTTCAACTTTTTGATAAATTAAAACATTCCTGCAAAAAATAAAATGATTCAAATCATCAAACTCGAGTATCTCTTTTAAGTTTCTTTTTTTGAAAGTTATTGGTCTCATAATGTCAGAGGATACTTGCCAATTTTCGTTTCCAACTGATTCAAAGTATTTTGTTTTATATTCTTCACTTAGACCACGGCTAAGCTCAAAAGTTGAATACTGTCCTTTCATTGCTTTCTTAAGGGCCCGCTCAGAAATATCACTGCCGTGAATCTTAAATTTAAACTGATGATGACTCTTTTTTGCTAATTCATGAAGGAGAATAGATAGAGAAATTGGCTCTTGGCCTGTTGAGCAAGCAGCTGACCAAATTCTAAAGTCATTATTAAAATTTTTCTCATCTATACATTTACTCAAAAGGAAGTTGATACCATTAAAAACTTTTACGTCTCTAAAAAAAGACGTTTCGTTATTTGTGGCAAGATCCAAAAGGTGTTGTTTTAAATTATCTGGAATGTTTTTTTGAGATTTCTTATACAGTTCATCTACTCCAGAAAAATTGTACGTTTTGGCTACTTCTTCTAACCGGTTTTGTAGTTGAAAATAGTTTGAATCGGCATAGATAATGCCTAGTTCTTTTTCGATGTAAGCCGCAAAAAATTTCAGTATGCTAGGATCCAATTAATATTCCTTTAGGGCCTTATTCTGGAGGAGCTGGATTATTTTTTTTGGATCAGACATCAGATCGTAATGTCCAGATTCATAAATAGCCCCTGGCATTCCAAAAACGACGCAAGATTCTTTATTTTGAATGATGACGCCTCCACCATTTTTTTTAATTTCACTGGCCCCAATAGCACCATCTCTTCCCATTCCTGTTAAAACGAAACTCATACATCCACTTTTAAAAATTTGAGAAGCACTTTCAAATAAAGGATCTACCGCAGGTCTTACGAAATTAATCTGTTCGCCCTGATCAAGTGCAAGAGTTACATTCCCCTTCTCGCCCTTAAGCCTAAGATGATAGTTTCCAGGAGCTACGTAAACTTGGTTTCCTAGTTTTTCTCCATGCTGGGCTTCTTTCACAATCAATCCTGAAATCTTAGCAAGCCTTTCTGCGAGAGTAGCAGTGAATAAAGGAGGCATATGCTGGGCAATCACAATGGGACAACGTAGAGTCCCTTTTAAGTTAGAAAAAATTTCTTCAAGAACAGTTGGTCCACCAGTAGAAGAGCCTATTAAAATGATCTCAGGATTCATCCCTTCAATCCGCACTTTCGGATATGAAGTGTCGTTATTCGTAGGAGAAACAATTCGACTCTCCTTCTCATCTAAAAGACATTCTATTTTAGGCTGCAAAAGATTAAGAATCTTCTCTTTAGGATCCCCCACAGAAGATGAATCAGGCTTAGTCACAAAATCACTCGCACCGTTATGTAATGCTTCCATCGTGATTTCTGCACCTCGTTTAGAAAGCGAAGAAAATACTATGACTTTGCTTTTAATTCCCTGACGATTTAATTCCTTCAGAGTTGAGACTCCATCCATTTCTGGCATTTCTAAATCTAGAATGATTAGATCTACAGGCTGAACTTTAAGTCTATCAATTGCTAATCTTCCATTTGAAGCCACACTCACACTCTCAATATATGAGAGTGTGAGAAGTGCTGCTTTAGTTTGAGTTCTGTAAACAACTGAGTCATCGACCACTAGTACTTTATATCCAGACATTTACTTCTTCTTAGAAAGCTGAGTTAACCTTTCGGCAAGGTGAGCAAGTTCTTGAGAAGCAGAAAGCGTTTGTGCAGAACTAGCATTACTTTCATTGGCCGCCATCGAAACAGTCTTAATCGTTTCAGTAATACTTTCAACACCTTTCTTCGACTGTACTACAACTCTAGAAATCTCATTCGTCGTCGCCGTTTGCTCTTCAACAGCAGCAGCAATGACCCCAGAAATACTATTCAGTTTTTCTACAGACTGAGAAATTCCTGCAATTGCATCCACTGCACTTTTTGTATCCTGTTGGATCGCACCAATCTTATTGGTAATATCATCAGTGGCCTTGGCCGTTTGTTTTGCTAACTCTTTCACTTCATTTGCCACAACTGCAAAGCCTTTTCCTGCTTCACCTGCACGAGCAGCTTCAATTGTCGCATTCAATGCAAGAAGATTAGTCTGTTGGGCAATGGAGCTAATTACCTTAATGACCGCTCCAATCTCCTGACTACTTACTCCTAACTTTGTAATGGTCACATTAGACTCTTGAGCTTTAGCAAGAGTTTGTTTTGCCATCTGTGATGATTCACTTGTATTTCGACCAATCTCTTTGATCGACGCTACCATCTCTTCAATATTTGTTGCGACAGTTTGTACTCCAGAAGAAACTTGCTCCGCAGCTGCAGAAGCAACTTGAGATTCTTTACTCGTTCTTTCGGCCGTTTCAGACATCTCAGAAGCAGTGGCCGTTAATTCAGTCGAAGCACTTGATAAGGTCGAAGCTGTTTCTTGAATAGAAACTAGCATCTCTTGTTGCTCGGTCACATCAGTTGCAATTTTGATTACTTTGATAACTCGACCAACCTCATCCATAACTGGAGCATATACGGCCTGAATCCAGATTACTTTTCCAGACTTTGTTATACGTTTAAAGATTCCTCGACTTGTTTTACCACCAGCTAGATCTAGCCAAAATTGAGAATACTCTGATGAGCTTGTTAATTCTTTATCACAGAAAGCTCTGTGATGCTTACCCTCTAACTCCTCCGCTGAATAACCAAGACAATTAAGAAAATTGTCATTGGCCGAGAGAATATTTCCTTTTATATCAAATTCAATATATGCGTAAGAACCATTAATCGCGGCAAATACACCTTTCATATTCTGACGTTCAATTTCTGTTTCTGTAATGTCGTAACGTACACCAATATATTTCTTTGGTTTTCCATTATCTCCCATAATCGGAGCAATAACGGCATCTACATAGTAGGGAGTTCCGTCTTTAGCTTGGTTTTTTACAATCC
>Ga0233365_1000817_pt1 | contig 13880 bp, 10 predicted proteins | sample ElkDunMinimDraft_27_FD_191535 | JGI IMG/M metagenome (GOLD analysis project Ga0233365, IMG submission 191535) | Fecal eukaryotic communites from dung pellets of Tule Elk in California, USA - Elk Dung C36 | ecosystem: Host-associated > Mammals > Digestive system > Large intestine > Fecal | place...
TGCGAACTGTCCGGCAAAACCACCAATGTGGCCTCTTTGCGGTTTACGGTGGGTCCTCAACGGAATATTGATCGGGGGAGCGATGACGGTATCCGACGCCACCGGTGCGGAGAAGCATTCCTATGCTTCAGCGGTTTTCGTGGCGTCCGCCGCCGCGGTCGGAGGTTTCCTGTTCGGGTACGACACTTCCGTCATCAACGGCGCCGTGGCCGCCATCGAGAAGGAGTTCTCGATTGCGGCGGTACCACTGGGCCTGGTCGTCTCCTCGGCGCTGTTGGGCGCGATGGTCGGAGCCTGGTTCGCCGGTCCACTGTCGAACCGGATCGGCCGCGTGCGGGTCATGCTGATCGCCGCGACGCTGTTCCTGGTCAGCGCCATCGGATCGGCTCTGGCGTTCAACCCGATCGACCTGACGGTCTGGCGCGTCATCGGTGGCCTCGGAGTCGGCGCGGCCTCGGTGATCGCGCCCGCCTACATCGCCGAGATCGCCCCGGCTCATCTGCGAGGCCGGCTGGGGTCGCTGCAACAGTTGGCGATCGTCAGTGGAATCTTCGTCGCCCTGCTGGTCGACTACGTCATCGCCACGGTCTCCGGTGGAGCCGGTGAACCCGCCCCCTGGGGCGGAACCGCCTGGCGCTGGATGTTCGCCTCCGGCGTCATTCCCGCAGTCTTCTATGGCGTGATGGCCCTCCAGATTCCCGAGTCACCCCGCTACCTGGTCTCCAAAAAGGAACTCGTCAAGGCCCGGGACATCCTGAAGAAGCTGGTCGGCGGCGACGTCGACGGGCGCATCAAGGAGATTCAGCGCTCGCTCAAGAGCGACAAGCCCGTCCGGTTGGGCGACCTGCGCGGACCATTCCTCGGACTGCTGCCCATCGTTTGGGTCGGCATCCTGCTGTCGGTGTTTCAGCAGTTCGTCGGCATCAACGTCATCTTCTACTACTCATCGGTGCTGTGGGAGGCTGTGGGCTTCAGCTCGCAGAACTCCCTGCTGATCACGGTCATCACCTCCGTCACCAACATCGTCACGACCCTGGTGGCGATCAGCCTGGTCGACCGGGTGGGACGAAAACCGCTGCTCATGGTCGGCGCGGCGGCCATGACGGTCAGTCTGGGAACGATGGCCGTCATCTTCGCCACCGCTCCACTGGAGACACTTGCCGACGGTACGACCCAACCGGTTCTGCACGGAGCCACCGGTCCACTGGCGCTGGTCGCGGCCAACGTGTTCGTGTTCGGGTTCGGTTGCTCGTGGGGCCCGGTCGTGTGGGTTCTGCTGGGGGAGATGTTCGGCAACCGCATCCGCGCCTCGGCATTGGCGTTGGCCGCCGGTGCGCAATGGCTGGCCAACTGGGCGGTGTCGACGACGTTCCCGTGGCTGTCCGAGATCGGTCTGGGCCTGGCCTACGGGCTCTACGCCGGATTCGCGTTCCTGGCGTTCTTCTTCGTGTGGCGCGCGGTCCGCGAGACCAAGGGGCGGGAACTGGAGGACATGGACAACCCGACACCGGCCGGAACCTGAGACGACGAGACGGCTGGGGCGGACAGATGAATCTGTCCGCCCCAGCCGGTTGCTCCGCGACGGGTTACTCGTACGAGATCGCGTCGAGGACGTTGAGCCGGTTGGCCCGGAAGGCGGGAATGAGCGCCGCGACCGTTCCGATCGCGACCGCCGCCACCAGGTAACCCACCATGGTTCCCCACGGCATCGCCAACACGTCCAGCATGTTGTCCTTGAGCACCTGCTGAGCCGCGATACCCAGTCCGGCACCGATGGCCAGACCCAGCAGCGCGCCGAACACCGAGATCACGATCGATTCGACGATGACCATCCCGGTGACCTGACCACGACTCATACCGATCGCCCGCAGCAGCCCCAGTTCGCGAGTGCGTTCCAGCACCGACAGCGTCAGCGTGTTGACCACACCGATGACCGCGATCAGCATCGCCACACCCAACAGGATCTGAACGACCATGAGCATGACGTCGAAGACCATGGTCAGCTGGTCGGTCAGGATTCCGATGTCGGCGGCCGCGATCTCGGGATTGTCGGCGAAGATCGCGTTGATCTCCTCGATGATGCGGTCCTTGTCGGCTCCCTCGTCAAGCTGCACCATCGACTGGATCGGGTGCTTGGTCACGAAGTTGTCGACCTGCTCATTGGAGATGAACATCCCGTTGCCGCCGGCGGCGGATTCGATGATCGCGCTCACCGTCAGGGTCTGCGGCGAGTCCGCCTCGGCGAACGTCACCGATACGGTGTCTCCGACCTTGACCCCCAGATTGTCGGCGGTCTCCTGGTAGAGGGCGATGTCGTCGCCTCCGAAGTCGCCGACCTGGCCGTCCGCGACGTTGTCGCCCTGCATGTCGGTCAGGCCCGCGAGGTTGTCGGTGGCCTGAACGTAGTAGTCCCTTCCGTCGAGGTTCAGCTCCTCGAAGTAGACCGAGGCGACCTGGTCGACACCGTCCAACTGGCGGACCCGGTCGGTCAGCTCGATGTTGTAGGTGGGGATCGTGGCGCTGGTCTGGGTTCCGGTGATGAGGATGTCGGCCGACATCGTGTTCTCGAAGAACTTCGAGATGCTGGCCTGCGCCGATGAGAACAACACACCGACCGCCGTGACGAGGGTGATCCCGATCATCAGCGCCGACGCGGTGATCGCGGTACGCCGTGGGTTACGCGACGAGTTGCGTCGCCCCAGCTTGCCCGGCATCGACCACGACATGATCGCGCCGATCAGTGACACCAGTGGCTTGGCCACCACCGGAGTGAACACGATCGCTCCGATGAAGATGATGCCCAGCGACAGGAAGGTCGACATGATCCGTTCCTCACCTCCACCGAGTTGCTCGGTGAGGCTCAGGCCCAGACCGGTGCCGCCCAACGCCAGCAGCAGACCGCCGAGGATCGCGAACAGCTTCACGGGGCGGGCGGTGCTGGCCGCTTCCCGCAGCGCCGCGATCGGCGGTACCCGCGAAGCGTTGATCGCCGGCAACAAGGCGGCCAGCATCGTGACACCGACGCCCACACCCATGGCCGCCACGATCGCCGAGACCGGGACCGCGAGTTCTGCGGTCATGGCCTCACCGGCGGTGCCGGACAACGCGACCGTGCCCAGATAACCCAGCCCGATGCCGAACGCCAATCCGAGCAGGCCCGACAGCAAACCGATGATGAAGGCTTCAAGCAGGACCGATCCGGTGATCTGTCCTCGTCCGGCACCCATGGCTCGGAACAGTGCCAGTTCCCGGGTTCGCTGCGCGACGATGATCGAGAAGGTGTTGACGATCAGGAACACGCTGACGATGAGCGCGACGGCGCCGAAGCCGAGCAGCAGGTAGTTGAACACCGACAGCAACGCCGAGAACGCCTCTGTCTGTTCGGCGGCCAGGTCCTCACCGGTCTGCACCTGGTACTGGTCACCGAGCTGCGCCGCGATCGCGTCACGCACCTGCGCCAGGTCGGCGTCGACCTCGGTGCGGACGTCGATGACGGTGAAGGCGTCGGGTTCGGTCATCAGATTGGCTCGCGCCGCGTCCAATGTGAACATGATGGACTGTTCGCCGGCGATCGAGTCACGGCCACCGGAGTAGCCGATGGAACCGACGATGGTGAACTCGGTGACGTCGGGGTTGATGGTGATGAGGGGAAGCTGGTCACCGACCTTGTACCCGGTGGAGCTCAGCAACGCCTCGTTGACGACGACCTCGTTGTCGGCCAGCGGTTCCCGCCCGTCACGCAGTTCGGTGGGGTCTTCGATCGGGGTCCAGTTGGTGCCGATGACCGGACTGAACGAGGGGATGACCTTGCCGTTCTTGCCTACGATGCGGATGACTCCGCTGCCGTCCTCGACCAGACCGGTGGCCCGGGCGACGCCGTCGACGTCGCCGACCTGGTCCACGACCTCGGCCGGGACCGGGCTCGGCCCGCCGAACGGGTTCTGATCGGCGGGGGTGACCTGAATGTCGACCGTGTCGTACACGGTGGTGAACATGGATTCGACGGTCTTGCCCAGCGAGGAGTTCAACACCAGGGCGCCGGAGATGAAGGTGGCGCCGAGGATGACCGCGATGCCCGACAGCAGCAGCCGCGCTTTGCGCGACATCAAGCTTTTAAATGTGGCGCGCAACATGGTTACTGGATTCCTTCATTCTTGGCCGCACCCACGATCTCGTCGAACCGCTTGAGCTCGTCGAGCACCCGGTCGGCGGTGGGGTCGAACATCTCGTCCACGACCTGACCGTCGGCTAGGAACAGCACCCGATCGGCGTAGGAGGCGGCGACCGGGTCGTGCGTCACCATCACGATGGTCTGCTGAAACTCGTCGACCGAGCGACGCAGGAACTTCAGCACCTCGGTGCCGGCCCGCGAGTCCAGGTTTCCGGTCGGCTCGTCGGCGAAGATCACCTCGGGTCGCTGCACCAGGGCACGAGCGCAGGCGACGCGCTGCTGCTGGCCGCCGGACAGTTCAGTTGGCTTGTGGTGCAGGCGATCCCGCAGTCCAACGGTGTCGATGACCTGGTCGAACCACGCGCGGTCGGGCTTGCGCTTGCCGATCGACAGCGGCAACAGGATGTTCTCCTCGGCCGTCAAGGTCGGCAGCAGGTTGAACTGCTGGAAGATGAAGCCAACCTTGTCGCGCCGCAGTTTCGTCAGCCCCCGGTCTGACAGTGCGGTGACGTTGGTGTCCCCGATGTGAATTTCGCCCCGGTTGGTGTAGTCGAGCCCGGCCAGGCAGTGCATCAACGTCGACTTGCCGGAGCCGGACGGACCCATGATCGCGGTGAACTGCCCGGCGGCGAATTCCGCCGTCACCCCGTGCAATGCGATGACCTGCGCCTCACCCGTTCCGTATACCTTCCAAACGTCCGTGGCGCGGGCCGCGGCTTTCCCGGTCGCTGTGGTCACGGTGTTCCCCTCCATAGAGATAGTGACGGTGCTAAATGCTCCTTCACGGTATGCCCGAAAATTGCCCGAACCGTCGTACGAGCGCAGGATATTGAGTCGCTCGTTAGACAGACGGTTTGACGAGACGAGCCAAAGCTACGGAACGAGTGGCTCTAGGTACCACGAAGGAGTGTCAGCTACTCCGAAAGGATGAGGGGCTCCACCCGAAGGACAGGTGGGTGACGACCGTCACCGACTGGGCTTCACCAGGCCGGACTCGTAGGCCAGGACGACCGCCTGGACTCGATCCCGCAGACCCAGCTTGGTCAGCACGTGTCCGACGTGGGTTTTCACCGTGGTCTCGCTGACGGTGAGCTCGCGCGCGATCTCGGCGTTGGACATTCCACGCGCCACCAGGAGCAGGACCTGGCGTTCCCGGTCGGTCAGCACTTCGAGGCTTGTGGGGGTGCTGCCGGACGGGTCGGGCAGCCGGTCGACGAACTTCTCCAGCAGGCGACGCAGAATCCGGGGAGCCACGACGGCCTCTCCTGCCGCGACCGACCGGATCGCGGCGACCAGGTCGTCAGCCGGCACGTCCTTGGCCAGGAAGCCGCTGGCACCGGCCCGCAGCGCCCCCACGACGTACTCGTCGAGGTCGAAGGTGGTGAGGATGAGCACCTTGACGGGAAGCTTTGCATCCACAATGGCCTTGGTGGCGGCCACGCCGTCCATGCGAGGCATGCGGATGTCCATCAGAACGACGTCGGGAAGTAGACGGCGAGCCAGGTCGACGGCCTCGGCGCCGTCACCCGCCTCGGCGACGATGTCGATGTCGGTCTCGGCTCCCAGAACCATCCGAAAACCGGTTCGCAGCAGCGGTTGATCGTCGACCAGCAACACCTTGATGGGCCGGGAATCGTGGTCGTTCAACGGTCGCCTCCGGTCTCAGTGCCCAATGGTGTGGTCGCGGTGTCGATGGGGATAGCCGCGTGCACGCGGAACCCGCCGCCAGGGCGCGGTCCCGTTCGTAGGGTGCCACCGTACAGCGCCACGCGTTCACGCATACCCACCAGCCCGTGCCCGACCCGGCCGCTGGTGGTCGCCGAAACCCTTGGACCGACTCCGGTGTCGGAGACCTCCAGATCGAGTCCGTCGTCGCCGTATTCGATGCGCACACCGGCTCGTGCCGGTCCGGCGTGTTTGAGCGTGTTCGTCAGTCCCTCTTGGACAATGCGGTACACGGTGAGCGCGATGCCCGGATCCAACGGATACGGCTTGCCCTCGACGATCAGGTTCACCGCCAGGCCCGCGTCGCGAATCTGGGCGATCAGCGCGTGCACCGCGTCCAGACCCGGTTGAGGAGCCAGTTCGTCATCGTCCTCGGGTTCGTCGCTGGAGCGCAGCACGTCCAGCAGACGCCGCATCTCACGCAACGTCGCCCGCCCCGTCGTCTCGATCGTGGCCAGCGCCTCGTCGGCCTTGTCGGGCTGTTTGTGCAGCACTCGCCGGGCGCCGGTCGCCAGAACCCCCATGACGGCGATGTGGTGGGCCACCACATCGTGAAGTTCCCGGGCGATGCGTCGACGCTCGTCGTTGATCGCCTGCCGCACCAGCGCCGCCTGGTTCTCCTCGGCCACCCGGGCGCGGTCACTGAGCTCCTTGAACCGGCCGCGACGTGCGTACACCATGCGACCCACCGCGAACAACACCAGCGCGGACAGGTAGTTGATGATCAGCGCGCTCTCGGACGACGTCCCCAGCTGCTCTGCGGGAATGACCGTGACGATCATGACCGACAAGGTGCTCCACAGCAGCACTGAGGCTGCCACCGCCTGCCGGAACGACAGGTGAGCCGCAGCCGTGTACGCCACCACGAGAATCGTGATGTTCAAGCCCATCCACACCGACGGATCGACCATCGAGGCGACCTGCAATCCGGTGGTCAGCAGAATCGACCACCAGATCAGGACTCGCCGCAATGCGATCGGGGTGAGCCCCACGATGGTCCACAGGGCCATGCCGGTCGTCAGACGCATCTCAGCGGGCTGGTCGGACGCCATGAGATACCTCGGGATCAGCAGCAGCCCGGCGAACATCAGCGCGAGCAGGATGTCGGCGACCAGCGGGTATCGCTGAAACCACAGGTGTATCTGGCCACCCCGGCCCAAAGCGCGCTGCTGAATGCTGGTCACGAGGGAAACGTTAACGTCGGTTCCGGGTGTTTCTCTCGCCGTCGTGGGGGATCTGTGGCTCATCCTTAAGTCGGACCAATTGACCAGATCGGTCACGGGCTTGACAGTGGTCGTGAGGTCTCGGAGGTGACCGCGTCGGTGGGCGGTCCGCCACGCTCGGCGAAATGCCGTTGGAACAGGCCGATGACCTCGTCGTTGATCAGGGCGTCGGTGTCGGGATGCTTCAGCATGTACTCGCACACCCGGCTCCACGCGTGTCCGGCCGCTTTGGCGATGAGGGCCGACCCGGTGCCGGCCGCCGCGGCCACCACCACGTTGGCCACCGGTATCAGCCGGCCACCCAGCTTCGCGGTCTGAGCGCCCGCCAGCTTGGCCAACTGTTTGCCGGAGGCTCGCAACACCATGGAACTGGTCGCGGTCGTCGCGCCGCCGGTGACCAGGACGGCCGCCGCCAGCCGAGCCAACTGCTTCTTCTTGAACGGAATCCCGTAGGCCGCGCTGATCCGCGCGAACATGCGGGTCAGGCTCCCCGTCACCAACACCAGGTCGGCGATCGGGATCGGAGTGGCACCGGCGGCACCGGAGGTCAGCGCGAACCGGTTCACGATCTTGGCCGCCGCCTGTCTTTTACGCACCAGGTCGAGCCGTTGCGCGGCCACCAGTGCCTCGTGAAGCTGATCGGGAATCGCGGCGAAGGTCGCGTTGAGCAACTGCGTCAGGCCGTGGCTGGGGTCGCCGAACTCGGGATCGGGCAGTGCGTTGACCAGGAACACCATCCCACGTGGACTGGTGGGAAGGTCCCGCTGATTGATCGCGGTGACCAGGTCTCGGGTCGCGCTGGCGGGCTCACCGGTGCGGGTCTGGCGGACGCGGGTCAGGATCAACATGACCGGAACCCCGAACGAGGCGAGTTTCCGAACGATCGTGGCCTGGCTGTCGACGAAGCGGTGGGTCTGCGAGTTCTCCACGAACCAGACCACGTGGATCTGCTCGGACAGCGGTTTGCGGTGGTTGTCGGCGAAGACGTGCTCGATCTCCGACAGGAGGGACTCCTCGCTGCCGCCGGTCTCGAAACCCGGGGTGTCGTAGATGCCGAGCGGTTCGGGCGCCCCACCGTGGTACTGGATGTGCGCGGTGACCGAGTTGCCGGTGCCGGTGGCGGCCAGATCCTGACCGAACACGGCGTTGAGCAGCGTGCTCTTGCCGACTCCGGTGTTGCCGAACACCGCGATGTTGACGGTGCCCAGTTCCAGGCGGGCCTGGTGGATCTCATCGGTGAACCGTTGCCGGATGCCGTCGAAGTCGGGGGTTCCCATGTCGGTCATCACGCTTCCTTCATCGAGCGGGTGTGAGCCTCGAACGTCGAGCGAGGCGAGCTCGACCATCGTCGTGCTCGCGCCGGTGCGCGCCTCGACGGTCGCGCGGTGAGGCTTGCGATTCTATTGCGTCGGTCTCTGATCCGCCTCTCCTCAGGCGGTTCGGGGTGGCGATGGCCGACTTCGGCCGGGCCGACGCATGTTCGCCGCTGTCGTGAGAAGAACGGCTGCAGGTCTCACCGCATTCCCGACGCGGTCGGGGGGCGATCCTGCCGGAGACCTCACCAGTGGGCGGGAATTCCACGGCGAAACCAGCCATCGGCGGCCCATTCGGTCGATGACGCCCCCGATATGGCGTTGATCCGACGGTGATGATCACGAAATCGGTGAATACGCGGCGGGAGGGGGCCGGACAATGCGACGGAAATGCCATCGGCAACGGCTCCCGGTGATTTTCACCGCAATAAGTCCGGGAACGCGTCCGGGCCGAAATGACGGTCATCATCGTGACGGACGTCGTTCCGGCCCGGAATCGGGTGGTAAATGTGATGAATATCGGTGAGAGCTAGGACTCGCCGGATTTCTCGGCGGCTTTGGCTTCTACCGGCTTGGCTGTTTTACTCAGCCAATTGTCTATTGGTTTCAGGCCCCGTGCCATTAGGGCGCTGTTGCCGGCGACAATCGGTCCCAGCACCGCCGTGACCAATACGTACCCGGCGATGAACGGTGCCAATTGCGGATTCAGTCCCGCCTGGGCTGCCATCGTTGCCAGGATCAACGCGAATTCACCACGGGCGAGCAATGTCGTCGAGATATTGGCCGCCGGAAGCGTTCCGAAGCCGTTCATCTTCGCGGCGATAATACCGGCGCCGAAGTTCATGATGATCGTGATGACGGCGGCGATGAGAACCGGAACCGCGACCGAGGCGATATCGCCTGGATCGATGGACAGTCCGAATACGAAGAAGAAGATGGCTCCGAAGGCGTCGCGCAGCGGGTGGACCAATTCGCGAATCCGGTCGCCGGAGGTGGTGCTGCCCAGGATGAGGCCGACCATGAACGCGCCGATCGCGTCGGCGACCCCGAGTTCCTCGGAGATGCCGGCCACCAGGACGGCGATGCCCAGGAAGCTGATGACGAGGAGTTCGTCGTCCTTGACGTCGATGATCTTGCCGATGATGCGGGTACCGAACCGAGCGAGGACCGCCAGCACCAACAGGAACGCGAATGCCTTGCCGGTCTGGGTCAGGACCTCCGTCAGGTTCTCCGCGCCGCTGAGGACCGGCTGCAGGGCCGCCAGGTACAACGCGAGGAAGATGTCCTCGACCACGATGATGCCGAGAATCAATCTGGTCTCGGGATTACCGAGTCTGCCCAGATCGACCAGAATCTTTGTGACGATGGCCGATGAGGAGATACCGATGACACCGGCGAGGACCAGGGCATCCGCGAGCGACCATCCGAGGATGAGTCCGTATGCGAATCCGGCACCGACATTGAGCAGAAGATAGACACCGCCGACTGCGACGAGTTTGCCGCCACCGCGTTGAAGATCGTCCAAATGGAACTCAAGACCCAGGTAGAACAGAAGCAGGACCAGCCCCAACAACGACAGCATTTCGAAGTCGTGCGGGTCTTGCACCAGAACGAATCCTGGTGTATTGGGGCCCAATAGGATTCCGGCCAGCATGAACAGCGGGATAGTCGATATGCCAATGCGCCGTCCCAGCCGCGCCAAAACAGCGGCAGCGATGAACGCACCGCCCATAGCCAACAAGGTTTCGGCGTGTCCCACAGTGCTCCAATCCAGTGTTCAGTTAGTCGACTCAGCCCGAGATGTCATTTCGGGTTGCGGTATTGCTGGGAGCACGATAGCGGTAAACCGCCCCTAATCCGCAAGAACCTAAGGCCAATCGTGTGTTTCGTCTCAATCGGTGTCAGATTGGTTGCCGACGATAACCCTTTAATACCGTCGAGCCCGGCAAGTTGCACGGGCAAGGGATACGGCGGGGGCGTTCCACCGAACTCGGGACAGTGGGCTTGATGCGAACACCAACCGCACAGCGGACCCTTCTTTGCGGGGAAGTTGCCGGTCGCCACCGCTTGACTTATCGTCTGCCACAACGCGGATACGGTCTTCTCCAATCGGAGAAGCTCGGTTTCGGTTGGGGCGTAGTCGATGACGTGACTGTCCTTAAGGTACAGAAGCCTGAGGATCTTCGGAATCACGCCACGGGTGCGCCACAGCGCCAAGGCGTAGAACTTCAACTGAAACAGGGCCTGAGCCTCGTACGCGGGTTTTGGTGCCTTCCCGGTCTTGTAGTCGACGACCCTGACCTCACCACCGGGAGCGATGTCGAGCCGGTCGATGTAGCCACGCATCCGGACGCCGTCATCCAACGTCGCCTCGATGAGGCATTCCCGTTCGGCCGGCGCCAACCGAGTCGGATCCTCCACCTCGAAATATGACTCCACCAGTACCTTCGCCTCGGCGAGCCACTGACGCTCCTCGTCGGTGTCGTTGCCCTCGAACAGATCGGCCGCCTCCTGCTGTTGCCGTCGCAGCCGTTGCCACTCCGGCTCCAGCAACTCCGTCGCGCGTGTGCGGGTGCGTTCGATGGCGGCAAGGTCGTAGAGCCGCTCCAGCACCGCGTGGACCAGGGTGCCCTTCATCATCGCAGTGGTGGTCGGCTCGGGAAGGCGATCGATCGCGCGGAACCGGTACATCAGGGGACAGGTCTTGAAGTCGGCCGCGCGCGACGGTGACAGGCTGGTCGGCGGGCGGACCGATGTGGTCGACATGGCCACACCTTAGAGGGCTGCTGCGACATTTCGGGCTTCGCATGCGGCGACGCTCGATCTGCGCCGACCACCTGACCCGTAGTATCGAGGGGATGAGTGAGGAAACGCCCTCGATCAAGCGGCCGGGGTGGCGAATCGGCCGAGTCTTCGGCGTGCCGGTGATCATCAGTCCCACCTGGCTGATCCTGGCGGTCCTGGTGACCGTCATCTATTCCGATGTGGTCAGAGCGGTTCTGCCGCAGCTGGCCGACGCGTTGGTCTACCTGGTCAGTTTCGGATTCGTGGTGACCCTGTGCGGTTCGGTGTTTCTGCACGAACTCGGGCACGCACTGGTCAGTCGCCACTACCGGATCGGAGTCCGCAGCATCACGTTGGAGATGCTGGGCGGGCACACCGAGATGACCAGTGAGGCCAAGACTCCGAAGGTCGAGGCCGTGGTCGCCTTGGCCGGTCCGGCGGTCTCGGCGGTCCTCGGAATGATCGGTGTCGCGGCACTGATCATCACACCACCCGGGACACTGGCCGCACAGTTCGCCTTCCAGGTGGCCGCCTGCAACATCATCGTGGCCGTCTACAACGCACTGCCCGGCATGCCGCTGGACGGCGGTCGGGCCCTGCGCGCCCTGGTGTGGGCGATCAAGGGCGACAAGCACCTCGCATCACAGGTGGCCGGCTGGACCGGCCGAGTCGTGGCCGCCGCGACCGCCATCGCCGGAATCGTCCTGTACTACTTCGGCATCGTCACCTTCATCGCGGTGGTCTTCGCGCTGATGATCGGAGTCGTGCTGTGGGTGGGCGCCACCCGGTCGATTCAGATCGGGCAGTTGGGCGCCAGATTCCACCTGCTCAGCGTCCGCGACCTGCTGAGACCCGGCATCGAGGTCCCCACCGGCACCCCGTTGGCCGAGGCGCTACGCCGGATGCGAGAGTCCGACGCGGTCGGCGTCGTCGTGGTGGATTCCACCGGTAAACCGCTGTCCCTGATGTCCGGCGAGTCGGTACGGGCGATGCCGGAGGCGCGGCGTCCCTGGGTGCCAATCGACGACGTGTGCCGCGAGATAACAGAGAAGAACTCGCTGGATCTGGAATGGCGTGGTGAAGAGGTCATCGCCGCCATGCGCCGTCATCACACTTCCGAATACGCGGTAGTGTTCGGCGGCCGGTTCCAAGGACTGGTGCGGTCGGCTGACATCGCTGAGGTACTCGATCCCCGGCAAGCGAACGCATCGGACCGCACGATGACCAGAACCCCGGCCGATCGACAGGAGGACGAACCGACATGACCGGGGCGCGCAGCGGACCCTTCACCGCCGGCGACCGAGTGCAGCTGACCGACCCCAAGGGGCGGATGCACACGGTGGTGCTGGAACCGGGCAAGACCTTCCACACTCATCGCGGCGGCATCGCCCACGATGACCTCATCGGACGCCCGGAAGGTTGTGTGGTCGCCTCCACCGCCAACACCCAGTACCTGGCGCTGCGACCGCTGTTGTCGGACTTCGTCCTGTCCATGCCGCGCGGCGCGCAGGTGATCTACCCCAAGGACGCCGCCCAGATCATCGCCATGGGCGATGTCTTCCCGGGCGCGCGAGTCGTCGAGGCAGGCGCCGGTTCGGGTGCCCTGACCTGCTCGCTGCTTCGCGCGGTGGGTGACACCGGGTCGGTGCACTCCTATGAACTACGTGAGGACTTCGCCTCGGTGGCGCGCTCCAACGTCGAGGCGTTCTGGGGCGGGGAGCCCAAGCAGTGGACCCTGACGTGCGGCGACGTCTCCGACTCCACCGAGACCGAGGTCGACCGCATCATCCTGGACATGTTGTCGCCGTGGGACGTGCTGGACATGGTCGATCGCGCGTTGGTTCCCGGTGGCGTCCTGGTCGGCTACATCGCCACCACGACGCAGATGTCGGAACTGGTCGAGCGGCTGCGCGAGCGCGGTGGCTACACCGAACCCCGTGCTTTCGAGACCCTGGTGCGGGACTGGCACCTGGAGGGCCTGGCGGTTCGGCCCGATCACCGGATGGTGGCGCACACGGCGTTTTTGGTGACCGTGCGCAAGCTGGCGCCGGGAACGGTGGCACCGACTCGGCAACGTAAACCCAGCAAGGGTGCCCAGGCATACGCGGCCAAGCGAAACAACCGGCTCTGAATCCCACCTGATGGCCGGGCACTTTATATCGAATTTTATCGATGCCAAGTGCCGTCTGATCACCGTCTGTTTCGATGAATCCACGCTGAGCCCACGACGCAGTGGCAAAACGTCGGTGTCGCGGCTTAATCTGTTAGCTCACAACCGGCTACGGTTAAGGCAGGATCCTCGAGTGAGAGGTGGGACAAATGCCACGTAACGACGACGAGCAGGCCCGCAGCAACCGTTGGGAGCGGGAAAGCCAGGACCTCTCCACCCAGGTGGCTTACTTGCAGGAGGAGCTGGCGCTGGCGCGCCGCAAGCTCACCGAGACGCCACGACATGTTCGCCTGTTGGAGGAACGACTTGCCGCCACCCAGGGGCAGATCGAGAAGATGTCGGAGCAGAACGAGCGCCTGGTTGCCACGCTGCGCGATGCTCGCGAACAAATTGTCACTCTCAAGGAGGAGATTGACCGGCTGGCCCAGCCACCCAGCGGATACGGCGTCTTCATCGAGACTCGCGACGACGGCACCGTCGACGTGTTCACCGGT
>Ga0233365_1000821_pt1 | contig 13850 bp, 9 predicted proteins | sample ElkDunMinimDraft_27_FD_191535 | JGI IMG/M metagenome (GOLD analysis project Ga0233365, IMG submission 191535) | Fecal eukaryotic communites from dung pellets of Tule Elk in California, USA - Elk Dung C36 | ecosystem: Host-associated > Mammals > Digestive system > Large intestine > Fecal | place...
ATCTCCAAGGCAACCTGCCCTGCCAAATGCGCTGAGCGCACTGACTGACCGTTGGCGATCGAGGCATAGAATTGGGCAGCGTAGTTGATCGCGTCACCATCTGCGATGCTGTCGGCCATGCCGATGGCGAATGGCACCACGTCCTCGACGAGCTGATCGATCTGTGCGGCGGACTTGCAGGCGTTGAGCAGTACCAACAGAGGGGGGTCGTCGGTAGCAGCAATCGCCCGTGAGAAAGCGCGAGCGGTGACCGGGTGGCCCTCATGTGGGTCGTCGTTCTCGTATTCGAAGACGATGAGGTCTTCGTTGCTATGCCCGGAGAAATGCACAATATGCGGCCGGAATTTTGTGATCCCATCCAGCAGATCGGTGGCCGTTGCAGCAGGACGCACGTCAATCTCGATCAGATCGCGATGAAGCGCGGACTCAACAGCGCTTCGAATGCGTTTCTGCTCACGTCCGACACGTAGATCGCCCTCTGAGGCTGCTCCAAGCAGCAACACTCGCAGTTTCTCAGGCTTGGGTGCCCGAAGCTCCCGAAGCACTTCGCCGACGGTGTGCTCGGTGCGACTGAATCTTGCATCGGTCTTTGAGCGCTCAGCGGCAGCGCGACGCTCAGCAGTCGCATATTCCCGTTGGCGCTTGCGTTCAACGGCGGCGGCCTCGGCACGTTCAGCTCTCATCAGCTTGCTTTGGATGTCTGCTTCCTGCTTCGCGTAACTTGAGGCCTTTGTTTGCCACCGGCTCGCCTCTTTCCCGGCGGAGGCGGCTTCCTTGTCCCGCTGATTGGCACGGTTCAGCTTCGAGTTCGCCGTCACGACGCTCTTGGTCTTAGCCGCCTCCTGACGTGCCTGGTCAGCCTCGGCCCGCTTCTTCGACTCATTGTTCCGGAACTCCCCAGCTTTCTTCTCCGCATCCACGCGTTGCTTCCGCTTACGGTCCAACTCACTGCGGTACTGCTGTGAACTCAACGCCGCCTCCTCTTGATGCCCTGAAAGGCGACGGTATCTGCTGCCACTGACACAACGTGAACCTTCACATCGCGCCAAGTCTGCCCAACCGAGAATCCTCCCTTCGAGGCCCATCGCCCGCGCAGCCGTGGCAGTTCATCAGCCAACCTCTGGGCATGTCGCGCTAAGGCCCACAATGTCGATAGCGAGGCGGATATGGATCATCTATCGGATAATCCGGCTAGGGCGGTGCTCAGTCGACTTTGAAGTGCCGCGAGTCTTTGTTGGGTTTCGGTCATGGCTCGGAGTAGTTCCTCTGGTGTCTCGGGTTCACCCGCCGGTCCTGGATCGGGGGCTGGAGGTGAGAGGATCGGTGTCATCGTGCCACAGTCGATCTCTTGTTGAGCTGATGTGGACGGTTGTGGTTCAAGCTGGGAGAGTTTGTTCAAGCCGTGGCGTTTGAGGACTAGCCAGATCGTCGACGCCGCCACGTCGATTCCTTCGGCCTCCAGTCGGACTTTGATCTTCGTCGCTGACAAGAGTTCGGTGGTCCGCAGTTCGATGATTCGCTGTTCGATCACTGGATCAGTGCGGCAAGGTTGCCCGATCGAACGGTCGCGGTCGTATCGGTTGCGACGAACTTGCGGCAGCTCCGGCATACGGTCGGCCAGAACCCGCATCGCGGCGTCGTCGGACTCGCGTCTCCAAGCTGCGTAGTAGTTCAGGGTGGTGCGGCCTCCTGAACGGTGGCCGAGGCGTTCGGCGACGGCCGGCACCGAGACCTTGGCATCGATGAGTTCGGTGGCCGTGTAGTGCCTGAGCTTGTGTGGCGAGGCTTGGAACCCGAGTTGCTTGGCCATTGCGGTGAAACGGTGTGTGAACCAGTCGACGCTTCCGGGTTGGGAGTTGTCCTCTTTGTAGGAGTGGAGGTATTCCTCGCCTGTCGTTTCCAGACCGAGGAGAACTCGTCGTCGTCGTCGGATGCGTTCGATCTGTTCGGCGATTAGTTCCATGGTGATGTCGTCGAGGAGTATCCAGCGCTCATGCTGTGTTTTGAAGTCGGTGATCCGCATGAGGTTCTTGTCGAAATTGAAGTCTTTGATTTGGAGGTTGACGTGTCCTTTGCGACGGTCACCGGTCATCATCAGGATCCAGATCGAGGTCCCCCATTCGACGTCCTGGTTGAAGGCGGCTCCCACGAGTGCGGCGGCTTGTTCGGCGCTGGGAGCTTGCGGATTGGGCCGTGGTCTCTTGGGTTGTTTGACGCGGGCGGCGGGATTGGGTGACATCCATTGCCAACGTTCTGCCGCCGCACATGCGCCACTGATGACGGTGTGAATAAGACGAATAGTCGTTCTGGCCAGCGGTACACATCGGTGTGGGAGGCACCGGGGATTGCATCTATGGCCCTTGAGATCCGGAACTTGCCGACCAGTACGTTCGGGGTTTCTGTGGTCGATCAACCCGTTCTTTCCACCACATCGCCGTTTGCACTTGGAGAGTTCGGAGTACAACCCTTCGACCTTGTGCACCAGTTGTTTTTTAACCTCGGGCAGGGTCAGACCACCAATGAGCGGCCGAATGTAGTCGTCGGCCATCTGCCGATAGTCCTTGAGGGTTTTATCCGCCAACCCGAGGTCCTGCTCGAAATACTTGTCCAGAAGGTGATTGAACGTGCAGCTGGTTTTAGCCGCACGACCTTGATCGACTTGGTGGAGAAGTTCGGTGCGTTTCTTTTTCGCCGCACTCAGACCGTAGACTGTCTCTTTTAGATAGTGCGGTTTGCGTGTGACGGGGTCGATACCGGCGTAGACGCGGACCCGGAAGCTGCCGTCGCCTCGGGGTTCGATGTTGCCGCGTGGTCGCGATGTGGGGGTCGCCATCGTCATGCCTCAAGGGTGCTCATGCCCAAAGCCATGCCCAACGATTGAAATCTCGGGCGTGTCGCGACTGACGAACCTAGCGTTTCCGCTGGTAGAGAGCTTGAAATGAAAGCTCCCCGAGTTGGACTCGAACCAACAACCTGCCGGTTAACAGCCGGCTGCTCTGCCAATTGAGCTATCGGGGAATGTTGCCTCCCTGATGGGACTGGCTAAGAGTACAGCAGGACTGTCAGGGGGTCGCAACCGGGTTTGGGTGCTCACACCGTACTGGCCGAGGCCACTGGGGTTGATGGGACGAAAGCCGGATTCACCTGGGCTTTCATCCCGATCGAGCAACCGCGGTCGCCCGGTCCCGACGTGGTCGGCCCGGTGTTCTCCCCGAGTAGCGCCGCACGTCGAGACGCGTCATGTCCACTTTTCGGCTCCTCGGGGTAAAGAACCGGGATGAGCGGCACAATAAGCAGGCATATCACCGATACAGGAGGGGTGAAGAGATGCGCAGGTTCATGTTCGTGGCAGGCCTAGCCGTCGGATACGTCATGGGGACCAAGGCGGGCCGAGAACGATACGACCAGATCGTCGACGTGGTGCGACGCATCCGGGAGAACCCCACCGTCCACAACACCGCGACGACCCTGCGGCAGCAGGCCGAGAACGTCGCGACCGCTTCGAAGGACAAGTTCCTGAACAGCGACTTCGGCGGAAAGCTGTTTCGCGACGACGAGTTGAAGCAGTCCATGGACTCTCACCCCGGCTACTGGGAACGGACGGGGATCTCCACGTCCTCATCCACTTCCACGGCGCCGGCACCGGGGAAGAACCCGAAGCCCACCGACTGAGGTAGCCGGTCGTGGTCGGCTGGCGGACTACTGAGCCTCCGCTGTGGCATCGCGCCGGTTGAGTGCCCGCACCGCCAGTCCACCACCGACCGCGACGGCGGCGACCCACGCGATGAACGACAGCGAGTAGGGCCAGCCGGGAGCCGAGTCCTCGTTCTCCACCAGTGGCTGTTCCCTACTGCCCGCCACCCATGCGATGCCTCCGCGCAGCATCTTCATGTAGTCGCCATCCTCATAGGACTTCGCGCGGTGCCCCATCGCGGTGTACCAGGCGCGTCCCCCGTCGAACTCCCGGCACCACACGATCGGTTTGGCCACGTCGCCGTTGGCCGACGGAATCGTCGCCAGCACGGTGGTGCCGTCGTTGGCCGCCGGATCCCGGTCGAACCGATACCACTGGTCTTCCTGCTCAGTCCATTCCGTGGGCATGCCGGAGGCGGCGGGATGTTCGGTGTTGACGGTGATGGTGCGCTGCGAGGTCTTGTCGCGCTCCCCACCTCGTGGGCGGGCGCCGAGCAGTTCGTCGAAGTAGTCCCAGTCCGGCTCGGCGTATCCGGCGGCGTGGATCCCCACGAAACCGCCACCGGCGCGATACCACCCCTTGAACGCCTCACGCTCCTGCTCGCTCAGCACTCGGCCCTCGTTGTTGAGCCACACGATGACGTCGTAGCGAGCCAACATCGCGGGGGTGAACAGGTGGTTGTCGTCAGTGGACTCCATGACGAAACCGTGACGCCGCCCGCTCATCTCGATGAACTCGACGGCGCTGTCAGTGGACAGATGACCGTCACTGCCGGAGCCGACGGCGGTGAACACCAGCACTCGTATCCCGGTGTCGGCGGCGACGGCCGGTGGCGCCAACGCCAACGCCATCACGGTCGCGACGATGATCGCTCCGGCCATGCGGCATCCCCGGATCAGCATGGCCTCAAGTTACCCCTCGACTATTTGTAGAGCAGGCGTGCCATCCGCTTGGAGGCGATCGCGATGCCCACCACACAGACCAATGCCAGGTAGGCGACGTTGATCAGCATGGTCCACGACGGCATTCCGAGCATGACGCCACGGGTCAGCTCGATGCCGTGGTACAGCGGCGACAGGTGCACCACCCACTGCAGCACCATCGGGTAGGTGTCGATGGGCGCGAACGTTCCCGAGAAGAAGAACATGACGAACACGAACGACATGACCCAGTCGAAGTCGGTCCAGCTCTTGAAGAACGTCGACAACGTCAGGCCGATACCCACGAACGCCGCGCCGAGCAGGATTCCCGCCGGGATCGCCAACAGCGCCCACGCCGAGTCCACCATGCCCAGTAGCGCCATCACCGCGACGAACGCGACCAGATAGATCACGCTGCGGATCAACGCCCACAGTCCCTCGCCCAACGCGATGTCCATGGGGCGCATGGGAGTCGCGGTGATGCCGTCGTAGAGCTTGGCGAACTTCAGTTTGCCGAACACGTTGAACGTCGTCTCCGAGATCGCGGCGGTCATGGCCGCGCTGGCGAACACCGCCGGAGCAACGAACGTCGCGTACGGGAAACTGCGGTCGCCCACGGTGATGTCACCGACCAGGGCACCGACGCCGATGCCCAGACCCAGCAGGTAGAACAGCGGTTCCAGCAGGCCGGTCAGCATGAGCAGCCACGCGCGTCGGTGTACGAAGAAGTTCCGCTCCACCAGGTAGCCGGGCCGAATCGTTCGCAACCGCAGCCATTGAATGGTCAAAGTGGTCATTGCGGGCCCTTCAGCTCGTCAGCCGGATGGTGAGGCGCCGATAGGCCGCCCACCAACCGACCGCGCCCAGCGCGATGAGGTAGAGAACGTGGACGCCCCAGAACCACGGGGTCTCGGTGCCGTTGACGGCCCAGCGGGACAGTTCGGCTCCGTGCCACAGTGGAGAGATCCAGGCGATCGCCTGAAGGGCTTGGGGCAGCTGCGACAGCGGGAAGAACACTCCGGAGAACAGCGTGATCGGGATGATGACGAACCGCTGGATGATGGACAACCCGATCTCGGAGTCGACGGTGACGGCGTAGGCGTACATCAGGCCGACCAGGCTGAACGCGGTGAGCGTCGCCGGGATGACCGCCAGCGGCGCCCAACCGGAGTTGACCACGCCGAAGAACACCATCACGACCAGGAAGACCACCGCCGAGATGAACCCGCGCAGCATTCCGTACAGCAGGTGGCCGTTCAGCATGTCGATGGGACGCAACGGTGACGCCTGCATCGCCTTGTACTGGGCTCCCCATCGAAGCGCGCCGAACACCGGCCAGGTCATCTCCCCCATCGTGATCTGCATGGCGGTCGACGCCAGCAGTCCGGGGGCGATGAAGGCGGCATAGCTGACGCCGCCGATGGCGGAGGTGTCCTGCACGTAGGCGCCCACCCCCAGGCCGATACCCACCATGAACAGGATGGGCATGACGAAGCCGGAGAAGATCGTGCCGGTCCAGACGCGCCGATAGTTGAGCATCCAGTGCTCGAAGGCGTGAATCATATTGCTCATGGTGGTGACTACTCGATCAGGCTGCGGCCGGTGAGGCGGAGGAAGACGTCTTCGAGGGTCGCGCGTCTTTCGAGCACACTGGAGGGTTCCAGCCCCCGTGCGTGTATCTCGGCGACGGCGGTCTCCGCGTCGTCGGAGTACAGCAGAATCCGGTCCGGCAACGGGTCGACCTGGCCGCTGATGCCGTCGAGTTTGGCGGCGATGTCACCCAGTTCGCTGGTGTGGCGTCCGTTGAAACGCAGCTCGACGACCTCTTTGGTGACGTGGCGTTCGATGAGCTCGCGCGGCGAGCCCTCCGAGGCGATCCGGCCACCGTCCATGATGACCAGCCGATCGCAGAGCTGCTCGGCTTCGTCCATGTAGTGGGTGGTGAGGATGATGGTGATGCCCTGCTGTTTGAGCTGGAACAGCCGCTCCCACACCAGGTGCCGTGCCTGCGGGTCGAGGCCGGTGGTGGGTTCGTCGAGCATGACGATGTCGGGTTCGTTGACCAGAGCGCGCGCGATCGTCAGGCGACGTTTCATACCGCCGGACAGTTCCTCGACCTTCTTGTCGGCGCGGTCGGACAGCCGCACGAACTCCAGCAGTTCCCTGGCACGTTCCCGCGCGACCTTGTACTTGATGCCGAAGTAGCGGGCGTAGATGACCAGGTTCTCGAAGACCGACATCTCGCCGTCGAGGGTGTCCTCCTGAGGAACCACGCCCAGCCGGGCCCGAATCTGGGCACCCTGTTTGGTGGTGTCCAACCCCAGGACGGTCAGTTCGCCATCGGTGGGTTCGGAGACGCAACCGATCATGCGCATGGTCGTGGACTTGCCGGCACCGTTGGGGCCGAGAAACCCGAAGGCCTCGCCCGGTTTGACCGACAGATCGATGCCGGCCACCGCGACGAAATCGTCGTATCGTTTGACCAGGTTGTGGGCATAGATCAGTGGAGGATCGACAGACACATCGGAAAGCTAGTTGTCGGGTATGACATTCGCAACCGCTTATCGGACACATCACACTCGTCGCCACGCCCGGCCTACACTCCGCGCGACACCTGTTCCCGTAGTCCTCGCAGCCGCTGTTCCAGGGTGACCAGTTCGGAGAACAAGCGCATGTACTCCTCCTGATCGGTCTGCGGGTTCACCCGCTGCAACCGGGATTTGATACCGGTGACCTGACGTTCGACCTTGGGCCGCTGCACCGTCGCCATCGTCGTGTTGACGTAGAAGGCGTCGGGTTCGGTGTCCAGCCGCAGCGGCTCCACCGCCAGTTCGGCCACCAGTGCGGCGGCGGCCAGGTCGGGGCAGGAATCGATGATCGCGGAGATCCAGTTGGCGCCGCCGGCGGAAACCCCGGCGCCGCCCACTGTCGCGATTCCGGCTCTTACCACGGTGTGCAGCGGGTCGTCGAAGTACTCGGCGTCGACCTGGTCGAAGTAGGGGCCTGCCAGTTGCGGAAACTGCAGCGCGAGTTTGAGTGCTTCTCGCTCGGCCATTCGCTGCGGGCTGGCGATCGCGGTCGCGCGGGCCGCCGGGTGCGCCGGTGGGGCTTCCCGTTTGGAGGCGGCACTGGCCCACTTCCGCACGGTGTCGACGTCCTCGCCCAATCGACCGGCCAGCCACTGCACGTAGCCGGGACGCAACGACCGGTCCTTGATCTGGGCGACCAGTGGCGCGGTGGCACGCAGCGCGGCGACTCTGCCCTCGACACTGTCCAGGTCGTATCTTCCGATGGTGGAGCGCAACGCGAACTCCACCAGTCGTTCCCGCCCGGCGACCAGGTCGCGCACGGCCGCGTCACCGGAGTGCATGCGCAGGTCGCACGGGTCCATTCCACCGGGCGAGACCGCGATGAACGTCTGGGAGACGAACCGCTGTTCGTCGGCGAATGCCTTCAGCGCCGCGCGCTGCCCGGCCTCGTCACCGTCGAAGGTGAAGATGATCTCTCCGCCGAAGGTGTCGGTGTCCATCAGCAGGCGCCGCAGCACGGTGATGTGCTCGGAACCGAACGCGGTTCCGCAGGTGGCCACCGCGGTGGGGACTCCGGCGAGGTGACAGGCCATCACGTCGGTGTAGCCCTCGACGATCACGACCTGACCGCGTTTGGCGATCTCGCGTTTGGCCGAGCTGATGCCGTAGAGCACCTGCGACTTCTTATAGAGCGGGGTCTCGGGGGTGTTGAGGTATTTCGGGCCGTTGTCGTCGTCGGCGAGTTTGCGGGCGCCGAAACCGATGACGTCGCCGGTTATGTCGTAGATGGGCCAGATCAACCGGTTGCGGAACCGGTCGATGAGCGAGCCGGATCTGGCGGGTTTGGCCAATCCGCCCAGGGTCAACTCCTCGTTGGTGAAGCCCTTGGTGCGCAGATGTTTGGTCAGGGCGTCCCAGGAGTCGGGGGCGTAGCCGCAACCGTAGGTCTGCGCGGCGGTCTGGTCGAAGCCTCGGGTGGTGAGGAACTGTCGCGCCAGTTGGGCGTCCGGCGTCGACAACTGCTCGGCATAGAACTGGGCGGCCTCGGCGTGAGCGGCCAACAGACGCTGACGCTGGCCGGGTTTGCCTCGGGAGGCCGACGGCCGTCCCTCGGAGGTCTCGTAGTGCAGGGTGATTCCGGCCTTGGCGGCCAGGCGCTCGACCGCCTCACCGAAGCTGAGATGTTCCAACTGGGTGAGGAAGGAGATGGCGTCGCCTCCGGCACCGCATCCGAAGCAGTGCCAGAACCCTCGCGATGGTGTGACGTTGAAGCTGGGGGTGCGTTCGTCGTGGAACGGGCACAACCCCTTAAGGTTGCCGCCACCTGCTGATTTGAGGGTGACGTGCTCCCCGATCACATCGGCGACCGACACTCGGTCACGCACCAACGCGACATCCTCGGAGCGGATCCGCCCAGCCACCTGTCACCTCCAAAAGACTTCGACATAACCATCATCCACTGCCGGTCCGACCGGCCCGCACCCGCCGCCGGTCCCGGTGACTGGTCAGGCATATCACAATCGTGGAGCTGGCCGGGCAAATCGCCCCTGGCAATGCTCACCGGCGATCGGCTAGGCTGCCGAACCATGCCGGACCAGACGCCCGAGCAAGACGAGCAACCGCCGCAGTGGCCACCACCCCAGTGGCACAACGAACCCACTGCTCGGCCTCAGACGCCCTATGGTGAGGGCCCACCGCCCCAAGTGTCCACAACGGACCATGGCCTCGCCGACGGTGTCCCCTCGCCGCGTTCCCCGCAGGACTTCACCGACCACTCACCGGCGCCCCCGTACTCGACCGACGATCACTCCACCGGCACACCGCCCGGCCAGCAGTCCTTCCCCGCGTACGACGACACGGAACCACCACCGGCACCCCAGTTCCGCTCGCCGTCCGAGGACCACGGATTCCACGGTTTCGTACCGCGCCAGGCCACCGAGCCCACAACCTCACCCGCCCCGCACCCGGGCCCGCCCTCGCCGATGCCCAGACCGACCGCCCCCGAGCCGCCACCGGCTCCGGAGGAGCCCGCCGAATCGGCCTCGACGCCGCCACTGACCCACGGGCGCGGCGTGCGGATGACCATCTACGGCATCGGTGGAGCGATCGCGATCGCGCTCATCGTGGCGATCGTAATCATGGCCGGCGGCAGTTTCGTCCCCGACGACGACTCCGCACCCGAGGAAAACCCGCAAGAAGAGGTGCAGGGCAACCCGGAGGACCAGCTCCTGACCGCCGCCGGTGACGTCGACCCCGCGAAGTACGCGCAGCTGGCGCAGGCCGCGGGCACCCAGGAGTGGGTGGACTGGCGATACGGCAGAACCGCCAACCCCGGTGAGGGGGAACGCCCCACCGCCGAACAGCCCGAGACCACCTCACTCGATCTCGGCGACGGGATAGATCACCCGTATCAGATCGGTGACGGCAATCTCACCACCGGTCAACAGAACCAGCAGGGCCAGTTGGGTTTCGTCGCCAACGACGGCTCGGGAGTCGACCACATCACCACCACTGAGGCCACCGACTCGACGATCGGATACACCCCTCGACCCGGTGGGCGGTACTCCACCGACAGCCCCGAACTGGAATTGACCCAGCGCTCGACAGCCGATTGCCTCGGCGACCACGAGCTCGGCTCGGTCGTGGCGATGGCCCGCTCCGCCGGTTCCGGTACGGCCGCCCACGCCGTGATCGCCTTCTCCTCCGGCGCGATCGCCACCACCGGGATATCAGGTGCGCAGGGCGGCACCTGCGTCATCCTCCCCGAGGCCCATGTACCCACCGCGATCGCGATCACCCCCGGCAACGAGTTCGCGTTCGTGACGGTGTGGGACACCGAGAACATCAGCGGCAAAGTCGCCGTCATCGCGCTCGCGGACACCCCCGGCACCTACGCCGCCAGTTGGCCCAGCAGCTACCCCGGTCTGCCCAATCCGGGTCACTTCGGATTCGCGAAACTCCTCGGGTTCGTGGAACTGTCCGAGATGAAGGCCCCGACGTCGGTGGCGGTGGCCACCGATCACAGCGGCGCCGACGTCGACCGTCGGGGAGCCGATCTGGCTGACGTCAATCTTCGCGGCAACTACTCCGATGTGGCCAGTAGCGGCTTCGCCGTGGTGTCCTCCGGCGCCGAACGCACAGTGGAGTGGATCGACCTCACCCCGCTGCTGAGCGGTTTCGCAGCCGCCTACTTCGACGATGATCCCAGTGGATACGCCTCACCCGGTGGTGGCGCCGACGCCTGGCCGCCCACCTTCGACTCCAATGCCGCCTTCGCGCCGGTGCCGGCCGGAGCGACCAAGACCGACGCTCACCCGATGTCGGTGGCCGCGAGCGGCTCCACCGGTTACGTCGGCTTCCGCGACGGAACCCTCGCCATCTTCGACGCGTCCGATCCGGCCGCCGTCGGCAAGGCCGGCGACGTGGACCTGCCGGGCGCGGCGACCTGCCTGACCTGGAGCCCCGACGGCAAGCAACTGGTAGCCACCTCGCGTGCCACCCAGTCGATCAGTTGGGTCTCTGTCGGATCAGATGAGCCGGCGGTCGACAAGATCCTCAACGATTCGCGCATCATCGACCCGATCTGTGCCCAGGACACCCTCACCAGCGGATCGAGTTCGGTCCGCACCATCGTCATCGCCGACTTCAGCGGCAGCCTCCACTCGTTCCGGCACGGCAACGCGACGCTGGCAAGCGGTGACGCCTTCAACCTGGACAACAGCTTCGAATACGGTGGCGCGTACCAACCGGACGGGTTGCCCTTCCTCGTCTCGGTGACCAGCGACAACGTTCAGTAAGCACGCTCAATAAGCAGCGCTGAACAGCGCGAGAAGCAGACGAAGAACGGTGCCGAGCCCGTGTGGCTCGGCACCGTTCTCGTGTTCAGCGCTTGGTGACCAGCACGCAGAACTCGTTGCCCTCGGGGTCGGCCAACACGATCCATGACGAGTCGTGCTGTCCGACGTCGACGCGGCGAGCTCCCATGTCGACCAGTCGCTCGACCTCGGAGTTCTGATCGTCGGGCGCCAGATCGATGTGAAGACGATTCTTGGCGGCTTTATTGGCGGCCACGGGCACGAACGACAGCGCGGGGGTCTGGTCACCGACGATTGTGGTGATTCGGGTGTCCTCATAGGTGACGCGGTAGCCGAGCACTTCGGCCCACCATCGCGCCAGTCGCTTGGGGTCCCGAGCGTCGATCACGGTAGCGTGCCAGCGGCTGGCCACATTGGACTCCAATCGTTGGGGGTCACCTTGAGTCCACGTCAAGATTGCCTCATCAGTACCCGAAAATCGGTTTCGGGTCAACTATCGGCTATCGGAATCCGACTCTGCGACAGCGGCCTGACCGGCAGCCAATCGCGCCACCGGAACCCGGAACGGAGAACAGGACACATAGTCCAGTCCAATATGGTGAAAGAACCGTATCGAGTCGGGATCACCGCCGTGTTCACCACAAACGCCCAGATGTAGCTCCGGCCGCGCCGCCCTGCCGTCACTGACGGCGACATCGACCAACCGTCCCACACCGGCGGTGTCCAACACCGCGAACGGCGACACCGGGAAGATGCCCAACTCCAGATACCTGGAGAAGAACGACCCCTCGACGTCGTCGCGGGAGAATCCCCAACCCATCTGGGTCAAGTCGTTGGTACCGAAGGAGAAGAAGTCGGCGTACTCGGCGATGTCGCCGGCGGTCATCGCGGCCCGGGGCACCTCGATCATCGTCCCGATCGGAGCGTCGAACCCGATGTCGGAGAGGATCTGCTGCGCCGACGCCCTCGTCAGCGCGAGCTCCTTGGCGTCGGCGACCAGCGGCACCATGATCTCGGGCCGAGGGTCCTTTCCGTCGGCGCGCAATCGGCTGGCCGCCTCACCGATCGCCTTCACCTGCATCTCGTACAGCCCGGGAATGACCAGTCCCAGCCGGACGCCTCGCAACCCCAGCATCGGGTTCTGCTCGTGCATCCGACGCACCGCCGCCAGCAACCGCTGATCGGTGGACCCGGTCGCGGCGGCGACCTCCAGGTCGGTCAGTGACGGCAGGAACTCGTGCAGCGGCGGGTCAAGCAGCCGGATCGTCACCGGGAGGCCGTCCATGGCCCCGAGGATGTCGATGAAGTCCGATCGTTGCGCCTCAAGGAGTTTGGCCAGCACCTTCTCTCGATCGGCGTCCTCTTCGGCCAGCACCAGGCGCTCCACCAGTTCCCGACGATCACCGAGGAACATGTGCTCGGTACGGCACAACCCGATCCCGGTGGCGCCGAAGCGCCGAGCGCGGTGGCTGTCGTCGCCGGTGTCGGCATTGGCTCGCACGCCCAGTCTTGCGGCGGCATCGGCGTGACGCATGAGCCGGTCCACCGCGACGATCAGCGGGTCGCCCACCGGGACCTCACCGGTCTCGAAGTACGCCACCACCGGCGACGGCTTCACCGGCACCTCACCCAGATACACCGCGCCGGTCTCACCGTCCACTGAGATCACGTCGCCCTCGCGCACGGTCGTGCCGTCGGCGGTGGTGAACGAGTCGGCCGAAACGGTGATCCCGTCGGCGCCGCACACGCAGGTGGTTCCCATTCCCCGGGCCACCACGGCCGCGTGCGAGGTCTTGCCACCGCGCGAGGTGAGGATTCCCTGCGCGGCGATCATGCCCGGAAGGTCGTCGGGGTTGGTCTCACGACGTACCAGGACCACGTCGGTGCCCGACTCCGCGACCTCGACGGCTCGCTGCGAGTCGAAGACCGCCGCACCCACGGCGGCGCCGGGGGCGGCGGCGACACCGGTGGCCAGCGTCATGCGCTCATCGGACAGGTCGAACGCCGGAAACATCAGACGGGACAACTGCTCGCCGGTGACTCGTCCGAGCGCCTCGTCCAGGCTGATCGTTCCCTCCTCCACCAGGGCTGCGGCGATGATGAACGCGGCGGCGGCGGTGCGTTTGCCGACGCGGGTCTGCAACAGCCACAGACGGCCGCGCTCGATGGTGAACTCGATGTCGCACAGGTCCCGATAGTGCTGCTCCAGCACGTCCATGGTGTGCAGCAGATCCTGATAGGACTGGGAGTCGAGTTCCGCCAGGTGCGTAAGCGCCACCGTGTTGCGAATACCGGCGACCACGTCCTCGCCCTGCGCGTTGGGCAGGTAGTCGCCGTAGGCACCACGGGTTCCGGTCGAGGGGTCTCGGGTGAACGCCACTCCGGTACCCGA
>Ga0233365_1000823_pt1 | contig 13841 bp, 11 predicted proteins | sample ElkDunMinimDraft_27_FD_191535 | JGI IMG/M metagenome (GOLD analysis project Ga0233365, IMG submission 191535) | Fecal eukaryotic communites from dung pellets of Tule Elk in California, USA - Elk Dung C36 | ecosystem: Host-associated > Mammals > Digestive system > Large intestine > Fecal | place...
GGACAGGCTGAAGTCGTCGGCAGTCTGCCGATACCACTACTTCAGACGCATCGAACCTCCCGATCAAGGTCCTCTCGGGTGAAGGTCACCGTTGCCCCTCGGCGTGTTGGGCGATGTGGGCGAAACGGGTGGCTATCCGATGGGGGTCGATGGCGTCGGTGATGGCTCGTCCGACGATCAGGATGTCCCAGGCCCCGTGACGAAGCCGTTCGTCGGGGCTGAATCCTCCCGAGACGGCGATGGGCAGGCGAGTGTGCTGCCTCAGAGCTTCGGCACGTTCGAGTGGCGTTTGACCAACGTGACCGAGGTCGATGTTCGCGGTGACGCACAGCCCGTCGATACCGGTGCCGACCGATTCCATCTCCCGAATCCACTCGGGCGTGGCAGTGGTCGGCACGTCCAGGATGACGGGCACGCCGAACCGGTGTCCGGTGTCGGAGGCTTCGGCGACGGACGCGGGGTTGACCGGACCGCTGAGGAGCACGGCGTCCGCTCCGGCGGTGGCCGCTGATTCGACCTGGTCGCGTCCCCAGTCGGTGGCCATCATCTCGGCGATGACGGTGGTGTCGGGGAGCTGTTCCTTGATACGGGTGATCGCGGCCGTGCCGGCGGTTTTGATGAGGGGGTCGCCCACCTCGATGAGTTCACAACCGGCCGCGACGACCGCGTGCGCGATGGTGATCGCGTGGTCGATGTCGTGGACGTCCAACGCGACTTGAATGTTGCGGTGACCGCGCAGTCGTCGCCAGGCTTCGGGCCGACTCGGCGCGAGGATGGACTCGTTGGCGGTGTCGTGTGTCGCCTCCCGGCGCAACAGCGCCACGGGGCTTCTGCCGGCCGCCGAGCGAAGCGTTGCCTCGGTGTCGCTGGCCAGGCGCCGATGTCCAGTGGTGTTCTCGCGCAGAAGCTTCCACGTCGCGACCGGGAAGACATCGCAGTATTGGTCAGGATCGTTGAGCAGCAACAGGCGCTGCATGCTCTCCCGGGCCTCGGATCTACAGGTCAGCCACTGCGGATTGTCCAAAATGGCAACCCGCGTCGTCTTGGTCAGATCGGTGTCATTCCATTCCACAACCTTATCCACAGTGGCACGCCGAACGTGCCAGTTGTCGTCGAGCAGGAGCCGTTCCAGGTGAAGGTGCAGTGAGCGCGGATTGGTGAGCACGGTGACGACCGCGGCCCGAACTCGGTAGTCGTCGTCCTCCAGCAGGGTGTCGAGCCCGTTGTCCAGAGTGGTGACCTGCGGGCAAGCGACGGCCGCGTGGGCGAGCCCCGCGCGCACCTGCCAGTTGGGATGGTTGATCAGCCGGTTGACGGTGTGGGGAGTGGAATCCAACAGGTGGAGATGCCTGGCGAGCCATACCGCCTGCTTCACGTCCGTACTGTCGAGATCGCCGGCCAGCCGAGTCGCCTCGTCGGCCGTCAACGTGTGTTCGGCGCACGTCGCGGCGGCCTTCCACACTCGATCGCCGAACTCGACGAGAACCGTGGCGAACCAGGATGTCCAATCCGCCCCGAGGACCTCCGGCATCCGGGGTGTGACCAGGACGGCTCTGGCGAGGGCGGCGTGATCGGCGTCGACGCACCGTCGAGCGCACGCGGCCACCACCGACGGGGATTGGGTCTCCGCGACCACGTGGGGCAGGGTTATCGCCGGATCGGCCAATGGAGAGTTGGCGATGGCCGACAGGTGCCCTAGCCGGTCCAGCGCCTGGATGACCAGTCTCAGCAGGCCACGGGCGGAGGCCGACCGGCGGGACCGGCGTGCGAGCTCGTTCAGGGTTTCGATCGCGGCCACCGCTCGGGGGTTGTGGCTGAGATGGTCGGCGATGTGTACCGCGGCGAAGTATTCGGCGAGGATGTCGTGGACGAACCGGATGGAGTCGTTGTCGCCGTGCAGGAACGGCGACAACGGTGGCGGTGTCCCGTCGTCGGGGTCGTCGGGTGCGGGAACGGTATCCGGTACGACCTCCAACAGCTGCCGCCATGCGATCCGGGCGTACTGTCGCGGATGGGGCCGCTCACCGACCGAATGTACACAATGCTCAATGAGCGACAGAGTGTTGCGAGCGTATGCGTGCGTCGGCGCGGCCTGCAGCAGGTGGAAGAACAGCGGTACCCGCGCGAGCCCACGCACCTCGGCCGGTAGCTCGTCGAATGCCCCGGTGTCGTCGTGGCGGTGCCATTCGGCTCGGGCTACGGCCATCGACCAGGGTTGCAATCGGTGCCGAGTCGTACCGGCGGCGAGCACCGGATACATCGCCAGACGCGGAGCGGGTGGAGTTCGGACCATGACCACGAAGCGCAGCGCCCGGTCGGTGACGTATCGCAGCAGGGCGTCTAGATGACCGGCCACCGCGTCAAACTCGCCTTGCCCGCTGATCGCGTCGACGACCACCACCAACGGCCTCGCCAACGCGGCCACGGCCTGTTCGAGGCCGGTGATGGGGTCCCCGTCGGGGGCCAGCGAACCGTAGCGCAGTATTTCGGCGGCCACCGCCTCCACCGTCGACTCAGGACCCCACGCCGATGCGGAGCAGGCATGCCATTGAACATCGGCGGTGTCGGCCAGCGCGGTGCAGAGGTGATAGGACAGTCGTGATTTACCCAATCCGGCGTCACCGGTGATGACCTGCACCCGATGCCGGTTCGCGGTGACGAAGTTCCGGACGGCCGAGACGGCTTCGTCATGCCGTCGGTACGGGTTGGTTCCGGCCAGCGCCTCGGCCAGTTGCCTTCCGCGTTCGGTCGAGGTCGCCGCCCACGCGGGGATCGGCGGCGCTGCCGTACGCATCGTCGAGAACCGACGGCGAACGTCCTGATCGGCCAGTCTGAGCGCGGTGTCCAGCATCTCCTGGGAGTCGGGGTTGGGAACGCGGGCTCCGTCACCGGTCTCCCAGCCGGTCACCGTTCGCGGCGAAACTCCGAGGTGGTCAGCGAAACCGCGTACGGTCATGCGCATCGCCGAACGCAGTTGCGCTGCGGTGGCGCCGATCCACTGCCCGACTACGGTCATCCATTTCGTCCTCACTAGTGCGTAGCGAACCGTCATCACAGTGCTACAAGGGTGCTACACCAGTACCACAGTGAGTGGCTCCCCCGCTGGAACGGCGACATCACAGCCACGGTGTGCCACAAGGGTGCTACAGCAACACCTTTCCTCCTCACACCACTCACGGTCACAATGAGCTATTGCCGAATGACTGCGGCGTCTACTCAGTTGCGGGGAGGTTGACACCGTATGACCAGGCAGCTGCTGCTGGCCGATGAGCTGCTGTTGGTCGCGGTCAATCCCCGCAGCGGCCGACTGACCGTCGGCCCCAAGCTCATGGGTGTCGGCCTCGGTGCGGCGGTCTTGGGCGAGCTCATTCTCTACGGCTACGTATCGGTGTCACAGACCGGAACCGTCGAATGGATCCCCCAACCACCGGACCGCTATCCCCGCGATCCCGTGGGCTACAAGGTGGCTCACCAGGTCGCCACCGAGCCTCAGCGCCGCCCGCTGGAGCAGTGGCTGCGATTGCTGTCCATCAATGACATTCGGCGCGACGTCGCCCAGCGTATGGTCCAATCAGGACTCATTCAGGCACCCGCACGTACCGGTATCAGCCGCCAGTTCAGCTATCGAACGGTTGCCGCCGCCGATCAGTGGTGGTGGTGGCAGCGCGTTCGCGACTTCCTCACTCTGCCCGATCGCGAGCTTCCCGAGGTGGGCGACCGGTGTCTCCTCGGTATCGCCGACGCCATCGGGTTGCGCGCCAGCCTGTTGCGTGACACCCCCGATGAAGCCGTCCGGATTCTCGACGACACCCGGGACCTGCCCGGTCCATTGGGGCATCTGATTCGGCACACCCATGTCATCACCGCGACGCAGACACTGGCCTGAGCGTGTCCGGTAATCAGGTGGACGCCGCACACGACGGCCAATGCGATGCCCGGCCGCGTAGTCGGGCGACACCCCGGACAGCGCCGCGATTCGTTGCGCCCCAGCTTATCCACCATCCCACCAATGTCGAACGTGGCCGGGCGGACCGGCCACGTTCTGACGCTATTCGCAGAACGGAAATCACCCCTCGATGTCCCTGAAAACACCTCCCACGCCCGTCAGCGCCATGGACCGGCAACTCGCGTCGGACAAGTTGAGCGCGACCGGCCTGATGATGTTCGTCTTGACGGCAGCCACCCCGTTGACGGTCGTCGCCGGAGTCGCGACCACCGCGTTCGCCACCACCGGTTTGATCGGTTTCCCGATCGCCTTCGTCATCATCGGAATCCTGCTGGCCCTGTTCGGCATCGGCTACCTGGCGATGTCCCGACAGATTTCGCACACCGGAGCCTTCTACGCCTACATCGCCGCGGGCATCGGCCGTCCGGTCGGCGTGGCGGCGTCCTGGATCGCGCTGGCGGCGTACACCGCGTTGCAGGTCGGCCTCTACGGGCTGGTCGGGGTGTCGGCGCAACCGCTGGTGCAACAGTGGTTCGGGGTGGAACCGGCCTGGTGGGTCCTGGCCCTCGTCTGCTGGGCGGTGGTCGCGGTCCTGGGGCGGCAGTCCATCGACATCAACGGACGGGTTCTGGCGGTCCTGTTGACGGTGGAGGCGGCCATCATCCTGATCGCCACCATCGTGAACCTCGCCAACCCGGCCGGCGGAACCGTCAGCATGGCGGCCTTGGATCCGGGGCAGCTGTTCGGGCAGGGCACCGGTGCGCTTCTGGTCCTGGCGTTCCTGGCCTACATCGGATTCGAGGCCGTCACGGTGTACTCGCGTGAGACCCGCGATGAGCGCCGCACGATGCCTCGCGCGCTCTACGGTTCGCTCGCCGTGTTGATGGTGCTGTACGTGCCGGCGATCTGGTCGCTGACCGTGGCCGTCGGACCGGAATCCATTGTGGCGGCTTCTCAGGAGCAGGACATCGGTCTCATGTTCAACCTGCTGGCGGCCAATGTCGGTGCCGCCGTCGCCGACACCGGGGCGATCCTCTTGGTGACCAGTGTGATCGCCGCGGCGATCTCGTTTCACAACACCGTGGCGCGGTATGCCTTCGCGCTCGGGCGTGAAGGAGTCCTGCCGGTGGCGTTGGGCCGCACCTCGGTGCGGGGAGCTCCGATGAACGCCTCGATCGCTCAGTCGGTGGTCGGGTTGACCGTGATCGTCTGCTACGCCGTGTTCGGACTCGATCCGCTGGTCGACCTGTTCTTCTACGGCGGAACCTCCGGCGCGCTGGGCATTCTCATTCTGATCGCCGCCACCTCGGTGGCCGTCACGATCTACTTCATACGTCACCGACAGGCGAGCTCCGCCGAAGGAATGTGGCGGACTCGTATCGCACCGCAGGCATCGATTCTGGCGATGGGAACCGTCCTGGTGCTGGCCCTGGTCAACTTCGGCGACCTGCTGGGAACGCCGCCCGGATCGGCTCTGCCGTACGTGATTCCGATCGGTTACGCGGTGCTGGCGATCGGCGGGTTGGCGTACGGCCAATGGCTGGCTCGGCGCCGTCCCCATGTGTACGCGGCCATCGGGCAGGGGGCGCGCGCGACCCTCGTGACGTCCACCTCCCATCACGACAAGGAGACCTCGTGACCGCATCCGCCATCCGCGTCGCCACCGCCGATCAGGTCGGTGAGGTGGCCGCTCTCGTCGCCCGCGCCTTCGCTGATCTGGAGGTCGCCGAGTGGCTGGTCCCCGACGATCACGAGCGGCGCGTCGCCGCTCTGACGGGACAGTTCACCATCCTGGTGGAGCACGCCTACCGGCACGGCCGCATCGAGACGATCGCCGACCCCGGCGGCTCGCTCATCGCGACCAGTGTCGCGATCGACTACACCACAACCGTTCCGGAGCCGCCCGACTATCAGAGCCGCCTCATCGAGGCTGTCGGTGACCGACTCGATCGGTTCGCGACGCTGGACACCGCCTTCGAGCAGCACCACCCCGAGTCGGAGCACCACCATCTCGCGTTCCTGGCGGTCGCTCCGGAGCATCAGGGCACCGGCCTGGGGACCGCGCTGATGCAATCCCACCGGGCACACGTCGACGGTGCGGGCATCGCGTCCTATCTGGAGGCGTCCAACTCGCGAACCCGTGATCTGTACATCCGGCACGGATACCGGGCTGGCGGCGACATCATCAAGCTTCCGGACGGTCCACAGATGTATCCGATGTGGCGGGAACCGTCGCGTTCGGACTTACGCCGTGACGATCCGTGTGGGCCGAGACCGTTTCTCTGCCCACACGGATGCAAGGCGCCGCCGGGGTGAGTCGACGGGCGTATCCGACGTGGGGTGAAACAGTCCTGGAAGCCTGGTCTCAGCCGTTCTCAAAACCGGCCGCGTCAACGCTCGCCGTTCACTCCTCGTCGATGTACTCGGGGAAGAACCGACGCAGCTGGTCGCAGGTCAGGCTCAACTCGACGCGTCGACGATTCTGCCGATCGTGACACCGGACCAGGCCGGTTCGACGCCTCGATGACGGCGGGGCGGCACAACTGAACCGCCCCGCCGTGACGATCTAGGACGCTAGGCCTCGCCAGCAGGTGCCGCCGTTGTCATCCGGACGGGATCGGCCGAGCTCCAGTAGGAACGATCGGTGATCGGTGTCCGAGACGGCGTACGACCAGGCACAACTCTGCCGCCAGATACCGGTCGAGGAGTAGTAGATGTGTTGCAGGCCGGACAGCGCGGTGTTGTCCTCGGCCTTGCGTTCGGTGTTCTTCAACCCGTTGAAGTCGGCGGGCGCACAGTGCTGCCCCCGGCCCTTCATGTTGAGGTCGCCCGCCAGGATCACGTCGCCCTCGAGAGTGTCGAGTATGGAGTCGCGCAGGAAGGCGCACTCGATCTGCTGCCGGTCCCCCTGCGAGGCGAGGGACAGGTGGGTGGTGCAGACCTGGAACGTGTTCCATTGCTGCGTGGTCGACACCTGGGCGCACAGGTAGGAACGGTATCCCTGCTCCTGGAAGTACCCACTGGGGCCGTCACCGGTGAAGTTCTCTGCCAGGATCGCGTTCACGCCGATACCGCGATCCACTGTGCATTCGCGAGGTTTGCCGTCGGTGCCACCGCCGGTCTCCTGGTAGCGCAACTGATAGCCGATGGTCTCGGCGACGATCTCCAGATCCCCCAGGCAGCCCTCGGTCACCGTGATGACGTCGGGGAGATGACGCTCGTACTGAACGACCAGCGAGGCCCGCTTGCGCTCGGCGGTCTTGCGTTCGGCCGCCTCCCAGCCGGCATCGCCGGGTTCGAGTGAGTTGGCGAAGCAGAACGGGGTCTCCAACGATCCCCACATGCACATGTTTGTCTGCTTGACCGTGACGATCCCCGGCCCGTACGCCTGGTTTGGGTTCGTGGGGGCCGGCCGCGACGCCGGGCCGGTCACCTCATCGGCGGTGGCGACCACCGCGTGGCCGCCCGACACGATCAACGCGATGGCCACCGCGACGCCGAGCAGCCACCGGCGGGTCCTGCGAGTTCTCATGGGTCCTCGTTTCTTGAGATCGGCTCGATCAGGGCGGATCGCCCGCCGACCCCGATTGCCATACCGAGGGCCCCTCGGCGCGGAACGCGTGGCGGTCCACCAAGGAGCCCCGGCCCGGCGCGCGACCACTCAGCCCAACCGCTGAGTCATTGCGGATCAGCCGATTCCCCACCTCATGAACCGGCGGGGGCGTGGTCGCTCACGACGATCTGTCGCCGACGACGGGCATGTTCGGATCAGTCGGTCAGCAACAGCCGACGTACTCCTGGCAGCAGTAGGTGCAATCGGTCTGCAGGTACCGGCGGTACTTGGCGTGTCCACCGGCGCAGACACCGGAGGCGACGCAGTAGGTTTCCCAGAACGGCGAGCACGCCGCGCTCGCCGTTGATTCGCCGGTGAGTTTCGCCAGGGCCTTGTCCGCGAGGTGATTGATTCGGCCGATGATCTTCACTGGAACTCCCTATGTCAGTAACTCCGTGGCGCGGGGCCGCGCCGACACGGCAGATCATAGCGAGATATTTATGCACGTCAATTATTGTTCGCGCCGGGCTCCATAATGTGAGCACATTGCACGACAGACCTGAGTCCTCTTATGTAGCCAGCGTTCTGGCGCGCCAGACGACCGCCAACGCCGCGTCACCGCCGGGGTGGGGTTCGACTCGCTCCACAGTGAAGCCTTCTCGCTCATAGAAGGCACCCGCACGTTCGTTGGCGGCGAAGTGCTCGATCAGCAACCGGTCGGCATCGGCCGGAAGCCGATGGATGACGGCGTCGAGCAGTTCGACGCCCAGCCCCCGACCGCGAACGGCGGGATCGACGTAGAGCTTGTAGATGACGTGATCGGAGTCGCCTCGACCGCGCTGCGCGACGCCGACGATCCGACCGTCGAATTCCGCCACCACAACGAGACCAGCCGACACCGGTGTCGCAATCTGCTCGCGATTCCACCACCGGGTGACCTGGTTGTCGGCCGCGGACGGGCCGATCAGCGGCGCGTAGTGAGCCCGAATGTGAGCCTCGCCGAACTCGACGATCAGCGCCACGTCGTAGTGCGTGGCGTCCCGCACCTTCCATTCGGTCCGCATGGCCGCCTCCTCTCGACGCCAGAATAGCCACCAGGTCGTGCTCGGATCGTCGCCCGACAGGTTCCAACGCCGTCAACCGCCGTCGAGGGCTGGACCGCGCACCGCGCCTGACCCGCCGGCCGCAACGTTCGGGCTATATTGGCCCGCGAGAAACCGGTCCGAACGTGCCCGATAGAGCTGGAGGAACAGAATGCCTCGCATCGCCACCGCCGACCGCGTGGATCGGTCGGCCCTGTTGGAGTTTCTTCGTCCCCGGCATCGGGGTGTACTGGTCACCAACCGGATCGACGGTCGCCCGCAGATGTCCCCGGTCACCTGCGGTGTGGACGACGAGGGTCGGATAGTCGTGTCGACCTATCCCACCCGAGCCAAGGCTCGCAATGCCCGTCGTGACTCCCATGTCTCGATCTGTGTGTTGTCGGACGACTGGGACGGCCCCTACGTCCAGGTTTACGGTCAGGCCGAGGTGCTTGACATGCCCGAGGCGCTGGATGGCCTGGTGGAGTACTTCCGTTGCATCTCAGGGGAACATCCCGATTGGGACGAGTACCGGGAGGCGATGGCACGCCAGAACAAATCGCTCATCCGGATCAATATTGAGGACTGGGGCCCGATAGCAACCGGTGGTTTTCCGCCCGAACAGGGCTAGCGAGCCTGCCGGCAAGTAGCGTCCCCGGCTTCCTCCCAACGCTGAAGCCCACATGTAGGGCGAGCTCGACCGGCGAAGTTCACGGCAGAGCTCGGATATCGGTCCTCATACGACCTTCGCCGCATTCTCGTTGCCGGCGCGGAATGCGGAACGGAGGGCGGCCCCCGCCATCAACAGGCCCACGGCGGCGATGAGCGCACCCCCGAAGCCACCGAACTGAAGTAGTCCAGCGGCCACGCCGACCCCGCCCAGGGCGGAACCGATCGCGTTGGCGAGGTTGAACGCCCCCACGTTGACTGCCAACGACAGACTGGGCGCGGCGCCGGCTTGGCGAAGCAACAACGTCTGCAACGGCGCGATCGTCGCCGTGGACAGCAATCCGAGAACAAGCGTAAGGACGACCATTGGCACCGGATGGTCGGCTACCAGGGGAAATGCGGCCAAAGTGGTGACGAGCGCGGCCAGCACACCGCGCAGCGTTCCGCTCAGCGAAATATCGGTGAGCCTTCCGGCGACGAGGTTTCCCACGAAACCGCCCACGCCATAGGCCAGCAACAGCACGGGGACAAACCCGGCGGAAAGTCCGGTGATATCGGTGAGCAGCGGAACGAGGTAGGTGAAGACGACGCCCACGCCGGCGAACCCGAGGATCGTCGTAGCCACCGCCAAGAGCACCGGGCCGCGCAACAGGGTGCGAACTTCGGCTCGCGCTCCCGTCTCAGGTGCCGGGGTTTGCTGCATCGTCAACGCCAGCAGCACCACGCCGATCGCCGCGACCGCCGCGACGACCAGGAATGGCAACCGCCATGTCGTGCCTCCGCCGAGCAGAGCCCCCAACGGCACCCCCAGCATCGTCGCCACCGTGAGCCCCGAGGAAACGATGGCGACCGCCTGGCCTGCGCGGGCCTGTCCCATGACCCGCGCAGCGGTCATCAAAGCGATGGCGAACAGGGTCGCCTGAGCACATGCGGCGACTACTCGGCCGAGGATCATCCAGGCGAAGGTCGGCGCGGCGGCCGTCATTACCGTCCCGGCCACGAACAGCACTCCGAGGCTCAAAGCCAAGCCCTTGCGGGGTACGCGAGCCGTTGCCACGGTGACGATCGGCCCACCGATCGCCACCCCCAACGCGTAGGCGGTGACCGTCTGGCCGGCGGCGGCGACACTGACGCCGAGGTCTTCGGCCACCTGTGGCAACAGACCGGCGACCAGGTACTCGGCGGTGCCGGTGCAGAACACCATGAGGACGAAACCGGCCAACACGACGGTGGGGTAGACGGAGTTTGAAGAGGCAGATCGCGTGATACTCACCCGGCTAGGGTGAACCTTCACATGGATGAGAAGGCAAACCGAATCAACGGAGAGGCGCGTCACATGCGTATCTCAGAGGCATCCGAACGGACCGGAATCCCCGCCAGACTGCTTCGCTACTACGAGGACCAGGATCTTCTACGGCCAGAACGGAACTCGTCTGGTTACCGGGACTATTCGGAGAATGACCTCGCCACGGCGAGACATATCCGCCAACTCTTGGATGCAGGACTGGGCACCGCGGCCATCGGCACCGTCCTGCCGTGTCTCGTTGAGCGCGCCGGACAACTGGCCCCCACATGCTCAGACCTCGTCGAGGAGCTTCGGGAGGAGCAGGCTCGCATCATTTCGGCGATCGATGCCCTGACCGCCTCGCGCGACGCCATTGGCAAGGTCATCGCCGCCGGCACGCCTGCATCGGAGTGACCACACTGCCAGGTCGGCAATTCGCGTGGGAGCTCGGTTCGGTTCGGGCGGCTCTTGCACGAAGCCGCCGTCGGGGCAGATACGTCGAGCACCGGGGATACCCACGAAGACTCTTCATTCACGACCCCAACCTGAATCGTCCTTCGCGGTCGGCACGAACCGTTTGTTTGGTAATACGGCCGCCCCGACAAAAACCAGGCGGGGTGAGTGGAACCACCTACTCTCCCCCGCCTGGTGCTTCGGGTGGGCTACGGGCTCACTGCGGCCTCTATCGGTTTGCGCCGGAGGGCGCGCCAGCCGGGAACCAGGGTGGCCGACAGGGTCAGCAGCACCGCCAGCACGACGATTCCGATGTAGACCAGTGGTGAGCCGGTCGAGTGGAGGGTGTCGGCGCGGCCGATGCTGAAGGACATCAGCGTCGCCACGGCGGAGATGGTGCCGAGCAGCACGCCGATCACCGCCACGACGAGGCTTTCGGTGATCAGCATCCGCAGCACCTGCCCCCTTGTGGAGCCGGTGAGGCGTTGCAGGCCGAACTCGCGACGGCGCGCGTTCGTACTCGACGCCAGCGCGTTGATGACCGAGATCGCGGTGTAGGTGACGATCATGATGACGATCGTGTAGATCGCGAAGGCTTCGGTGTCCTGATCCTCAGCCATCTCGGCTGCCAGCACCGCGCGGTCGGCCACCTTCAAACCGTTGTCACCCGCGAGCGACTCCGCGATGGCGGCGACCATCTGTTCGACGCTGATGCTGCCGTCGCCGACCACCAGCAACTCGGTGACGCGGCCGGTGGTGGTGTGAGCGGCGACCACGTCGGCGGGCATCAGCAGGGTGTCGTTGTCGTCAGGGTGGTCGAACAGCGCGACCACTTCGACCTCCAGCGAGGAGTTGTCGCCCATCCGCACCGTGATCAGATCACCCAGCGCCACACCGAGTTCCGCCGCGTTCCCGGCGTCCATGGCGGCGGTGGCACCGTGCAGGTCGTCCAGGGTGCCTTCGGCTACGGGGTGGGGCACGACCGCCCCGGCACCGTCCGGTGTGGTGCCCTCAACCGTCCAGCCGGCCCAGCGATCGGTGCCCTCGCTCCATTGTGCCGGGTCGTCTATCGGCTGTTCGACGAATCCCTGACTGCGAACATACGGAGAGGCGTTGTCCACTCCGGATAGTGCACTGATCTGCTCGGCCAACTGGGAGTCGACCTCGTCCTCGGCCCTGACCACCGCGTCGGCGGCGAGGCTGTCGACGTACTCCTCGTGCACGGCGTTCTTACCGGTGCTGTGCATGTACAACAGGCCGGTGGCGATGCCGGTGAGCAGGATGACCGGCATCGCGACGGCGGCGGTGCGGTCTATTCCGGCCCGGACGTTGAGCATCGCGAGTCGACCGGACTGCCCGGTCAACGCGCCCAGCGGCGACAACAGTGCGGCAAGTGGACGGACCAGCAGCGGACTGAGTGTCGCCACCGCGATCGCCATGACGATCGCTCCCGGCGAGCCGGTCGCCGAGGCGAGTTTGCCGGAGTTGACGGTCATCGTCACGACGAGGAGCGAGACACCTCCGGCCAGCAGTGCCAAGCCGAGGAGAATCCGCCACACGCCCATCCGGCGACGCGCGGGAAGTCCGGCGTCGGCGAGGGCCTCGGTCGGTTTGGTGCCGGCCGCCCGTCCGCCGGCGACCAGTGCGCCGCCGATGGCCGCGAGCACGGCCGCCGCGATCGCGATGGTCGTCGGTATCCATCCCATGTAGAACTTCAACCCGTCGGTCACCACACCGTTGCGTACCAGCTCATGGAGAAGGTACTCGCCGAGCCATCTACCGGGGAGGATCGCCAGCCCGGTGGCGAGGGCGGCCAGGACCATCGTCTCGCCCAGCACCAGCTTGCGCAGTTGCCCGGGGGTGCTTCCGACCGCGCGCAGTAGAGCCAGTTCGCGATGGCGCTGCTGAATCGAGAGCGCGAGCATCGAGGCCACGCCGAATATCGCGATCAGGATCGCCCAGGAACCGAAGATGCTGGACAGGACGACCAGACCTTCACCGCCGATCATGGCTTCGGGCAGTTCGGCGAGTCCGCGATCGTCGCCGACGTAGGTCACGACGGTGGCGGGCAGTTCGGCGTCGATGAGTTCGCGGAGCTCATCGGCGCTGGTCCCGGCTTCGGCGACCACGCCGATGGCGTCGACGGTGCCTTCGGGCGCCGGGTGGTCGAAGACGTGGCCGCCGGCTTCCCGCACGCCCGGTAGCGCGCCGATAGTGTCGACCAGTGCGGCATCGATGCGCGCCCGCTCCGGCATGACCGCCGTGTAGTCCATTTTGGGTATTTCGAAGAGCTGGTCACCGGCGACGACGACATCGGCGTCGGCCAGTTGTTGAGGCGGCACCGTGGTGCGGATGCCGGTCTCCAGGAGTGCGCCGCAGGCCATGACGATGGCCGCGCCGAGGAACATCGTCAGGAAGGCCGCGACGAAGGCGCCTTTACGGTGGCGCAGCGTGCGGATCGCCAGCCGGATCATCGGCCTCCTCCGGCCGTGGTTTCGTCGGCCCAGGCGCCCAGGTGCGTCATCCGCTCGGCCACGACCTCGGCGGTCGGCGCGTGTATCTCGTCCGCCAGTCGACCGTCGGCGAGGAACACGACCCGGTCGGCGTAGGAGGCCGCCACCGGATCGTGCGTCACCATCACGATCGTCTGCCCGGCGCCCTGAACGGTCTCGCGCAGCAGCATCAGCACGTCACGGGCGGAGCGGGTGTCCAATGCGCCGGTGGGTTCGTCGGCGAAGACGACGGCCGGTTCGGTCACCAGCGCGCGGGCGATCGCGACGCGCTGCTGCTGGCCGCCGGAGAGTTCCGCCGGGCGGTGCCGTCCGCGTTCACCGAGGCCGACCCGCTTCAGGA
>Ga0233365_1000824_pt1 | contig 13830 bp, 10 predicted proteins | sample ElkDunMinimDraft_27_FD_191535 | JGI IMG/M metagenome (GOLD analysis project Ga0233365, IMG submission 191535) | Fecal eukaryotic communites from dung pellets of Tule Elk in California, USA - Elk Dung C36 | ecosystem: Host-associated > Mammals > Digestive system > Large intestine > Fecal | place...
AATCTCTATGGGGTCTCCCAGCGGTGTGGCGGTGCCATGGGCCTCCACATAGGAGATGTTAGAGGGTGAAACTCCGGCATCCGATATTGCTTTTCGGATAGCTTCCGCTTGCCCTTCCGCACTCGGTGCCGAAAAGCTTCCTTTATTACCGCCGTCATTATTTATACCTACACCTAGGATTTTGGCGAAAATGATGTCGCCATCCGCAACAGCCTGTTCAAAATCCTTGAGTACTACCACGCCTGCACCATCACTAAACATGGTCCCGGTGGCCTCAGCATCAAAAGGTCTACAATGGCCGTCTGCACTGAATATCGCTCCCTCCTGATACAAATGCCCACTATGGATGGGGGAGGTAATGCTTACACCCCCTGCAAGGGCTACCTCACATTGTCCCGATCGAATATGCTGCACCGCTTGGGTAATTGCCAATAAAGAAGTGGAGCAGGCCGAGTACACGCTGATCGCGGGACCATTTAGATCAAACTGGTATGCCGTCCTCGAAGCCACGTAATCCTTCTCGTTTAAACATGCCACCTGAACGTCCCCATATCTTTCCATTATTTTTCTGTTGAAAATAATGTTGTTTTGAAAATAGGTGTTGTTGTTGGAACCGGCGAAAACTCCAATACTATTTCTCCTTCCCTTGGAAAATACCCGCGTCTTCTCCAAAGCTTCCCAAGAAATCTCCAGAAATAGACGATGTTGGGGATCCATTAATTCAGCATGAGAAGGATTAATGCCAAAAAAATGGTAATCGAATTGGTCAGCATCTTTGATGACACCTCTTGCCGGAACATAGTTAGCCGCTCGTTTTATATTGTCCGGGATGCTTGGGTCTAGCTCGTTGGGTAAAAAGGTGGTAATGGACTCCTTTTCATGAACCAGATTATTCCAAAAAGTGTCTATATCGTCTGCACCCGGAAACCTCCCTGCCATTCCAATTACAGCGATAGCCTGACGATCCTTTTTAGGACTTCTAACTTTTCCGTCAGCATCCTGCTGCTCTGCGGACACCGCCCCCTCCTCGAGATAAGAGGCCATGCCGGCAATAGTAGGATATTGGTACAGTTTAGTGATGGTAAGGGCGTTCTTAAACTGAAATTTTAATTGGGAAATCATCTTTTGTGCAAGCAGTGAATTGCCACCCAGCTCAAAAAAATTATCATCCAGTCCGATTTTGTCAAACTGAAGAACATCGATCATTACCTCAGCAATTTTTTTTTCAATAGCTGTTGAAGGTCTCTTATACAATACCCCAAAGTCAGGCCTTTTCGCCTCTGGCTTGGGAAGAATCTTCCTATCAATTTTACCGCTCGATGTCTTCGGGAGATCTTCTAGCTGAACAAAATGAGATGGAATCATATAATCGGGCAAAAGACCAATTAATTCATCTCTAATTCCCTTCATATTTATTTGCCCGGCCCTATTTACCAGGTAAGCAGCCAGGTACTTTTCCCCCGGCACATCCTCACGTACGACCACTACCGCCTGCTGAACCCCACGCTGTTGGCAGATTGCAACTTCGATGTCCCCCAGTTCTACCCTATTGCCCCTGATTTTAACCTGTCCGTCCCTTCTCCCGTGGAATTCTATCGTCCCGTCGGTGAGAAATCTTCCCAGATCGCCTGTTTTATAAATTCTCAGAATGTCCCCATTCTTGTTTCTCCAATTGACAAAGTTTTTGGCAGTTAAAACAGGTTCGTTCAGATATCCCTTGGCGACGCATTCCCCATAAGCACAAATCTCTCCTATTTCCCCATCCTCCACCATCTCCAGTTCATCGTTAAGAATAAAAATCTCGGTATGGGCAAAAGGCTTTCCAATGGTAGGAATTTCTGGCCATTGGGTGGCATCTCCTTCCAATTTCAAGTCAGTTATCCATACGCAAGCTTCTGTCGGTCCGTATTTATTCATTAAAGGACAATCCTTTAGCCGACTGAAGAGCTTGGCTATCTGGGGCGTTATCTTCAACAGCTCTCCGCCGGTGATAACTTCAACTAGACTTTCGGGATAAACTTGCCCGTAACTGGCTTCCTCTGCAAAATATTGCAGCTCCACAAAGGGCAGGTACATCCTGTTGATGCCGTTTTTAATAATAAAGTTCAACAAATTGCCCGAATCCAGCCTATAAGTGTCTGTGATCAGGTAGAGTGCCCCCCCAGTGATCAGCGGGACAAATATCTCCTCGATGGAAACGTCAAAACCCAAATGACAAAACTGTAACGTTTTCAAGCCTGGGGCTGCTTTGGAGTGCTCCTTCTGCCATAATAAAAAGTTTACGAGACCACTGTGGGGAACGCATACACCTTTTGGCTTCCCGGTGGAGCCGGATGTATAAAAGACAGCAGCAATTTCTGCCTGAACGGTCAGCGTCTGTAGCGGAAGATGATCATAAGATACATCCGACAAAATCACTTTTAAACCGAGATTCTCGTATATGCCGGCTTCGGGGGAAGACGCGACGCAAATTCTAACTTTAGAACTGGTCAAAATTTGCTCAAGACGGCTTACTGGAAAGCTAGAGTCTAAAGGCAAATAGGACTTACCAGCTTTTAAGATTGCCAAGAGACCGATTACCATTTCCAGGGATCTGGCTGTGCTTAAGCAAATAATTTCTTCATCCTTCGCTTTTTGGAGGATAGCTTGGGAAAGTTGCTCCGCTCTCCTGTTGAGTTCGCTGTAGGTGATCTGCTGATCCTCAAAGACTACAGCCGTTCTATTTCCAAACCGCTTCTCTGCGTCCTGAAACAACTGATGTAAAAGAGGCATCGGCTTATGGGATTGTTCCATGACTGCGTAAAACTAAGATACCACTGTTCTAACAACCTTCAATTGAGAGGCAAGCCAACATTTATAGGTTAAGTTCGCGTTTATCCTATAAGTTGTATACCTGTTGTTCAACTTTCCCTAACAATAATGCGGCTTTTAAACCCAAATGCATCCGAAATTAAAAGACCGAATCATGTGTATTTTTACCAAAAACCGTCATCCAAATAATCTTTAAATCTAATCTAAAAGACCAATTCTCGACATACCAGAGATCGTGGAGGGTGCGCTGGCGCTTCTTCTCAGGGGAATCCGTTGGCCCTCTCCATCCATTGACTTGCGCCCACCCGGTAATTCCAGGCTTGTAATAATGGCGTATCATGTAGTTCGCCTCAGATTTCTGGAATTGCTCGCTTAGATAGCTTCGATGCGGCCTAGGACCTACTACACTCATTTCTCCCAAGAATACGTTGAGGAACTGAGGCAATTCGTCAATACTGTATTTCCTCATTATTCTCCCTAGTTTAGTAACTCTGGGATCATTTTTTTGAGTAGAGTTCACTCCTCCATTCGTAGGGTCAGAGACCCGCATGGTACAAAATTTATACAGTTTAAAAGGTCTATTCCCTCTACCTACCCTGATCGGACAATAAAAAATCGGTCTTGGGGATTCAAGTTTTATAAGAATAGCAATAAGTAAAAACAAAGGGAGCAAAACAACAAGCATCACACTGGAAAAAATCAGATCGAATGCCTCTTTTAAAAAATTAGACATGCTGTTGTCTAGGGGCATTGGCCGAACGCTTATCGCCTTCGATGCATACGCAGTCTTACATTTGCTCTGAATAATATGTTTATAATCAGGCAGTAACTTCACCCTTGCGCCATGATAATCCGCAATACGAAGGATTTCCCTTACCTTCTTGGATGTCTTGATAGGCAAAGAAAGAAGAATTTCGTCAACGTGATTGTCTTCCAAGTAACTCTTCATATAATGAACATCTTCAAAGACCTTGGTTTGTCCTACTTTGAAATCATCGTTCAGAACATCGCTGCCAAAACTATTTGCATTTGGCTTATACTCCTGGCTCGCCACCTCAGAGAAGGTCTTCTCTTTTGGTATCATTTTATTGATATCTATTAAGACTATATGTTTCACCCTTCGCGTCGAACTTCCTATTCTATTGACTACACCTATAACCATAAAATTTGCAGCTCCACCGGCTATTGGAAACCCAATAGAAAAAGCAATAATAGTATCTCTAAACTCCCTAGGTAGCGAAACAAATGAGTAAATAAGACATAGCAAACCCAGTAAAATAAAACATGCTTTAAAAAAGCTCAGAAGCCTATTTTCATAACCATCAAATATATTGGAAAAATAAAACGGTTGCCAGTACACGATGAGGAACCATAATGCGGGCAGCCCTATCATCAACAGCAAACATAAACCTCTGGAAAGATTCTCCGCATTTAAATAAATGGCTAGTATAACTGAAATGCAAAGCACTACGATATCGGCTAGGAGAAACACGTATGTTACGTTTCTTTTGATACGGTACATATTGAATGGTGAAAAATGGTGAAACAACAACCTTAGAATATGGCTATGAACTCCCTAGCTTCTCAGTCATTAAATATAGAAATTTAAACACCAAAAACAAAGCAAAAAGCATTTAATATGTTGCGAAATACTTTTTTCTCGATTTATAATACTATTTACCAATTCTAATCTTACCAAAGTTTAATGATTTATTGTTTTCATATAATTATTCCATAAGTGAAGGATATGACCTTACAGAAAAACAGCACAATCGTTTGAAAATAGAAGAATATGGCAAGAATTATTTTAACCGTACAATCTCCATCAAACAGATGGATTCGCTAGAGGAAATACCGTTGGGATCTGCAGTGGGTTGGGGCAAACTGAGGAGCAGTAAAATGCAAAAAGCCCTATAGAGATATAGGGCTTTTTGTCAAATTTGATGAGTTGGGGTCGTTATTAGATCAATTTAAATTTACTTTAAGGCGCCATCAAAATATTGTATTGTCTTCTTCAGTCCTTCCTCCAGCTGGATTTTAGGCTCCCATTTCAGTTCCTTTTTAGCAAGATCAATTACCGGCCTCCTTTGCAAAGGATCATCGGTAGGAAGTGGCAAAAACTTCAACTTACTTTTCGAACCGGTCAATGCGATCACCAGCTCCGCCAATTCCAGCATGGTGAATTCAATGGGATTTCCAATGTTTACGGGACCTATAAAGGAGTCTTGGCTGTTCATCAACCTGTACATGCCGTCAATAAGATCATCCACATAGCAGAAGCTCCGTGTTTGGGTTCCCTCGCCAAAGATGGTAATGTCCTCCCCTTTCAAAGCTTGTACAATAAAATTACTGACCACCCGCCCGTCATACGGATTCATTCTTGGGCCGTAGGTATTAAAAATGCGCATCACCTTGATATTCAGCTTATGCTGCCGGTTGTAATCGAAAAAGAGGGTTTCTGCACATCGCTTGCCTTCGTCGTAACAAGCCCTAGGCCCCACCACGCTTACGCTTCCTTTGTAAGATTCGGGCTGGGGATGAACTTCAGGATCCCCGTAGACCTCACTCGTGCTAGCCTGTAAAATTTTTACTTTCAACCTCTTGGCAAGTCCCAACATATTAATGGCCCCGATCACACTGGTCTTAGTAGTCTGAACGGGATCAAATTGATAGTGCACGGGACTGGCCGGGCAAGCCAGATTGTAGATTTCGTCCACCTCCGCATACAAAGGAAAAGTGACATCATGCCGCATAAACTCAAAATTCTTGTTGTCCAGCAGATGGTGGATATTTTGTCGCCTTCCTGTAAAAAGGTTGTCCACACATAATATTTCATTTCCTTCGCCTAAAAGCTTATCACAAAGGTGGCTTCCCAAAAACCCGGCACCCCCGGTTACTAAAATTCGTTTCATATTGTTCTTCTTGAATGAGTTGGCTTTTATGGTACAATCTAGCAATTTTACAAATATATTAATAAAGTAAGGCAAATGAAGGGGAAATTGATACCTTAAGAAATTCTAATTTTCAACCTCGACACGTCCGCACCCTCATTATCGACCCCTCGGGTACCGCATAAATATTTTCTGCACGGACAAGAGCATCTAATTACACGTAAGTCCCCCTAATTCGTGGATATCAATCACGGGGATTTTTAGATTTTTGCATAATCCCTCCCCTTCTGAGACCATGTTTTACCCATCTTTTTGACTGGGTGACAGTGATTAATCTTCATCAAATCCCAGTTTTCGATAAAATATCATTAGTTTTAGTCAGAGAAATGCCGCATTTATTATAAATCAGTGAGAAATCGTATAGTAAGAAAAAATGAGCACAAATATTGCTTTGTGCTCCATTATACACTTACAACTTGGCTTGAAACTGCCTAACACATGAAAAGGATCAAGACATCATATAAATTCAAGGGGTTAATAAACGGTAAAGACTGGGAATCCGGCGATTTAAAATTCTACAACAACGACCTTACTGCGATCTGTAGAGAAGATACTGAATTCTTTGTCTTTAAAGATAGCGTTTCAAGGTTTACCGGTTTCTGCAATTCTTCCGGAGAAGAAATTTATGAGGGAGACCTTTTAGCTTCCAGAGATACGAACTCAGAAGGAATACCTGTCCATTTAGTTTTTTGGGATAGAAACAGCCGAGAATGGAAAGTAGGATCTTTGCCGGTGGAAGACCCCCTCCTCAGCAACCCTTTAGATAATTGCGTGGATCAGGTAATAGTAGGACATGTATTTACCCACCAATATCTATTATCTTCCTCAAAAGTAGATCATTTCAAAACCAGCGGATAACCTAAAATTCAATAATACAAGTTGTTGCCTAGGGTTACAGAATTCCATGTGCGACAACTATAAACGAAGCCCGCTACCCTTTGCCGTAATAGCCGGCTCGGAACAATGGTGGTTTGGGTGCAAATGGGACGACCATTCCACCGAACTTTTGGAAGTTTCGATTATTTCTCAATTATCAAAGGACTTAGCTTGTTCCCCCTCTCCCATTGGAGTATAGTCTCCTGAGAACTTAGTGTTTGAATGAGGTGGTTTTCCAAAAGAAAGAGGATCTTCATTCAGCACGTGCTTTTCATAAGAAAGCAAAATGTTATCTATAGATAGATGGTTTTCTGCATACTGCCTGGCCTTGGATGTAATGGTTTTCCAATCCCCCCCAATAGCTTTTTTAATGCCATCATTAAGCGCCTCTTGGTCGTCGGCATCAATTACCAAACCTATTTCATGGGCATGAATTAACCGGTGTAGTTCCGAGCCCTCATTTGCAGTGACTAGTGCCAGTCCTCCGACCGCCAGAATAGTCGTCAATTTAGACGGCATTACTAGGCCGTTTGCCTGCGACTTCTGAATAACCAAATGTACGTCCGCCATATTAAGGATTCTGTTAAATTCGGTGAGCGGCTGTAATGGCAGAAAATGGACGTTTTTAAGGTTCAGTTGATTTGTCAAGCTAATCAGTTTTTTACTATACGGACCTGATCCACATATTAAGAATTTTAGGTATGCATTTTCCCTTAATGCCTTGGCCGCGTATATGATCATATCCAGTCCCTGCTTTTCACCCATTGCCCCGGAATACAGCACAACCTTATCCTCAGGCATAAATCCAAACTCCCCCTTAAGTATCGACTTTTCCTGCAAAGGCTGAAAAAGTTTTACATTGACCCAGTTCGCCAAAAGATAAATTTTTCTGTCAGATTTCTTCCTGATTTTAGCCGCCATCCCCTCGGAAATGGTACTGACATAATCTGCTTTTTTCAAAATAATTTGTTCAATTTTCAGTAAGCCTCTAATAATTGTTTTGGATTTTATAAGTTTCAGATCCCTTGCCGCTTCTATTTGAAGATCCTGTATATGGTAAAGGAATTTGGACCTTCGGAATAATCTATAAAAAATTCCCAATAGACCAAATTGGAAGGAAGGCACTACCGTGACGACATAGTCAAATTTTTTCCCCGGGATCAGCTGTATCATCTTTAAGGTGGCTGATATTAAAAACGACACATCCAGCAGCATTCTAGTAAATCCTGAAGGTGTGTGAGGAACATAAATGGGACATCGATGAATTTTTATGCGTCCGCCCGAGGACAATTCTTGGCGCTCAGTCTTATACCAAAATCTATCTTTAAAATAAGGCTCTTGTACCTTCCAATAGGGGTAGTAAGGGTAAGTAGTGATTACAGTACAATCATATCCCTTCTCCCCAAACCAAGAAATCATCTCGCCATTGTATTTTCCGATACCAGTAGGCTCGGGATTAAAATTATACCCGATCAACAAAATTCTCTTCTTCATCTTATAAAGTCTTCATTGAAACCAAACGCCATCAAACACCATTATTCAAATGAATGTTTGAATAATCCTAAACGCCCGCATTACTTATAAAAACATCCTTTTCAACCTATATAAAGTAATTAATCAGGCATCTTTAGTGGTCTGCCTATTTTTATGTTAAAAATTTCTTAAATATATTAATTTTATTCCGATTTACAATTCCTATTATATAAAATGTTGTTTACATATAATAAAAGGTAGATGTAAAAAATTTTTTTCTGAGCAAAAATAGGATAAAACGCTTATCTATATTATATTTCTTCTGTGTTATCTAAAATTATACCGACATGTTTTCGAATTATGTCTATCTAAAGAATCGTATTAAAATCAAGAATATTTTCACATCTTCCATTCAAACACAAAATTTCAGCAGACATGGGTTATAACCTAAAAAGATTAAAGCTGTTGTACGAAACACACAACCTTTTTCATTATAACAGACTAAAGTATCTTCTCCCTTTGTACCAAAAATATGGTATCCGGAAAAACTATTTCAATTCTTTGTCTAGCAATACTTTGCCTGCTGATTCCGTCAACGATCATCCATGGCTCGATCGGGAGGATTCTGCGAATGTCCTTCCGCAGAATCCCATTTTTTCTTCTTTTAGCGAGCAAGAAAAGGCCGCTCTACTGCAATGGTCTACAAATGGTTATGCGATTTTGAAGGGATTTTATTCGGAGAAAAAAGTGGCTTCAATTAATCAGCTACTTGTCGACCTTATGAAGGATAAAAAGATGCCTGTAAAAGACAAGCGCAAAATAATGTATGCTGTAAGGTATTCTAGCCAAATGAGGGAACTGGTTCACACCCCAAAATTAGCAGACATATTAAGTTTACTGATGGGAACACCCATAGAACTTTTCCAAAGTGTAAATTTCCTTCAAGGAAGCGAGGACCCTGCACACTCCGATTTCATACATATGTCAACCTATCCTTACGGGTATCTTTTGGCGGTATGGATTGCCCTTGAGGATATCGACATGGAGAACGGACCGCTTTTTTTCCATCCCGGAAGCCACAAATTACCGTACATCATGAACAGCCAGTATGACCACGGCGGTAATAGATGGCTATTGGGAAAGACCAATAAAAAAAATTATGCCCAAGCCATAGACAAGATCATCAAAGAACATCATTTTGAAACAAAGACTTTCACTGCGTCAAAGGGGGATGTACTGATCTGGCACGCTAATCTATTACACGGTGGCACCAAAATAATCAATCCTGATAGAACCAGAAAAAGCATGGTGATGCACTATTTTGGCGCAGATGTAATACAGTATCATGAAATCACCCAAAGACCTTCGCTAAAACCGGCACAATAGAAAGACTTATTAATTCACCTCAAATAACACGCTGTAAATAAATCGTCAAAACAAGATATTTGTCGAAGCCTGGACCAATTCATATTTGAATTCTCTTCGATCCGTTCGCTGATATATTCCAATATGATTTAGTCCATGCATAAACCTGGCACTAAACTTAATCCTCCTGGAAAGTGAATAATCGACTCCTAGCATCATCCCCAAGCTTCGTTCTTCGATCATTTTGGTCACTGCTGAGCTTTTATTAAGGATCTTTTCCCTTCCATAGAGCAGGATTTCTAACTGTGGACCCGCTGATATTCCGATTTTAGGACTTGCCCTGTACTGAAGCAAGATAGGAAAAGACGCATAATCCAAGGTGTACTCGGCTTCATAGGGCGCATATCCCCCTCTGATCCTAGACAAAGAATATTCCTGAACCAAGTATAGGCGTCCCGACAAATAGACCTGCATAACTAAGCCTAGAGAGAAGCCTGCTTTCCAAGCGCGGTCTAAGGGTACATTTACCCCTGAATGTCCTTTGTTGAAATTCATATTGGATAAGCTGATTCCCCCCTTCAATCCAAATTGAACGGGCTTATCATTCACTTCCTGCCGAGAGATATCATCAAGGATAAAAGCGGTGGTATTTGGTTGCAGATAGGCACCCCGTGTTAGTTGAAACTGTGCAATGGCATTTCCAAAAGCACAACAGCAGGTGAGAACGAGCAGACAAGTTATTGGCAAAGATCTCATTTGGACAGCTTTTTTGGGTTTATGATGGATAGATGCGTAAGGGATGCGGGGGGATGAATTGGAGAAAACATTAAAGCTTCATCCAAAACAACTTTTTATTTTGCCCACAACTAAGCTTCTTATTACCTTGACATGACCGGTTCTTATTAGTAGGAACATCGCATGACGAATGCTCAGCTTAGACACCATGTAGGCAAGTATTTCCTCCTTTTTTGCCCTAGATGCCTCTAACACTGACTGCTTATGTAGATTTACGTTCTCCTTTTGAAGGATTTTTTCGACGATGGCATCCAATAAGGACAAAGTGGACAATATGTCTTTCGTTCCTAGCAGTTCAGTGGCCTGATGGCACCCGTTCAACAACTCAATCTGCCAATCTTCAACGTGATCGCGGTCTGCGTCCAGATAATAAGAAATGTTCCTTTTAACTTGTCCAAAAAAAGCTTCGCGGTACTCATCTTTTTTCATTACCTGCCATAAACTTTGCTTATTGATCCGATAATCCAACAAAACTTCCGGCTGATGGTAAATCTTGAAACGTCGGGATAGCTGCCAAGCTAGCTCATAATCCTCTGAATAGGGTACCATATATCTTCCCACGGCGTTTACAGCCGCCTTTCTGTACACCATTGTGGGATGGTAAATCCAGCAAGAAAAAGTAAGGTTGAAAAAAAAATGGTCGGGGTGAAATCGAAATGCATGTAGGTGTTTGCCCTCCTCTGTTATTTCTGCCGCCCAACAGGAGTACAAGGCCCCATCGGGATAGGTGTTGACAAACTCGTACTGTTTTTCCAGCCTCTCCCTATGAGCTATATCATCCGCGTCCATCCGAGCTATCAAATCAGCTTCGGCCAAATCGATGCCACGGTTTAAGGCAGCAGAAATTCCAAGATTTATTTCATTTTTATACAGCCTAATCCTGGGATCAGAAAATGAACGGATAATTTCGGGGCTGCTGTCCGTTGAACCATCGTCAACAATTAGAAATTCAAAATCGGTGAAGCTCTGATTCAAGATGCTTTCCATCGCCTCGCGCAAAAATTTCTCCGCATTGTACACCGGCATCAAGACAGATAGCAACGGTTTTTTCATAGTGAGTAAACAAACTTTGCCGACAACTTCTTTAAGCAATGAACTACTTTTGCAGGTAGCCGATGCCTTATCAGATAGATCCACGGATAGCGATACGGCATAAAAGCCCGGTTTAACAAGTATTTTACCTGTTTATCGTAAAACCTTCTCCTCTTTAGATATAGCTCCAGCCATTCAAGAAAATACACTCGGTCCCGATGATATCGTCCCATAGCACGGGAGGTGTGTACCAAGGATCCCGGTCTCTGGCGGTACTTGTTGTGACAACCTGATGAGATATAGACCGCTTCATTTAAATAGAGCTTAATCAATAAGGCCTGGTCATCATACATGCCTTTAAAAAGCGCTTCAAATCCGCCGTACTTTTTCAATATGCTTGTATTCACCAACATCCCGCAGGGACATGGAGCATCCCCTTTCCCTAGTGGATAAAGGTCTAGCATTAATTGCGGAGGTTCGAGCAGACAATCTTGTCTGGTTCCTACATATTTAACCACATCCTGATCGGCAGCCCCATTCCAACTATACCAATATTCCGATGCCTCACAAACTAGTGAAACCGGATATTTTTGTATAAGATCGGACATTTTTTTTAGAAGAACTGGCAGCCAAACATCATCCCCGTCAAGAAAGGCAACCCATTCACCGTTAGCAAATCGAATTCCGACATTGCGACTGACACTGGTGCCCATATTTCTATGCCCTTTATGTTCGTAATACATGATCTTCTCGGGATAGTTGAGGGCATAGTCTTTAGCGACCTGGGTACTCCCGTCCGTAGAACCATCGTCTATAAGCCACAATTCCCAATGAGGATAGGTTTGGCTCAAAACACTCTCTATTGCCTCTACTAAAAATTGTTCCTCGTTGAAGAAGCAGGTGACAACTGATATCAGTGGGTTTTTATTCATTGGGCTGACGCTTATCGGAACCAGTTGGATAAAATCTCGCTAAATTCGATACCTGACCAGTTATTCACCTGAAACCTGCCAAGGCGTAAGGGGTCTTCCCCACGTTTAACAGCTTTGTGATCTGTAGTGAAAGCAACCCGGAACCCTAATTTGTTTAATAAAGTAATGGTGTTGTCATTATAATTCCCAGATGGGTATGCAAAAGCTGTTATTTCTTTCCCTGTAAGAGCTTCCAAAAAGTATTTGCTGTTATTAATTTCTGACTCTTGTATTTCCTTACCAAGACCTGATAGGAGTGGGTGATCTCGCGTATGGGCGCCAAGGCTGAATAAACTGTCCGAAGCCATCGAGAGAAGCTGAGCCTCCGACATAGGAAAAGCGTGAAAATCGGCCTCAGTCTGCTCCAGACCGATGCACCGCTGTTTCAATTCCTGGATCACATGTTGTTGTTCCCCGTAGGCTAAAGGACTTAACAACCGCCAAAGCTGCAGATACAATAATTCACGACGGGTGGTTGGTGTTTGGTACGCGTTCCAAACCTTATGCTCCCGATACATTGCCCCAGTGAGTTTCGTTTCTTCCGATAGATCAAAAGTAAACGGCGCATCATTTATTTGCAGCGATATGCTTGAAGGCAGCGCTTTCGTCAGCAGTAGCAATTGGGCTAACTCATCCCACCAAAACTTTTGGGCGGCTTCAACAGGATGTGTGCAAATAAAAAAAGTAGCAGGCAAACCGTATTTTTCCAAGAGAGGCTTTGCGTGCAGGTAATTATCCACATAGCCGTCATCAAAGGTAATGACAATGGCGGGACGGAGTTTTCTCTGCGTGACAAGTGCCTCCTCCAAATCAGACAGAGGAACCACCAACCCTGTTTTTTTCAAAACCTGTAACTGCTGTTCAAAATTATTAAGGCTGACGGCTAGCTGCCAAGGGTCGACTGTCGGCTCAGCCACTCTATGGTACATCAATACAAGAACACCGGGATTTAAGAATTGATACGACTTATTTACCCATCTTCTTAAATTCATCTGAGCCAATTTTTATTAAAAAGTTTTCCTAAAAGAACATTCCTCATCTTCTAAGAATAAGTCTAATTGATTTGTTTTGACCTAAGTGCGACTGGATTCTCAAGAAGTATACCCCCTGAGCCAATGATGATGCGTCTATTTCTACCTGAACCACTTCGCCCCCTCTTGTCGTCCCATTTCCCAGATTCAATACCTCCCGCCCATTGATATCATACATAACGGTTGTATAGTCAGTGTCTCTGGCAAAGGAAAACTTAACAGTTGTCACATTGGCAAATGGATTGGGATAGGCATGGATGATTTCTGGAATCTCTTTTTTGAATAAGAACGGATCACTCGCCATCGTTACATCCTCTACTTCAGAGGAGCTGTTATCCATGGACAATTGCATCCTTAAGGGCGCTTGTGGAGACATTATATTTTGGATTTCCTCCAAGCTTAAGGCGGTGTTGTAAATCCGAACATCGTCCATCGCACCCTGTAGACCCCGGTAGCCTCCCGCCTCGGCCCCTATCGTCAGCGGAAGGCCGTTGACCGCGATCGCGGGGGAGGAAGGTAGCGACA
>Ga0233365_1000825_pt1 | contig 13810 bp, 9 predicted proteins | sample ElkDunMinimDraft_27_FD_191535 | JGI IMG/M metagenome (GOLD analysis project Ga0233365, IMG submission 191535) | Fecal eukaryotic communites from dung pellets of Tule Elk in California, USA - Elk Dung C36 | ecosystem: Host-associated > Mammals > Digestive system > Large intestine > Fecal | place...
CCTGGTCCGGCCCCTGGGCGGACTGTTCTGGGGCCCGCTGGGAGACCGGCTGGGCCGCAAATCGGTGCTGGCGATCACCATTCTGGTGATGGCGGGCGCAACCTTCTGCATCGGTCTTGTCCCCGATTATGCCACCATCGGGCTTTGGGCGCCGGCGCTGCTGATCCTGCTGCGCATGGTGCAGGGCTTCTCGACCGGCGGGGAATATGGCGGCGCGGCGACCTTTATGGCCGAATATGCCCCGGACGACCGCCGGGGCTTCTACGGCAGTTTTCTGGAATTCGGCACGCTGGCCGGGTTCTCGCTGGGCGCATCGCTGATGCTCGTCTTCTCGCTGTTGCTGGGCGAGACGGCCATGCAGGACTGGGGCTGGCGCATTCCCTTCCTGATCGCCGCGCCCATGGGCCTTGTCGGCCTCTACCTGCGCTCGAAGATGGAGGACACGCCGATCTTTCGCGAGGCCAGCTGCCTGCCCGATGCGGCAAAAACGCCCAGCCTGCCCGTTATGGCACGGCGCTATTGGCGGCCGATGCTGGTTGTCAGCGGGCTGGTGGTGGCCCTGAATGTCGTGAACTACACGCTGCTCAGCTACATGCCGACCTATCTCCAGAGGCGCATCGGCCTTTCGCATGACGAGGCGCTGATTGTGCCCATCGTCGGCATGCTGTTCATGATGGTGTTCCTGCCGTTCGCGGGCAGCCTGTCTGACCGGATCGGACGACGCCCCTTGTGGCGCTTCTCGCTGATCGGCCTGTTTGTCTTGTCCGTTCCGCTGTACATGCTGATGGGCACGGGCCTTGCCGGAGCGATGGTGGCCTTCATCGTGCTGGGCCTGCTTTATGTGCCGCAGCTCGCGACGATCTCCGCGACCTTTCCGGCGCTGTTTCCCACCCATGTCCGCTTTGCTGGCTTTGCCATCGCCTATAACGTTGCGACATCGATCTTTGGCGGCACTGCGCCCGCCGTCGGCAGCGGCCTGATCACCCTGACGGGCAATGACCTGATGCCGGCCTTCTACATGATGGCAGCCTGCCTCGTAGGGCTCGCAGCCTTGCGTTTCATGCCCGAAACAGCGAGACGATCACTGCACGAAGATCCCTTTGCCCGGGAGGTACGACGTTGAGTTCCCGTCTGACCGCCACTCTCGATAGTCTGGAAATCCTGCCGGACAGCTACGTGCATCACGCGTGGCTGCAGGCGACGTCGGCGCTGGCGATCCTGATCGCCATTGCCTGGCTGGCGAACTGGGTGGCCAAGCGCGTTGTCCTGAAGCTTTTGGGGCGATTGCTCGGTCGGTTGCCGTTCCCGGCTGAGGTCGGGCACTTCAACGCCATCGTCGCGCGTCTGGCCAACATCGTCCCGGCCCTGATCATCCGTCAGGGTATCAGCGCCGTTCCGCACCTCCCCGGTTGGACCGTCGGTCTGGTGGAAAGCATCTGCGCGATGGTGATCATCCTCACCATCGCCATGGCCATCAGTGGTGGCCTGAATTTGGTCAACGTGCTGTATCAGCGCCGTCCCGACGCCCGGAACAAGCCGATCAAGGGCTATGTCGAGGTTGCCAAGCTGGTGATCTATGCCGCGGCGGTCATCCTGATGATCGCAACGCTGATGGATCGCTCGCCCCTGCTGCTGCTGTCCGGGCTTGGCGCCATGGCAGCCGTGCTGATGCTGGTGTTCAAGGACACGATCCTGGGCCTTGTCGCCTCGGTGCAGATCGGTTCGAACGACATGGTCCGCATCGGTGACTGGATCGAGATGCCCCAGTTCAATGCCGACGGCGATGTCATCGATATCGCGTTGCACACGGTGAAGGTGCAGAACTGGGACAAGACAGTCACGACGATACCCACCTATCGCCTGATCGAGCAAAGTTTCCGCAACTACCGCAGCATGTTCGAATCCGGCGGCCGGCGCATCATGCGCTCGCTGGTGATCGATCAGAACAGCGTGCAATTCCTGGATGACGACCAGCTGGCATCCCTGTCACGCTTCTCGCTGCTCAGGGAATATCTGGAGTCAAAGCAGGCGGATGTCAGCCAGTGGAACAGCAGCCACGCCGCGAGTGATGTTGTCGATTGCCGGCGGCTTACCAACATCGGCACGTTCCGGGCCTATGTAACCGCCTACCTCCGCGCGCGTCCCGACGTGTCGGACGACATGCTGATGATCGTCCGCCAACTCGCGCCCAGCGAACTGGGCCTGCCACTGCAAATCTATGCCTTCACCAAGACGACCGCCTGGGTGCAGTATGAAGGCATTCAGGCCGATATATTCGACCACCTCATCGCGATTCTGCCGGAATTCGGGCTGCGGCTGTTCCAGCGCCCGACGGGGTATGATGCCGGCCTGAACGGGAAATATTCCGCCATTTCGGTGATCGATTGACGATGGTTAATATGCTGGGCTGCTGAGGCTTCCCTCCCGGTCGCTGTCGCCATTTTGTTATATATGGCATGTGGTGCTATCGGCTTTTGGCAGTCCCGCAACCCGATCGGTCGAGCAGACCCTTCAACCCAAAATCCACAGGTCGCGTTCCGATGTCTCCTCGCCTCAGGGTTTATCTTGCTGTGCTGCCGAAACGGCCAATCAAGGCAATGGCGATCGCCTGGTGGTGGATTACGCGTCGCCGGGCGCGTGCCTGGGGGCATTTGCGCACGGCAGCGGCGGAACTCCCCAACAGTTACTCTTTGTGGCTTCACGTTCACCAGTCCGTCGCATTGGCGCAGGCTAATGAAGCGGAGCTTCCGCCAATTGCAGTGCATGTGCATGTTGCGGGCCGGGAAGACGCTTACGCATTAATCGCCGCAGTAGATTCGGTTCGGACGCAGACTTTTGCGCGGTGGTCGCTTTACCTTACGTCGACCGATTGCAGCCTGATCGAGCCTGTCCGCGATCCTCGCATTCATTCGCTGCCCACGGCTTTTCCCGATCGCGCAACCGCGCTGGCGCATGTCCTGAAGGAAGCAAAAGAGGCTTGGCTCATTCCGCTCAGCGCTGATTGTGAGCTAACGCCGGGAGCGTTGGAAGCCTTTTCCCAGGCGGTTGACCCAAAACAGACAGCGGTCTTGTACGCTGATCAGGACGAATTGAATGCAACCGGCCAACGTAGCAATCCGTGGTTCAAGCCGGGATGGGATAAGGATCTCTTCCTTGCGCAAGACTATCTGTCTTTGGCCTGCGCGATTCCCGTGGAGCCTGCGCGTAGCGTCCAGATGAATTCCGGTGGGTCAGACGCTTTGGCCGTCCAGATACTGCTGGCGGGATTGCTCATCGGACCTGGGGCCTTACCCGCACGGCATGTGCCTTATGTGGCCGTAAGCACGCCCGCGGGCGCATGGTGCTCCAAGATTGCGGGGCGTGCTGAACTGGTGCGCGCGGTTGCAGGCCTGCCCTCATCAGCGGGACCGTTTGGCACGATCGCAGTACACTATCCGCTTCCCGATACTCTGCCGCAGGTGAGCGTGATTATTCCGACGCGCGATCGGCTGGATCTTTTAGCCACGTCTGTTGAAGGCGTGCTCCACAACACGGATTATCCCGCCATCGAGCTGATCATTGCCGACAATGATAGCGTTGAGCCGGAAACGCTGGATTTTTTGAGGCACTGTGCCCGCGATCCACGGGTCAAGATCGTGCGGTGGCCGCACCCCTATAACTATTCGGCAATCAACAACTTTGCCGTAGGCGAGGCAGGCGGATCATATATCTGCCTACTCAACAACGACACCGAGGTGATTGACCGGGCGTGGTTGCGCGAAATGATGGCTCACGCCGTCCGCCCGGATGTGGGCGCAGTGGGCGCCCGACTGCTCTATCCCGATCGCTCGATCCAACATGCAGGCGTGGTGGTGGGAATGGGCAATGCGGCAGGTCATGCCCACCGCGGCTTGCCAGAAGGCGAACCAGGCTACTTTGCCCAAGCACTCGTGGCGCGCGAAGCTACAGCTGTCACAGCAGCCTGCCTCGTCGTGGCCAAGGACAGGTTCGAGGTGGTCGGCGGGCTTGACGAGGATGGCCTTGCGATTGCCTACAACGACATCGACCTGTGCCTGAAGCTGCGGAGGAAGGGCTGGCGCAATATCTATGTGCCGCAAGCCGTGATGATCCACCACGAAAGCAAGTCGCGCGGGATGGACTTCGCGGATGAAAACCTTGCGCGCTACCGGAGGGAATTGGCCGTATTCCAGCAACGCTGGAATCCGGCGGATTTCGCGGATCCCACTCATCACCGCTCGCTGGATCAGTCCAGCGAGCAATACCGCGTGGCGATATAGGCCCAGGCTTTGGCAGGCCAAATGAGCGCCGCTGGAGCGGCTGGAGCTAACGCTCCATATCCGCTCAGAACTATTCCGGAGAAGCGCTAGATAGCCGTGAGATTGTAGACCTCGCCAATGTCCACCTCACCCTCTCCGCAGAAATCGTTTTCCACACTGAGCTTGCGCCAGAACTCTGCAGGAGGCTGAAGGACGCCCCCAATCAGCTGCCGTAATCCGACCTCACACTCACGGGGCGAAAAGGTCGTCAGTGCGATTTCGGGTCCATAGGTGTTCAGCAGATCGGCGAAGTAGGCGCTGATGCCTTCGAACTGCTCTTCCAGATACGGGAAATAACTCTGCGCTTCGCTCGACGCGCCGAATACGGGTTCCATTCGCCCCGACTCGTTTTGGTAATCGACCGTGGGGCCATGCGGTGCAGTCAAGACTGCCTCAAGTATCATCGGGTAATCGCGCACGAGTGACGGCGCATAATTGTGCGAGAAATACCCGTCCGCGCTGCCACCGCGCTTCACTACGTCATTCGCGGCAGGGGAAGTGACCATATAGGCGCCCTTGTAGGAGGCACCAGTAATCGTCTGTAGGGCAGATTGGATGGTGCCGCTGTAACCGACATCAACAATCAGGCTGCCCGCCTGGTCAGCACCTTCCTGCGCAAGATAGCTGCGTAGCCGATCCAAGCGGTCGCGCGTCCGCGCGACGATCCGTTCTTCCAGCCGCCGTACGAGGGCCACTGCTCCATCGCGGTCCCGCTCAGTATCGATCGTCAGCGAAGACTCGGGGACGTCCGCTCCTAGCTCTACTCCTAGCCGGGCTTTCAGCAGCTCGCCCAGGCTGCCTTGAAACCGTGCGCCGCGCACGATGAATTCCGGGTCGAAGTCGACAGCAGCCATTGGCCCCATTGTCGACCTTCGCGATACGGCGAGATACTGTCCTTCCGGCAGGTTCACCCCCCTTGCCGCCAGTGCGCTCCGGATTTGCTCGTAGAGCTTGATCAGGAACCAGCCTTCGCGGGCGAGGAAAAAGATGCGCCCGTTATCCCGCTGAACCTGTTCAATCAACCAGGTCATGAATCCGAAAAGCAGGGGCCCCCAGACGGCGTAGCCCACTTCACGGGCATCGCGCAGTACGACCGGGCGATAGCCGTCACGATGCAGGAAGGCATCGTTACACAGCCGTGCGACTACCGGCCCATGCAGGATGCCGTCGCGCCAGACAGGGCTCTTGGTGCGCCAGTCATCCAGCGGACCGAGGCCGCATAGCTGCGCCAGCATGGTAGTGTTGATGACGTAAATATGCCCTAGAAGCTCGCGGCCGGCATTCTGTATGTCGGAAAATTCATTGTCGCCAACATGGTAGAAACGCTGGCCATCGGCTTCCTTGGCCCTGATCCATGGCCAGATGTCGCCCCGATCCTTGCGATGGCCCACTTCGGAAGACACGTGGATTTCGTCGAACAGATCGCGGATGCCGTGTTCAGTCAGCACCTGCTCAAAAAAGCGCCGAGGCATATAGGAATCGCTGAGGATGATCGTGCGCGCGCCATTTTTCTTGGCGATGCGAACGAGTTCGATCATGTCGGCGCGTTGCATCAGGCAGCGCGCCTCAATATCCCATTCCAACTCGCGGGCGAGCGCAATGCTACCCGCGGTCCAGTCGCACACTGCAGGAAATGAACCGTAGATGTCATCCAGCGTGACGTCGCCCTTGCCCGAGTGCGCGCGGGCGTGGTCCTCTGCTGCCTTGCGGGCAACGTAGAACAAGTCTTCCCTTGCGATTGCTCCGCGCACTTGCAGCACCCAGCCGATGTAGTGGTGCACATCATCCGGCGTGAAAGCCTGCCGGCAAAACAGCGTGTCGTAAAAATCGAAGGACAGGACGTCGCAGTTTCGTGCCTTGTGGCACGCGTCGTCCCATGCCCCGAGGTGGTGGTGGAGCAGCTTCTCGCTCCAGTTACGCCGGAAGATATTTTCTTCGGCCGATATCTCGAGATAATCGTAGCCGCTTGCCTTGCACAGGTTGCCCATCATGCGCTCGATCACGTGCGCCATGGTGCCGTCGTCGTCCATCGGCTCGGCTTCAAAGTGCTCGTACTGCCAAGCGAAATCGAGAAGCGGCGCGATCGCCGCGGTGCGCGCCCAGAACATCGAGCCGATCGGAAAATCAATCAGGCCGCGGCGCGGCATGCCGCTGATGCCCAGCATCTGGCTTATCTCGTCAACACGCCCGCTGGTCCGCAGCCAGTGGTGGCACCACACCGGCATGCCCTCATAGGTCGTGGGAAATACCATCCCGATGCTGGGATCTTCGGCAAAACGCGCGAGGATCGTTGCGACCGTCTGTCGGTCGCCCAACAGGCCGGCAAACAGATGGCTGCGCCAGTCGCTTTGCTCAGCTCCGGTGCGCAGGGATTTCTTGGTGTGGATATGCAGGCAGAGGTCGTGCTTCCGCACCGCCTTTCGGAATTCCACCAAAAAGGCGCCGAAGTTGCGCCCCCGATTGGGCGTAACGGCAAAATGCGCGTCACAATCGGCGCCATGACGCTTCAGAGATGACCTGATCGCTTCGATCATATCGGCGTCGCGAACGGCAAAGTAGCCGGAAAAGCGGTAAGGTATCCGCGCCAGATGCGCGCAAACTTCGTCAATCAGGTCGGCATAGTAAACGTGGACCACCGCAGCTATCGAGGGGCCAGAGGCCAGCGAATTGCGCCAGAATATTTCTTCTTCGACACCCATGCCAAAGGTGGCGCGGCGTTTGGGGTCCATAACCAAGGCAGTCGGCCTCGCGCGCCGCCCTAGGCGTTTCCCCAGCCAGAGGTAGTGCTCAAGCGGATCCATACCCAGTTGTGCGACGTCTGGATATTCTTTCAGGTACCAGGCTGCATCGAAATAGCCAGTGTAGTCCTGTCTCGGCATACTCACTTGATAATAGTTCCTTTTCGCATTTAGCGGGCCCTCGAAATCTGAACTTATGTGAGAGCTTGCGACGATGCGCTTAGTTTCTGAAATTTGTCGGGGTCATGCAGCAGACCGTTGCTGGGCCCTTCCGGTATCCACGATATGTCTGCAGCCCGGATTGCATGGTGGACGAGTCGGATATCGAACTTCGCTGCTTCCAACACCATAGGCCAACTCTCGCGGAGTTCGTCGAAAAACTCCTTGTTGGTTGCGTAAGTGACGGCTGTGATATTGCGCAGAATTAGAAGCTTGATGAAGGGAAACCCCCCCTCGACCAGTTCACGCCAACTCCATACTACTGGGTTGTTGGGGTAGGGCCCATGATACAACGCATCAACTGTCAAGCCGGCAGCTCTCATCCGGGTTGTGAAAGGTATTTCGTAGTTACGGATAACCTCATCCTTGTCATCGATCCTGCGAAGATTTCTGAAGAAATCCTGAAGCGCAGATGATGTCAGCGCTTTCCGCGTGAAAGCGAGGAAATAGCTTTGTACGTGCCAACCGTACTCGTGATTTGCGGTCAGCCCGGAGATATCCGCATTCGAGGCGCGGACCCGACCCATCATAGCCTGAAAGGCGGCGGTGTCCGTGGTCGGGATTACGCTGTCGTTCGTCATTACAACGAGGCGCGCTTCAAACAGGCTGGGGCAGAGCTTGAACCCATGTGCCCACGCTCCGAAGTCATAGCCGGCATTGTCGCGAACGATAATGCCATTGGCCGCATCGATTTCCTCGTCAAGAATTTCGAGAGGACGATCGACCACAACCACGAGCATCACCGAAAGCCCGGCGCTTCGTAGCTGTTTCATGTATGGGAGGACATGTGGCCTGAGACGTCCTGCGGGTGCGTGAGTAACCAAAAGAGCCACTTCGTCACTGGTGCCAAATCGGGCCTTTTTCGCAACGACATGCCGGACGTCAATACTCACCGCTTCTGCGCAGGGTGCGCGGCCAAGCAGCTTTCCGAACGTTTCATAATGCTCTGCGGGATCGATCTTGGACCGGGCGACGTCCGGGTATTCTTTTACGTACCATTTTGCATCAAATGCAGCCTCTGTCCCGTGGGGATGCTCAATCATTTTCATGCCCTGCTGGGTGCCTGCCTTCAACGCAGCCGACCTTCAACCCGACCGTGCTGAATATAGTGATGCAATGGATCTATCCTTTCCTTGGCGATATCAGGATAGCGCTTGAGATACGCCTTCGCGTCGAACAGGCCCTTACGGCGTAGTCGCTCAGCCTGTTTGCGGCGCTGCCAACGTATAGGCATAACTCCCCACCACGAGGGGCACGACATGAGCGCGTAATGAACATCGCTGAGCCAGCAGGCACTGTCTTCGGCGGTTCGCAGGAGCCTGCTCAAGGTCGCGAGCTCGCGGATGCTGACATCGAGCTTGCGTCTTATCTCGAAATCACCGTCACTGTTCGATGAAGCATCGTGCCCACGCAATAAGCTGGCCAGTGCCGCAATCTTATCTGCGTGCGCGTCAACGCGGTCCTGCATGCTGGATAGCGTTTCCTTCGCATCTTCCACAGCCTTACTCTCGTCCTCGAGAAGGCTTTTGAGTTCGGCCGCAGCCGTGCGCCAGCGTTCGACCGCGGGGCCGAGTTGCGAACCAAATCCGCTATCGGTTTCGTCAAAGTGATCACGCAACTTTTCAAGTTCGGAAGTCTCGACGTACACGTAGCTCTCCTCGACGGTTTGCATCCGCCGTGCATCCCGTGCTATCAATTGCCGGCAAATAGCTGAGGTTAATGGCCGCGACAAGAAGCATTCTGAGTGGCACATGCTTGACGTCCGCGCGCCTCACAGCGCTGAACCGCAAGCCGGGCTCTGCTGTAGTAGGAGCCGGTGGCTTTACCGCTGCCCCGTAATAAATGACGGCGACGAGGGCTTCTTAAGCTAACTGGACAAACGTGGTGCGGCCATTCACTGTCGCTATTGCAAGCATAATCCGTATATTTGGGATAGAGCGCATGTCGCGACATTTTGCCTTCGATCCAGCCTATTACGTTAGCCGATACGCCGACCTCAGCCATATGAGCGCTCAAGAGGCAGCAGATCATTTTGTCAACCACGGCATAGCGGAGGGTCGGCAAGGGCATTCACGCGGCTCAAGGCCGACTTTCGTCGAGCACATCGCATTTCTGGAATCCATACTCGAAATCGGGCCATTCAACGCGCCCATCGCGCGCGGAAATAACGTCCGTTACCTGGACGTGCTCGACGCCGAGCAATTGCGGAAACGCGCCGAAGCTTGCGGGCTCGATCCAAGCGGATGTCCTGATGTGGTCAATTATGTGGGCGACATTAGCGACATTCACGACACCTTCCAAGGGGTCCTAAGCAGCCACTGCATCGAACATCAACCGGACCTGATCCATCACCTTAATGGCGTTGCAAAGTTGTTGCCCATTGGCGGATTCTATTTTCTATACATACCGGACAAGCGCTATTGTTTCGATCACTTCCTCCCGACGTCGACGGTTGCAGAGGTTATCCAGGCTCATCATGAGCGGCGAACAACTCATTTGCTGCGCAGTGTTATCGAGCATTTTGCCTTGGTCACGCATAACGATCCCGGGCGGCACTGGGCTGGTGATCATGGTGGGGACGATATAGACAGTGCGATCCCGAAAATTGAATGGGCGATAGAGCATCACAGGACTTCAAAAGAGTATATTGACGTCCACGCGTGGTATTTTACGCCCGACAGCTTTTGGGAAATAATGTCGATACTGCATCAAAGTGGAATGTCGCCGCTGGAGCCAGTGGTGGTTTACCCGACTTTACGCGACGAGTTTGAGTTTTTTGCTATTCTGAGACGAGAAGCATGATGAGTCCGCCTGCTGGATAGATGGCCGGGCGACGCCTTTGATCCATGTGGCGGGAGCGCGCGGAAGAATTTGGCGTAGCCCTCGGCACGGTTAGTCAGAGGCCGTTGTACATCTCTACCGCTTGGTTGACGTCTTCATATTCACTGGCCTGGCCATTGTGTATGATCATCGCTTTGTTGCAATGGGCTTGGACAAATTCGTTGCTATGCGAAGCCAATATCATCGCCCGGTCACTTCGCTTCTCAAACAGCTCGTAGTGGCACTTGCGGTGAAAGTTCTGATCGCCCACGAGAATGATCTCGTCGATTAGATAGCAATCGAATTCAATGGCCAGGGATAGCGCAAATGCAAGGCGCGCCCGCATACCGGAAGAGTAGGTCTTAACGGGTGATTTCAGTTGTTTGCCAAGTTCGGTAAAATCTTCAACAAAGCTTTTGATTTCGGCGTAATCGCGGTTGTAGATGCGCGCGATAAACCGCGCATTGTCATAGCCCGTCAGGCTTCCCTGAAACCCTCCCGAAAAGCCGAGTGGCCACGATACCGTCATATGGCGGGCAATCTTGCCGGAAGTTGGAATTTCCACCCCGCCGATCAGCTTGATGAGAGTGCTTTTGCCTGCGCCATTGCGGCCGAGCAGCGCAACGCGTTCGCCCGGCTCCACAGTGAGGTTCACATTCTTGAGAACCTGCTTCTTGATGGGGCCGTGTTCATAAGCTTTGCATATGTTGTTACAGATAATCATCAGTCGACCGACATTGTGCGCCGCACGCGGCGGCACAGGAACAATCCGATTGCAGATATAACCAGGGTGCAGCCGATGGGATTCCAGATATTATAGTAAACCGTTATCTCGTCGCCCCAGATTCCCTTTCGCATCATCTCCATGCCGTTCACAAACGGCGACCACAGATAATACCGCCTCATATCGGGAGCGAGCCACGCGGCCATTCCGAAGAGGCCGGAAACAGGAATCATGAGATACGTAGTCACGGGAATGAACTTTTCTATGATCTCTGACATCTCTGACAGTGGGGCAATCACCAGGCCCAGCGAGAAAGAAAATAGTGCGTAAAGCGTCCAGCCGGCGATAAACATTCCCATATCTGCAGGAACGGGAAATTCATCAAATGCCATCAATATGCATGCGATGAACAAATAGGCCATCAATCCCCCAAGCATTTCAATCAAGAATCGTGCTACAAGAAAGTCGGTTATTTTAATTTGTCGATGGTACAACAGGCTTCCGTTTGCCGAAAATACGGCAGTGCTCCGCGATACTATGTGCCGGAACAGGGTGATGGGTATATAGCCTGATACCACAAAGGCGATGATACTCATGCCATGCTCTGAGGGGCCTTTAATAAGGCGCCACCCGAAGGCGACCAGGCACGCGAACAGAAGCGGCTCGACCATGATCCACAGGAAGCCGATATTTTCGCGGCCAAATCGAGTGTTCAGTTCGCGGATGATCAAGGCATGGATAACCCGGCCCTGAACCTGCCATCCTTCTCGTAGCCGACGGAAGCTTCCTTGCCTCATCTATTAGTCTTCCGGAGCGTGTTCGAGAATCCCGACGATAAGCATCCAGCCGATAAAATAGAGGCAGGTGGCGGTAGCGGCGACAATGAGAATGCTTAAGGCGCGACTTGGAAGAAGCGGCATATCCGGGACATTCGGCTCGACCACACGCTCAAGGTAGAATTCCTGGCGCTGGGAATCGGCCCGGGCCTTGACTAGCGAGGCATTGGCGACGTTGAGGTTCTCTGTAGCGAATTCCTGCTCAACCAGCAGGCTCTCGTAACCTCCCAATTTCGAAGCGATAGCTCCGTTTTCCCCGACTACCCGGCCATCCTGCGACGCAATCTGCACGGAAATGGCATTGATGTGGCTCTGCAAGGCGGGGATCGACGGGTTGTTCGGCGCTACCCGCTGCATCTGCTGAAGCTGCGCCTGGAGCGCTGCGCGCTGTCCTATCATTGTGTTGGCCAGCTCAAGCGCTCCGCCCGCCTGCTTTACAGGGTCAATCAGGGCCTGTGTGTTACGGAACTGGGCAAGAGTGACTCGCGCCTCTTTCGCTCTCGCAGTGGCAATGTCCACCTGCTTCTGAGCTTCAGAGATCGCGGTGGTTTGCGCGCGGGTGTTCAGTCGATTGACGAGTTCCTCGCTGAGGTCGAGCAGTCGCCGGTTAATGTCGTAAGCGTCCTGTGCCGTGTAGGCATGGACCTTCATGACGGCCATGCCGGTTTCACTGTCAAGTTGAGCCTCAACCATATCGTCGTAGTATTTATAGAGGTTTTCGAACGTATTATCCTTGAACGGGCCAGGAAAACGCGAAAACATGTCGGCGTGCGAGGAAGCGAACTTTTCGCGAACGCCGGCGTTTTTCTCCAGGTCCTTGAGGGCATCGCGCGAGCGAACGAAATCGAGAACTTCGTTCGTCTGCTCCTGCCCACCCGAAAGGCCTGTCGTTTGGATCAGGTTCGCAAGCGACGACATCTGCGAACGCTTCTGATCAGGGCTCTTGATGATGAAGCGCGACTCAGAAGTATATACGTCCGACGCAATCAGGCCGTAATACAGGGTCGCCAAAAGTGTTGGCGCTATCACGAAGATTACAAACCAGCGCCGCTTCTTTAGCCATGCGGAGAGGGCGGATCGACGGGCCGATGTGTCGGCCGCGATCGGAAATGAGTGCTCAATGTTCATAAAATTCTTTTGCAGCACCTCAAAAGGTGGGTGGCCAAGGCACGGCCATAGCAATTTTCACAAAGCTAACAAGGGGTGCGGCGTGAGGCCGCCCGGCGTGGCGGTGCCTGCCTCACGCCCAGATCGCTCGTGGTGAATCCTGACTTGCGTGTCCGGACCACGCTATCTCTTTGATTGTTTTTTCTTAACTGCCTCTGCCTGGCTCACTGGCGCCATGGCGATAGCCATCGCAAGGCGCGTGCATGATCGCCCGTTGGATTGCTTTTTCCAACAGGCGAGATGCAATGGACCATCGGCCACGTGTCCTTAAGCGCCTCGCGCCGACGTATCACGGCCTATAAGCGACATGCTCCGGCAGCACCACGCCGACCTCTTTCGCATAGACATCCCACGCCGCGGTCAGCTGTTTCAGGCGATCTGGCTCGGTTGCGGCGAGGTTGGTGGTTTCGGCGGGGTCTTGGGCTATGTTGAACAGGTGCCACTGGCCGTCGCCCACATCAGTGATCTTCCAGTCGCCCCGGCGAATGGCGCGGGATCCGAAGAGTTCGATGCCGAATGCGTCTTGTGGGCCGTAAACATGTTCGGCTTTCCCGCTGAGATAAGGCACCCAGCTTCGGCCGGTTACGGGGCGGACGGCCTTGCCGTTGAAGCTGGTGGTGGGGGCGGGCGCTTTGCCGAGGTCGAGCAGCGTGGGCGCGATGTCTGATACCGAGAGGAATGCCTTGCTGACGCCGCCGGGCTGGGCGAGGCCTTTCCAGGAAACAAAGCTTACCGCGCGGGTTCCGCCTTCCGTGGCATAGCCCTTGATCTTCCACGATGGCGCTGTCGCGGCCTGGGCCCAGCCGGGTCCATAGACGACATAGGAATTCGCCTTGCCGCGATTGTCGATGCTGTTGTCTGCGCTAGCGAGCCGCGGGGCCAGCAGTTCTGCGCCGCTGGTGGGATCGAGGCCCTCGGCGCCATTGTCTGCCAGGAACACGATCACGGTGTTATCCAGTTCGCCGCTGCGGCGCAGCTCTTCCACGACGC
>Ga0233365_1000834_pt1 | contig 13757 bp, 10 predicted proteins | sample ElkDunMinimDraft_27_FD_191535 | JGI IMG/M metagenome (GOLD analysis project Ga0233365, IMG submission 191535) | Fecal eukaryotic communites from dung pellets of Tule Elk in California, USA - Elk Dung C36 | ecosystem: Host-associated > Mammals > Digestive system > Large intestine > Fecal | place...
CGCCCGCGCCAATGGCTGTGTGCCGCTGAACATCTTCAGCACCACGCCGGCAAGTGAGGTGCTGCTCGATTATGTGATGCGCGACCGCCACGAACGCCACGAGAACGCCCAGACCCTGGTCGGTGCCGAGTTCAGTGGTTCGGCATTTGCCCTGCCTGCCGGTGACCTGCAATTTGCGGGTGGCCTCGAGTATCGCGAGGACACGCTGGTCAATCGCGATGACCCACTGGCCATCTCTGGCGAACTGGCTTACGGCGGTGGTCTCGGCAAGCGTGCAGAGCTGGATGTTGAAACCGATGTGAAAGAGGTCTATGCCGAAGTGGTGGCGCCGCTGATGGGGGATGGCAGCTTTGCCCGACGTCTGGATGCAGAGGCAGCCTACCGTTACTCGGACTACAGCACGGTGGGCGGTACCACGGCCTGGAAGGCCGGACTGGTGTGGGAGCCACTCGAGGGATTGTCATTCCGTGGCGTGCGATCGCGCAGCGTACGGACACCGAACTTCGGCGAGCTGTACGAGCCGATCAATGAATCGCGCACTGGCTCGATCGGCGATCCGTGCATGGTAGCCAACTACTATGCCTCGCCCACCAGGGCAGCCAACTGTGCGGCCGTGGGTGTGCCGGTTCCGTTTGTCGATCCGAAGGTGGGGCCGGTTGTCACCTCCGGCGGCAACCCGAACCTGCAGCCAGAAACCTCAGATAGTATGACCCTGGGGATGGTATGGCGCTGGGGCAGAGACTTTGACCTCACCATCGACTACTGGGACATCCAGATTGACGATGTGATCTATACGCTCAGCTACACCCAGCTGATGAACCTGTGCGTGGATCTGCCCAGCACCGACAGCGCCTATTGTGCAGCGGTCACCCGCAACAGGGACGATCAGAACATCAACCCGATTGTCGGCATCCAGTTGCCAATAGGGGCAGGTGTCTCCGTAAACGCGCAGACAGCCAACATTGCGACCATGAGAGCGGATGGTGTGGACGTGGCGGCAAACTGGTCCAGGGACATGGGGCCAGGTCGCCTTGGTTTGAGTTTCTCCGGCACCTACCTGCTGGAGCAGGTGCTGGAAACCACGCCGGGGATCAAGAACGGTGACCAGGTGGTGGACGGGGCCTATACCAGTCCGAATCTGCGGGTCAATGTGACAGCCACCTATGACTGGGGCAATTACGGCCTGGCCCTGAACAGCCGATTCTGGGGAGAGGGCAAGGGCAACGTCAACGCCACCTCACCCGAGCAGTACGACGACAACACCGTGCCTTCACGCACCTATCACGACCTGTCAGGCCGCTACATCTTCGGCAGGCACACGGTGAACCTGAGCGTGAAGAACCTGTTCGACACCAAGCCGCCGCAGATGGCATTTGGCGAGCCTGGCATCTACGCCAACAGCAGCGTTTACGACCTGGTGGGCCGTTATTACAGCCTCAACTACATCGTCAACTTCTGATTCAGTCGTCACGGCTGCTATTTATCGAGGATATGCACAATGAAATTGGATCGTCGCAGGTTTTTGCAGGTCGCGGGTGGTTTGGCCCTGATGACAGGGGTGTCGCGCTGGCCGGTGTTCGCCCAGGCGCTGGGGGAGAACCCCTTTACGCTGGGTGTGGCTTCCGGTGATCCGTGGCCGGATGGCTTCGTGATCTGGACCCGGCTGGCACCGCGGCCACTGGAAGAGCACGGCGGTATGCCCACGGCACGTGTGCCGGTCAGTTGGGAAGTGGCGGAGGACGAGCGCTTCTCCCGTGTGGTGCGCCGGGGCGAGGCCATGGCCATTCCCGAGTTGACGCACTCGGTTCACGTGGAAGTGGAGGGGCTGCGCCCGCACCGGCATTACTGGTACCGCTTCACCACTGCCGGTTCGGAGGTGAGCCCGGTCGGCATGGCCCGCACCGCGCCGGCGCTGGATGCCGTGGTGGACAGGATGCGCATTGCGGTGGCGGGATGCCAGCATTACGAGATGGGCTTTTACGACGCGTGGCGGCATCTTGCCAACGAGTCTGACCTTGATCTGGTTTTCCATTACGGGGATTACATCTATGAGGGAGGTCCGACCCGTCTTGGTCCCCGCCCGAACGCCACCTGGGAAGCGGTGCGCCAGCATGTCGGTAACGAGATCTATAGCATCGACGACTATCGCCGTCGCTACGCGCTGTACAAATCCGACGGTGATCTGCAGGCGGCGCATGCCGCGTGCGCCTTTGCCGTGTCCTTCGATGACCACGAGATCGACAACAACTTCGCCGGCGACATCGACCAGGACGGCACCGCCCCGGAAATTTTTGCCTTGCGCAAGATCGGCGCGCTGCAGGCCTGGTACGAACACATGCCGGTGCGACGGGCACAGTTTCCCTATGTGGGCGGCCTGACCGCCTATCGTCGCCTGGACTTCGGCCGCCTGTTACGCCTGCACGTTCTGGACACGCGCTCGTACCGCACCGATCAGCCCTGCAACGACGGCAAGATCAAACCCTGTGACTGGGACAGCGATCACAACTCACCGCATGTGCTGGGTGGGGCACAGGAGCGCTGGCTCGATGAAGGCCTGGGCAATGAATCGTCGTGGAACCTGCTGGCGCAGCAGATCATCGTGATGCCGGTGGATTTTCGCGCCAGGGATGCCGAGGAAGGCCAGTTCGCCACCGATCTGTGGGATGGCTACCGCCCTGCACGCCGACGCCTGATCGAGTCGATCAAGAAGCACGACCTGAAGAACGTCATCGTAGCTACAGGCGATCACCACCGTCATCTGGTGGGTGAGGTGCCGGAGAGTGATGACAATCTGGATGGCCCGAAAGTGGCGGTGGAGTTTCAGGCCGCATCCATCACCTCGAACGGTGACAGCAAAGGAGAAGCGCCGTTGAGCCACATGATGGCCAATAACCCGCACTTCAAATACTACGCCGATTCGCGCGGCTATCAGCTGTTCAACATTACCCCCGACCAGTGGCGCACCGACGTCAAGGTGTTGGACAAGGTGAGCGAACGCGGTGGGGCTATTCGTACCGAGCGCTGCTATGCAGTCGAGCAGGGTCGACCCAAACTGGAAACTGTCTGAATCTGCTACGGAGATGGCAAATGAAACTGATTAAATTTTTTTCGAGTGCCCTGTTGTTGGCGCTGACCGGGTTGGGGCAGGCGGCTGAAGACGATCCGTCTGTTCTGCTGATCTCCATCGACGGGCTAGCGCCGGACTATGTGATCAACGCCGATGCCTATGGCCTGAAAGTGCCAGTGCTGAGCGAGTTTGTGAGCAAGGGCGCCTATTCAAGTAATGTGGTTAACGTGACCCCGACGGTGACATACCCGAACCACACCTCACTGGTGACCGGTGTGAGCCCACGGGAGCACGGCATCTATACCAACACCATGTTTGATCCTGAGGGTGTCGAGCAGGGCGGCTGGAACTGGTACGGTGAGCAGATCAAGGCCCGCACGTTGTGGGAGGCAGCCAAGGACGAGGGCATGACCACTGCCGCGGTGCTGTGGCCGGTATCCGTGGGGCATTCGGCCATCGACTACAACGTGCCGGAGTACTGGCGCGTCAAAGAAGCCTCGGATGACTATCTGCTCAACGCGGTTGCCACCCCACGGGGCTTTCTGGAAACCGTCCAATCGGTGGACTCCCTGTTCATCAATGGCGGCAAGGAGGCCAACGACTGGGCGTTCGACGAAAAGCTGGCGGATATTGCCATCGAGATGATCAGGCAGGGCCAGCCCAATCTGCTGACGGTGCATATCGTCGGTCTGGACAGCGCGCAGCATACAGATGGTCCCCTGCCGGGTAGTGCCTCAGCCCGTGAGACGCTGGAGCAACTGGACAGGATAGTGGGGCGTATCATTGACGCCCAGCGCCAGGTTTACCCCAACGGGACAGTCGCTATCGCGTCGGACCATGGCTTTTACCCGGTGACCGCGACGGTCAATCTTAACGCTGCATTTTCCAGGGCGGGGTTGATTGAGCTGGATGACAACAACAGACTGAAATCGTGGCAGGCCTACGCCTGGGGTTCTGGTGGCAGCGCATCGGTGGTGCTGAAGGATCCTCAGGATGAAGCGGTGCGCGCGGAAGTGGACCGTATCCTGACCGAACTGGCAGCGGACCCGGCCAACGGTATCGCCAGCGTGCTGCGTGGTGAAGAAGCCATTGCGGAAGGCGCGTTGCCACAAGCCGCTTTCATGGTGGATTGTCGAGGAGGCTTCGCCACCGGCGGTGCGCTGGTCGGCGATGTCCTCAGGCCGACCGCCAGGCCCATTGGCACCCATGGCTATCGCAATACCCACCCGGAAATGCACTCGGCATTCTTTGTGATGGGCCCAGGCATCGAGCCAGGCAAACGTCTGGGCGAGATCGACATTCGCAGCATCGCTCCGACGCTGGCGAAGGAGCTGGACGTGAGCCTGCCGGATGCGCGGTTACCGGTGTTGCAGTTGCGGTAGGCAGGTCATATGCGGTCGAACAGGGTCGACCCAAACTGGAAACGATCTGATCGTTTTGAGAACGCGGAGCGGTCTCCTTCATCCTACCCGCTGGCGGCCGTTGCCACTTCGAGAAGAACAGGCGCAGCGGCCATCACCTGTTCGGCCGTACTCTTCGTCGGACTTCCCGGAACCAGGTATCGTGCAGTGCTGCCATCGATGTGGAAGGTGCCGATAACGAGACCGGAAGCCAGCTTTGTGGAGGTAGAGGCGGTTGGAGTTCCCAGTATCCGGGCATGGAATTCCAGCAGGCGTTCCCGCAACGCCGGAGTCAGCACAGCCAGGGCGGCTGCTGGTGTGTCACTGTAGATGGTAAATGCATCGTCGAACGTGGCATCCACGGACACGCGGTCGCCGGGTGTGCCGCGCACCCAGGTCTCGACAGCGCCAATCAGTCCGGTGGGCTGGATTCGCAGCGAGACGCTTGCGGGGGGCTGGAGTGTAAACGACAGGACAGTGAAGTCAGATCCACGACGGTCGCGCCTCGCGACCTTTGGCGATCTTACCCGTCGGAGAGAGAATGACGCAGGTCGGCCCAGCAGCGTGCCTTCCAGTAACCGGTGATCAAATGCGGCGAAGCCCTCGGGCGTCGTTCCGGGCTTCGGCGGGGATTTCTGTGCGGGTGCAAGTCCGAGCACGGCCTGACACTGCGCCATGTCGCGCTGCCTGACGCGGAACAACCACCACAGCACAGCGCCGACAAACACCAGGACGATGATGATCAGCATGATCGCCCGCGCCTCGAACAGGGTTCTGGAAATGCGGCCATGGTATTCCTCCAGATTTTTGGGAGGAGCATACCATATCAGCCGTTGTCTCCAATATCAGTCGAGCGTTACACGTTGAACCGGAAGTGCACCACATCCCCATCCTGGACGATGTATTCCTTGCCCTCCAGACGCCACTTACCCGCGTCCTTAGCACCCTGTTCGCCCTTGTACTGGACGAAGTCGTCGTAGGCGATGACCTCGGCTCGGATGAAGCCCTTCTCGAAGTCGGTGTGGATGACACCGGCTGCCTGGGGGGCTGTCGCGCCGATCTTCACCGTCCAGGCGCGCACTTCCTTGACGCCGGCGGTGAAGTAGGTCTGCAGACCCAGCAGCGTGTAGCCGGCGCGGATCACCCGATCCAGGCCCGGCTCTTCCATACCCAGGTCCTGCAGGAACTCGGCTTTCTCCGATTCGTCCAGTTCGGCAATCTCTGATTCCAGTTTGTTGCAGATCGGTACTACCGAGGCACCTTCTGCTTCCGCAATCTTGCGCACGGTGTCGAGGAAAGGATTGTTGTCGAAACCGTCTTCATCGACGTTGGCGATGTACATGGTGGGTTTGACGGTCAGCAGGTGCATGCCGTACAGATCCGCCAGCTCGTCCTTGCCCAGATTCAGCGTGCGCACGGGCCTGGCCTCGTTCAGGTGCTCGCGAACTTTTTCCAGCAGGGCCACCTGCTTGATGGAGTCCTTGTCGCCACTCCGGGCGGCCTTCGACACGCGATGTATGGTTTTCTCCACGGTATCCAGGTCCGCCAGCGCCAGTTCGGTGTTGATCACCTCGATGTCGGCAGCCGGATTGATGCGATCGGCGACGTGGACGATGTTGCTGTCTTCGAAGCAGCGCACCACGTGGGCGATGGCGTCGGTCTCGCGGATGTTGGCGAGAAACTGGTTGCCGAGCCCTTCACCCTTGGAGGCGCCAGCCACCAGACCGGCAATGTCGACGAACTCCATGGTGGTGGGAATGGTGCGCTGCGGCTGCACGATCTCCGCCAGTTTGTCCAGGCGTGGGTCAGGCATGGGCACCAGGCCGGAGTTCGGTTCGATGGTGCAGAAGGGGAAGTTCTCGGCAGCGATGCCGGCCTTGGTCAGCGCATTGAAAAGTGTGGACTTGCCGACGTTGGGAAGTCCAACAATGCCGCATTTGAAACCCATGATGAAATCCCCGGAAAAAATTCAGTGTGCTATCAGTGTGTTAAGAATGCCGCCGTTCAGGCAGGCTTGGTATGAAGTTCGTGCATTGCCGTCTGCCAGTTGCCCGCCAGGGCGTGGGGCAGGGTGCGAATCGCTTGATCTATGGTTGTCATGATGGCTTCTTCTTCGCTGCGTGACGGATCGCTGAGCACGTAGTTGGCCACCTGGGCCTTGTTGCCAGGATGACCGACGCCGATGCGCAGCCGATGGAAGTCGCGCGCGCCGCCCAGGGCACTGATGATGTCACGCACGCCGTTCTGGCCGCCGTGACCACCACCGAACTTGAAGCGGGTAGTGCCGACATCGAAGTCGATCTCGTCGTGGGCCACCAGTATGTTTTCTGGCGCAATGTCGAAATACTTGCTGAAGGCCGCCACGGACTGACCGCTGCGGTTCATGTACGTCGAGGGGAAGAGCAGGCGCAGGTCGTGACCCGCCAGGGTGATGCGGCCGGTATAGCCGAAGAATTTGCTCTCACTGCGCAGCTCGCAATTGCCTTCTGCTGCCACACGGGACAGAAACCAGGCACCTGCGTTGTGGCGGTTACGATAGTATTGCGGGCCCGGATTTCCCAGGCCCACAATCAGTTTCAGGGCATTGCCTTGCATAGACAAGCTCCACGAGACAGAGCGGTGGTCAGACTTACTCTGCTGCCGCTTCTTCGCCGTCTTCGGAGGCTGCAGAGCCGCCACGCGGTGCCAGCACGCTGACAACGGCATTGTCGGCATCGTGACCGTGAGTCAGGTCCACGCTGGTAACGCCTTTTGGCAGCTTGATCTGGGAGATGTGAATCGCTTCACCCACACCCAGGTCGGCCACGTCCACTTCGATGAACTCAGGCAGATCCTTCGGCAGGCAGCTCACATGCAGTTCGTTGAGTGCATGGATGATGCTGCCGCCACCGAGTTTGACGCCCTTGCACTTGTCTTCATTGATGAAGTGCAGCGGTACGTTTACGGTGATGGCCTGGTTGGCACTGACGCGCTGGAAGTCGGCATGCAGAATGCGCGGCTTGGACGGATGACGCTGCAGCGCCTTGATCACGACCTGTTCTTTCTTCTTGCCCACATGCAGAGTGATGATGTGAGAGAAGAACGCCTCGTTGGACAGCGCTTTCAGGATATCCTTGTGCGGGATAGTGATGTTCACAGGTTCCTTGTCTCCGCCATAGATGATGGCAGGAACCAGGCTAGCCAGACGGCGCAGGCGGCGGCTCGCACCTTTCCCCAGCTCCGTTCTGACTTCAGCATTGAGCTCGAATTCATTGGACATTTCATTTCTCCGTAAGTGATGTTTCGCAACATCGTCTAACCAGCGGGCGGTTTGCGACCAACCGTTCCGCGGGTGTTAAAAAGACCCGAACATGCAAGCATGCGCGGGCCCCTGGTGATATCAGTGCGCTGCGGACAATCCGGTTCAGGTATTGTCGAACATCGCGCTGATGGATTCTTCGTTGCTGACACGGCGGATGGACTCGGCCAGCAGCCTTGCCATGCCCAGCTGGCGAACCTTCGGGCAGTTCCTGAACTGTTCGCTCAGCGGAATGGTGTCAGTCACCACCAGCGAATCGAGTTCTGAATTCATGATGTTGTCGTAGGCATTGCCCGACAGCACGGCATGCGTGGAGTATGCCAGAACGCGCTGCGCGCCGTGCTCTTTCAACGCGGCGGCGGCCTTGCACAGGGTGCCGGCGGTGTCGACCATGTCGTCGACGATCAGGCAGGTACGGCCCTGGACTTCACCAATGATGTGCATCACCTGGGCTTCGTTGGCCTGTGGGCGACGTTTGTCGATGATGGCCAGATCCACGTTCAACTGCTTGGCCACGGCACGCGCACGCACCACGCCACCGATGTCCGGAGACACCACCAGCAGGTTCTCGTAGTTCTGCCGCTCGATGTCGTCGGTCAGCAGGGGCGAGCCGTAGACGTTGTCCACCGGAATGCTGAAAAAGCCCTGGATCTGCTCGGCGTGCAGGTCAACCGTCAATACGCGGTGTATCCCAACGGCGACGATCATGTCGGCCACGACCTTGGCGCTGATGGCAACGCGGGCAGAGCGCACGCGGCGATCCTGACGGGCGTAGCCAAAGTAGGGTACTACCGCGGTAATGCGGTTGGCGGATGCGCGGTGCATGGCATCGGCCATCAGCAGCAGTTCCATGAGACTGTCGTTGGTCGGTGCGCAGGTAGGCTGGATGATGAACACATCCTTGCCGCGCACATTTTCCTTGATCTCGACATTGACTTCGCCGTCGCTGAAGCGGCTGATCGCGGCATCGCCCAGGGGAATGCCAAGCTGCCTGGCGATCTTGTCTGCCAGTACCGGATTGGCGTTGCCGGCGAAAACCATCAAATTATTTGCCATGGGGGACCCTTTCGAAATTTTTTTCGAATAAGTTCGGAGCGAATTTTTAATCGGACTTGAGATACGCGATCCGGTCTTCTGGCTGCATGAAAGTGGGAATCAGGGCAGTATGCTGCCCTGATGGACATTCAAAATATGGCTGGGGTGGCTGGACTCGAACCAACGCATGCAAGGATCAAAACCTTGTGCCTTACCAACTTGGCGACACCCCAAAAACTTCTGCATTGTACGCAAAACGGCCAGCGTTTGCCTACTTTGGCTGAAGATCGCTGCGCGGCAGACCGCGTGCAACGAACCCCGTCAATTCTGCCGGAAGCTTGCTGAAAACAGCGGTTGCCTCCTGGTATGAATCGAATGCTGCGAACACGCTGGCACCGGTTCCGGTCATCCTGGCGGTCGCATGACGACCCAGCCAATCCAGCGCTCTGTCTACCGGCGGATAAAGCCGGCGGACAAGGTTTTCACAGTCATTTCTGGTCTGCCCAGCCAGAAAGGCGGCCATTTTGATGGGAGTCGTGTCCCGTGTCAATTGCTGATGCGAAAAAATCTCTGCTGTCGAAACATGGCAGTCGGGTGTGATGACCAGGTAGGTTTTTTCCGGCAAATCAAGGGGAATCAGCACCTCTCCCACGCCTTCAGCCCATGCCGATGTCCCGTGCACGAAGACCGGAACGTCGGCGCCGAGTGAGACGCCTAGGCCGCACAGCTGTTCCACTTCCAGGGCGGTGTTCCAGAGCCGGTTGAGGGCAACCAGCGTCGTGGCGGCGTTGGAACTGCCGCCCCCAAGTCCCGCGCCTGCCGGAATTCTCTTGTGCAGATGGATGACCGCTCCGGCCTGTGAACCCGTCGTGCGCTGCAGGGCACGCGCTGCCCTCACCACCAGATTATCGGGTCCGGCCAGGGCCGGTTCGTTGCAGTGCAGCACGATCTCTCCCGAGTCGTTGCACTCGAAATGCAGGTCATCGCCATGGTCGAGTAACTGGAAGATGGTCTGCAGTTCGTGATAGCCATCGGCGCGCCGGCCCGTGATGTGCAGGAACAGGTTGAGCTTGGCGGGTGAGAGCAGGGTCAGGCTGGTCATGTCGCAGGCGAGTCGGGCAGGGTCCAGTCGAGCCGCACGAAGTCCAGCCGCAGGGGCGGTTTCTCGATGCGGATGCGGGTGGGCAGGGATTCAGTGCCGAAATTGGTGTAACCGAGATACTGGACCTGCCAGCCGGACTGCTGCAGGGAGATCAGCTGGTTGTTCTCGCTGAACTGCGGCGTGCTGCTGTTGGCCGGGTCCGGAATGCCCCGAATCCAGTAGTTGAGTTCCGACACCGGCAACTCGTAGCCCAGTTGCTCGGCGACCAGTTGCTCGGGAGTTGATGCGGTCAGTGCCGGTTCATTCTGCTGCTGCAGCACTACCTGCTCCGGTCCACCGCTGATCTGGGTGGCGCCCACGTTGAGGGTGCCCCACAGGTTGATTGTGTAGCGGTCACCGTTCTGCTGCCAGCGGATGCGCGACGAATGCGAGTCGTTGGCGTCGCGGACGCCGATGCGGCCGGTAAATTCCCAGTGTGTGAGGTTCTCCAGCAGTTCACGACGCACCTGCCAGATGTCGTTGACCGGCGCATCCATCCGCGGCGGTGCCGCGCAGGCCGCCAGCAATGTGGTGAGCAGGCCCAGCAGGGCCAGGTTGGGGAGGCGCTGCATGATCAACTGTCGGTGCCAGAGCGCAGGCGGGTCATGACGGATTTGAGCAGGTCGCTGTCGGGGCGCTCGTTAAGGGCCTCTTCCCAGATGCGGTTGGCCTCGCGCTCACGCCCCATGGCCCACAGCACTTCACCAAGATGGGCGGCGACCTCATGGTCCGGAAAGGCCTCATAGGCGCGCTGCAGATTCTCCAGTGCCTCCTCATAGAAGCCGAGTTTGTACTGTGCCCAGCCCAGGCTATCGATGATGGCCGGATCCTCCGGCTCGAGTGCCGCGGCCCGCTCCAGCAGCTGCAGCGCTTCCTCGTAGCGGTCGGTGGTGTCGGCCAGTGTGTAGCCGAGGTGATTCAGGGCGCGGGCATCCTGCGGTTCCAGATCGATGATACGACGCAGATCCAGCTCGGCTTTGGGCATGTTGCCAAGCCGTTCGCTGACCAGGGCGCGGGCGAACAGCAGGTCGGTGTCCTGCGGATAGCGCTCGATGAGCTGGCTGAGCATGGCTTCGGCGCGCTCGATGTGACCACCTGCCAGTAATGCATCTGTCTCGATCGTGGCCAGCAGTATCTGCAGGCGGGGGTTGCCCTCGGAGACAGAGAGCACCCATTCGTGCGCCTCGTCCAGCCGGCCTTCCATGATCAGCAGGCGCACGGTGAGACGCTGTGCGGCAACGAAGTTGGAGCCATTCTGGCTGACGGCCTGGTAATGGGAGATGGCAGTTTCCAGGTTGCCCTCGCGCTCGGCGACGATGCCCAGGTAGAAATTGCTGTCATCCGCGCGATAGCGGGCCTGCAGCAATCGGGTCAGCAAGGGTTTGGCGCGCTCGGGGTCGTTCAGCTCCAGGTCGATGAGTGCCAGGGAGTACATCGTCTCGTGATCTTCCGGCGCGATCTCGGCCAGGGCTTCGAACTGGGCGCGGGCATTCTGCAGGTCGTTGGCCTGCACCAGCACGCGGCCGTAGTTGAAGCGCATGAGGCGGTTGTCGGGATAGGTTTCCACGCCTTCGGCAAGCACCTGCAGGGTTTCTTCGGTCCTGTCCTGCTGCAGCAGGAGCTGGGCCTCGACCAGCATGACTCTGGCGGACTCGCCGTAGACGTCGCGATAAGCGAGCAGCTCCGCCATGGCCAGGTCGGGATTCTCGTTCTGCTCCAGCAACAGGATCAGGCTGTAGTGCAGGGAGCGCAGGTCAGGATATTCCGTCCGCAGGGTCTGCAATGCCGCGATGATGGGTTGGCGCTGCGCCCTGCTCAGCCTCTCGGCGCGGCTGCTGATGTTGGTGAAATCGATACGCCCGCCCAGATCCAGTACCCGGCGCATGTGTCCCACCGCCTCTTCCAGTCGGCCGCTCTCCAGCATCTGATAGCTCAGCACCAGGTGCGGCTCAATGGCGGCGGGTTCCTGCTCGACCCACATCCTGCCCAGCGTCACCAGTGCCTCGGTGTCACCCATGGCAGAGGCAAACTGGCTGGCACGACGGATGATGCCGATATCCTCCGTTTCCAGCGCCAGGGCGTAATAATCGCGGGCGGCGTCCGGCAGATAGCCGCGCTGCCCCCCCAACTCATTGAGCAGGGCACGGTTGAGTTCGTCAACGGTGAAGTTGGCGTAGGTGACAGGTTCCGGCGCGGGAGCTTCTGCGACTTCGGCAGTGTTGGGAGACTCGGCCACTGACACTTCTGCGGCCACTTCTGCCGGCGCGTCGGGAGCGACCGCGGTGCCCTGGCAGGCAGCAAGGGATATCGAGAGGCCCAGCAGCAGGCCCGGCAGTATTGGGGTGGGTAGTCTGTTCATGTTTGCAACCATGCTCTCTTCCGGGACAGCAGGCCCGGCAGGCCAGTGTAACCGCATTATCGCGAATTTAACAATTGGGCAGAAAGCCACTTATTTAGTAATATACCCAGCTTTTTTCCCATCTTGATCGCCGGACGTCCTGGGCCGCACATCATCCGTGCGCAGCCTTGTACCAGGTCGCAGGCAAGGGTTCTTATGGCGCTGGTCCTATTGGGCATCAACCACAACACGGCGAACGTGGATTTTCGCGAGCAGGTGGCCTTTCCTCCGGAGAAGGTTGTCGATGCCATCGGGCGCGCTCGCGCCCTGGACGGGGTCGAGGAGCTGGTGATCGTGTCTACCTGCAACCGTACCGAACTGTATGTGGACGTGGATCTTCCTGACGAAGACATGACCGGCGAACCGGAGCGGCAATTGCTGGAATGGCTGAGTACCTATCATGGACTCAATGCCGATGAGTTGCGCCGCTGCAGCTATTTCCACTGGCAGGACGACGTCGTGCGCCATCTGATGCGGGTAGCCTGCGGGCTGGACTCCATGGTGCTGGGAGAGCCGCAGATCCTGGGCCAGATCAAGTCGGCCTTCGCCGTCTCCAAGGAGCAGGGGGCCATCGGCGCCAAGCTGGGCCGCGCTTTCCAGGAGGCATTCTCCATCGCCAAGGAAGTGCGTACCGACACCGCTATCGGTGAGAACCCGGTGTCTGTCGCCTATGCGGCGGTCACCCTGGCCGAGCAGATATTCTCCAGCCTGGGCAGCCTCAAGGCGCTGCTGATCGGCGCCGGCCATACCATCGAGCTGGTGGCGGCGCACCTGCGTGACAAGGGCGTGCAGCACATCGTGGTGGCCAACCGGACGCTGCAGAATGCCGTCGAGCTGGGCGAAAAGTTCGATGCCGAAGGGGTGTTGCTCTCGGAGATTCCGGAGCGGCTCATCGAGGCCGACATTGTGGTGTCCTCCACCAACAGCCAGTTGCCCCTGCTCGGCAAGGGTGCGGTGGAAAGCGCGCTGCGCAAGCGTCGCCACAGGCCGATCCTGCTGGTGGATCTGGCGGTGCCGCGGGACATCGAACCGGAAGTGGGCGAGCTCGCCGACGCCTACCTCTACAGCATCGATGATATCCGCGATGTGATCGAAGATAGCGTCAAGAGCCGCGCCGAGGCCGCCGAGCAGGCCCGGGCCATTATCGAGCGCGGGGTGGAGGAGTATCAGCGGCAGCAGCGCGCGCTCAATGCGGTGCATACCCTGCGGGCCTTCCGCGAGAAGGCGGAGGGCATCCGCGACAGGGAAGTGGAGAAAGCGCTGCGTGAACTGCACAGAGGCGATGATGCGGCCGCAGTGGTCGAATCGCTGGCACGGGCGCTGACCAACAAGCTGATCCACTCCCCCAGCGTGCAGATGAAGAAGGCCACGGCCGACGGTCGCGACGAGGTGCTGTTGCTGACCCGAGAGCTCTATGA
>Ga0233365_1000840_pt1 | contig 13725 bp, 13 predicted proteins | sample ElkDunMinimDraft_27_FD_191535 | JGI IMG/M metagenome (GOLD analysis project Ga0233365, IMG submission 191535) | Fecal eukaryotic communites from dung pellets of Tule Elk in California, USA - Elk Dung C36 | ecosystem: Host-associated > Mammals > Digestive system > Large intestine > Fecal | place...
ATCCAGCGCCGGAGACCGCCATGTCCGCACAGCCGCGCCGCGTCGAGAACCTGCAGACCGACAAGGGCAAGGTGCCCGTCTATGCCACCGGCATCGTCGAGCAGCCCTGGGACGATTACAGCGCCGAGGACCACGCCACCTGGGCCACCCTCTTCGCGCGCCAGCGCGAGATCCTGCCCGGGCGCGCCAGCCAGACCTTCCTGCGCGCACAGGACGCGATGGGCATGAGCCCCGACCGCATTCCCCGCTATACCGACCTCAACCGGGTACTGGGCGAGGCCACCGGCTGGCAGCTGATCGGGGTGGAAGGGCTGCTGCCGGAGCTGGATTTCTTCGACCACCTGGCCAACCGCCGCTTCCCGGTGACCTGGTGGATCCGCCGCGCCGACCAGATCGACTACATCGAAGAGCCCGACCTGTTCCACGACCTGTTCGGCCACGTGCCGCTGTTGATGGACCCGCGCTTCGCCGACTACATGCAGGCCTACGGCCGCGGTGGGGTCAAGGCGCACGCGATCGGCCCCGACGCGCTGCAGAACCTGACCCGGCTGTACTGGTACACGGTGGAGTTCGGCCTGATCCGCGAGGCCGGCGGCCTGCGCATCTACGGCAGCGGCATCGTCTCGTCCAAGGGCGAGTCGATCCACGCGCTGGAAAGCGACGCGCCCAACCGCATCGGGTTCGACCTGGAGCGGATCATGCGCACGCGCTACCGCATCGACACCTACCAGAAGACCTACTTCGTGATCGACAGCTTCGAACAGCTGATCGAGGCCACGCGCCCGGACTTCACCCCGATCTACGCGCGCCTGGCCGAGCAGCCCTCGGTGCCGGCTGGCGAGGTGCTGGACGGCGACCTGGTCCTGCACCGCGGCAGTGGCGCCGGCTGGGCCAGCGACGGCGACGTCTGAGCGCCAGACCCCGGCCTTTTACCCGGACGTCCGGCGCCGATCGCGCCCGCCGGGGCAACCGTTGCGTCGGCAACGGGCCGGGCCGCGCTGCGCGCAACTGCTAGAATCCGGAGGGTTTCTGCCGCGTGCCGGCCCCTTCCCTCCTTCTGCGACGACTGCTGCCGTGTCCTTTTTCGCGAACGTTGAACTGGTCCCGGGTGATCCGATCCTGGGGCTGACCGAGGCCTACAACACCGATACCCGCGCCACCCGCGTGAACCTGGGCGTGGGCATCTACTACGACGAGGAAGGCCGCATCCCGGTGCTGCGCGCAGTGCAGCAGGTGGAGCGGCAGCTGGCCGAGCAGAGCAAGCCGCGCGGCTACCTGCCCATCGACGGCATGCCCGACTACACCCGCGCCACCCGCGAACTGCTGCTGGGCGCGGATTCGCCGCTGATCGCCGAAGGCCGCGCCGCCACCACCCAGACCATCGGTGGCAGCGGCGCGCTGCGCGTGGGCGCGGAACTGCTGATGAAGACGCTGCCGGCCGCGCGCATCGCGATCAGCAACCCGAGCTGGGAGAACCATCGCGCGGTGTTCGGCGCGGCCGGCTTCGAGGTGCTGGACTACACCTATTTCGACGCGGCCACGCATGGCCTGGATTTCGACGGCATGCTGGCCGACCTGCGTGCGCTCGAGGCCGGCACGGCGGTGCTGCTGCACGCCTGCTGCCACAACCCGACCGGCGCGGACCTGACGCCGGCGCAGTGGGAGCAGGTGATCGCGCTGCTGCACGAGCGCAACCTGTTCCCCTTCATCGACATGGCCTACCAGGGCTTCGACCAGGGCATCGCCGAGGACGCGCTGGCGATCCGCCTGCTCGCCGCCTCGCCGATCCGCAACTTCGTGGTCGCCAGTTCGTACTCCAAGTCGTTCTCGCTGTATGGCGAGCGCGTCGGCGCGCTGACCGTGGTCAGCGACAGCGCCAACGAGAGCAAGCGCGTGCAGTCGCAGGTCAAGCGCCTGGTGCGCGCCAACTACTCCAGCCCGTCGACCCATGGCGCGGCGCTGGTGGCCGGCGTGCTCAACGACGCCACGCTGCGCGCGCAGTGGGAGGAGGAGCTGGGCCAGATGCGCACGCGCATCCACGCGCTGCGTGCGGGCCTGGTCGAGCGCCTGGCCGCGCATGGCGCGCCGCAGTACGACTTCATCCAGCGCCAGGCCGGCATGTTCTCGTATTCGGGCCTGTCCACCGCCCAGGTCGAGCGCCTGCGCGAGGAATACGGCATCTACGCCGTCGGCACCGGCCGCATCTGCGTGGCGGCGCTGAGCGCGAAGAACCTGGACTACGTGGCGCAGGCGGTGGCGGCGGTCAGCTGAGTGTCGCCCGGCGCGCACGACGGAACGCGACCACGGCCTGTTCATGCGCGCGCCGCGACACTGGCGCTGATGTCCCTGTTCGCGGTCCATTGCTGATGCCGGCCTCGTCGCCGGCCCATCGCCGACTGCGCGCGGCCTGGCTGTTGCCGGCCGCGCTCGCCGCGCCCGCCGCCGCCCAGCAGCCCGCCGCGGTCACCCTCGACCGCGTGGAAGTCTCGGCCGCGCGCCTGCAGCAGGTCGCGCCCTTCGACGTACCCGCCTCCTTCGACCGCATCGTGCTCGACGGCGATGCCGCACGGCCCGGCGTGAGCGTGTCCGAGGCGCTGGGCGCGGTGCCCGGGCTGGCCGCGCGCGAACGCCAGAACTTCGCCCAGGACACGCAGCTGTCGATCCGCGGCTTCGGCGCGCGCTCGACCTTCGGCGTACGCGGGCTGCGCCTGTACGCCGACGGCATTCCGGCCACCATGCCCGATGGCCAGGGCCAGGTCTCGCACATGGTGATGGCCGGCGCCGAGCGCATCGAGGTGCTGCGCGGGCCGTTCTCGGCGCTGCACGGCAACTCCTCCGGTGGCGTGGTGCAGGTCTTCAGCGCCGATGGCCAGGCGCCCGCGCGCGCCCATGCGCAGGCCAGCGTCGGCCGCGACCGCAGCCGCGCCGTCGCCGCGGGGCTGTCGGGCGCGGGCGCGGTGCTGGGCTATGCGCTGGTGGCCAGCGGCTTTCGCACCGACGGCTGGCGCGAGCACAGCGCCGCGCGCCGCGACTGGTTCAACCTCAAGCTGCACGCCGCCCTGCCCGGCGACGGCCGCCTGGACCTGGTCGGCAACCATTTCGACGCGCCCGGCGCGCTCGATCCGCTGGGCCTGACCTGGGACCAGGTACAGGCCGACCCGCGCCAGGCCACGGCGGTGGCGCTGCAGTACCGCACGCGCAAGTCCGCGCGCCAGGACCAGCTGGGCCTGCGCTGGCAGCAGCCGCTGGGCGGCGGCCATGCGCTCGAGGCGATGGGCTATGGCGGGCGCCGCGCGGTGGAGCAGTTCCTGGCGCTGCCGGTGGCCGCGCAGGCCAACCCGCTCAATTCCGGCGGCGTGATCGACCTGGACAACGACTACGGCGGGCTGGACCTGCGCTGGCGCTGGGCCGGCTCGCTGGCCGGGCGCACGCTCGAGTTCACCGCTGGCGGCAATGCCGACCGCCAGCGCCAGCACCGGCGCGGCTACGAGAACTTCGTCGGCGACACGCTCGGCGTGCGCGGCGCGCTGCGGCGCGACGAGCGCAACCGCGTCGACAACCGCGACCTCTATGCCCAGGCCTGGTGGCAGTTCGACCCGCGCTGGTCGCTGCTGGCCGGCGCGCGCCGCAGCCAGGTGCGCTTCGCCTCGCACGACCGCTACATCACCGCCGCCAATCCCGACGACAGCGGGCGCGTGGACTATGCCGAAACCACGCCGGTGCTCGGGATCGCCTTCGCGCCGTCCGCCGACTGGCGCCTGTACGCCTCGGCCGGCCGCGGCTTCGAGACCCCGACCTTCAACGAGCTGGGCTATCGCGCCGACGGCCGCGCCGGCCTGGCCTTCGACCTGGAGCCGGCGACCAGCCGCAACCTCGAGCTGGGCACCAAGTGGCGCGGCGCCTCGGGCGCGCACCTGGAAGCGGCGCTGTTCCGTGCCGAGACCCGCGACGAACTGGCCGTGGCGCGCAACGTGGGCGGGCGCAGCAGCTTCCGCAACGTCGGCGGCGCGCGGCGCGCCGGGCTGGAACTCGCGGCCGGCCTGCCGCTGGGCCAGGACGCCTGGCTGCAGCTGGGCTGGACCTGGCTCGATGCCAGCTTCACCGACAGCTTCCCGGTCTGTACCGGCGCCGGCTGCACCGATCCTTCGGTCCTGGTGCCGGCCGGGACGCCGATTCCGGGCACCGCACGGCGCCAGGGCTTTGCCCGGCTGCAATGGCAGCCGCGGCAGTGGACCCTGGCGCTGGAGGCACAGGGCAGTTCTGCCACCGCGGTCAGCGACACGGGCGTCAGGCCGGCGCCGGGCTACGTGCTCACCCACTTGGAGGCGGCGCGCGACTGGCCGACCGCGACGGGGCGGCTGCGCGGCTTCGCCCGCGTGGACAACCTGTTCGACCGCGCCTATGTCGGCTCGGTGATCGTCAACGAGGGCAACGGCCGCTACTACGAGCCGGGCCCGGGACGCGGCCTGCTGCTGGGGCTGCGCTGGGACTGGCAGGCGCGCGCCGACTGAGGCGCCGACGCGGCCACGGCCTCGTGGCGCTGCACCAGTTCGCGCGCGAGCCGCGCCGCGGCCACGCGCAGCTCCGGCACGGCGGTGATCTCCCAATCGCGGCCGCGCAGCAGCGGCCCCAGGCAGAACAGGCCCGGCACCGCCCGCCCGCGCGCATCCAGCACCTCCATGCCCTGCCCCGCGTCCAGCCCGAGCTCATGCGCGTCGGCGCGCAGCATCCCCGCCTCGCGCAGCTGCGCCAGCAGCGGATGGGTGGTGCGGGCGACATCGGTGTTGAGCCCGGTGGCGCGCACCAGCACGTCGTAGCGCTCGTGGCGCACATCGCGCGCGCCGCGGCCGCGGATCAGCACCGAGACGCCCTCGTCCGCGCGGCCGGCGCGCACCACCCGCCCGGCCAGCAGGCGCAGCTGGCCGCGCTCGCGCAGCGCCTGCACCTGCGCGGCCGCCGTCGGTGCGATCCGGTGGCGGGCGACGTCCCACCATGGCCGCAGGTGGCGCAGGAAACGCCGTCGCTGCGCCTCCGGCAGGCCGCGCCAGAACGCCTGGGTGTGCGGACGCAGCGCATCGACCGCCGCGCGCCAGTCCACCAGGTTGGTCAGCGCGCGCACCCGGCGCAGCAGTTCGCGAAGATCGTACGCGGCCAGCGCCTGCAGCACGCCCGGCGGCAGCGCCACCGCCGGCAGCGGCTGCTCGCTGTGCGCCAGCGGCAAAAGACCGTGGCGCGAAAGCGCGTCGATGCGCCCGCGATGCCCGCGCCGGTGCAGCGTGGCGACCACGTCGGCCATGGTCAGGCCGGTGCCGACCACCAGCACGCGCGCGTCCGGCTCGATGCGCTCCAGCGCGCGTTCCTGCCAGGGGCAGCCGATGTAGCTCGGATGCACCGCCAGGCGCGGACCGACGCCGGCCAGCGGCGGCGGCGGCAGCGCCCCGACCGCCAGCACCACCTGGTCGCTGACGATCGCCGCGCCATCGTCCAGCCGCACCGCCAGGCCGCGTTCGAGCCGCTCGATCGCCACCACCTCGCGCCGTACCGCATGCACGCGCGGTGCGGCCGCCTGCTGCATGGCGTGCAGGCGGTCGCGCAGGTAGTCGCCATAGAGCTGGCGCGGCAGGAAGGCGCTGCGGCCGCGCTCGCCCAGGTGGAACCAGTCGGCGAAATCCTGCGGGTGGTCCGCCTCCAGGCCGAGATCTCGCGCGCGCACGTTGAGCAGGTGTTCGGGCCGCGCCTGGCCATAGGCCACGCCGCCGCCGTGGCTGGCCTCGACCCCGACCAGGTGGATCTGCGCCTGCTCCGGCGCGGCGCGCTGCAGCGCCGCCGCCAGCGCAACCCCGCTGAACCCCGCTCCCACGATGGTGATGCGCATGCGCCCGCTCCCGTCCGCCCGTTGGCCCCTGTTGTAGGCAGCGGCGGGGCGCGGTGCGTAAAGCCCGCGTTATCCGCACAGGCCGATGGGTTGGGTGGATATGGCCGATCGGCATGACGCGGCCGGCGCTAGACTCGCGGCATGAGCGTGCCCGACTTCATCGACGTCTATCCCGGCGCCCTGCCTGCCGCGACCTGCGAGGCGATCGTCGCGCGGCTGCAGGGCAGCGACGCGCTGCAGCCGGGCCAGGTCGGCGGCGGGGTGCATCCGGACCTCAAGCACAGCCGCGACCTGTCGCTGGCCGGGCGTGCCGACTGGGCAGACGTGGCCCAGGCGCTGAACGTGGCGGTCTACGCCGGCCTGCTGGCCTACCTGCGCCGTTATCCACAGGCGCTGATCGCGCCGCTGATGCTGCAGCAGCCCGACGGACAGGGTGGACTGCGGCGGCTGTCGGCCGAGGACATCGGCGCCATGGACGATGCCGCGCTCGGCCAGCTCGCCCGCACCTGCCTGCGTCCGGGACCGATCAACCTGCAGTGGTACCGCGCCGGCGAGGGCGGCTATCCCTACTGGCATTGCGAGCTGTATCCGCGCGGGGACGACGCCGAAACCCTGCATCGCCACCTGCTGTGGACGCTCTATCTCAACGACGGCTTCGCGGCCGGCGAGACCGAGTTCCTGTTCCAGCAACGCCGCATCGCGCCGCGCGCGGGCGACCTGCTGATCGCCCCCACCGCCTTCACCCACACCCATCGCGGCAACCGCCCGCAGGGCGGCGACAAGCTGATCGCCACCAGCTGGATCCTGTTCCAGCGCGCCGCGGCGCTGTACGGCGCCGGCGCCTAGCCGGCCACGCGCGGCTGGTTGAGCACCAGCCAGTACAGCCCGATCTGCTTGACCACGCCGACGAACTGGTCGAACTCCACCGGCTTGCGGATGTAGCTGTTCACGCCCAGGGCGTAGGTGGCCTCGACGTCGAAGGGTTCGTCGCTGGTGGTCAGCACCACCACCGGCAGGCTGCGCGTGCGCGCGTCGCCGCGGATCGCCTGCAGCACCTCGCGCCCGTCGATCTTGGGCAGGTTGAGGTCCAGCAGCACGATCGCCGGCAGCGGCGCGCCCTGGCGTCCGGCGTGGGCGCCGCGCGCGAACAGGTAGTCCAGCGCCTCGGCGCCATCGCGCGCCACCACCAGCTGGCGATCGATCCCGGCCTCGTTGAAGGCGATGCGGGTCAGCTCCGCATCGTCGGGGTTGTCTTCGATCAGGAGGATCTCGCTACCGGTCATGGCTCATCCCGTTCGGCCCGGCCGCTGCCGGCAGGTCGATGAAGAAGGTGCTGCCCTCGCCGATGCGGGAGGTGCCCCAGATGCGCCCGCCGTGGCGCTGCGCGATCTGCTGCGCGATCGCCAGGCCAAGCCCGTTTCCTCCGCCCTGCTCCGAGCCGTGCAGGCGCTGGAACGGGACGAACAGCTTGTCAGCATATCGCATGTCGAAACCGCAGCCGCCGTCGTGCACGGCCAGCTGCAGGCGTCCAGCGCTGGCCTCGCCCTCGACCCGGATCTCCACGCGGTCGCGGATGGCCGAGAACTTCCAGGCGTTGTCCATCACATGCCCGAACAGGGTCTTGAGCCAGTGCTCGTCGCCGTGCGCGAACAGCTCCGGGGTCACCTCGATGTGCGCGGCGCGGCGCGGATCGGCGTCCTGCAGTTCGCCGGCCACCCATTCGAACAGCAGGCTCACGTCGACCGCATCGCGGCGCAGCGGCTGGCGCGCGGCGCGCAGCAGGTCCAGCAGGCCGTTGGCCAGGCGTTCGGCGCGCGTGGCCGCGGCGCGGATCCGGCCCAGGTCCGCGCGTCCGGTTTCGGCCACCGCGCCCGCCTCGTCCAGGCGCGCGGCGAAGCCGGCGATGCTGCGCAGCGGCGCGCGCAGGTCGTGGGAGATGCCGTAGGTCAGCGCCTCGAGCATGCGCGCGGCGAGCGCGCGCGACTCGGCATCCTCCTCGGCGTCGAGCTGCAGCAGCCAGGTCCGCTCCACGCCCTGGAGCGGCAGCAGGGACAACCGCCAGGCCTGCCCGGCCGGCGCCTCGGCCTCGATCCCGGCGATGGACTCGCCGGCGGCCAGGGCCGCGTCGATGCGACGCGCGGTGGTGCGGTCGAACAGGCTGCGGTGCGCCGCCTCGCCCGGCAGGACGGCCGGGTCGCGCCCCAGCAGCCGGCCCAGCGCGGTATTGGCCGCCAGCCAGCGCCCGTCACGCGCGAGCAGTGCCAGGCCAGCCTTCGCCTGCGCGAAAGCCTGCTGGTACAAGGACATGTCAGCCTGCACGATAGGTCACGTCGGGAAACTGGCGGAGCGCCGGCGGCCGACAGTCTACGTGCCCGGCGCGTGCACGGTCGGTGCACGGACCCCGGCCGGCCGCCTCAGAACAGCTGCCCCTGCCCGCCCGGCGCGGTCGGGACCCGGAACCGGCCGCAGTCCAGCGGCGGCATCCGCCCATAGCCGAGCCGGCGCCGCGCCCGCTCGAAGCGCGCCCGGATCAGGTCGGCGAACGGCCCCTGGCCGCGCATGCGGGTGCCGAAGGCGCTGTCGTAGTCGCGGCCGCCGCGCATCTGCTGGACCAGGCTCATCACGTGCGCGGCGCGGTCGGGATGGTGCAGCTGCAGCCATTCGCGCCAGATGTCCTTGAGCTCGTGCGGCAGGCGCAGCAGCACATAGCCGGCCGAGCGCGCGCCGGCGTCGCGCGCGGCCTCGAGGATGGCCTCGATCTCGTGGTCGTTGATGGCCGGGATCACCGGCGCGGCCATCACCCCGACCGGGATCCCCGCGTCCGCAAGCTCGGCCATCGCCCGCAGCCTGGCATGGGGCGCGGCGGCCCGCGGCTCCATCCGCGCCGAGAGCCGGTTGTCCAGCGTGGTCACCGAGAAATGCACGGTCACCAGGCCCTGCGCGGCCAGCGGCGCGAGCAGGTCGATATCGCGCGTGACCAGGGCGTTCTTGGTCAGCAGGCTGAAGGGGTGGCCGAACTCGGCCATCACCTCGATCAGCGCCCGGGTGATGCGGTAGCGCCGCTCGATCGGCTGGTAGGCGTCGGTATTGATCCCCAGCGCGATCGGCGCGCAGCGATAGCCCTTGCGGGAGAACTCCGCGCGCAGGCGCTCGGCGGCGTTGGTCTTGGCGAACAGGCGGGTCTCGAAGTCCAGGCCCGGCGACAGGTCCAGGTAGGCGTGCGAAGGCCGCGCGAAACAGTAGACGCAGCCGTGTTCGCAGCCGCGGTAGGGATTGACCGACTGGCTGAAGCCCACGTCCGGCGAGGCATTGCGGCTGACGATGCTGCGCGCGGCCTCCTCGTGCACGCGCGTGTCCGGATGCGGCGCCGGGTCGGTCTCGTCGCGCGCCTGCAGCGAATCCCAGCCATCGTCCTCGGCGTGCACGGTCGCCTTCTCGTAGCGCCCGGGCACGTACGAGGCCGCGCCGCGCCCCTTGATCGGCGCCTGGGGAACCGCCCGTGCTTTCGTCGCCATGGACATGCCGCTAGCCTAGCGCCGCGGCGTCGCAGCCGCCGCGACGACGGAGCCCTATGCCGATCCTGGAGTTCGCCCGCCAAGGCTGGGACACCCTGGCCCACCTGCCGCACCTGCGCCTGTACCTGAGCCTGGGCTGGGCGCTGTATCTGCTGCTGCTGGGCGGCTGGATCATCCTGCAGAAGCGTGAGCCGGTGGCCACGGTCAGCTGGCTGCTGGGTCTGGCCCTGCTGCCCTGGGTGGGCTTCCTGATCTACCACGTGTTCGGTCCGCAGCGGATCGAACGCCAGCGCCTGCGCCGGGCCCGGGTGCGCGGCGAACTGCCCGCGCAGCCGCTGGCCGGGAGCCAGGAGGTGGCCGAGCTGGCGCGCATGGCGCAGGCCGCCACCGGCCTGCCGATGACCACCGCCAGCGACGTGCGCCTGCTGGTCGATGGCGCGGCCAAGTACGAGGCGCTGCTGGCCGATATCGCCAGCGCCCGAGAGCACGTCCATCTGGAGTACTACATCTGGCACCCCGACCGCACCGGCGAGGCGCTGCGCGATGCGCTGGCCGAGCGCGCGCGCGCCGGGGTACGGGTGCGGGTGCTGGTCGATGCGCTGGGCGCGGCGCGCTGCCAGCGGCTGTTCCGCAGCCTGGTCGAGGCCGGCGGCGAGGTGGCCTGGTTCCATCCCACCCGCTTCGGCCGCATCTGGCAGCGGCCGTGGACCAACCTGCGCAGCCACCGCAAGATCGTGGTGATCGACGGCCGCATCGGCTACGCCGGCGGCATGAACATCAGCGACGACCAGCACGACGGCCTCAACGACGCGGCTTACCGCGACCTGCACGTGCGCATGGAAGGCAACGTGGTGCGGGCGCTGCAGCTGGTGTTCGTCGAGGACTGGGCCTACGCCACCGGCGAGCGCGAATTCATCGGCGAGGTCGCGCGGCAGACGCCACCCCTGCCCGAGGGACCGGTGCGCGGCCAGGTGATCACCTCGGGTCCGGATTCGCACTGGGAGGCGATCCATCGCGCCCATGTCGCCGCCATCCACGCCGCGAAGCAGCGCGTGTGGCTGGTCACGCCCTACTTCGTGCCCGGCGAGGCGGCGATGATGTCGCTGACCTCGGCCGCGCTGGCCGGCCTGGACGTGCGCCTGCTGGTACCGCGCATGAGCGATTCGCGCCTGGTCACCTTCGCCGCGCGCTCGTACTTCGGGCCGCTGCTGCAGGCCGGGGTCAAGGTCTACGAGTACGCGCCGCGCATGCTGCACACCAAGGCGCTGCTGGTGGACGAAAGCACGGTGCTGGTGGGCAGCGCCAACTTCGACCACCGCAGCTTCCGCCTCAACTTCGAGGTCTGCGTGCTGTTCGAGGACGCGCGGCTGGGCGCGGCGATGGAACGGCTGATCGAGGGCGAGTTGGCCAGCGCGCCGCGGGTGCGCCAGGGCCGCCGCCGCAGCCTGCTCGGCGCGCGCCTGCCCGAGGCGCTGGCGCGCCTGCTCTCGCCGCTGCTCTAAGGCGGTCGGTGGACGCGACCAGCGGCCGGCGAGGGCGGCCGAACGGCAGGCGCGGACGACGGTTGGCGGTAGACTGGCGCCTCGTCACGCAGCGGAGTCTGCCCATGCCCTGGTTGTTCCTGTTGCTTGCGGTCGCCGCCCTGGCCATCGCCTTCATGACCTCGTCCATGGCCCTGGTGGTGATCTGCCTGCTTGCCGCCCTGGTGCTGCTGTGCCTGTGGATCCTGGGCATGCTGTCCCAGCGCATCGATACGCAGAGCCGCGACGACAGCCAGATGCTCGACCCGCGCGAACTGCAGCGCCTGCGCGAGATGGCCGAGGCCCGCCGCGCCGCGGCCGCCAACGGCGTGGTGCCCTCCGACGAGGCGGGCCTGCCTTGAGTCCCTGGCCGGAGCGCGGCGGCCGATGAGCTGCCGGCTGAGCGTCAACCTCAACAAGATCGCCGTGCTGCGCAACTCGCGCGGCGGCGGCGAGCCGGACATCCTGCGCGCCGCGGCCACCTGTCTGGACGCGGGCGCCGATGGCATCACCGTGCACCCGCGGCCCGACGCGCGCCATACCCGCCACGACGACGTGATGGCCCTGGCCGCGCTCACCCGCGCGCGCGGTGTGGAGTTCAACCTCGAGGGCAACCCCTTCGCGCCGCCGCGCGAGGGCTATGCCGGCTTCCTCGCGCTGTGCGAGATGGTGCGGCCTGCGCAGGCGACCCTGGTGCCGGATGCCGACGCCCAGCTGACCTCCGACCACGGCTTCGATTTCGCCCGCGACGCGGACGCGCTGGCGCCGCTGGTGAGGAGGCTCAAGGCGCTGGGCTGCCGGGTCAGCCTGTTCGCCGACGCCGGCTGCGACATCGCCGCCGCGGCCGCGACCGGCACCGACCGCATCGAGCTCTATACCGGCCCATGGGCCGAGGCCCACGCGGCCGGCCGCGGCGACGCGGTGCTGCCGGCCTTCGCCGCCACCGCGCGCGCCGCGCACGGGGCCGGCCTGGGCGTGAACGCCGGCCACGACCTGAGCCAGGCCAACCTCGGCGCGTTCCTGGCCGCCGTGCCGGGCGTGGACGAGGTCTCGATCGGACACGCGCTGATCGGCGAGGCCCTGTACGAAGGCCTCGCCACCACCGTTTCACGCTATCTGGCGATCCTGCGCGCCGCCTGAAGCGGGCGCCGCGCCCACCGGCGCTGCATCTGTTCCACGCGAAGCCGCCGGCCGCGATGCCGGGCGTGCCGGCGGCGGCTGCCCGGGGCAAAAAAAACGCCGCCCGGGTGGGCGGCGTTGAAGACTGCATCGGTAAGCGCCCGGCGCGCTGCAGGCGACGCCGGACGGTCGTGCGGTTACTTCTTGACGAAACCGATCTTCTGCATGTGCGCGTTCTTGGCCGAGGCGAGCACCTTGGCCAGCACGCCGTACTCCGCATCCTCGCTCATGTCGATCTCAAGCGTGGGCTGGTTGGCGGGATCGCGCTGGACCTCGGCGTCCATCATCTGGCGCAGGGCCGACACGGGGGTCGGACTGTCGTTCCAGAAGATGGTGCCGCCCGCGTCGATCCGCAGCCGGATCGGCTCCGGCGGATCCTGCGGGTTGACCGGCGGATTGAGCGAGCGCTGCGGCAGGTCGATGTCGATCGGGTAGGACACCTGCGGGGCGGTGACCATGAAGATGATCAACAGCACCAGCATGATGTCGCACAGCGGAATGATGTTGATTTCGGCCATCGGCGCGCCATCACCACCACCTGATGAAAAAGCCATCGTGCGTTCTCCCGATCAGTTCTTTTCGCGGGCCGAGACGAAGCCCACCTTGCGCATGCCCTTGGACTGCGCAAGGGTGACCACCTCGTTGACGATCCGGTAAGGAGTCGTCGCGTCGCCACGCACATTGACGGCAGGCTGGGGCGTCTTCTGCGCTTCCACCGCCAGGGTGCTGTCGAGCAGGTCCAGCGTCACCGGCTGGTCGTTGAGGTAGATGTTGCCGTTGGACGTGATCGCGACGGTCAGCGGAGGCGCCGGAGGCGCCTCGCTGGGACGTTCGTCGAGATTGGCCTGAGGCAGGTCGACCTTGACCTTGTGCGCCATCAGCGGCGCGGTGACCATGAAGATGATCAGCAGCACCAGCATCACGTCGACCAGCGGCACGATGTTGATCGTGGCGTTGACCTTGTCGTGGCCGCCGTCACCGCCTGAGCTGAAGGCCATGTCGGATCTCCGTCTGTCTAAGTTCGATCAGCGAGCGTCGCCGACGCGGGCGCCCGTGGCGAAGAAGTCGTGCAGGTCGTGCGCGAAGGTGTCGAGCTTGGCGTTCACGCCGCGGTTGAGGCGGACGAAGAAGTTGTAGCCCAGCACCGCCGGGATCGCGACGGCCAGACCGATCGCGGTCATGATCAGCGCCTCGCCCACGGGACCGGCGACCGCGCCGATGTCGGCCTGGCCGGTGGCACCGATGCGGATCAGCGCGTTGTAGATGCCCCACACCGTGCCGAGCAGGCCGACGAACGGAGCGGTCGCACCGACGGTGGCGAGCACGGTCAGACCGTCTTCCAGACCGGCCGACTCGCGGGTCACGGCCTGGCGCAGGGCGCGGTCCACGAACTCGGAGCGGCTGAGCGACTCGGCCAGGCGCGAACCATCGTGGCGCTGGTGGTGGGCGGCGGCCTGGGCGGCGTCGAGCGCGACCTTGGAGAAGGGCTCGCTACGCGGCTGCTCTTCCATGAAGCGGATGGCGTCCTGGGCGTTCGGGGTTTCCCAGAACGTGGCGATGACGCGGTCGGAGTTCCTCTTCAGGCGGATGTGCTTGAAGAAGTTGTAGATGATCCAGTAGATCGAGAGCACCGACA
>Ga0233365_1000841_pt1 | contig 13722 bp, 14 predicted proteins | sample ElkDunMinimDraft_27_FD_191535 | JGI IMG/M metagenome (GOLD analysis project Ga0233365, IMG submission 191535) | Fecal eukaryotic communites from dung pellets of Tule Elk in California, USA - Elk Dung C36 | ecosystem: Host-associated > Mammals > Digestive system > Large intestine > Fecal | place...
CCCGGGCAGAACACCGTCTATCGAGCCAAAGGCTGTAGCAGTTGCAAGCACACCGGCTATCGTGGCCGTACTGCCATCCACGAGCTCTTTGTCTTGGACTCTTCCTTGCAGAAGGACATCCTGGCGGGCGCCGACGCCACCCAGCTCCACGCCAACGCCAGGCAGCGCGGGATGTTCACGCTCTATGAAGATGGCCTGCGCAAGGTGGCAGAGGGGGCGACCTCGCTGGAGGAAGTCCTGCGGGTGACCCAGGATCAGACCGATGCCGACCTCGTCTAGCTATCGTCGAACACGCACCGATATCAACCGACTATTTAAACGCTATCGATAACCTGTCTAAAACCTATGCCGAATTTCTCCTATAAAGCCGCGCGCCGCAATGGCGGTATCGAGCAGGGCCAGATCTCCGCCGCCTCCGAGCAGGTGGCGCTGCGGCAGCTGCGCGAGAAAGGCCTGACGCCCGTGCGGCTGCAAGTAGCTTCGGGAGCAGAGCTGGCTGCCCAGGCGAAATCGGGTAAGGGGCAGCGCCCGGCGGTCAGGCTCAGACGGCAGAAATCGACGATCGGCCGTGCGGAAATCCAGAGCATGACGTCCGAGCTGGCGGTGCTGCTGCGCGCCGGCCTGCCCGTGGACCGCGCCCTGAAGGTGCAGATCGACATGAGCGGCAATCCGGCCTATACGGAACTGCTGCAGCATCTGCTGGACTCCATCAAGGGAGGCAAGCCCTTCAGCCATGCCCTGGAGGCCAGAAGCCAGCACTTCGGCAACTTCTACATCAACATGGTGCGCTCAGGCGAGGCCAGTGGCCGCCTGGGCAAGGTGCTCAGTGACCTGGGGGAATATCTGGAGCGATCGCGGGAAGTGCGCTCAACGGTGGTATCCGCCCTGATCTATCCAGCGATTCTTGCCGTGGTGGCGGTGATCTCGGTCATCGTGATGCTGGGTTTCGTGGTGCCGCAGTTCGAGGCGTTGTTTGATGATATGGGGGACGCCCTGCCGGGACTGACCCGCGCCGTCATCGGCATGGGCAATACCGTCAAGGCCTGGTGGTGGCTGATCGCCATCATCGTCGCGGTGACCGGGTATGGGCTGCGCAACTGGCTGGCGTCGCCGGCGGGCAAGGCCTGGTCCGATCGCACACTCCTGAGGCTGCCGCTGGCCGGCAATGTGGTCTTCAAGTATGAAACCGCACGCTTCTCCCGCACCCTCGGAACTTTGCTGGGTAATGGCGTGTCCATACTCCAGTCGATCAATATCGCAGTCAACACGGTCGGCAATTCCGTGGTGAGATCCTGGCTGGAGCCGCTGGCCCCCGCCAGCAAGAGCGGCCGTCGGCTGTCGGATACCCTGATGGAATCCGGCAACTTCTCTTCGCTGGTGATCCAGATGGTCAGGGTAGGGGAGGAGTCCGGTCGACTGGATGAAATGACGCTCGAGCTGGCCCGTATCTACGACAGCGAGGTGCAGGCTGACGTCAAGCGGGGGCTTACCCTGCTGGAGCCGCTGCTTATTCTTGTTATGGGCGGCCTGATCGCCGTCATTATCGTCGCCATTCTGATGGGCATCCTGTCGGTCAACGACCTCGCCATGTAAACTGAAGGAGAACACACCGTGTCCAAGCATCACCAAATCGGAAATAAAATGAGTAAGTTCAGAAAGATGCGTGGCTTCACCCTGGTGGAGCTGCTGGTGGTTCTGGCGATTCTGGCCATGCTGGCCGGCCTGGTCGGCCCACGCGTGATGAATCAGCTGGGCGGAGCCCGCAGCAAGTCTGCCGGCATCCAGATCCGTGACTTCGAACAGGCGCTGGAAATGTATCGGCTGGATGTGGGCCGATATCCCGGTAACGAGGACGGACTCGACGCACTGGTAGAACAGCCCTCAGGCGTCAATGGCTGGAATGGCCCCTATCTGCGCAGCGGACAACTGCCACAGGACCCCTGGGGCAACCCGTATCAATACCGCATCCCCGGCGCGAACGGGCGCGACTTCAACATCATCTCCTACGGCGCCGACAACGCCCCCAGCGGCGAAGGAGAGGACGCGGACATCTCCAACTAGCGCAGGCGGAATGGTCATGGCGGCACGGTGCTTACAGCGTGGCTTCACGTTAATGGAGCTGATGGTGGTGTTTGCCATCGCCGCCCTGATCGTGGGGGTGTCCGTCCCCTTTACCGCCCGCCTGTTCGACACCATGCAATATCGGGACGCCGTGCGCCAGATCAGCGCCGCGGCAACCTCGGCACGCTATCAGGCCATCACCAGCGGCCAGGCGATGGATCTGGTGCTGAATCCCGATATCCGCGGCTTCTCTGTCAATCCCGCAACCGCCTCGACCAGCCTGGACCGTAACCAGATGGAGACACTCGCAGATGACCTGAAGATGGAAGTCATCTCCGCCAGGGAAGTCAGTCCGGGCGGGGGGCTGGCGGCGATCCGTTTCTATCCCCAGGGCAGTTCCACCGGCGGCAGCGTCTCAGTGTTGCGCGCAAGCGGGGAAGGGGTGCGGTTACGCGTCGACTGGCTGCTGGGAAGGGTGACCCAGGAATCGCTGGGAGTCCTATGATCAGATATAGCAGAAGCAGCGGCTTTTCACTGATCGAAATGCTGGTGGCGATGGTCATCCTGGGCCTCACGCTGGGCGTGCTTTATCAGGCCTCTGCTGGCGCCGCCCGCAACGTGAGACTCGATGAGCGCTACACCTACGCCGTGCAGATCGCACAATCCCTGCTTGCCGATCACGCCCGGCTGCCCCCTGGCGGCCTCCAGCTCAGCGGCCGGGTCGGCGACGACTATCACTGGGAACTCACCGGCAGTCCCCTCGATGTGGATCAGGCCCTGCCCCAGGCGACGCTGTACCAACTGGGTGTGGTGGTTCGCTGGGAGGGCGATGGGTCGCGCGAAGTCGCCTTGACCACCGTGGTACCAGAGCTGACGGAAACTCTGGAGATGCCCGTGGAGGCCCCGAATGACTGACACCGGCCGCCCGCATCCGCAAAGAGGCTTCACCCTGGTGGAGATCATGATCTCCATCGCGGTGCTGTCAATGATCTCGCTGGCCATGGTGACCGCCATGAGGACGCTGGCGAACACCCAGGAGAGCCTCACCCGGATCACCGACCGGGTGGATGAGATGCGCCAGGTCAGCCAGTTCCTCAGGCAATCGCTGCAGCAGGCGCAGGGGGCCGGCGCAGCAGGCGGCCAGGCCGGACAAAGCACCTGGCAAACGCCCATTGGCGGTGGTCAGGCAGGGCTGGTCCGCAGCGAAGTCGACGACATCGTGTGGAGCGCCCCCCTCGACAGCATCCAGGGCATGTCCGGCATTACCTATATCCGGCTCTACCGGGAGGGCGACCAGCTGAAACTGCAGTTCTTGCCAAGCCATATGGCCCCTGCTGACATGACCACCTATGTCTGGGAAGAGACGGGGGACGGTTACCTGCTGGTCACCGATGTGGAAGAATTTTCCATCGCCTACCGCCCGCTGCCGGAAGGGGCCTGGGTACAGCGCCTGGCGGCAGAGACGGGCGCCAGCCTGCCACAGTCCATCGGCCTGACCATCAGGGCAAACGACCGCTACTGGCCCGAGATCGTCGTTTCCCCCTTTGGAGCATCCTACTGATGCCAGGCAGCCAGCGACAACGGGGCGTGGCACTGGCCATGCTGCTGTGGATGATGGCAGGCCTGTCACTTCTGGTCTCCGGCACCATCTATGTATCGCGCACGGATGTGCAGCTGACGTCGCTCCAGCTCGAGCAGGCCAGAGCCCAGGCTGCCGCTATCGGCGCCGGTCATCTGCTGATGCGGGACCTGCTCATCAGCCAGAGTCAGATGCAGCAGCCCGATAACGCAGCGATTCAGACGCCCCTCTTCACCGGGCAGTATCAACTGGGGGAGCTGACCGCCGTGGCCAGCGCAAGACCCACCTCCGGGTTTATTTCTCTGAATGCGGCACCGGTCGCATTGCTGGCCGATCTCTTCCTTTATGCTGGCGGACTTTCACAGGACGATGCGTTACTCCTGGCCGAACAGGTAGAGCTGTGGAGAACCGCAGTGGCGCCGCAGGATTTTTCGCAGCCGGAACTGCCGCAGGTGTCTGGTCAGTTCGCCGTGCTGGAGGATCTGTTGCGGGTGCCTGGCATGACCCGTCTGGTGTACGACCGGGTGAGCCCTGCCTTGACCGTTGTCGGCGCGGGTTCGCCCGGCGTGAACCCCGCGGCGGCCGGGCCCATCGCTCTGCTGGCACTCACCCGTGGAGACCAGGAGTTGGTTGATTTTATACAGGAATCACGTCAGGATGAGCGCCCCGAGCCGGGGGCAGCGACTGCCGGTATGGAGCCGTCCTACCTGACGCAGGACAGCAGTCCGATCTACAGTGTGGAGATAGATGTCATGACAAGCGCGAACCGCGTGTTTCACCAGCGCATATGGGTTGAGACAGGCTCAGGCGCTGGGCTGCCCTGGCGGTTCATCCGTGTCATGCCAATTGCCATGCGTCCAGGCAACCAGGGCGGTAACCGCGATGCCCGTTGATGTGCACAGGCTGAGCCTGTTCGGTCTCGATCTGTCCCGCTACGCCAATTATGTGCGGGCGGGCTGGCACGAGCTGGTGTGGGGAGAGGCCTCGGGCATCCGCCGACAGCTCGACGTACCGGTCAAGCTGCTGGAGCCCGCACAATCGGGTCGTCCCGTCGACGGGGCTGCAGGCCGGCGGCCGCGCAGCTCCCTTTATATAGCCGAACAACCCGTGCCACCCCGTTCGGTGGCGGAACCGGTAAAGTATCGCGCCATCCGTATGCCCACCGACCAGGTGCTGGTCAAAAATATCCGCCTGCCGGTATCGCTGGAGCTGGAGTTGGAAGAAACCCTCTCCCTTGAGGCACTGGCCAGCAGCCCCTTTCCTCCGGACGTTACCTGCTATGGCTGGGCGGTTCGCAGCCGTGATGCCGACTCCCTGAACATCGTGCTGGCCATCGCGGAAAGAAACGCCGTCCATGACTGGCTGGAAGAGCAGGGATATCAGTCCGAGGACGATCTGCCGGAAGTCTGGGTATTCGACCCCCAGAACAAGCCCATCGTGTTGTCCGGGTTTGGCGAGTCCCGCCGCCACCGGGAATATGCCAGGCGGCTGCGACGGGCCGGCGCAAAGGTGCTGTTTATCGGCCTGTGCATTGTGTTGCTGGCGGTCGTGCCTGGCCTCGTCAGAAAACTGCAGTCCGACAGAATGGAGGTCTTCCTGACCCAGGCGGAGCAGGAGTCCAGCGATGCACAGGCCCTCAGGGAAGAATTATTGCGTCGCAATGCCCAGATTGCGGCCATGAACGCATTATTTTCCGAACGCGTTGATTATCATCGCGTACTCGATTATCTGAGCCAGACAGCTCCGAATTCCGTTTACCTGCAGCGCTTCGAGGCTGATGGACGACGGGCCAGATTGACAGGGTGGGCGGATAACGCCGGTGCCTTCATGCAGACACTTGGTCAGGATGGAGCATTTGGCGAGGTCAGCACTTCCTCGGCGTTCAGCAGCGACGCCCGCACCGGCATGGAGCGCTTTGTGCTGGAACTGCAATTGCCGGAATCCTCTCCAGCGAGCAACGGAAACTGATGATGAAACAATATCTCGGACAGTTGCCAACACATGCGCGTGTTGTGGGTGCCGGCGCAGTCGCGCTGCTGGCACTGCTGCTCCTCTATATAGTCGTCGCGCTGGCTGCCTGGTTCTTTCGCCACGATGCACGCATCAACGAGCTGGAGCCCCGCATCGCCAGACTGCAGGGCTATACACTCAGCGTCGAGGAATTGCGTGGCAGTACCGAACAGGCCCGACAGGTGCTGGCCGACGTCGCGTTTCCGTCTACAGTGGATGCGGCGGCAACTGGCACCGAGGTGCAACAGATTGTCCGACGCCACATGGAGGCCGCCGGCTTCAGCGTGACAGGCAGCCAGTTGCTGGCACCGCGCGCACACGAGGGCTTCGATGAGATACGGGTAGGGCTGGATGTTTCCGGACCGATGGAAGCGCTGGACCAGGTTCTGATGGACCTGTCTGCTTCACGCCCCGTACTGCTGGTCAGCGCCATCAACCTGGCGCCGGCCCGGGCAAGACGGGGCGACCTGAGCCAGACAATGACCGGCTCCGTGAGCATCAGCGCCGTGAGGTTGCAGTAATGGCCACTAATCTCGCCAGGCGCATGGACAGTGTCATTCGCGTAGCACTGTTGCTGCTGATCGCGGCGGCGGCATTTGGTGCTGTGCTGGTAATGACGAAGAGCCGCCCCGAGCCGGTTCTGTTGTCACCCTCGGCCCTGGGTTCGCAAGCGATCAGCCTGCCGCGGGCGGAGAACGTCTCCGGCGGAGCCCTGGTGGAGGCCCCACTGTTCTGGGAATCAAGGCAGCCCTGGCTTGCGCCAGCAGATGAAACCGCCGAAGTGATTCTGCCCGCTACAGGTAGCGGGATAGACGATATGAGGCTGGTGGGCATCGTGGCCTCCGGCGTCCAGAGCTCAGCCGCCATAGTGACGATCCGGGGTGAACGTCTGCGTATTCCCTTCGGCGAAGAGGTGGATGGCTGGGTGCTCTCGAGCATGACACCCACGACAGTGACCTTTATCGGCGCAGACCGCAATGGCGAGCCAGTCGAGCATATCCTGAGTCTCGAGGCCAGCCGCAGCCAGATCCGGGCGAGCCCCCAGGGCGCGGGCAGTCAAAACTCCAGCGCCCGGCCCGACAGCCCGCCGTCGACCTGGTCCGACCTCGACAGCAGCCCGGACCCCGACACCGCGGGTGATGCTGACAACATCGAAGACCCGAGCGACATTCAGAATAACCCAGACCAGAACGGCTAGACGGCCGCACAAGGAATCGGATGAACAAGGTCACTTTTATCCCGCTTTTATCATTGGTAATGCTACTGGCAGGCTGTAATCTGCTGGAGCCGCAGCAGCCAGGAGTCTCTGTTATTCGCAGCAACACCCCGGCTTCGGCTGATCGCCCACGGGCAGCAGAGACCGAAGAATTGGCGCCGCTGCAGCCAGCGTTATATCCCGGCACGGATACGGCCGTAAGCATGCCGGCAGCCCGCCCACCCGTACGCCTCGAAGGTGAAGCGGTCACCCTGAACTTTGAGGAAGCGCCGCTGGCCGATGTCGTCCATGCCATACTGGGCGACACCCTGGGTCTGGACTACGTGGTGGAGCACCCCATTAACGGCACCGTTACCCTGCGCACCCGTTCACCGATTCCCCGCGATCAACTGCTGCCCATCCTGGAATCCCTGCTGCAGAGCAATGGCGCCCTGATGGTGCGTGATCCCAACGATCGCTACTTCGTCAGCGCCTCTCCCAATGTGGCGGCCCTGTCACCGAGCTTCAGCAACCCGCAATCCCAGGGCGCCGGCTACAGCAACGTCATCGTTCCGCTCAGCTATATTGGCGCCCGCGAAATGTCGGAGATCCTCCGGCCCGTTGCCCCTGAGGCTGCGTTTGTGCGCATCGATACCAACCGCAACCTGCTGGTGCTGGCCGGAACGCGCAACCAGGTGTCCGGCTGGATGGACATTATTTCCACCTTCGATGTGGATCAGCTCGCTGGCATGTCGGTCGGCATTTTCCCACTGGACAACAGTCTTGCTGAGGACATCAACACAGCACTGGGCGAGCTGCTCGGCACGGCAGGCGAGGGTGAACAGGCGACCTCGACGCCTCTGGCAGGCCTCGTACGGGTCGTGCCTATTGAGCGGCTCAACAGCATCCTGGTCGTGTCGCCCCGCGCCCACTACATCGATCAGATTCGTACCTGGATCGAGCGACTCGATCAGGCCCAGAGCAGCTCCGGCGAGCCCACCCTCTATATATACCCTGTACAGAACGGCAACGCGGTGCAGATGGCAGAGTTGCTCAGCGGAATCTTCGGCGGCCGGGGCAACGCCTCTGCCAGCAGCAGCAACCAGAACAGCGGCGTAGCTCCAGGTCTCTCGCAAATGAGCACAGGCTCGGACAGCGGCATGCCCGACACCGGCTCAGACCAGCAGAACAGAGGCGGCAATTTCGACCTCGGCGACAATATTCGCGTGGTGGCGGACAACTTCAACAACGCGCTGCTGATCTATGCGCCACGGCAGGAATACACCAAGATCAGGAACGCCCTCGAGCGGCTGGATATTGTGCCAACCCAAGTGCTGATCGAAGCCAGCATCATCGAAGTCACCTTGAACGACGATCTGGAGTTCGGCGTTGAGTGGACATTCAGGGACAACTTCAGCAACGGCAGAACCGGCACAGGCACCCTGAATCTGGGTAGCTCCAACAGCATCGGACCAAACATACCAGGCTTCTCCTATTCCCTGACCGATAATGCCGGCGCCGTGCGCGCGGTGGTCAATGCCCTGGCCGAGAAATCCCTGGTCAACGTGCTGTCGACGCCCTCCATCATGGTGCAGGACAACCACACCGCTGCGATTCACGTCGGCGATCAGCAACCTGTGCAGTCTGCCATCCAGATGTCCGAGATCGGCACGACAACCTCCATCGAATACCGCGATACCGGGGTCAAGTTACAGGTGACGCCGTCGGTGAATGCGGGAGACTTGGTCACCATGGACATCCTGCAGTCGGTCACGGATGTAGGGCCGATTGATCCGGCAACGCAGCAGCGCAGCTTCCTGGAGCGCAACGTGAGCAGCCGCATTGCTGTCCGCAGCGGGGAATCCGTGGTGCTGGGCGGCCTGATCCGGGACAACGCCTCGAGGGGCCGGGCAGGCCTGCCCATCCTGCAGGACATCCCGGTGCTGGGACATCTGTTCGGACGCACCACCAATAACAGCAGCCGCACAGAGCTGCTGGTATTCATCACCCCGCGGGTGCTCAGAAACGAACAAGACCTGCGGGATATCAGTGTGGAGATGCGCGCCCGTATGCAGGGGCTGCAGCATTTCAACGACTTGCCCGCGGCCATTGGCGTGGAAACCATACAGCCGTAAGGATTTGGAAGTACTTGTAAGGGTTGGTAATTACATATTTTGTGAACTAGACTGCGCGCAAAATGTATACCGCGACACAAATAGGCAATGTTGAAGGTAGGTGCAGTAATAATGCGAAGTTTTTGTGGTAGTGTGTGGATCGTTTTCCTCCTGATGACAGGCTGCACCAGCAGCATGGTCATGACACCGGAGGAGCAGGTGAGACAGCGGGCCCAGGAGCGTATTGATTTCCTGCTCGCTGGAGATCTGACGACGTCCATGGGGTACACCACTCCGGCCTACCGCCAGGCAAGCACCAGAGGAAGGTACGGCGCCCGCTTCGCGGGAGCTGCAAACTGGACCAGCGCTGAAGTCGAAAGCGTGGCTTGTGAAGCGGAACGGTGTGAGGTCAGCGTTCAGATCTCGTATCAACTGCCTCGACCCAGGATCATCAACACCAGATCCCTGGATGAGGTGTGGATAAAGGTCGATGGCCAGTGGTACATCTACCTGTAAAAATTCAAGCAGATAAGAAGGAGGCGCTGGTTCAAAAAGAAACGAGAAATACCTCAAGCTTTGGCTTATAACTATCCATAATTCCAGATGAATATTCTCTCAGCTATAGGTTAAAATGCTATTGTACGACCGAAAAGTGTGTGGTATGGTTGTAGCGCCAAAACCACAGGGAGAGCAGGAACTCCGGTGTTTAGGCTAACTGGCGATAGCTGGTCAGGCTGATGGGGTCGTAACCTTGTTACCCGCTTGGATAAATAAACATACTGTTTAAAAAAATTTAGGAGTAAGAAACGCATGAAGAAAAACATCTTGTCACTCGCTGTTGCGGCAGCTCTGACTGGCGTGGTTGCAGGCTCTGCCCAAGCGGCTATGCACATCAATGACAAAGGTATGGGTGAGGCTCTGGTCTACCCTTTCTATTCCACTGAAGGTGGAAACGATACCTACATCCACGTTGTTAACACAACAGCGTACACCAAGGCTGTAAAAGTGCGTTTCATCGAAGCACGCAACAGCCAAGAGGTCCTCGACTTCAACCTGTACCTGTCTCCTGAAGACGAGTGGGCAGGTGTGATCACTGCTTCTGGCGCCGGCGCGAAAATCCGCACCGTTGACAACTCCTGTACAGCTCCTGCACTGGGCGGACCAAACGGTTCTTTCAGCGGCAGCCAAACCAACCTGGGTAATGGCGTTATCCAACGCGACCAGCCTTTCGTAAACTTCAAGTACAACATTGCTGGCGAAGAAGAGCGCAGCATCAGCCGTACTACTGAAGGCTACATCGAAATCATCGAAATGGGCCAACTGGACCCAACGACTGGTCTCGGCCTGGCTGCTGTACACAATGAAAACGGCGTACCGAACAACTGCGGTAACATCGTAACTGCGTGGAACGCGGGCGGCACCTGGACAAACAGCAGTGGCCAAGCTCAACTGCTGCCTTGGGGCGGTGAAGACGGCGATGCAGCTGGCGGCCTGTGGGGCTACGGCGTAGTAATCAACGTTGCCGAAGGCACAGCGGTCAGCTATGACGCAATTGCCATCGACACTTTCAACGATCCAGAAGAGCCAGCAAACCTGCACTTCACGCCAGGCAACGAACTGCCAAGCTTGAACGAAGCACAAACACTCGCCACTATCTTTGATGGTGCGATTGCTGACGACTACGGCTTCACTTCTGGTGCAGCAGCAGTCAGCGCCCTGTTCATGAGCGCCAACATCAACAACGACTATGTTGTTGACGAAGCGATCAATGCGAACACTGACTGGGTTGTCACCATGCCAACCAAGCGTTTCTTCGTACAAGGTGCAACTGCTACTCCTCCGTTCACTGATACCTGGGACGGTTCTGTAGCGTGTGAGCCGGTTGACCTGAGCCATTGGGACCGTGAAGAAGCGTTTGTTCCTCCGCCCAGCGAAGGTTTCTCTCCACGTCCACCACAAGTTGACGCAGGCTTCAACCTGTGCACCGAAGTCAGCATCATTCAGTTTGGTGATGAAAGTGCACTGAACGGTTCCGAAAGCATCACCTACGGCTTCGAGCCAATGTATGACGCTGGTTGGGCACGCCTGGGCTTCCTGGCTGATGATTCCGGTCTGACTGGTGCAACTGACCGTGTTCTGCCTTCAGACAACGGTGCTTTCCTGGGTCTGCCAGTAATTGGCTTCGCAGCTATCAACTATCAGAACGGTGTTCTGGGCGACAACGTGCTGGCTAACTATGCAGCGACCGTGAAGCACAAGTCCACTCAGGTAATTGAAGCTGGTGCAACTGCTGCTTTGCTGGCTGACTAAGTTACCGGTGAAAAGATAGTCAGCTGTTCAAACAGCTGACTATCAAAGCTGGACTTGTGATACTTATCTTTTGGTTTCATAAGTCTGGTAGAAAAGGCGCCGCATTTGCGGCGCTTTTTTTATTCCATAACCAATGAACTTTTTTCCAGAATAAGTTTCAAACCCTCCGTATGTGGCGATTGCCGTTTCCTACAAGAAGTATCTGCCGCGTAACATCCAGTATTAATAGTTAGTGCTTGACAGTTGATATTGCACTATTTTTCTTTTAGTGCTATTTTTCGGCCAGCTTCCTGCTGCCACACATTAAACGCAACTCTCAAGCCACGACAAACACAATCAGGTAACAGACATGAAAAAATTATTACTTGCTGCGGGTGTAGCAATGGCCATAACCGGGGTTCAGTCAGCTTTTGCTGCCGATCAAATCGTCATCAAGAAAGCCGGCACAGCAGACATTACCGTCCCGCTCACCAATTTCACTTACAACTCCACGACTAACGTTCTGGTAGTCACCACGACTCAAACCCTGTCTGTAGGCAGTGGCGGCAACGACGGTGGTAATGGAGGCAACCCGGACCCCGAAGAGCCAGAAGAACCGGAAGAGCCGGAAGAGCCAGGCGGCAATGACGGCGCCTGCAATGTCGCGGGTGTCACCTGTGGTTATGACATAGCCGGTTGGCCGAAGGAAGCGAACAAGTCCATCACGATTCCCAAAGGCGGAGTCATTGCTTCCAAGTTCACGACTGGCACAGGCACTGCGGCCTACGCCAAGTTCCTTTTCGAAGCACGTGCCGCGTCTCCTTACCCCGGCACAGACTTCTGGGTTTCCAGAACTCCCGGTGGCCCAGCCATATCCAGCACCTGCAGCAGAGAAGGTGTTTCCATGATTTTCAGCCTGGACTGGACTCAGGGCACCAACTCCCGGAAGTGCCAGCTGGCACCCGGCACAACTTATTACATGAACATGAAGCATACCAAGGCCGCCACCAATGCGTCCGTCGTGTATCGCTTTATCCAGTAATAACGGCTCTGTCCGACTGGTCTAATCCTCCCCCGCCTCTTGGCGGGGGAGTTTTTTGAGGGAACAGAAAATCAGACTACGAAAGGCAGCAAGGAAAGAACCAAAATGAAAGTGCAAACGATATTACTCACTATGCTTCTCTCCGCCGTGGCGGCCGGTAGCCATGCGCAGTCCGTAGAAGAAACGGAGCAGGTGGTGCTGCAGACCCCCGATTTCGAGGTCACCACCCGGGATTTCCACTACTACGTGGAGAGCAATATTGCAGAGGCACAGCGGGAACGCACCCTGGCCCGCCAAGGCTCCGTCCGCGAAGTCTATGAAAACCTCTATGTCACCAGGGCCATCGCTGCGCGTGGCGAGCAGAACGCGGAAATCGATCCCGATCTTATCGACTGGATGACCAGTCAGTACCGCGAGCGTCTGCTCATGCAGCGCCAGTTGGAACTTGAAGTGGCCGAAGATCTGAAGAATGTCGACTGGGAAGCCGCCGCTCTTGAAGACTACACAGCCAATCCGCAGAACTTCGAGATGCCGGAACAGGTCAGTGCCTCGCATATCCTTATCTCAACCGAACAGCATACCGAAGAGGAAGCCGAATCCATTGCAAGGGAAGTACTCGGCAAGCTGCGTGCAGGGGAGGATTTCGCCACCGTAGCCAAGGAATTTTCGGAGGATGGCAGTGTGACCGGCAATTCGGGAGACCTCGGTTTCTTCGGTCGCGGGCAGATGGTGGCACCCTTTGAAGAAGCCGCGTTTGGCATGAGTGAAGCCGGTCAGCTCTCCGACCCCGTGAAGACGCAATTCGGTTATCACATCATCCGCTTCAACGAATATCGGCCTGCGTCACTCAGAACCTTCGATCAGATAAAAAATCTGATCATCCCCGACGTCCAGCGCCGACGCCAGGCACAGCTGCGCGCCGACAAGATTGCCGAGGTCAAAACCGGCGCAATCGACATTGGTCTTGAAGTGAATGTGGAACTGCTTCGGGAATACGAAGCACGTTATGCTCCTGCCCAGAATTAATGCGCTACGGATGGCTCTATCATGTCGGAATCTGAGGCGGCTATGTCGGATTTCGTCATATCCGTGGAGAACATCAGCAAGGACTATCATCTCTACGATACGTCCTCGCAGCGCCTCCTGAGTTACCTGTTGCCTGGCCGGCGCGAGCACGGCCAGGCGTTCCACGCCCTGCAAGACATCAACTTCACTCTGCGACAGGGAGAAACCCTGGGCATCATCGGCCGCAACGGCTCTGGCAAATCCACCCTGCTGCAGATCGTCACCGGCATCCTTACCCCCACCCGCGGCACAGTCCATTGCGAGGGCCGCATCGCGGCGTTGCTGGAGTTGGGCGCTGGTTTCAACCTGGACTTTACCGGGCGGGAAAATGTGCAGCTCAATGCCGCCATGTATGGACTGACCAAGG
>Ga0233365_1000844_pt1 | contig 13693 bp, 10 predicted proteins | sample ElkDunMinimDraft_27_FD_191535 | JGI IMG/M metagenome (GOLD analysis project Ga0233365, IMG submission 191535) | Fecal eukaryotic communites from dung pellets of Tule Elk in California, USA - Elk Dung C36 | ecosystem: Host-associated > Mammals > Digestive system > Large intestine > Fecal | place...
CGAGGCGCTCGCCCTGGTGCGCGCCCGGGGAGCGTCGGTCGGCTGGCTGCGCCTCGTCGTCGCACTGGAAGGGCTGGTGACGGGCCTGCCCGCGGCCGCCGTCGGGTTCGCCGTCGGCCTGCTGCTCGTGCCCGGCAGGGTCACCGCCGCGCAGGTCGCGCTCGCGGCGGTCGCGGGCCTCGCGCCGGCAGCAGTGCTCGGCGCCTCCGTGTCGCCGGGAAGCCTGCGCCCTGGGCGTGCCGACCTGGGCGTCCGGTCGCGCTCGCGGCTGCGCTGGATCCTCGAGGTTCTGGTCGTCGCCGGCGCCGTGGTGGCGACCTGGCTCCTGGTCGAGCGCGGCGTCGTCGCGGGCGACGGCTCCGGTGGCGCCGCGGGCGTCGACCCTCTGCTGGCCGCCGCACCGCTCCTGCTGTGCGCGGCCGGCACGGTTGCTGCCGTCCGAGCCTTCCCCTGGATCGCCCGCGGGCTCGAGCGGACGCTCGCGCGACGCAGCGACCTGGTGCCGTTCCTCGGCGCGGCCCGCGCGACCCGCGACCCGGCCGGCGGCCTCGTTCCCGCGCTCGCCCTTGTTCTCTGCGTCGCCGTCGCGGCGACGTCGGCCGTGCTGCAGGCCACGGTGACGGGCGGAATCAACCGCCAGGCGTGGTCGACCGTCGGGGCCGACGTCCGCGTCGCGGGTCCGGTGCTCGACGACGAGGCGGCCGACGCGCTGCGTGCGATCGACGGGGTCGCGGACGTCGCGCCCGTGACGGACCTGGGCGGTCTCTCGTTGCGCGTCGGTCCGACGGGCGAGCAGATCGACGTCTACACGGTCGACGCCGAGGAGCTCGCGCGCGTCCAGGACGGTGTCCCCGGTGCGCCCGACGGGCTGGCCGAGCTCGCGGCGCCCGGTGACCGGCTGCCCGTCCTCGTGTCCGGCGTCGCCGGTGTCGGCGCCGGAGCGAGCGGGCTTTCGCTCGCCGGGCAGGCCGTCGCGGACCTCGAGGTCGTCGGCGTCATCGACGACCTGCCCGGCCTCCCGCCGACGACGTCGTTCCTGGTCGTCGACGCCGCACGCGCGGCGGAGCTGCTCGGGCTCGACTCGTACCCCCGGCTCGGGCTGGTATCCCTCGAGGACGGCGCCGACCGGGCTGTAGTGCAGCGGGCGGTGCGCGACCTGCTCCCGACCGCCGTCGTCGACGACCCGGTCGCGGGGGAGCGCGCGCTGCTCGCCTCCCCGTCGACAGGTGGCCTGGCCGCTGCGTTCACGATCGCGCTGGCGCTCGCAACGCTGCTGAGCGCGGCGACCGTGGTCCTCACGCTCGTGCTCGCCACGCCGCCGCGCGTGCGGCTGCTCGCGGTCCTGCGCACGCTCGGGCTCCGGAGGCGCGACGCCCGCGGGCTCGTCGGCTGGGAGATCGGTCCGTGGGCGGCGGTCGCCCTGGTGGTGGGTGCCGTTCTCGGGTGGGTGGTGCCCGCGCTCGTGCTGCAGGCCGTCGACCTCACGCCCCTCACGGGCGGCGACCGGCGACCTGACCTGCAGGTCGACCCGCTCGTGGCCGGCGGGCTCGTGCTCGGCTTCGTTCTCGTGGTGGTGATGGCGACGGCCGGGGTGGCGCGGCGCGCGCGGCGCGACGACCTGGGACTGCTCCAGGAAGGGGCACGTTGATGGCGGCTTCGGAACGAGGTTTCCCGATGCAAGGAGGCTTCAGATGAGCGAGATCCTCTGCCGAGACCTGGTACGCATCTTCGCGACCGAGGGTGTGGAGGTCCAGGCGCTCCAGGGCCTGAACCTGACGGTGGAGCCGGGGGAGCTGGTCGCGGTCGTCGGCGCATCGGGCTCGGGCAAGTCGACGCTGCTCAACATCCTCTCGGGCCTCGACACGCCCACGGGCGGCTCGGCGGTCGTCGCGGGCACGGACCTGCTGACCATGAGCCGGCGCGACCGGGTGCACTACCAGCGGCACACGGTCGGTTTCGTGTGGCAGCAGACGTCTCGCAACCTGCTGCCCTACCTGACGGCAGAGCAGAACGTGCGCCTGCCGCTCGAGCTGGCCGGCACCGGCAAGGGACGCGAGCGAGCATCACGGGTCACCGAGCTGCTCGAGCTGCTCGAGGTGGCGGACGTCGCGCAGCGCCGGCCGGGGGAGATGTCCGGCGGGCAGCAGCAGCGGGTCGCGATCGCGGTCGCGATCGCCAACGCCCCGCGGGTGCTCCTGGCCGACGAGCCGACCGGCGAGCTCGACGAGGCGACGAGCGTCGAGGTGCTCGAGGCGCTGCGCTCGGTCAACCACGCCACCGCGGTGACCACGGTGGTGGTCACGCACGACCCGGCTGTCGCGGAGCACGTGGCGCGGACGGTGCAGATCCGGGACGGCCGCACCTCGACCGAGGTGCTGCGCCGGACCGAGGTCGACGAGCACGGTGCCGAGCGGCACGTGGCCGAGGAGTTCGTGGTGCTCGACCGGGTCGGCCGCCTCCAGCTTCCGACCGAGTTCGTCGCGGCGCTCGACCTGCGCGACCGCGTCCGGCTCGCGCTCGAGCCCGACCACGTGCAGGTCCGCCCGGACCGCGTCCCCGAGCTCACGACGGAGGAGCGATGACCACGACGTCGGCGCCTGTGGCGTCCGCACTGCGGGCCGAGGCGGTCTCGCGCACCTTCGGGACGGGCGCGGGGGAGGTCCGTGCGCTGGTCGACGTGTCGCTGGGCGTCGCGCCGGGCGAGCTCCTGGTCGTGCGAGGGCCGTCCGGCTCGGGCAAGACCACGCTGCTCAACGTCCTGGGGGGCCTCGACCGGCCGACGTCCGGTCGCGTGTGGCTCGAGGGCGACCGTGAGCTGACAACGATGGGGGAGGACGACGTCCTCGCGGTCCGCCGCGACGAGATCGGCTACGTGTTCCAGTCGTTCGGCCTCGTCCCCGTGCTGTCCGCCGCCGAGAACGTCGAGGTCCCGCTGCGGCTGCGGCGCACGGCCCCCCGGGAACGTGCCGAGCGGGTCGCGCGGGCGCTCGCGCTCGTGGGGCTCGAAGGTCACGCCCAGCAGCGCCCGTACGAGCTGTCGGGCGGTCAGCAGCAGCGGGTCGGCATCGCCCGGGCACTCGTGGCCGAGCCGCGCGTGCTCCTCGCCGACGAGCCCACGGGGCAGCTCGACTCGGGCACCGCGGCGGTCGTGATGGAGCTCATCCGCGACCTCGTGCACACCCAGGGCGTCGCGGCCGTCGTGACGACGCACGACCCGGAGCTCATCGCCCGCGCGGACCGGGTCGTGGCGCTCCACGACGGGCGTGCCGTGCCTGGCTGAGGGCCATCATCCACGGTCCAGATGTGACAGGAGCTCCGTGGATGTGGTAGGCGATTTTCATGACTCCCCGGCGGTGGGACGTCCGGTTACGTCCTGGTCCGTCATGTTACGTGTAGCGACATTTAGATACCGGAATGGTCACAACTGACCTCGCAAAGCGGGCAGAAGGTGTGACTCCAGATACACGCGGTACTAGGCTCACGCCGCAGCGCCGACGCGAAATCCGCGTACGGCGACCCGTCAGAAGGCGGACGCCCGAGCACAGGGCAAACCTACTCAGGAGGACACGTGACACCTCGACGACGACTTGCAGGCTTGGGCGCCTTCGCGCTCGCGTCGGCGCTCGTACTGAGCGCTTGCAGCGGGGGGAACGGCGACACGGGTGCCGAGGAGACCCCGGAGGCCTCGGGACCCACGACCGGCGTCGTGACCGTCGGCAACGGTGAGCCCCAGAACCCGCTCATCCCGACCATGACCAACGAGACGTACGGCGGCATCGTCGTCACGAACCTCTTCGCGGGCCTGGTCTACTACGACGAGAACGGTGCGGTCCACAACGAGGTCGCTGAGTCGATCGAGTCCGAGGACAACCAGACCTGGACCATCAAGCTCAAGGACGGCTGGACCTTCTCGGACGGCACGCCCGTCACGGCCGACAGCTTCGCGAAGGCCTGGGACTGGGGCGCCGCCCTCGACAACAAGCAGAACCTCTCGTACTTCTTCGAGCCGATCAAGGGCTTCTCCCTCGAGGAGAACACCTCGCTCATCGAAGAGGGCGGCCTGGTCGTCGAGGACGAGCAGACCCTCGTGGTGAACCTCAACCAGCCCGAGGCAGACTTCCCGACCCGCCTGGGCTACGCGGCGTTCTTCCCGCTCCCCGAGTCGTTCTTCGAGGACCCGGACGCGTTCGGCGAGGAGCCGATCGGCAACGGCCCGTACCAGCTCGAGGCGTGGGAGAACGAGCAGGTCATCAGCCTCGTCCCCAACGAGAGCTACGAGGGCGACCGCAAGCCGCAGAACGGTGGCGTCGACCTGCTCGCGTACACGGCTGAGGACGCCGCGTACAACGACCTCCTCGCCGGCCAGCTCGACGTCGTCAAGAACGTCCCGTCGTCGGCCTTCGCCACGTTCGAGGACGAGCTCGGCGAGCGTGCGGTCAACCAGCCGTCCGCCGTGATCCAGGTCATCAACGTGCCCGAGTGGCTGCCCGAGTTCCAGGGCGAGGCGGGCGTCAAGCGCCGCCAGGCGGTCTCCCACGCGATCGACCGTGCGCAGATCACCGAGACGGTGTTCGCCGGCTCGCGTACCCCGGCGGTCGACTTCACCTCGCCGGTCATCAACGGCTGGTCCGACGAGATCGAGGGCAACGAGGTGCTCGAGTACGACGCCGACCTTGCCAAGCAGCTCTGGGACGAGGCGGAGTCCGAGGACCCGGTCGGGGCGGACTACACGCTCCAGATCGCCTCGAACGCCGACTCCGACCACCAGACGTGGATCGACGCGGTGTGCAACAACATCCGCACGGTGCTCGGGATCGGCTGCGAGTTCTACCCGTACCCGGTCTTCGACGAGTTCCTGGACGCCCGTGACAACGCGGACGTGCCCGGCCTCTTCCGTGGCGGCTGGCAGGCCGACTACCCGTCGCTGCCCAACTTCCTCGGCCCGATCTACGGCACGGGTGCCGGCTCCAACGACGCGCAGTACTCCAGCGAGGAGTTCGACGCGAAGATGAAGGAGGCCAACGGCTCCGACGACCCCGACGAGGCCAACCGCCTCTACAACGAGGCTCAGACCATCCTGTTCCGGGACCTGCCGGGTATCCCGCTCTGGTACCAGAACGCCACGGGTGGCTTCGCCGACACGGTCGACAACGTCGTGTTCGGCTGGGACTCCGACCCGATCCTGTACAAGATCACCAAGTCGGAGTGATCGACCCCGATTGGGAATGAGTCGACGGCGTCCTGTACGGTCGCCGTCGACTTCCCGACGGAGGAGGCGGGGTGTGCGTTGACAGCACGCCCCGCCTCCTCCGTGGGGGCCGATGACACCCGTGGGCCCGGGATGATCCCCGGAGCGAACGAGGAGACAAACACGCATGCTCTGGTACATCGGACGCAGGCTCCTACAAGTGATCCCTGTGTTCCTGGGCGCAACCCTGCTGCTCTACGGAATGGTGTTCCTGCGACCTGGCGACCCGGTCGCCGCGCTCGGTGGTGAGCGCGGTCTTCCCGAGGCGGTCCAGGAGCAGATCCGCGAGCAGTACAACCTGAACGAACCCTTCATCGTCCAGTACCTGCTCTTCCTCAAGGGCGTCTTCACCCTGGACTTCGGTGTCGACTTCCGTGGACGCGAGATCGCCGAGGTCATGGCGACGGCGTTCCCGGTGACGATCCAGCTGGCGCTGATGGCCCTGGCCATCGAGGCGGTCTTCGGCGTCGGTTTCGGCCTGTTCGCGGGCCTGCGCAAGGGCAAGTTCTTCGACGGCACCGTCCTGGTGCTCAGCCTCCTCGTGATCGCGGTGCCGACGTTCGTCATCGGCTTCGTGATGCAGATCGTGGTGGGCGTGAACCTCGGGTGGCTCCCGGTCACCGCCGGCCGAGATCCGAACTTCTACTCGTTGCTCATGCCGGCGATGGTGCTGGCAGCGACGTCCTTCGCCTACGTCCTGCGGCTCACGAGAACGTCGGTCGCGGAGAACATCTCCGCCGACTACGTGCGGACGGCGCGGGCCAAGGGCATGAGCGGTTCGAGCGTGACCAGCCGCCACGTGCTGCGCAACTCGCTCATCCCCGTCGTGACCTTCCTGGGCGCCGACCTCGGTAGCCTCATGGGTGGTGCGATCGTGACCGAGGGCATCTTCAACATCGCCGGAGTCGGAGGGACCTTGTTCCAGGCCATCAGCCGCGGCGAGAACGTGACGGTCGTCTCGATCACGACCGTGCTCGTGATGGTCTACATCGTCGCCAACCTGGTGGTCGACCTCCTCTATGCCGTGCTCGACCCGAGGATCCGATATGCCTGAGAACCGCTACCCCGCCGTGCCCGGCCAGTCTCGCCAGCCGCGCCGCGGCCAGGAACACTTCGCCGCCCCGCTCGACGAGGGCGGCCTGGGCGCCGTCGACGCCGTCGACACCCGGGAGAAGCCGTCCAGCCTCTGGCGGGACGCGTGGCTCGCGATGCGCGTCAACCCGCTGTTCTGGGTGGCCGGCGCGATCATCCTCGTCGTCGTCACGGTCGCGGCGTTCCCTCAGCTGTTCACATCCCTGGACCCGCGCCTGAGCTGCAGCCTCGCGAACGCCTACGGGCCGCCGCAGGCCGGGCACATCTTCGGCTTCGACCACCAGGGCTGCGACATCTACACCCGCGTCATCTACGGCGCGCGCGCCTCGGTGATCGTGGGCGTCCTGTCGACCGCGCTCGTCGTGGTCTTCGGCACGCTCGTCGGCGCGATCGCCGGCTACTTCGGCGGCCTGTTCGACACCCTCCTGTCGCGCCTGACCGACATCTTCTTCGCCGTCCCGCTGGTGCTCGCCGCGATCGTCATCATGAGCCTCGCGCCCAGCCGTACCACCGTGACGGTGGCCCTCGTCCTCGCGGCGTTCGGCTGGACGCAGATCGCGCGCATCACGCGTGGATCGGTGCTCTCCGTCAAGAACAACGAGTTCGTCACGGCCGCACGCTCGCTCGGCATGGGCAAGGCGGGCATCCTCGTCAAGCACGTGCTGCCCAACTCGGCCGCGCCGATCATCGTCTACGCGACGGTGGCGCTCGGTACGTTCATCGTCGCCGAGGCCACGCTGAGCTTCCTCGGTATCGGTCTGCCGCCGTCGGTCGTCTCCTGGGGCGGTGACATCTCGCAGTACCAGCGGGCCATCCGCGTGCAGCCCGAGATCATCCTCTACCCGGCAGCGGGCCTGGCCCTGACGGTGCTCGGCTTCATCATGATGGGCGACGTCGTCCGCGACGCCCTCGACCCGAAGGCACGGAAGCGATGACGACCCAGTTCCCTGTGACGTCCGGCGCGGTCGCCGGTTCCCCGCTGCCCGCGACCGACCATCCCCTCCTCGAGATCCGCGGGCTCGAGGTCTCGTTCACCACGTCGGCCGGTGAGGTCAAGGCGGTCCGCGGTGCCGACCTGACGGTGTACCCGGGCCAGGCCGTGGCGATCGTGGGCGAGTCCGGTTCGGGCAAGTCGACGCTGGCGCACTCGGTGATCGACCTGCTGCCCGGTACGGGCAAGATCACGGGCGGCAGCATCAAGTTCGACGGTCGTGAGATCGTCGGTCTGCCGGCCAGCGAGATCGAGCAGATCCGTGGCCGCGAGATCGGCCTCGTGCCGCAGGACCCGATGTCCAACCTCAACCCGGTGTGGCGGATCGGCACCCAGGTCGAGGAGGCGCTGAAGGCCAACGGCTTCCAGGGTTCGCGCGCCGAGCGCAAGGAGCGCGTGGCGGGCCTGCTGGCCGAGGCCGGCCTTCCGGACGCCACGCGGCGTGCGCGCCAGTTCCCGCACGAGTTCTCGGGCGGGATGCGGCAGCGGGCGCTCATCGCGATCGGTCTCGCCTCGCGGCCCAAGCTGCTCATCGCGGACGAGCCGACGTCGGCGCTCGACGTGACCGTGCAGCGGCAGATCCTCGACCACCTCGAGGTGCTGACGCAGGAGCTCGGGACGGCGGTCCTGTTCATCACGCACGACCTCGGCCTCGCCGCCGAGCGCGCCGAGCACCTGGTCGTGATGTTCAAGGGCCGCGTGGTCGAGTCAGGCCCCGCCCGGCAGATCCTGGCCGACCCGCAGCACCCCTACACCAAGCGCCTGGTCTCGTCGGCGCCGTCGCTCGCGTCGCGGCGCATCCAGTCGGCGCACGAGCGGGGTGTCGAGTCCGACGAGCTGCTCGCGCGGCACGCCGACGACGTGGCCCCGCGTCGCGACGAGGTCGTCGTCGCCCGCAACCTCACCAAGGTGTTCTCGATCCGTGGCGGCCGCCCCGGTGCGAACACCGACTTCAAGGCGGTCGACGACGTCAGCTTCTCGCTCCTGCGGGGCCGCACGCTCGCGCTCGTGGGCGAGTCGGGCTCGGGCAAGTCCACGGCGGCCAACATGGTGCTGGGCCTGCTCGAACCCACCGAGGGCACCGTGGAGTTCGAGGGCGTCGACATCGCGTCGCTCACGCCCAAGGAGCAGTTCGCGTTCCGCCGCCGGATCCAGCCGGTGTTCCAGAACCCGTACGGGTCGCTCGACCCGATGTTCTCGATCTACCGGTCGATCGAGGAGCCGCTGCGCCTGCACAAGATCGGCAGCAAGAAGGCCCGGGAGGCGCGCGTGCGCGATCTCCTGGACATGGTCTCGCTCCCGCAGTCGGCCATGCGGCGGTTCCCGAACGAGCTGTCGGGCGGTCAGCGTCAGCGCATCGCGATCGCGCGGGCGCTGGCGCTCAACCCCGAGGTCATCGTCCTCGACGAGGCCGTGTCGGCGCTCGACGTGCTCGTGCAGGCGCAGATCCTGGAGCTGCTCGGCAACCTCCAGGACGAGCTCGGGCTGTCGTACCTGTTCATCACGCACGACCTCGCGGTCGTCCGCCAGATCGCGGACTCCGTCGTCGTGATGAAGAACGGCCAGGTCGTCGAGCAGGCGTCGACCGACGAGGTCTTCGACAACCCGCGCGAGAAGTACACCCGCGACCTGCTCGCCGCGATCCCCGGTGCGGGGCTCGAGGGCGCCGCACTCGCGAGCTGAGCAGCTCGTCACCGCCCAGGGCGGGCAGGCCGCAAGGCCTGCCCGCCCTCGCCTTGTAAGATGGCCTCTGGCCGGTCGACGTCGTCCCGGCCAAACCCACCGCCTCCTCGAGAAGAGAACTCACCCATGTCTGTGCGCTCCGACCTGCGCAACGTCGCGATCGTCGCCCACGTCGACCACGGCAAGACCACCCTTGTCGACGCGATGCTCCGCCAGGCGGGCGCGTTCGGCACGCACCAGCACGTCGAGGACCGGGTCATGGACTCGGGCGACCTGGAGCGCGAGAAGGGCATCACGATCCTCGCGAAGAACACCGCGATCCGGTACGCCGGGCCCGCGGCGGCCGCGACCGGGCAGGCCGGCGGCATCACGATCAACGTGATCGACACCCCGGGCCACGCGGACTTCGGCGGCGAGGTCGAGCGAGGTCTGTCGATGGTCGACGGCGTCGTCCTGCTCGTCGACGCCTCGGAGGGTCCGCTGCCGCAGACCCGCTTCGTGCTCCGCAAGGCGCTGGCCGCCAAGCTCCCGGTGATCGTGGTCGTCAACAAGGTCGACCGGCCCGACGCCCGGATCACCGAGGTGGTCGCCGAGACCACCGACCTGCTGCTCGGGCTCGCGAGCGACCTCGCGGACGAGGTCCCGGACCTCGACCTCGACGCGATCCTCGACGTCCCCGTGGTCTACGCCTCGGCCAAGGCCGGCCGTGCGTCCGTCGAGCAGCCCGCCGACGGCGCCCTGCCGGCCGACGAGGACCTCGAGCCGCTGTTCGCCACGATCCTCGAGAAGATCCCCGCGCCCACCTACACCGAGGGCGTCCCGCTCCAGGCGCACGTGACCAACCTCGACGCGTCGCCGTTCCTGGGTCGCCTCGCGCTCCTGCGCATCTTCAACGGCACGCTGCGCAAGGGCCAGACGGTCGCGTGGGCCCGCCACGACGGCACGCTGCAGAACGTCCGGGTCACCGAGCTGCTCGAGACGAAGGCGCTCGACCGGGTCCCGACCGACGAGGCCGGGCCGGGCGAGATCGTCGCGGTCGCGGGCATCTCGGACATCATGATCGGCGAGACGCTCACCGACCCGGAGGACCCGCGGCCCCTGCCGCTCATCACGGTCGACGACCCCGCGATCTCGATGACGGTCGGGATCAACACCTCGCCGCTGGCCGGCAAGGGCGGCAAGGGCCACAAGGTCACTGCCCGGCAGGTCAAGGACCGGCTGGACTCCGAGCTCGTGGGCAACGTGTCGCTGCGCGTGCTGCCCACCGCCCGCCCGGACGCCTGGGAGGTCCAGGGCCGTGGCGAGCTCGCGCTCGCGATCCTGGTCGAGCAGATGCGCCGCGAGGGCTTCGAGCTCACGGTCGGCAAGCCGCAGGTCGTCACCCGGACCATCGACGGCAAGACGCACGAGCCGATGGAGCGCATGACGATCGACGTCCCCGAGGAGTACCTCGGTGCCGTCACGCAGCTCCTGGCCCAGCGCAAGGGCCGCATGGAGACCATGAGCAACCACGGCACCGGCTGGGTCCGCATGGAGTTCCTGGTCCCCGCGCGCGGTCTCATCGGCTTCCGCACCCGGTTCCTCACCGACACGCGCGGCACCGGCATCGCGTCGTCGATCTCCGAGGGGTACGAGCCGTGGCACGGTCCGATCGAGTCGCGCAACACGGGTTCGCTCGTCGCCGACCGCGCGGGTGCCGTGACCCCCTACGCCATGATCAACCTGCAGGAGCGCGGCTCCTTCTTCGTCGACCCCACGCAGGAGGTCTACGAGGGGATGATCGTGGGCGAGAACTCCCGTAACGAGGACATGGACGTCAACATCACCAAGGAGAAGAAGCTCACCAACATGCGCTCCTCCACGGCGGACACGTTCGAGAACCTGATCCCGCCGCGCAAGCTGACCCTCGAGGAGTCCCTCGAGTTCGCACGCGAGGACGAGTGCGTCGAGGTGACCCCCGAGGTCGTGCGCATCCGCAAGGTCGTGCTGGACGCCACGGAGCGGGCCCGCCAGACCGCTCGGGCCAAGCGGGCCTGACACATGGCGGGCGTCGGGGGCGGGCTGCTGGCCGTGCACGCGCACCCCGACGACGAGACGCTCGCGAGCGGGGGGCTGCTCGCGACGTGGGCGGCGTCGGGCGAGCCCGTCACCGTGGTGACCTGCACGCGCGGCGAGCGGGGTGAGGTGATCGCCCTGCCCGGCACCGCGAGCGCGGGCCTCGCGCACCTCGAGGGCGACGGCCCGGCGCTCGCCGCGTACCGCGAGACCGAGCTGGCGGCGGCGCTCGAGGCGCTCGGTGACGGCGCGATCGAGCACCTGTTCCTCGACGCCGTCGACCTGCCGGCAGGCCTGGGGCGCGCCCAGGCGGGCACGAGGTTCGAGGACTCCGGGATGGCGTGGGTCGCGCTGGGCATCGCCGGCCCGTCGCCGGACGCGCCCCGCAATGCGTTCGCGCACGTGCCGCTCGACGACGCCGCCGCGCGGCTCGCTGCCGTGGTCCGCGACCGCAGGCCCGCCGTCGTCGTGACGTACGAGCCGGGCGGCGGCTACGGCCACCCGGATCACGTCCGCGCGCACGAGGTCGCGGTGCGAGCGCTCACGCTCGCCGCGGACCCGACGGCGCCCGTGCCCGGCGAGCCGTGGCGGGCCCCGCAGCGCTGGGAGGCCGTCATGACCGAGACCCAGCTGCGCGAGGCGCGCCGGGCCATGGCGACCGCTCCCGGGCTTGCTGACCTCGCACAGCGGGCCGGGCTGACGTTCCCGGACCCGGACGAGGCGCTGCCGCCCGTCGCGGTACCCGAGGCCGGGCTGGGCGAGGCCGTGGTCGTCCCCGTCGTCCCCGTGCTGGGACGCGTCCTGCGTGCGCTGCGCAGCTACGCCACCCAGGTCCAGCAGGTGCACGAGCTGCGCGAGCCCGTCCCGCTCGCCGGCGTCCCCCACGGTCGGCTGCTCGGGTGCTACGCACTGAGCAACGGCGTCCTGGCGCCGCTGGTCGACCGTGAGACCTATGCCGTGCGAGCCGGGGCGGCTCCGCGGGTAGGCTCGGCGCGATGAGCACGCCCGGACCCTCGCCCGAGCCGCAGCCGTTCGGCTCTCCCGCGGCACCGACCCGCCGGCGCCTGGGTGTCGGCTCCGTGCTCCTGGCCCTTGCGCTCGGCCTGGTGATGGGGATCCTGGGCACGGTCGCGCACCGCACCCTGTGGCTCGGACTGCCCCTGGGCCTGGTCCTCGCGCTCGCCCTCACGCTGTCCACGGCCGTGCTGTGCCGTGCCTGGGCGGGCCTCGTCGCGATGCTGGCGGCCGGTGCGGGGTGGCTCGTCGCCGTCCAGGTGCTGTCCATGACCGGGCCGGGTGGCGACGTCCTGGTGCCGGCTCAGACCGTCGGCATGGTCTGGACGTACGGGGGCCTGGCGCTGTTCGTCGTCGCCGCGTTCCTGCCGTCGTCGTGGTTCTCGGACCGCCCAGCCCGCAGTCGTCACGGTGATCCGGGGGCCCTGTGACAGGGCTGTGGAGGTCGCATCCGAAATGCGGCTTTCACCCGGGACCGGGCCGGATCTGAGGCGTGCCGCCGAGTAAGATCTGGCCCGTGCGGCGGCGGTCGCATGCCTGCCTTCTCTTCCTTCCCGGGGCCGCTGCGGCCCGACGGGTACTACCAGCACGGAGCGTGTCGATGGGCCACCCGACCGAGCGCGAGACAGCGCCCGAGCCGAGCAGCATCCCGGCGGCGCCGGGTCGCGTCACGCCGGCTGCGCCGGCCGCGCCAGCGACCCCGGGTGGCGACGAGCCCGAGGACGAGGTCCCCTACGAGCCGCTCGTACGTGCCTACGAAGCGCGCGTCATCGGCACCGTGAGCGTGCCCGCAGGCCCGCCCAAGGGCGCGCCGACGCAGATCCTGCCCGCGGTGACCGCGCCGGCGTCCGGCACGAACCCAGGAATCCCCGCTCCTGCCGCTCCGGCGCCCGCTGCTCCGCCGGCCGGTTCCCCGTGGGCCGAGGCCCCGGCTCCCGCGGCCCCCGTGACCGGTTCACCGTGGGCCGAGGCCCCGTCGGCCGGCGCGGTCCCGCCGTCGTCGGGCACGCCGGCTTCGCCCCTGCTCGACGGGATCTCGGGCGACGGCGCTCCGAGCAGACTGCCGAAGGTCGCGGCCTGGGCCGGGATCGGTATCGCCGTCGCCGGGGGCCTGTACGTGGGTGCTCAGTGGCTCGTCTCGGACAAGGTGCCGCAGGGCACCACCGTCGCAGGCGTCGAGATCGGCGGCATGACGACGCAGTCCGCCGTCTTCGCGCTCGAGGACGGCCTGGCCACCCGGACCTCCGAACCCATCGTCGTGACCGCGGGCGAGGCGTCGAGCACCGTCGACCCGGCGGACGCCGGCCTGTCGCTCGACGCGGCGGCAACGGTGGACGGGCTCGCGGGCTTCTCCCTCAGCCCGGTGCGTCTGTGGGACCACCTGGTGGGCGCCGACGACGTGGCACCGAAGGTCGCGGTCGACCGTGACAAGCTCGACGCCGCGATCGCCGACCTGCAGGAGTCGATGCTCGTCACCCCGAAGAACGGCACCGTCAAGCTCGTCGACGGCGCCCCCGTGGCGACGCCCGCCAAGGACGGCACCGAGGTCGTCGTCGCCGAGGCGGAGGACGCGATCACGTCGGGCTGGCTGATCCAGCCGGGGCCCTTCG
>Ga0233365_1000845_pt1 | contig 13691 bp, 8 predicted proteins | sample ElkDunMinimDraft_27_FD_191535 | JGI IMG/M metagenome (GOLD analysis project Ga0233365, IMG submission 191535) | Fecal eukaryotic communites from dung pellets of Tule Elk in California, USA - Elk Dung C36 | ecosystem: Host-associated > Mammals > Digestive system > Large intestine > Fecal | place...
AATTGCTGGAATGCGTCAAAACAAACGCGGTGATGGTAATGAAAATCGCGATAGCCCCGAGACACTTGCACGTGGCCATATAGCGTTATGTTAACAGAAATATAACGATATCGATGTCTTCTGCCATTTTGTCAAATTTCCTGCGCATGGTATAGGAAATGAGATTTGTTATCATTAATATGGGCGCTGCATTTTATCAGGAGATACAACATGATTTACGGGACTTTTTCCCCGCGCACCCTGCGACGCACCCTGCGGCTGCCTGTGATAGCGGCAGTGGCTGGATTAGGATTTCTGTCGACCCAGCTGATAGCCCAGGAAGCGGCAGTGTCGCGGACACCGGGACAAAGTGAGCTGAGCTACACGGTCGAGACGCTGGCCACCGGGGTGAACAATGGCTACCAACTGGCCATGGATCCGGTCAATCGCCGGGTATACTTCAGCGACGCCCAGTGGCGCGTGGAAGAACGAGCTGACGATGGCACGATCTCCGTACAGCAGAGCGGCAGCGGCAAACTGGTGGAGTTCGATGCTGCCACCCGTACTCTTGCCTCCATCCATTCCTTCCTGAACCTTACCCGCAATGATGGCAATGGCAGGGAAGGCGAGCCCTTCAACTGGGATGGCATCACCGCCGGGTCGATGTCCAGCATGCGCACCACCTTTTCGCCCTATGGAGTCGACATAGACCCCCTGGTGCCCAACGCGGCAGGCCAGGCGGATCCCGTTATCATCACCACGACCGCCCGTGGTCGCGATTCCGATGAAGGCTATGGTGGTAATGTGGTCATTTATCGCGCCTCCCAGGGCGCCCCTACCGATGCCGACCGTCTTTTCGAGTTCGAGGATGGCACTCCCATCTTCAATGGAATCCGCCGCGTTACCGTGAATACCCAGACGCACAAGGCGTTCATTACCAACATGGGTTCCGAGACTATCCCCGGCTATATTGCGGTGATTGATCTGGCCAGCAAACGGGTGGACGCACGGATTGCCATTCCAGGCAACCAGGGTGTTATCGGGGCAGCGGTGGATGCAGAGAACAATCTGGTCTACGTGGGCACCATGCGGGGCGAAAAACTCTACGTGATCGACGTCAACCTCGTTGATAACAGTGACCCGAAGGACTTTGAGCTGAACAATTCAGCGGTGTTCGAACTCAATGCCACCGTAGGCGCCAATGCACGCCCCACTTACAATGCAGAGCTGAAACGCGTGTACGTATCCTCCTTCAGCAATCCGGCCGGCCGGATCAGCATTGTCAACGCCGACCCAGGCAGTGAGAGCTATGGCCGGCTGATGCAGGGGTTTGAAACAGGTGCGACCAACATGGTTGAAGTGGATGTGGAGCGCGGACTGCTCTATTCCGCCAATCTCGGTGATCGCGAAGTAGTGGTTTTTGACCTTGAGAGCTACAGCGAACTGCTGCGTTTGCCTACTACTGGCAATGCCTTGAATATCGCCATTGACCCGGTGACGCGCGACGTGTGGGTATCAAACTTCTCAGATGCCAGTGCCGTGGATATTTTCCGGGTCCAGCGACCATAGAGAAACCGCTAAAAATGTGAAAAAGCGGCAGTGATAGCGAGCAGCTTCACTGCCGTTTTCCATCCAGTTCTTGCCTGACAGGATTGATCCTTCACCTGATCACCGCGTCAACTGCACCCGCTCCACCTGCGTCATCTGACTGTAGCTGGAAGTAATGACCCGATCTCCTGGCTCCAGCCCCTCAACGGCTTCCACGTAACGATTGTTGCGTCTGCCCACCCGCACATCCCGCCGCAGCGCATACTCGCCGCCGCTGTCCACCACGAACACCCAGTTGCCGCCGGTTTCCTGCAGGAAGCCGCCCAACGGCAACAGCAGCGCCTCTACCGCGTTTCCCAAAGTCAGGTCCAGTTGCAGCGTCTGCCCACGGCGAAGGTTGTCGGGCACTTCTCCCTCGAAAACCAGATCGACCTGGAAGGTGCTATTGCTGATCTCGGGGTACACCTTGATGACTCGCGCCTGGTACTGCTGACCTGCCAGAGTGAAACGGGCGGACTGGTCGGGTGCGACTCTCGTCACGTAGTACTCGTCCACTTGGGCGACGACCTTGTACTGGTCGATCACGTCGATCTGGCCAAGGCGTTCGCCACGGATCTTGTTCTCGCCGACGTCTACCGGCAGCGACGTCAGCTGGCCTGCAATAGGGGCGCGTACCAGCAAGTTCTCGAAGCTGCCCTGTGACAGTTTCAGGTTCTCCTCCAGTTTGATGACCTGCGATTCGATCTGGGCAAGGCGATCCACGCGGATGCGATCCTCCAGATATTGTCGCGCCAGGGTGTTTTCCAGAATCCTGCGCTGATAGTCCAGCTCATCGACGACGGACTCGTACTGCTCGCGGGAGACCAGGTTGTTGTCGGCCAGGCGCGCCTGTCGGCTTTCCTGTCGCTCCAGCACGGCAATGCGGTACTCCACCTCGATGACCTGTCGCTGGGTATTGAGTTTGGTGGTCTCCAGGCTGTTGGAAATATTGGAGAGGTTGTTGAGCTGTTCGGTGATCGAGGTGTCGCGGCACCGCGAATGGGCGTGACGTCCTCGAAGGCGCCATATTGCACAGTCGAGATGCTGATCTGGTTTTCAGCAAGCCGATAGGTGCGAATGGCCGCATCGGAGAGCAGGGCGTACAGGAGCCAGACGACACTCCCAGCGCAGGCGGCAAGCAATATCCACTGCCAAAGGGGGCGTCTGTGCTTTTCTATCACTCTATCCATCGGTCATCATCCTATTCGTAGCGCAGGGCGCGGATCGGATTGGACTGCGCCGTCTTCATCGACTGCAGCGCGATCGTGATGAACGCCACTGCAACCGCCATGGCGGCAGCTAGCAGGAACAGCATCAGGTTCGGGCCGATCAGGTTGATGCGATAGTAGAAGCTCTGCAACCATTGATTGACTGCAAGGAATGCCAGTACTGACGCGATCATGGCAGCCAGGATGACCAACCACAGGATGTTCTGGAACAGCAACAGCACAATGTTCAGCGTGGAGGCACCCATGACCTTGCGGACACCGATCTCGCGTGTGCGCTGCGCGGTGTTGAAGGCGGACAGCCCGAACAGGCCCAGGCAGGAGATGAAGATGCATAGCGCGGAGAAGGCGCCAATCAATTGCATCAGGCGCTGTTCCGACCCGTAGAGCTCATTCAGGTCATCCTCCAGAAAGCGGAACTCGAATGGGTGGCCGGGATCGAAGGTCGGCCAGCGTTGCTCCAGCGTCCGGATCAACGAGGTCACCGACTCCTGGCGGACATTGATGATCAGCTGCTCGGAGTAGGTGCCGCGGCTGGTGGCATCCATTGCTTCAAAGTTCGGCATGGCATAGATCATGAAGACGGGCACGACCTGGTGCTGCAATCCCTCGAAATGAAAGTCCTCCACGACGCCAATGACCTCCATCGACTCCGGTGGGCTTCCGTCGTCGGGGCCGCCGAAATTCTGCAGCCGTTTGCCCAGCGCGCTCTGCCAACCCATGGCGCGGACGAGTGCCTGATTCACCAGCACCGTTCTGCGCACATCGTTCTCGCGGTTTTCGTCGAAGTCGCGGCCCTCCACCAGACGCATGCCCAATGCGTCGATAACGCCTGGGCGCAGGTTCATGGCGCTGAGGGTCTGCTGCTGCATGACCCTGTCAGAGTCTTCCACGTTCAATGCACTCAGCCCAACAGGCTGTCCTGGCACGTGCTGGGTCCTCGCAACATTCAGCACGCCCGGTTCCTGACGCAGTTCATTCATCAACGCCGGCAACCGGGCGACCTGATCGGCACCGGCTACCCGTACGATGAGTCGGTTCTCCTTCGAAAAACCCAGCTCCTTACTGTGGACGTATTGCATCTGTGTCAGCATCAACAGCGTGCTGGCGATAACCGCTACGGAGATCACGAACTGCAGCATCACCAGTGCCTGCCTCAGCCCGCGGCCTCCCCGTCCGGTACCCTGGCTGCCTCGGAAGGCAGCTACCGGGGGGATCGCAGAGAGATAGAAGGCAGGGTAGAGGCCCGAGATAACCCCCAGCGCGATCGCTGCTGCCACAATACCGCCCATCACCGCCGGGCTGAGCAACTGTGCAAGCGAAAGCGGTGCGTCCAGCAGCACGGTGATGTTGGTGAACTGCAGGATGCCCCACGCCAGCAGTAATCCAAAGGTCAGCGATACCAGCGAATAGAACACCGACTCTCCGATGAACTGGCTCACCAGCTGCCCGCGAGTGGCACCGAGCACCTTGCGCATGCCCACCTCCTTGGCGCGGCGGGTGGAGCGCGCTGTGGCCAGGTTCATGTAGTTGATGCTGGCGACTGCCAGCACGAACACGGCGATGGCGGCAAATGCATAGATGTAGAAGCGGTTGCCGCGCGGAAAGTCATAGGTCGTGGCAGAATCGAGATGGATCTGCGGCAGGGGCTCCAGCATGAAGTCCACTGTTGCGTTGATGTTCATCTGCTGGGCCATGTCGGCCATGTTGTTGTCGTAAAAGCTCTCCGAAATACGACCGAAATCCGCCGGGTCGTAGCCCTCTCGCATCAGGACATAAGTGTAGGCGTTGATATTCCACAGCGCGGTGCGGCGCTGGATTCCCTCGGGCTGCGCGATGCGGTTGTAGGACATCAGGGCATCGTATTTCAGGTGTGAGTTATCCGGCAGATCCGCGAAGACGAGGTCGATACGATAGGTGCTGATGTCGGTAAAGATATTCTCTCCGATGGGGTTCCTGTCGCCAAAATAGCGGCGGGCGAAGGACTCGCTCACGGCCATGCTGCCGGGATCAATCAGCGCTGTTTCGGGATCGCCGTAGATCACCTCATGAGAAAGAATTTTCAGCACGCTGTTGTCGGCGGAGAACAGATTTTCCCAGTAGTAGCCCCGATTGTTGACGTCGCGCAGAAGGTAGCGGGGCGATGGCATGGCCTGGAAGCGACCGGCCAACTCGACTTCCGGATACTGCTCCTGCAGCAGGGGTGCAAGCTGGGTGGAGGTGACGGCGGCCAGATCGACATCGCCATTGATGCCAAACTGGTTGACGACGCGGTAGGCGCGGTCCGCGTTGACGTGATGACGGTCGTAGCTGAGCTGGTGGTGGAGATAAAGACCCAGCACCAGGCAGCAGGCGATACCGATAGAGAGGCCCGCAATGTTGATGAGGCTGTAGGACTTCTCCTTCACCATCGTCCGCATCGCGCTACGCAAATAGGTACCGACGATTGTGCCACTGGCGTTAGGCATGGGACACCTCCAGCGGCCTTGCGGCATGGCTTTCGTGCACTACCTGCCCATCGAGCATGCGAATGATGCGGGTGGCGACCGCGGCGTGCTCCGGCGAATGGGTGACTATGACAATGGTGGTGCCTTCCGCGTTGAGCTGACGCAGCATCTTCATCACTTCGTCGCCATGTTCGCTGTCCAGGTTGCCGGTGGGTTCGTCGGCGAGAATCAGCCGCGGCTGATTCACCAGCGCGCGAGCCACCGCGACCCGCTGCTGCTGACCACCGGAGAGCTGCTGGGGAAAGTGTCGCAGGCGGTGGCTCATGTTCATCTTCTCGATCACCGCCTCCACTCTCTGTCTGCGTTCTGCGGCCGGCATCTTCGTATAGACCAGCGGCAGCTCCACATTCTCATAGACACTCAGCTCGTCGATGAGATTGAAGCTCTGGAAGATGAAGCCGATGTTCTGCTTGCGCAGGTTGGCACGCTGACGCTCGTTGTAGCGGGAGATCTCTTCGTCCAGGAAATAGAACCTGCCGGAGTCCGGGTTGTCGATGAGCCCGATGATGTTGAGCAGGGTGGACTTGCCGCAGCCGGAAGGGCCCATGATGGACACGAACTCCCTCTCCCTGATCTGGATGCTGATGCCGCCCAGTGCGGTGGTTTCTATCTCGTCTGTTCTAAAACTTTTGGTCAGCTGCTCAGTCCTGATGATCATGCCCGTGTCTCCATTGTTATTGTCAGGTGTGCCTGCACAGAAACAGGCGCAGTCAGGGCTACAGGCTAGCAATCCTTGTGCCATGTAAATAATCTTTATATAACAGCGAGTTATCAGGAATGTGCCAGCGCGTCGTCGTCAACTTCACCAAATTTTGGCAGGACGCCGCATTGTGTTCGACCGGGCCCCCAGCCTGCCGCGGCAGTTTACTCGAGCCTCATCTTTCCCTATCCTCGCTGCATTCATAGAAGGGGAAGCAATTCATGAAATCCAAAGAGCTGAACAGAGCTGTTTTTGCGGTGTCTGGCGCGCTGATGATCTTTACATTGGCGGCGTGTTCGGGTGGGCAGGAAGATTCTGCGGTAAGTGAGCCGCAAGAGGTGGCAAATGAAGCGACGGAAGCCAGGTTGATCGGCGCCAGCGACATCGAATCTGCAGCAGACAACAATGCCGAGTGGTTAAGCTACGGCCGTACCTATTCCGAACAGCGCTATAGTCCACTGTCAGCGATCAATGGCGACTCGGTGTCGGAGCTGGGCGTTGCCTGGTCCTTCGAACTGGACACCAACCGTGGACAGGAAGCCACGCCGCTGGTGATCGACGGTACCGTCTACTTCACTTCGGCCTGGAGTAAGGCCTTCGCGGTCGATGCCCGTACTGGTGAGGAGATGTGGCGCTTCGACCCGAGGGTGCCGGGACGCTATGCCGTCAATGCATGCTGTGACGTGGTCAACCGCGGCATGGCAGCGTGGGGTGACAAAGTATTTTTTGGCACCATCGACGGTCGCCTCATCGCACTGGACCGCGACAGCGGCGAGCCGGCCTGGGAGGCGCAGACGGCCGATCCCGAACTGCGCTACACCATCACCGGCGCGCCACGGGTGATCGATGGCCGTGTGATTATCGGCAACGGCGGGGCGGAACTGGGCGTGCGCGGCTACATCTCTGCCTACGACGCCGAGTCCGGCGAAATGCTGTGGCGCTTCTACACAGTGCCAGGTAACCCGGAAAACGGTTTCGAGAACGATGCCATGGAGATGGCGGCGGCCACCTGGGCCGGTGAGTGGTGGGCGCTGGGCGGTGGCGGTACCGCTTGGGACTCGATGGCCTACGATCCTGAGCTCAACCTGCTTTACATCGGGGTGGGCAACGGCAGCCCCTGGAACTACCAGATCCGCTCCAACGGCGAAGGCGATAACCTGTTCCTCTCCTCCATTGTGGCGCTGCGCCCTGATACCGGCGAATACGTCTGGCACTTCCAGACCACGCCCGGCGAGGCGTGGGACTACACGGCCACCCAGCACATCATGCTGGCTGATATCGAGATCGACGGACGTATGCGTCAGGTGTTGATGCAGGCGCCGAAGAACGGTTTCTTCTATGTGATCGACAGAACCACCGGCGAGTTCATCTCCGGCAATAACTATGTGGACATCAACTGGGCGTCCGGACTGGATGCGACCACCGGTCGTCCCATCCTGGCAGAAGGTGCCCGGTATGCCGACGCGCCTTTTGTGGCGATCCCTGGTCCCCTGGGCGGTCACAACTGGTATCCGATGTCACGCGATGCGGCCACCGGCTATGTCTTCATTCCGGCTCAGAACACGGTGTCGGTGTACAGCAGTTCCGGCAGCATGGAACGGCAGGAGATGGGCTGGAATCTGGGCCTCGGTGCCTCCGCCAACCCGCTGCTCAATCCCCAGGAGCTGGCACGATCCGCTGCCCGTACGCCCTCCAGCCTGATCGCCTGGGATCCTGTCACCCAATCGCCTGTCTGGCGTGTGGACTATCCTGTCTACGGCAACAGCGGCACTCTGGCGACGGGTGGTAGCCTGGTGTTCCAAGGCTCGGCCGATGGGGTGTTCCACGCCTATGATTCCGCAACTGGAGCGGAGCGCTGGTCCTACGAGGTAGGTGACGCCATTTTGGGTGGACCGGTTACCTATGAGTTGGATGGTGAGCAATACGTGCTGGCGCTGGCGGGACAGGGCGGGGCGATCCCACTGACGATGGGCCTGTCCTCCGGCAATCATCCGCGCTACATGAACGGGCGGCTGATTGCCTTCAAGCTGGGTGCGACCGAATCACTGCCGATGCCGGAACAGCTGCCGCCCGCTCCGCTGGAGCTGGGCTCCGTCGTCAGCGCGGGCAATGCTGTCGCTGGCGCCGCACGCTACGGTGCGCTCTGCTCCGTGTGCCATGGCCCCGGCGGCATGAGCGCGGGCTCCATTCCCGACCTGCGCTATTCGGGTGCCCTGCTCAATCAGGATGTCTTCTTGGGCATCGTGCTGGATGGACTGCTGGAGTCCCGTGGCATGGTTGGTTTCTCTGCGGATCTGGACGCGCAGGGCGCGGAGAACATCCGTGCCTATCTGCTGCAACAGGCGGAGGATGTGCCGCGTTAGGCTGCCAGGTCTGCATTGCGCCGCTGTCCTGCAGTGGCGCGATACTGCAAGAGTTGGTGAATCTCGCAAGTCGATGGTTTTCAAGTTTTACCAGAATTTCGCTATCTGTTTGAAATTAATAAGGTTTCAGGGGTTGGTCTGAACTTTGCTTTTATCACTGCGGTTAGCAAGTCTTCTGTGCCGCTCCCGTTGGGCCATCCTCCGGTCGCGGCACTTTTTTTGCCCCATCGGTTTGCTACCAAGAGACATTCATTCGCAGTCTTAGGGCAGCAGTCGCGCCAGATAATGGCCGGTATGGGATGCGGGGTTGACCGCAACCTCCTCAGGCGTGCCGACGGCAATGATCTGACCACCACCACTGCCGCCTTCCGGGCCCAGATCCACGATCCAGTCCGCTGTCTTGATGACGTCCAGGTTGTGCTCGATGACGACAATGGTATTGCCCTGGTCCCGCAGCCGGTGCAATACCGCCAGCAGTTGCTTGATGTCCTCGAAGTGCAGCCCCGTGGTCGGTTCGTCCAGGATGTAGATGGTCTGGCCAGTGTCGCGCTTGGACAGCTCGCGGGCCAGCTTGACGCGCTGGGCCTCGCCGCCGGACAGGGTGGTGGCGGCCTGGCCCAGACGTATGTAGGAGAGACCGACCTCCACCAGCATCTGCAGCTTGCGGGCAATCGCGGGTACGGCGTTGAAGAACTCGCGGGCATCCTCAATGGTCATGTCCAGCACTTCACTGATGTTGCGACCCTTGTAGGTCACTTCCAGAGTCTCGCGGTTATAGCGCTTGCCATTGCAGACATCGCAGGAGACGTAGACGTCGGGCAGAAAGTGCATCTCGACCTTGACCACGCCATCCCCCTGACAGGCCTCGCAGCGTCCGCCCTTGACGTTGAAGCTGAAGCGCCCGGTCTTGTAGCCGCGCGCGCGTGCTTCCTGGGTGCCGGCGAACAGGTCGCGCACAGGGGTGAAGATACCGGTGTAGGTGGCAGGGTTGGACCGTGGTGTGCGACCGATCGGGCTCTGGTCGATGTCGACGACCTTGTCCAGTTTTTCCAGGCCGACGATGCGGTCGTGCGCAGCGGGTGTGAGCGTCGTGGCACCATTGAGGCGTGTGGCGGCAAGCGGATAGAGCGTGCCGTTGATCAGGGTGGACTTGCCGGAGCCGGAGACCCCGGTGATGCAGGTCAGCAGTCCCAGCGGGATGTCGAGATCGATGTTGCGTAAATTATTACCTGTGGCGCCTTTGAGGGAGAGCATTTTCTTCGGATTGACGGCGGTGCGTTTTGCCGGCACATCGATCTTCAGCCTGCCGGAGAGGTATTTGCCGGTGAGCGAATCTTCCGAGTCGAGGATATCCTGCAGTTGCCCCTGCGCCACGATCTGTCCGCCATGCACGCCTGCGCCCGGCCCGATGTCGATGATGTGGTCGGCGTGGCGGATCGCGTCCTCGTCGTGCTCCACAACAATCACCGTGTTGCCGATGTCACGCAGGTGGAAGAGGGTGCGCAGCAGGCGATCGTTGTCGCGCTGGTGCAGGCCGATGGAGGGCTCGTCGAGGATGTACATGACCCCCACCAGCCCTGCGCCTATCTGACTGGCCAGGCGGATGCGCTGGGCTTCGCCACCGGACAGGGTGTCGGCGCTGCGGCTGAGCGTCAGATAGTTGAGGCCGACATCCACCAGAAATCCCAGGCGGTCCTGCAGCTCCTTCAGAATCTTTTCGGCAATGGTGGCGCGACTGCCGGTCAGGGTCAGGCTGGCGAAGTACCCGGCCGCGTCCGCGATGGTCTTTGCTGACACGTCCGGCAGGCTGATCCCGCCGATGAAGACATTGCGCGCCTCGGGCCGGAGGCGGGTGCCGTTGCAGTCGGGGCAGGGCTGTGAACTCAGGAAGCGGGACAGGTCCTCGCGCACCATCGTCGATTCGGTCTCGCGATAGCGGCGCTCCATGTTGGGCAGAATGCCCTCGAAGGTGTGCCGCCGGATTACAGTGTCGCCGCGGTCGTTGAGAAAATGGAAGTCGATGATGTCGTCGCCGCTGCCGTGCAGCACCGCTGCGCGATGTGGCGGCTCCAGGTCGACCAGCGGCGTATCGACCGCGAACCCGTAATGTGCGGCCAGCGAGGTGAGCATCTGGAAGTAGTACAGGTTGCGACGGTCCCAGCCGCGGATGGCGCCTTCGGCCAGGCTCAGGGACTCGTCGGTCACCACCCTCGATTCATCGAAGAACTGCTTGAGGCCCAGACCATCACAACCGGAGCAGGCGCCGGCGGGGTTGTTGAAGGAGAACAGTCGTGGCTCCAGCTCGCTGATGCTGTGGCCGCACAGAGGGCAGGCGAAGCGCGAGGAGAACAGCAGCTCCTCTCCCGCGGCTGCGCCTTCCTCGTTCATGAGGGCGACCATCGCCAGTCCGTCGGCAAGCTGGAGGGCGGTCTCGAAGCTCTCCGCCAGGCGCTGCTGCATGTCTTCACGCACCTTGAGCCTGTCCACCACGACATCAATGCTGTGCTTTTTGTTCTTCTCCAGCTCTGGCGGGAAGTCCAGTTCGGTGACGATCCCGTCGATGCGCGCACGAATATAGCCACTGGTCTTGAGTTCGTCGAACACATGCAGGTGTTCGCCCTTGCGATCACGCACCAGCGGAGCCAGCACCATCACGCGGGTGCCCTCGGGCAGGGCCAGCACCTGGTCCACCATCTGGCTGACCGTCTGCGCCTCCAGCTTCTTGTGGTGAGTGGGACAGAAGGGTTCGCCCACCCGGGCAAACAACAACCGCAGGTAATCGTGGATCTCTGTGATCGTGCCCACAGTGGAGCGGGGATTGTGTGAGGTAGACTTCTGCTCGATGGAGATGGCCGGCGAAAGCCCCTCGATGTGGTCGATATCCGGCTTGTCCATCATCGACAGGAACTGCCGTGCATAGGTGGACAGCGATTCGACGTAGCGGCGCTGTCCCTCCGCGTAGAGGGTGTCGAAAGCCAGGGACGATTTGCCGGAGCCGGACAGGCCGGTGATGACCACCAGTTTGTCGCGTGGAATGCTGAGATTGATGTTCTTCAGATTGTGGGTTCTTGCCCCCCTGACGATGATCTTGTCCATGCCACGCGCTCTTGCCGTTCGAGAAAGGAAACGGGTAATTATGCTGACTTCGGCCGGCGAGCGCAAAGACCGGGACTGTCTTAAACGGAGAGATGCTGTATTTCGAGCGCGCGTTTCATTTGGTGCTATGCTTGCGGTAGACTAACCGGCTCGAAATAAATCGAAACACAAGAATACCTGGAGGGTAATGTGGCAAGCAGAGGCGTGAACAAGGTCATCCTGGTGGGAAATTGCGGCGGCGATCCCGAGACCCGCTTTCTGCCCAGTGGCGGAGCGGTAGCCAATATTACCCTGGCGACCAGTGAAACCTGGAAGGACAAGAACACCGGTCAGCCCCAGGAGCGCACCGAATGGCACAGGGTGGTGTTCTTCAATCGCCTGGCCGAGATCGTCGGCGAATATGTGAAGAAAGGGTCGAAGCTTTATATTGAGGGCAGCCTGCGCACCCGTTCCTGGGAGCAGGACGGCGTCAAGCGCTATGCCACCGAAATTGTCGGGGCCGAAATGCAGATGCTCGACTCCCGGGGCAGCCAGGGCGGCGGTTCAGGCGGCTTCCCCGATTACGACCAACAGGGTTATGGGGATCAGCAGGGCTACGGTGGCCAGCAGAACGAGCGGCAGCCCGCGCAGTCCCAGGGCAACCGCCCCAGCCAGGCACCTGCGGGAACCGCGCCCGCCTCTTCGGGCTTTGACAACTTTGATGACGACATCCCGTTCTGAGCCTGACTGGCCAACGCGACTTCCGTACGCAACATACAGTACGCAAACCATGGCAGGGTAAGGCAACGTGAAGCTTTTAATTGTCGGTGCCGAAAGCGCGGTGGGGCAGGAACTGATCCGGCAAATGCAGCAGCGGGAAATCGAGTACATCGCTCCCGCGCCGGGCAGGATTGACCCCCGCGACCCTCTCGACCTTGCCAAGGTGATTACTCAGGCCGAGCCGGATCAGGTCATCAGTCTTGCCTCCTATCGGGCTGGCAGCCAACTCGCCGTGCAGCACGCCGAAGACGATCCCGAGGGTTGCGAACTGGTCAATCACCAGCAGGCCGCGCTCATCGCCGAGGTCTGTGATCATCTCCATATTCCCCTGGTCCACCTGTCCACGGCCTATGTGTTCAGCGGTGACAAGAAGCTGGCCTATAACGAACAGGATCTTCCCCGCCCACTCGGTGTCTATGGTGCTTCGTCGCTGCGAGGCGAGGAGGCCATCGCCGGGGCACTGGAGCGACACGTGATTGTGCGCACCGGCTGGATCTTCGGCATCGGCCAGGATGAGTTCATCCGTCGGTGGATACAGGAGGCAAGGGACAACGAAGGCGCGGTGACGGTACTGCGGCGCAAGTTCAGCCCGACCCCGGCCGAAGACGTTGCCCGCATCCTGCTGGCCCTGGCCTGTCAGGTAGATTGTCATGCCAACGTCTGGGGCACCTATCACTACTGTGGGCTGGAGACCAAGCGGGAGAGCGAGTTCGTGCAGCAGGTGCTCAAGCTGGCCGCCCAGCATGACGAGAGCATCTATCAGCTGCTGGATCACGTCAGCCTGAATCTGCTACGCGCGGATGCGCCGGAGATTACCAATACCACTCTCGCCACCAAGAAGATTTTTGATACCTTCGGCGTCAAACAGCGCTCCTGGCACGGTGCCTTGCAGAATCTTGTCAAACACCTGCATCAGGAGCACGTTGGCTGATGCAGGACACTGGCATGTCTATCCACGGATCCTCCCTGACACCCATCGACAAAGCCCTGGCACAATTGCTGTCAGGCCTGGACACCGTTGCCGCCACCGAGACAGTCGTCCTGGCTGATGCACTGGGCAGGGTAGTGGTGAGCGACCAGACCTCCGCGATTGACGTGCCGGGCTTTGCCGTCAGCGCGATGGACGGCTACGCGGTTGCCACTGCGGACCTGCTGGCGGAACAGCGCCGCTTTGCCATCTCCCAGCGTATTCCGGCTGGTCGTGTTGGCAGCCGTCTGGCCGCCGGTTCCGTTGCCCGTATCTTTACCGGTGCGCCGCTTCCACCGGGCGCTGACGCGGTGGTCATGCAGGAGAATACCCGTCTCGATGGCGAAGAACTGGAGGTGTTGCAGGCAGTTGTGGCCGGTGAGAATGTGCGCCCTGTGGGCGATGATGTCCGCCATGGCTCCCTGCTGGTGGAGGCCGGGCAGCGTCTGCGGGCGCCGGACATCGGCATGCTGGCGGGCAGCGGTATCTCCACCATCGAGGTGCGTA
>Ga0233365_1000848_pt1 | contig 13672 bp, 10 predicted proteins | sample ElkDunMinimDraft_27_FD_191535 | JGI IMG/M metagenome (GOLD analysis project Ga0233365, IMG submission 191535) | Fecal eukaryotic communites from dung pellets of Tule Elk in California, USA - Elk Dung C36 | ecosystem: Host-associated > Mammals > Digestive system > Large intestine > Fecal | place...
ATGGAGCCAGATGGTCGGTGACATTGTCGAACCGGGATCTGGTAGCTTCAAAAGTGCTCTTCGACCGATTAAAAGATCGCCGCAATAAAGATTTTTGTTTCTTTTGATCTTTTAAAATCGTCAGATTAACTTTGTTCAGTCGCTCCGCTCGAGTCACGACTTCCAGACTGTAAAATAATACTTGGACGTAAAGTATAAGAAAACCGAAAGGTATCAATTACTAACAAAGGAGATCTCAAAGCCAAATATATCTACCACTCTAAATCTTCTTCAGTTAGCCTTGTTGAGAACCAGTTTCCATATTACAAAATTCCCCATTTAAACTTAAAAACACAATAAATACAATTCACACGAATTCAAAGCGCCATTGGTATCAAATCGGATAGCCTGTCCCGATCGTTGTCGGGATTAAATTGTTGAAGCAAGCGTAAACTAATCGGGTAGCTTTGCTACGTTTCGATTAGTTAGCTTGTAAGACATTATTTAACCGATTTTAGACCGAGGCAAGACCAAAAAGAAAGGACTTTTGGTACTTTTTGTCTAAAAAGTACAGAGAAACTGAAGTATAAATGTTATTGAAAAAGAGATCTCAAAGCCAAATATTTTTACCACTACAATATACATCAATTCAATATACGGTATACAAACACACCCTACATCAAGCATGCAACACCCGTCAATCTTCCCATTCCTACCAATTAACTGATTAGCAAATATGTTTTTTCTTAATTTACAATTACCTTTAGCGTATGTAAATTATAAACAAATGCTTTTTACATTAAACAAGGGTAAATTACAATATATCGTCAGCGTAGCAATAGTTCTAAGCGTGTCGGGCTTGTGTTTTATCGTTAAAGAAGATCTTAATTACAGAATCGTGGCGCTCATACTTCTGCTTACGGTATCTGTAATCGCAATGCTTTACGATATTTTTCCGGTATTACTTTCGGCGCTGTTAAGTGCTTTTATCTGGAATTACTGCTTCATTCCGCCTATTTTCACTCTCGATATCAGCAATGCCGAAGATTTGCTTATGTTTATGTCGTATTTCTTTGTAGCCATGTTAAATGCGGTACTTACCTTTAAAATCAGACAGGCAGAGAAAAATGTTCGAGACAGGGAAGAGAAAGAAAAAACCATTACCTTGTACAATACGCTGCTTAACTCTCTTTCGCACGAGTTAAGAACCCCCATAGCTACCATTTTGGGAACGGTTGATACATTAAAGGATAATAATGATAAGCTTGATAAGGAACAGCAGTTCGATCTGCTCAACGATATCGATATTGCAAGTATACGGTTAAACCGTCAGGTTGAAAATATTTTGAATATGAGCAGGTTGGAAAGCGGAACGCTTAAACCCAAACTGGATTGGTGCGATATGGAAGAACTGGTGAACGGAATTATCCGTAAAGCAGATATTTTAAACGGACATAAGATATCTTTTACTCCCGCAGCAAACCTTCCGTTGTTTAAGCTTGATATCGGTTTTACCGAACAGATCTTGTTAAACCTTATCCACAACGCGGTATTGTACACTCCCAAACAGTCAGTGGTAATGGTTGAAGTAGCCCCACTTTTAGATGACTGCATCATAACGGTTTCCGACAATGGAAATGGCTTCCCGCAGCAACAGCTTTCTAGGGTATTTGATAAGTTTTACAGACTGCCTAATACAAAAGCAGGCGGCAGCGGACTGGGGTTGTCAATCGTTAAAGGATTTACCGAAGCACAGAACGGAACCGTAACACTTGAAAACATCCCAACGGGCGGTGCAAGATTTATTATCAGGATACCTGCCGAAACCTCTTATTTAAACAATTTGAAAAATGAGTAGAAACGAGATTTTGATTATAGACGATGAGCCTCAAATCAGAAAACTTTTGGAAATCACGCTGAAAAGTAACGATTATAAAACATTTCTGGCAGAAACAGGTCACGAGGGTATTCTTTTGGCTGCTAACCATACTCCCGAATTAATTTTGCTCGATTTGGGTCTGCCTGATCAAAGCGGTCATGAGGTACTTAAAGAATTAAGGCAGTGGTACCGAAAGTCTGTCATCATCCTGTCTGTACAAAACAGTGAGCACGATATCGTAACCGCGCTGGACAATGGGGCTACAGATTACCTGTGCAAACCGTTTCGTACTGCTGAACTGCTTGCACGTATACGTTCGGCAATTCGTAGAAATCATAACATAGATAATAATTCCAGTGTCTTTGTCATCGGCAATCTCGAAATAGATCTTACGGCGCATACGGTAAAGAAAAATAATGAAATTATTAAACTTACTTCTACAGAATATAATCTGTTGGTGCTTTTTGCCAAACACGAAGGCAGTGTACTTACACATCAATATATTCTAAAGGAAATTTGGGGCGTAGGCAGTCAGGCCGAAACGCAGTATCTGCGCGTCTTTGTGGCTGCTTTAAGAAAAAAGATCGAAGATTCGCCTAACGAACCGGTCCATATTATTACCGAAAATGGGGTAGGATACAGGTTTCAATAGCTATTGTCAGGCTGGGTTATTTCAAACTTATATCGGTCTTTATATTTTCTTTATGCGGTTTCGGGTAAATTTTATATTTCCTTGATGGGTTGTTGTCCAAATTTGTACACAAATTACAACAACTTTATAAATGAAAGAAAATTCATCTATACCACACACAGGTCATTCTTTGGTAAATAACCACAGTAAAATAACTTTTGCTACTTTACTTGTTGCCCTTGGTATTATATATGGCGATATTGGTACCAGCCCGCTCTATACCTTTAAGGCAATCATCGGAAAAAGAGAAATCTCCGAATTATTGGTTTTAGGCGGTGTGTCTTGCGTTTTTTGGACACTTGTTCTGCAAACTACCATAAAATATGTATGGCTAACCCTGAAAGCCGATAATCAGGGCGAAGGCGGTATTTTTTCTTTGTATTCGCTTGTAAGGCGGTATGGTAAAAAATTGGTTATTCCTACCATGATTGGTGCTGCGGCACTGCTTGCAGACGGAATGATTACACCCGCTGTATCTGTAACTTCGGCTATTGAAGGATTGGAAAAAATCAACGGTCTAAAGCATATTCCTGTGGTACCTGTTGTTATTGCAGTAGTATCGCTTGTATTCTTCCTGCAGCGCTTCGGCTCGCACAAAATGGGTAAGGCATTTGGTCCGGTTATGATGATCTGGTTTTCCGTGCTGCTGGCAATCGGACTTTTCCAGGTGGTTCAGTCACCATCTGTAATTCGGGCATTGAATCCCTATTATGCGTATGAACTGTTAACGCATTATCCTCAGGGATTCTGGCTTTTGGGTGCGGTATTCTTATGTACTACAGGTGCAGAAGCATTGTACTCTGATCTGGGGCATTGCGGTAAAGATAATATCCGCATTACATGGGCTTTTGTAAAACTGTGTCTTATTGCAAATTACCTGGGACAGGCTTCGTGGCTGCTAAATTACGGTGGTTTACACCTGAACGGGCGTAACCCCTTTTTTGAAATGATGCCCGAATGGTTCTTAATACCGGGTATAGTAATTGCAACGCTGGCGGCCATAGTTGCTTCACAGGCATTGATAAGCGGTTCGTTTACACTGATTAACGAAGCTATAAACCTTAATTTCTGGCAAAGAGTGGGGGTTAAGCAGCCCTCTGATACCAAAGGACAGATTTACATACCAAGTGTAAATAATTTATTGTGGATAGGTTGTGTTCTTGTAATTCTTTATTTTCAAGATTCGTCACACATGGAAGCCGCGTATGGTCTTGCCATTACCTTGGCAATGATTACCACTACCGTTCTGCTGTCTTACTTCCTGTTGTTCAAGTTAAAGTGGAACAAGCTGCTGGTACTCCTGTTTTTGGTGGTATTTCTTCTTATCGAATTGTCGTTCTTTGTTGCCAATGTGGTTAAGTTCCAAGAAGGTGGTTATATAACCGTGATTGCTGGTGGAATATTCTTTTTTGTAATGTATGTGAGTTATTTCGCCAGAAAAATAAACAGCAGTTATACCAAATTCGAAGATTTGGGTAAATACGCCCATATCATTGCAGAGTTGAGTAATGATGAAAGCATCCCGAAGTTTACAACGCATTTAATTTACCTAACAAAAGCAGATAGGAGGGATCAGATCGAAGCCAGAATTATTCGGTCAATATTCGATAAAAAACCTAAAAGGGCAGATGTTTACTGGTTTTTCCATATCAACAGAACAAACAATCCCTATACCTTAAATTATGAAGTGTCTGAACTGGTAGACGATAAGGTTATTAAAATTGTATTGAACATAGGTTTCCGCATACAGCCAAAAACCGAACTTTATTTCGAAAAAGTGATTGACGATTTAATAGCCAACAAAGAACTTAATCTGCACCTGCGTAATAACGGAAGTACCAAATACAATCCTTCCATCGATTTTAAATTTATCGTTTTACAGGCATATCTTTCTGTAGATAACGAATTTGTAATCAAAGAGAGCGTTACCTTAAAATCGTATTTCTTCCTTAAACAGTTTGCCCAAAAAGATGAACAGGCATTTGGTCTGGATAGAAATGATGTGTTGATCGAACATATTCCGTTGGTTTACCAACCGGTAAAAGCGTTTGATTTAAAACGTAAAATTACGGATAGATCTTAAAAAAGGTAGGTTTTGAAAAAAGTATTGATAATAGACGACGAAGAGAAACTTCGCACACTGCTTGCAAGGATCATTACTCTGGAAGGGTTTGAAGTAACACAGGCTGCCGACTGTAAAACGGGATTGCAGAAATTATCCCGACAAACGGTAGATGTAGTGCTTTGCGATGTGAAATTGCCCGATGGCAGCGGGGTGGAACTTTCAAAGATTATTAAAGAAAAATATCCCGCCACAGAAATTATTCTGCTCACTGCTTACGGTAATATCCCTGACGGTGTTCAGGCAATAAAAAACGGTGCGTTTGACTATATTACAAAAGGCGACGATAATAACAGAATCATCCCGTTGCTTTATCGGGCTATCGAAAAAGCAGCGCTTAATAATAGAGTACTAAAGTTGGAAAAACAGCTGGTAGACAAGCATTCTTTTGATAAAATTATCGGAAAGTCCAAACCAATTTTACAGGCAATTGAACTGGCTAAAAAAGTAGCAAAAACGGAAACTACTATTCTTTTAACTGGCGAAACAGGTACTGGCAAAGAAGTGTTTGCACAAGCCATTCATCACGAAAGTAACCGCAGTAAAGAAAATTTTGTTGCCATAAATTGCTCGGCATTTAGCAAGGATTTATTGGAGAGTGAAATGTTTGGTCATAAGGCAGGTGCCTTTACCGGTGCGGCAAAAGACCAGAAAGGTTTGTTTGAAGAAGCCCATAATGGAACGATATTTTTAGACGAATTGGGTGAAATGGCTTTAGATTTACAGGCAAAATTACTGCGGGTAATTGAATCGGGCGAATTTATAAAGGTTGGCGAAACAAAGCCTACTAAAGTAAACGTGCGCATTATAGCTGCTACCAATCGTGATCTACAGCAAGAGATTGAGTACGGACATTTTCGTGAAGATCTGTTTTACCGTATATCTGTGTTTCAAATACAATTGCCTGCATTGCGAGAAAGAGTAGCCGATCTCGAGATTTTAGCACATCATTTTACCGACATTTTTGCTTTGAAAATGAATAAAAAAATAACTGCAATCAATGCTGATTTTATTACGGCGTTGCAACAGCATCAATGGAATGGAAATATTCGGGAATTGAAAAATGTAATAGAAAGAGCTGTAATTCTTTCCAACGGAAACCAATTGTTGGTAGATGATTTACCAGTAGATATTCAATTGAAATCTGTTACTACCATAGCTAAGCAATTGTCTGCATTTTCATTGCAAAGCGTAGAAAAACTGCATATTCAAAAAGTACTTAATCATACTAAAGGCAACAAAGCCGAATCCGCAAGGCTGCTCGAAATAGGTACTGCCACGCTGTACCGTAAAATCGAAGAATACGGTCTGTAAATTATCTTACCGTATCGTTTTGAGAAAAAGCCTATCATTTTGATAGGCTTTTTTTATGCACTGTTTTTTAATTGTAGTTATAAGTTGTTGATAGTTAGTGTTTTTGTGTTGGTATTCTAAATGTGGCATCTGGTTGGTATAAAGCAGTAAAACAAATTACAGTTAAAATGAATCAAACTAAATTAATTGTCGAGATAGCTGCTGTCTTACCTGAACTCGAACCGGAAATAACAAGAACAGCCATTGGTAAAAATCCTTTTGCGGTGGTTAGATCTGTTACACGCTATACGCGTAAAATGATAGAACAGCACAATGATTTGATGACGGATAAGTGCATGAAACTTATAGGGAACATTTATATCAAAGGAGATGCAGTGCTCAAAAATGCCGTTACCGATGTATTTGTTTTTTCATTGGATGCTGTCCTTGCTTCGTGCATACTTTCCCATCGTAAACGGTTGATTAATATACTGCCACAAAGCCTTCAGGCTGTTTATCTGAAACAGATTTACAGTTCTGCGATCTAATTTTGAATTTAATCACAATAACTAAACAGCAAAAAAATGTTAACACTCATTCTAATAATTGCGGGCTGTTCCTGCTTCGCAATCTTTTATAAATCAGTCAGTTTCTTTGAAAAAATATAAGTCATGTATCAAATTACACCATTAAGGGCTTCCGCTTATCTGGGATGTCGTTTTTCAGAAATTAAAGTTGAGATAAGAAGTCTCTCTAAATACGGAAATTTCCCCGGGGTTCTGCAGGCTGTGGTCAATAACTTAAAGCAGTTGGTTGTTCAGGGCAGGGTAAAAACGGTAAGTCGGCGTATAGGCTTTGTTTACTGGGTTTATATGAACGGCGACCAGTATATAAGATACATTGTAGAAAATCTGTTTGTACGTTCTTTTAACGGAATTCAAAAAAGAGCTACTACCGAACAATGGAATTTTATTTATAAAAAAATACCGCTGCCGTTTAAAGCGGTTTACACACAGCAGTACCAACCACAACTTATTAAAATACAAAAATTATGATAGCACTTTTCTTTCTGGCAGTATGGGTTTTTGCCTATATCGTTTACGTTTTGCTGAAACCCGAAAAATTTTAGCCAAAGTGATAACATCATGAATGATTTAAAAAGAAAAACAATTTCAAAACAAAGAAGTGTTTTAACTGATGTAAAGGATGTAGCGCTAGTAACCGTTATTTTTCTAATCGTAGTAGGATTGTTCCAATTGATCGTATGGCTCTTTCAACTAATTTTTAATTAACAAAAAATGAATACAGAAATATTAGGTATAATCGCAATGTTTGTTGCTGCACTTGTTTTAGCACTGCCGTTTGGTATATACATTGCAAAAGTTTATGGCGGCGAGAAAACCTTGCTCGACCCCGTTTTTAATCCCATCGAAAAATTATTTTACAGAATCAGCGGCATCAATCCCACAAAAGAAATGAACTGGAAAGAGCACATGGTTGCTATGCTGACTATTAATCTGGTTTGGTTCTTATTGGGAATGGTTATCTTAATGACACAGCAATGGTTACCGCTCAACCCGGATAAAAACCCGAATATGAGTGCTGATTTGGCATTTAATACCACCATATCTTTCGTGGTCAACTGCAATCTGCAACACTATTCCGGCGAAACGGGAATGAGCTATCTGGGGCAAATGTGGTTGATGTTTTTACAGTTTGTTAGTGCCGGAACGGGCTTGGCAGCCGCCGCCATTTTGTTTAAAGCCTTCCGAGAAAAAACAACTGATAAATTGGGTAATTTCTATGAATTTCTAATAAAATCCTGTACAAGAATTTTATTGCCTGTGTCTTTTATTGTGGCTCTGCTATTGGTTTTCAACGGTACACCCATGACTTTTGAAGGCAAAGATCAAATCACCTCTTTACAGGGAGATACCGTAAACGTTTCTACCGGACCGGCTGCCGCATTTATTGCCATCAAACACGTGGGTACCAATGGCGGTGGTTTCTTTGGAGCCAATTCTGCACATCCGTTCGAAAACCCCAACTATTTTACCAATATGGTGGAGATGGTTGCCCAGCTGATTATTCCCTTGGGAATGATTTTTGCATTTGGTTATTTCATTAGAAGAAAGAAATTTTCTTGGATGATTTTTGGTGTGATGACCGTTGGATTTTTACTTCTCACTATTCCAAACATCAATATGGAAATGAACGGGAACCCTGCCATTTCTGCAATGGGAATCGATAATTCATTAGGAGCAACAGAAGGAAAAGAAATCAGGTTTGGTGCGGCTTCCACAGGTTTTTGGAGCATTGTAACCACCGTTATTTCTACAGGTTCGGTTAACGCTATGCACGACAGTACAATGCCTTTATCGGGAATGAATGAATTACTGGCAATGATGGTTAATGCCTTTTATGGCGGTTGCGGTGTCGGATTGTTGAACTTCTTCATCTTCATTATTCTCGCTGTTTTTATCAGTGGATTAATGGTAGGACGTACACCCGAATTTATGGGTAAAAAAATTGAAGCAAGAGAAATGAAAATCGCAATGATCATCGCCCTGCTGCATCCATTTTTAATATTGGTAGGAACCGCTTTAGCCACAGCATTTCCAGAGCACGGAGCTTCAACTTTAAACAATCTCGGTTTCCATGGTTTTAGTGAAATATTGTACGAATACACATCCTCTGCAGCCAATAATGGTAGCGGCTTTGAAGGATTGGGCGACAATAATTTGTGGTGGAACATAACAACCGGATTTGTTTTGATTTTAGGAAGATTTTTACCCATCATCGGACCGATTGCCATTGCAGGATTATTGGCTAACAAAAAATACATTCCTGAAGGCAACGGAACGTTAAAAACAGACACGGCAACATTTGGTTTAATGGTCTTCGCGGTAATTGCCATTATAGCAGCATTGTCGTTTTTCCCAGCATTAACGTTGGGTCCAATTGCAGAATATTTTTCAATGAAGTAATCAGGATTATTTAAAAAACTATAAAATGAAATCAGATAATAAATCATTGTTTCAAAAAGACTTGCTGAACGAAGCTTTCAAGCAGTCTTTTGTGAAACTCAATCCCAAATTAATGTTCCGAAATCCGGTAATGTTTACCGTAGAAATAGGAACTGCCGTAATGTTCATAGTTTCTTTATGGACATTGTTTGGAGCAACCAATCAAGGAAGTTTCGGCTACAATTTCTCGGTCTTTTTAATCCTGATACTCACTTTGCTTTTCGCCAATTTCGCCGAAGCCATTGCCGAAGCACGAGGAAAAGCACAGGCAGACAGTTTAAGAAAAACACGCGAAGAAACACCTGCCAGATTAGAAAACGGAACTGTAATATCATCTTCCCAGCTTAAAAAAGGCGATGTTTTTATTTGCAAAGCAGGAGATATTATTGCCACCGATGGCGAAATTATAGAAGGTTTGGCAACGATTGACGAAAGTGCCATTACCGGTGAATCTGCACCCGTCATCAGAGAATCTGGCGGAGATAAAAGCTCTGTAACGGGCGGTACCAAAGTTTTATCAGACAAAATAAAAGTAAAAGTAACCACCGAACCAGGCGAAAGCTTTTTGGATAAAATGATTGCTTTGGTGGAAGGTGCATCTAGACAAAAAACACCGAACGAAATTGCATTGACGATTCTGTTGGCAGGCTTTACATTGGTATTTATCATTGTAACGGTAACCTTGAAACCATTTGCAGATTATGCCAATGCACCCATTACCATCGCCTCATTTATTGCGTTGTTTGTATGTTTGATTCCTACCACGATTGGCGGTTTGCTTTCTGCAATCGGTATTGCAGGAATGGACAGGGCTCTGCGTGCCAATGTGATCACCAAAAGTGGAAAAGCTGTGGAAACAGCCGGCGATATTGATGTGCTATTGTTAGACAAAACGGGCACCATTACCATAGGAAACAGAAAAGCTACTCATTTTTATCCTGCAAATACCATTGATGAGAAGCAGCTGATACGTGCCGCCGTATTGAGTTCTATGAGTGATGATACCCCGGAAGGAAAGTCGATTATTGAATTGGCGGGCGTAAATCCATTGAGTTTTCAAGTTGATGAGCCGCATTTTATACAGTTTTCTGCAGAAACAAGAAGCTCTGGAATCGACTTTAAAGACACCCGAATCCGTAAAGGGGCAACCGATGCTATTAAAAACATTGTAGAAAAAGCAGGTACTGTTTTTCCTAAAGAAATTGAAGAAAAGGTAAAGGAAATATCCAGCAATGGCGGAACTCCTTTAGTGGTTTCAGAAAATGAGAAAGCATTGGGTGTAATTGAATTGCAAGACATCATTAAACCGGGCATTCAGGAACGCTTTGAACGTTTGCGAAAAATGGGAATTAAAACCGTGATGGTTACAGGCGACAATCCTTTAACTGCCAAATTCATAGCCGAAAAAGCTGGTGTAGATGATTTTATTGCCGAAGCAAAACCGGAAGACAAAATGAATTACATCAAGAAAGAGCAGGCAGAAGGAAGGTTGGTAGCCATGATGGGCGATGGTACAAATGATGCACCGGCATTAGCTCAGGCAGATGTGGGCGTTGCGATGAACAGCGGAACACAGGCTGCGAAAGAAGCCGGAAACATGGTGGATTTAGACAATGATCCTACCAAATTAATTGAAGTGGTAGAAATCGGTAAACAGCTGTTAATGACACGCGGAACGCTTACTACATTCAGTATTGCCAATGACGTAGCTAAATATTTCGCGATTATTCCGGCATTGTTTATCACAGCCATTCCGGCATTACAAAGCTTAAATATTATGAATCTTTCCAGTCCGCAAAGTGCCATTTTATCAGCTGTAATTTTCAATGCTATCATCATTCCATTCCTTATTCCATTGGCTTTGAAAGGGGTTGCTTACAAACCAATTGGGGCATCGGCATTGCTTCGAAGAAACCTTTTTATCTATGGTTTGGGTGGCGTTGTTGTTCCATTCATAGGTATAAAGTTGATCGACATTGTAGTGTCATTATTTATTTAAAAAATCAGAAAAATGAAAAAACATATTTTACCGGCTGTCAAGCTCACAGCAGTAACCATAGTATTCTTTGCGGTCATTTATCCGCTCGCAGTTTGGGTTATAGCACAGTTTGCTCCTAATAATGGAAAGGGAGAAATTATAGAACATAAAGGTCAAGAATATTACAGCAACATCGGGCAATCCTTTACAGAAGATAAATATTTCTGGTCACGCCCTTCTGCGGTAGGTTATAATGCTGCCGGTTCTGGCGGTAGTAATAAAGGTCCGTCCAATGCAGAATATCTTGCAGAAGTACAAGTTCGTATCGACACATTTTTAGTACATAATCCGGAGGTTACAAAAGCCGAAATTCCGGTGGATATTGTTACGGCAAGTGGCAGTGGTTTAGATCCGCACATTTCTGTACAGGCAGCCAGAGTACAGGTAAAACGCATTGCGAAAATCAGAAATATTGATGTTCAAAAACTGGAGCAGCTTATCTCAGAACATACAGATAAACCATTGGCAGGCTTATTTGGTCCGGAAAAAATAAATGTCTTGAAACTCAACATTGCATTGGATAAATTGAGTGAATAGTAAAACGAAAAATAAGAAGGAAAAAGTGGTAAGTGAGATTTAAAATGCAGGAAATCAATTAACACCTTCCTATTCCCATTTCACCTTCTCACATTTTCCATTTCACATTTCCTATTTCACCTTTCCCTTCTCACATATAACTAAATAAAAAAATGAAAAATATAATAATAACTGCTATTATTATGGGCAGCAGCGCAAGCGTAATGGCACAAAATGATACGATACTAACAGAACAGAAACCATTAAGGATAAGTGGTTATGCCGAAGTTTACTATCAGCATGATGTCAATAATCCGCTCAATAATAAACGCCCCGGATTTGTGTACAGCCACAACCGAAACAACGAGGTAAGTCTAAATCTTGCCTATATCAAAGCCAATTACAGTACCGAAAAATTAAGAGCCAATGTAGCTTTCGCACTCGGTTCTTATATGAACGCCAATTATGTAGCAGAACCTGATGTATTAAAAAATATCTATGAAGGCAATGTGGGATTTAAGATTTCTAAAAATCACGATTTATGGATCGATGCCGGTATTTTTTCTTCACATCTTGGTTTTGAAAGTGCCGTAGGAAAAGACAACTCGACATTGACACGAAGCCTCTTTGCCGACAATTCTCCTTACTTTGAAACAGGTGCTAAAATAGCTTACACATCGCCAAGTGGAAAATGGTATGTAAGTGGATTGATATTGAACGGATGGCAACGCATACAACGTGTAGAAGGTAATTCCACACCCGCTTTCGGGCATCAGTTAACCTATAAACCCACTGCGAAATTAACTTTGAACAGCGGTTCTTTTATTGGAAATGATAAACCCGACAGTATCCGACAAATGCGTTATTTCCATAACCTTTATGCTATTTTTCAAATCAATGAAAAATTCGGCTTTACAGCAGGATTTGATATTGGTGCCGAGCAAAAAACGAAAGGGAGTAGTACTTACAACACTTGGTACACGCCGGTTTTAATTGCAAAATATAATGCTACCGATAAATTTAGCCTTACGGCAAGAGGCGAATATTACCAGGATAAATCAGGTGTAGTTATTGCAACAGGTACACCGAACGGATTTAAAACTTTTGGTTATTCCCTAAATGCAGATTATGTCATTCTGCCTAATTTGGTGTGGCGTACAGAAATTAAAAACCTAAGCAGTAAAGACCATGTTTTTGAAAAACGAAATGAAAGCTTTACAAAAAATAGTTTCTCAGCTACAACGGCATTAGCAATAAGCTTCTAAAAAGGTTATGGTGAAAAACTAGGGTGAAATGTGGTATGTGAAATGTAAAAAGCTAAATGAGTTCCCGTTTTTCCCCATTCCCCATTCCCCATTCCCTTTTCACTTTTTCACCTTTCACTTCTCACTTAAAATTAATGGACGAAGAAAAAAGAACAGCAGAACATTTCCTTTCCCTGATTAAAAAATCAAGGAAGGGAAAATTTAAACTATATATTGGTATGAGTGCCGGTGTGGGCAAAACCTACCGAATGTTGCAGGAAGCGCACAACCTGCTGCGCAACGGTATTGATGTGAAAATTGGCTACATCGAAACCCATAACCGTGTAGAAACCGCTGTCTTGCTGGATGGATTGCCTGTAATTCCAAGAAGGAAACTGTTTTACAAAGGAAAGGAACTGGAAGAATTAGATGTACAAGCAGTTATCAATCTTCGCCCGGAAGTGGTGATTGTAGACGAATTGGCACACACCAATATAGAAGGAAGTAAAAACGAAAAACGTTGGCAGGATGTATTGGATATTTTAGATGCGGGCATCAACGTTATCTCGGCGGTCAACATTCAGCACATCGAAAGTTTGAACGATGAAATTAAAAATATTACAGGCGTTACAGTAAACGAAAGAATTCCGGATAGCGTGGTAGACCATTCAGATGAGGTAGTGAATATAGACCTTACTGCAGATGAACTGATAGCAAGACTAAAAGAAGGTAAAATTTATCAGGCAGAAAAAATAGCAACTGCTTTAACCAATTTTTTTCAAAGCGATCATATTTTACAACTGCGTGAACTGGCTTTAAAGGAAGTGGCTTCACAGGTAAACCGAAAAGTAGAAACAGAAGTCATAAAATCCAATACCATAAAG
>Ga0233365_1000850_pt1 | contig 13657 bp, 17 predicted proteins | sample ElkDunMinimDraft_27_FD_191535 | JGI IMG/M metagenome (GOLD analysis project Ga0233365, IMG submission 191535) | Fecal eukaryotic communites from dung pellets of Tule Elk in California, USA - Elk Dung C36 | ecosystem: Host-associated > Mammals > Digestive system > Large intestine > Fecal | place...
GGCACTCATCGAGCGCATTTTCAAGGGTCAGTACGATGGCAGTACTGCTTATAAGTACGCCCTGTGTGCAAAGATGTTTTCCGAACAGCCTGACATCTGGGACTTTTACAGTATCTCCAAACTCCAAATTCTTATGAACTGCGAAAACAGTACGGCAATCAAGGAAGGCAAGAGCGCATACAATTTTCATGTATGGTACGCTGATTCTATAAACCGTGCGAAAAATGCCAAAGTAGCAGATTGGGAAGTTGATAACGAAAAGATTCTTGCTAAGATCGAAAGCGCGCCGGATGAAGAAACGAAAAGCCTTTGGCGTGAAAAGCTCACTCCCCGTCCGGATGATGGTTTCGACATTCCAGACAGGAACACGGACGCATACAAAGAGTATGCAGAAATCATGTTCACGAGTGCCCGAAAGGCTCTCACCACGTTCACTGATGCGGCTCTCCGTGACCTTGTAAAGGTGTACCGTGGTTCAGACGCATTCATCCTGAATACAGCAACAGGCAAGGCGGACAAAGTAGAGGGGGAGACCGAAAAGAAGTCTGACAAGGGCGCAGAGAGTACAGCAAAGTGCACGCCTGACGAACTCCGGAAGGATGCGCACGCCGCTTTACTCGCTTATACGAGTACATTTGACAAGGTGCCAAAAACCCTTGCAAGTGCTCTCGAACTGCTGTCAAAAGGAGGTAACAAGTAATGAAATATCGTATCAAATCCGCATATATCCGCAGCAGAATTGACGGGACAATGCATCATGTTTCCAGACGGTCAGACGGTTCATTTTATACTACAAATTGCTGGTTTAGGAAACTTGCAAAGGGTGCATTTGGCATTTTTGTTGAAAATGTCAGATAAAAAGGGGGTGAAAAGTAATGGCTGAAAAGTATTTCACAGCGTTGTACATGAGTGCAGAGGACGCCGTGACAGAGTTCAGGAACAAATGCAAGGACTGTACAGACCTTGGAACACTGAACACAGCACGTTATGAACTTGAAACACTCAAGCAGTACATTGATATAGCACTAGGCGAAATTGGACTTGAAATTGACAAGTTCTACAAAGAGTAAAACTGAATAAAGAATATACCAGAGGGATAAACTTGTCCCTCTGGTAGTCATTGGATGTAAACCTACTATTTCCGTAGGTAATACTAAACCTATGGGAGTGGTAGGATTTCCGCGCCCGAAGTGTACTATTTGTACTATTACAGTTAATACTGTTATGGCATACTACGTTTCGTGGGTTTAAACCCACAACATCTAGTATTCAATACCAGATCATCTAGTATTTAATACTAGCTTTACCATAGTAAAGTAGTAACGTATTACCACGTTACCACTTTAGTATGGTAAACTTTAGTGAGCTAAAGTGTTAACGCTTTACCATGCTAAATCGTTCCGTAGGTTCAAACCTAAAATATTTGAAAGTGAGGTGAGTCCTTTCGATCAGTCTTGCATACAAAAACTTTTTCTTACCGAATCTGTGGAACACCCCCTAATGGAAAATTTTCGAGCGATTGTTTTTTTGTTAGGGTTATGCAGCACAATCGCAAACTGTATTTCTGTGAGGTAGATAACATGAGTATCAAAAAGATGACCCTTGAGGAGTTCCTGAAAGCAGTTGACGACTACGAGAAGGAGAAGAATTCAAAAGACGTCACGAGATTTCAGCATCTTATGGGCAAGATTGCGCAAACATGCGGTGCTCTGAAAGACTGCTATTTCGACTGCGGCGCAAGTGTAATCTTTGCATCTTCTAAAGGTAAAGATGAAAAGATTCACCTTACAACATACTGTAACTCAAACTACGCGTTTACTGTTGCAGTAGGTTTAATCCAGATGATTCTTTCGAGAGAGGACATTCCCGCGGAAGCCCTTATGGAAGAAATTAAGACCAGAATTTTTGATGAAGAGGAGTAATTACCATGAACGAACTTATGAGACTTACTGACGAGAATCCGACATACTGCTCTATGGTTGTAACCAGCCGTGAACAGCAGAAAGCATTTTACAATGCCGTCCAGAACTGCGACAAGAAAATCAGTGACTACATCAACAAGGAGCTGACTTTCACAGACATCTATATGGAAAAGACTGAACTCATGGAAAAGGATGATAAGGGCAATCCTACCGGCGTTATTCAGGATGCCGTGAAGATCGTCTTGATCCTTGAGGATGGAACAGGCGTCGTTTCTACATCCAAGGGTGTTCTTGCTTCGATCTATGCTATGTTCCGCATCTTTGGCGCTCCCGACATGTGGGAAGAGCCTATGACTGTCCGCGTAAAGCAGATTGAGACTGCAAAAGGCAGAACATTCAAGCTCGAAGTAGTCTGAGTAGGTTTACACCTAGAGGGGGAGAGATCCCCCTCTTTATTATAAGGTGGTGGTAAAATTGAAAATAGAATCTGCTCTTAGGCAGATAAACAAGAGAGTTGCTGAATATAGAGATTGTTTTGGCAAGTATTCTTACGAATATGGATATGCCAAGAATCTCATAGTAACTGCTCTTAAGAATTATGTCGATCCTGAAGCAATAGCAAAGTACACAGAAAAAGGAGTCCAATTAAGTAGGTCTAAATCTACATTATCAATGTTGTATGATAATGAAGTATTGTCCGAAAGTCTTTTTGAAGTATGGGATAAGTTAAAGTCTTTTGGAACTGTCAAGTCATTATCTGATAAGTATTTAGATATTGTTACAAGTATTGACCCTGATATGCAAAAGGCAGAGATTCAGCAATTGAGTGCAGAAACTGCTAAAAGTGTTTTCAACGACGACGATTATTACACATGGTTGCAAGGTGAAATTGATGAAGCTACAGCAGAAAACAGAGACTTTTTACAGTCAATGTACGACAAGTTCAAAGAGGAAGCTCCCGGCGTAGAGAAAGACATCAAGTGGGAACAAATCAAAGACATGTACAGCGATTATCAAGACGAGTTTGAGGACGGAGTAAGGAAGAAAGCAGGTGTCTAATGGAACATGTATATGTAGAGAGCCTGTCGAGCATAAAAATAGCTAAGCTTATAGGTTCAAACCTACGAAATACAAAGACAACTGCTGACAAAGCAAAGAGGAATAAGTATATTGTAATTGGTGCTGGATTCGATATTGAGACTTCTAAATACGAACACGATGGAAAAGAATATGCTTATTGTTATCATTGGCAATTCGGATTTGGAAAAGTAGCAATAATGGGCAGGACACTCAATTCTATGGTAAAGTTCATGAAGATCCTTATGGAAGAAATGGGGTATCTTAGACCGGGTGCAAAGCTGATGGTATTAGACGCAAACCTAGGATATGAATGGCAGTTCTGTAAACAATACTGGAAATCCCTAGGCATAACAGATATTTTTGCCAAAGAGAAAAGAGATCCTATTTATATTGAAATAGGGAACCAAATAGTATTCAGAGAAGTTCTCGGACTATTCGGAAATTCTCTTGCACAAATTGCATCGAACTATTGTGGAATAGAGAAGTTAGTAGGCGATTTAGACCACGAAAAGCAAAGAAACTCATTGACTGAACTAACAGATGTTGAGATAGGATATTGTGTTCGTGACGTTGAAATACTTGTCATTCTTTGCGAAGTAATATTTAAAAAGTATTTTGGCAACAAGCCAACAATGCCTTACACATCCACAGGAATAGTCAGAGCAGCAATAAAAAGAGAGTTAGGTGTAAACCTAAAGAAAGAGCGTCAGAGGATAAAAGCGTTAATGCCGGAAGAATGGGAGTATCAGTTGTTCCGAACCAGATTGTTCAAAGGTGGAATATCAGGTAGTAATATTCTCAAAATGGACAAAGTGCTGTATAACGTAGCCGGAGCAGACATTACATCAGATTACCCATTTCAATTGTTAACGAAGCAATTCCCTGTAGGCGGAGCAACTAGGTGTGAACCTAATAAATTCATGACAGAGAAAATCCCGTATATAGCGTGGATAAGATTCAAGAGATTCAAAGCAAAGACATCACACGCTCTTATGTCGGCTCACAAGTTAATGAATCAAAAAGAAATAAAGGCAGTAATGAGAGAAAGTAGAGAAAACAAAAGCAGGAAAGAAAAAGAGAACGGATTTGAAATAATCTTTGACAATAACAGAATACAGTATATTGAGTATGCTGAATTGATAGTAAACGATGTTGAATTTAAAGCATTAAAGCAATCTTACAAATGGGATCATTATGAAGTATTGTCGTGTTGGGAATTCAAAGAGGGCTATGCAATGTTACCAATCCATATAAGGAAAGTGGCAATTGAGTGGTATCTCAAAAAAGAAAATCTCAAAGCGGAATATTCTGATACACAGGAGTATAGAGACGCTAAAGCTTTTGTAAATTCTATTTTCGGAATGATGTGTACTGCTTTGTATTTAGAGAATTTTGATTTTGTAGAGGAAACTTGTGACATAGAAGGCAACATGGATAAGACGTATGAAGAATGTTGTGAATATTTATTCTTATCCCCTTATTGGGGATTTTGGATAACGTCATATGCAAGAGCAATGCTAACAGATGTTATTTGTAGGTTTCCATCTGTAATTATTCAGTACGACACCGACTCTGTATACTTCATAGACGGAACAGAAGAATCGAAAGCATTGAGAGAATATCTGGAGAAGTTTAATGAATTGACAAGAATGAGAAACGACATAAGATTTGCACACGATGAACACATGTTGTCATTAGGCACATGGACTTTTGAAAAACCGTTCAAAAGATTCAAAGCATTAGGTGCAAAACGCTATATGTATGAAAAGCAAAACGGGTCAATTAAAGTAGTTGTTGCAGGATGTAGAGAATCAAAGAAGTACATGCTGAAAGACGGAGAAATTGTAGGTTTAAACCCAGACAATATTAAAAACAAAAAAGCTTTCAAAGTTTCGACTGCTCAAGTTCAAAACTATTTTAATAACAAGACCTGTAATGAAGAAAAAGACATGTTCGACTTTTTTTCAGATAAGATGGTTATTGACAAGGAGTATTCCGAAAAGCTTTGCAGCTTTTATGTAGATGAATACGTTAGGTTTACATCTACTGATTATCAAGGAAACATTCAAGAAATCGAAATCCCGTCATGTATTGTTCTCCGAAAGATACCGTTCAAAATGACATTAAGTCCTATACACAAGAGCTTAATGATCGCGGTTCAAAGAGAACAAAGGAATACATCAAATAGAAAGGTATATGACATATGGCGAAAGCTCCGAAAATTAAATACATCCAGAATGACCCAAATTTGGGAATCGACTACGACTGGGAACTCATTGCAAGAGAGTACAAAAAGTTAGGTATTCCTCCGGAATACGACATAACTGACATCATCCCTCTAGGCAATGAAGCTCTCAAATGGTACATTCTTACTTCTGAGCGTTCAGTTGGTAAAACAACCAATGTACTCCTTATCGGAATGGTAATGCACAAGCTTTATGGAACAATCACGCAGTTGATTAGACATCATATTGACAAGGCGTCCTATTATGAGACACTTTTCAATACTATTGTTGCATACAACAAAGGGCAGTACATAAAGGCATTAACTGACGGTAAGTACAACACAGTAAAGTACCATTGGAAAAATTTCTACTATGCTATTACAGATGAAAAGGGGAAGATCATAAAAAGTGAAAAGCCGTTTTGTGTTTCTCTTGCTGCTGACGAATGCTACAGCCTTTGTTCATTTTATGAAGCACCAAAAGGCGATTGGATTATACTTGACGAGTGCTTCAATGAGACGAATCGTCCCGAAGAATTTGTGCATTTTGTGCATCTTCACAAGACTATTGTTCGGGAAAGAATGTCTGATAAAATTATCCTGCTTGGTAATAATCTGGACATTAACAACATTTGGTATCGTCAGTTAATGATTCACAATGAAGTCCGCAAAATGGAAAAAGGTCAATCCAGAATTGTTTACACTTCAGAGGGTATGCCCATATATGTGCACTTTATGGAAAACCGTGCTCCTGAAAAACGTAGGATTTTCAACAAAGCGCATTATGGATGGAACAACCCACAGTTAAATGCAATAACCGGTAATGGAAATTGGAATGTCAGAATGTATCCGCAAACATGCCGTTTGGAAGAACGTGAACAATTGCAGAGAGGAATATTCTTTTCCTATCATGACGATCTATATTTGGAAGGAGCTTTTATAAAGTCACGGTCAGGAGTGTATTTTGAAATCCATCCTACAAAAAGGTACACGGCAGTAGATGGGGATTTATTATTTACACTCGACTTTGCAGAAGAACCTAACCAGATTGTATTCGGTTTTGATAAGTTAAGCAAGAAACTCATGAAGATGATAGACATGAAAAGAGTAGTATTTTCTGATAATGAAACAGGAGACTTATTCGGAAAATTCTACTTTGAAGCAACAGGGAGAAAGATATGAAAAATTTTTGGTGTCTAATTAAGTTCAGCGACGAAAATGATGTAGATGCAAACCTAAAGGTCAGATTCTATTGCAGAGAAAAAGACCTGCATACACAAGTCATGATTTACGTTGAACGTATTAGGGAGAACAATCCGTTTTTTAAGAATCAGTATTACAATGGGTTTGAGGTGATTAACTGTGAATGACACAGAAAACGTTAATGGTATCATAAATGATATGTTAGAAATAATTTGTCACATTGAGCCAATGGGCAAGCATTGCAAAATTGACATGATACCAGCAGAGATTGTTGAAGAAGTTTTAAGGAATGCAGCGGAACGTCTGGAATATCTTAATAATATTAGGTGGGATGAAATTCAATGATAAGAGGAATTTGGTTTGAACTCGACGAAACTGGTAAATCAATTTTATGTTTGGCATTATTTGCAATAGCTCTAATTGCAGGTATTGTGGAATTTGTCAACTGGATAAGGAAGAAGTGATTATATGAAAGAATGGACTTATAAAGGAGTTTGGCAAGTAACCGGAAAATCAGGATACAATATAAGTGTAACCCATAAGGTTCTTGCTGCAAATGAACAGTTAGCTGCAGAAAGAGCATTTCAGTGGTTTATGGGTTATCACAAAAAGAGTATTCCGTTTAAGGCACATTATATCGGTATGCAGTTATTGGAGGTAAAAGATGCTTAGATTTTATTATAGAGCTATATGGGAAGATAGGGACGGTTGGCAGATTACGTTCTCTTTTAGTGTACTTGCTGTTAGCAGAAAATCAGCAGAGGTTAAGGCAAAAGATCTTGCTGAATGGTATGACAAGAAAGTACCCAATTACTTTCCGTTCAAAGAGCTAATACTAACAATGTCTGAAACAATATAAAATTATCCCCTATCGGAGAAATCCGGTAGGGGATTTTTTGGGTTTAAACCTACAGATATACACCTGATTCAAGGAGAGAAACAATCTCAGCTATTTCATCTTCTCTGCAATCAAGACCTGAAGTGTCTACTCCTGTAAATGTGCAGAAACCTTTGTCTGTACTACTTCCTGTTGGCGGTGTACCAGAATACTTACCCTTGAAATAAGAAATCGGATGTGATGATAGGTTGTAATACCCTACCGAATGTGGGTAATTGTCAGGCTTTTTATATCTACCTCTGCGTATCTGAATAGAAACACAATCAGCAAACATAAACGATTCAGCAGAACCACCACCGGACAACATGGGCATTTCAACAGCGGAACGGGAAAGCATGTCGATAGCTTGATTAGCAAGTGAAAGACCTGCATTAAATCCAGATTCTCCAACTCCTATAGATTGTGTTACAGTCATTCCTGTCGGTTCTTCTTTAGGATTCTTTTGACCAGCAGAAGTTTTGTTGAAAGCAGCAATTTTTGCAAGATTTTCAACAGAACTACCTATTGATTTAGAAACATCAAAGAACAGTCCGCCTATTGTTCCAACAGCTCTTGTTGCGTCACTCATTAACTGAGCAGTCAACTGACCTGCGTTTGTAGCAGTAAGAGGAATACTGAAGCCGATTTGCCCTGGTTTAGAAGCAATTACATAATCGCCTGCGTCACCAGCACATTCGATAACACAAGTACATCCACCGGACTGTAAGTCGATGAAGTAAGACGCCTTTAATGTTCTGTTGAGAATTTCTTGTAGGTTTAACTCTACTGTTCCGCAGTATGGCATGAAACAAAGAGCTGAACAATTGTACATATCACGGAAATCGTTATATGGCTGAGGGAGTTCAACTTTTAATGTTCCGGCATCAATACAGATAATTTGAGATTTAACAATAGAAGTAGAACTACCAAGGAAATCGGTATGTCCAGTGCCCATTCTTACTCCGTTACTTGCAGGAGTTAAATAATCAATTGTAAACTCAAAGGGAAATACCTTTAGCGAAACAATGAAATCGAGAGCAGCGCCTATATTGAGTGTTCCGAAATCTTGAGCATATGGAAGAAAGAAATTGAGATATACGTCAGTTCCCTGATTAAGCCAACTTGTCCATAGGTTTGAACCTACAGTTTGAAGCTCAGCAGATGTCAAAGCATACTGAGTTATGAACATTGCAGGTACTGCAATAGTTCGATTTTTCTGCAACTCTGGTGGGTCACCATCATCATGCGGCATGTCCTGCGGCTCATCTCCCGGAGTGTCTCCTCCGGGTTCTGGCTCAGGTGATGGTATGTCCTCCTCTGTAAATTCATCATCTGTAAACTTGCTATATTGCCAAGGTCTTAAAGAACTTTTGAATGTAGTATCTTCAATATCACCTGTTTTTAGTCTAGCCAAAAATTCGTTATCAGGAGTAACATCTGTAGCGTATGTTTTGCCTACTACATAACTGGGCAGATTCTCTCTGCACACTCTATAGTACAGGGACAGCGACTTTTTAATATCGTCTAATGTAGTAATAGCAGATACATACAAACGATTATCGTTTACATGTATAAACACATTACCATCTGTTGCGTGAGCGCCAACACCACCATTTACAACGGCTGCTAATGATGCAGCAACTATCCGTGCATCGCCCTTAATTCCTAAGCCGATGGCAGGATTTGACTCTGTAGGCGTTCCGTACCGATAAAACCATATTCTGTTTAGATATTCATTGCAAAAATGTCCAGTACGAATTATGTCACTGTTTTCACCGTCATACGATTCCGATAGTTTAACTGTAAACGATGCAGCTAATGAAATTGTACCATTGTTTTTAAGTGCACACCCTTTTCCAAAATATGCATCAACAACATAAAAACGCATATTGTACATACCGCTTGAATCCTGTATATACCCGGTACCTGATTCCAGCATATCAGCTGTAATATCGAATGATAATGTAACAAATCCCTCACCTACTGGTACTAACTTTGTTGCTGTGTAATGCGCACCAAGAAACAAGAATTTATATAAATCGTCAATATATGTGCTACCGTCTGAATCAAACAAAACAATGTAGTTTTCATTATCCGATTTGTCGTATGGGTATACAATATTACCTCCCATATCCGAAATAAAAACACATGCTCTTATTTCTGCACGGTTTGAATAAGTAGAATCATATACTAACCCGCTGTATTCCGGATAATTTTCATTAAATAACCAACAGTACCCTGTTTTATAATATGATGGATTACTAATGTAAATATCTTCCACTTGTAAATGAGTATTACTGTAATTGTTCCATATATATCCGCACGGGAAATTCCCTTGTACAGTCATATCTTTAACGACTAAATCGCCTGTGCCGTCCTCGATATATGCTGCTGCTCTGTGAAAACAAGCGGGCAAGTTCTCGTAATTTATCCATCCCAACCAATATGACTCCATGGACGTTACTTGACCACCGCCCCATGATGCCGTAGTATATACTTCTTTATTAGCCGTCGGAGTTCCAACGACCGTTGTCTCGTATGTTGGATATAAACTACCTACAATCACGATAAACTCCCTCCCTTAACAGAAAGTAAATACTGCCTTTGACTGCCGTTAGCAGCGAATACATGACCGCTGAATTGAAGATTTGTAACTATTGAAGTAACAAGAGATGGAACTTTAGAATCTACCGCATATCTTTCAAATCTGGATTCACACCTAACGCAAAATGCATTAAGTGCTAAAATCTTGTCTTTGTTAGTCATAAGAACATCTTCTCTGCCAGTAACTACACAACGACCTCCCGGAGACAAAACAGGTTCACCCATAAAATAATACTCATTCCATTCAACTACTTTAAAATAATTAGCAGCAATTAAATTGTTTGAATATTGAAGAACAAAAGATGGGTTATGAACTGAACAGTCTCCAAGTAGGTTTACACCTACTTCGTACAACTTTGAACCTAAAGTTTTCTCAACGGTTCTGGGGTCGTCTGAAATCTTATAAAACTCAACTGTCATTCAGACCACACCCCCGATGAAAAAGTATCGACGACCATACGAACATAAATAGGAACAATGCGATTCTTTAAACGAAGCTTTAATTCTCTCTGAACAAGGTCTTGCTTTGAGAAAATGCCAGAATTGCCACTTTTTTTAGTTTCTTCCTTGTAGTCTTCAAATGATCTTTCGTCTTTGCGATTTGTGAATTCTTTGTCTACATGATGGTTTTCATAAGATGTTGTTTCTGTCGGAAGATTTTGACCTGACCCGTCTCCCAAAACACTTTTTGTCTTGTTATGCTGAATATTACGATTTATATTGTAAAAGTCATTAGCCGTTTCATCTGTTGCAGGAGGTGTCGTTGTAGCTGAATCATAAGTAGTACCCTGACCCACAGAAAATGACCCATCACTCTCAGATGAAGATTGACCTTTGTGTTCCCTCTTAATAGACCCGTGTGGTGTTGTTTTTTCTGTGCCTTTCTTTTCAAGAGTCTCTTTACCATTCTTTGTGAAAGTACCGTCTGTAAAGAAGTTCTCAAGAGGATCGTACTGTAACCTTAGAACGTCGAAAATCCTCTTAAATGCATCTCCCATGTGAAGAAAAGCCATATTCGCCAACTGATTCTCAGAAACTCCTGAACCAACAATTGTCATCAAATCGTTGTAAAACAGAACAACATAATCATGAAATTCAGAATCGTATTCTGAAAGAAACGCTACTACCGGAGATTCTGCTGTATAAGCTTCCTCAAAACGATCAGTCAGAGCTTCCCACATTTCCGTTGTCAGAATCTCCTGAATTTTTGCTTTCGGAACTTCCATCATCATTACCTCCATTCTCCTCTGGGTTTGAACCTACAGACTGCTCGGGCGGATTGATTATTCTCTCGATTCTCTGTTTCCATACAGGATGAAAATCGAAAGATAAATCATGACCTTTCTCACGAGCTACATCAAATCCCTCTTTGCGCGCCTGATACCACGCAAGAGCTTGCGTAATTGATGCATCATCATTCTTGTTTAGCTCCTCTGTCGTAATTTGCGCTTGCTTACCGTTGTCCGTGGTACCTAATCCGACAAGGAAAAAGAAACGACTGATAATTGCATCGTGTAAGTGAGAAAGATATTGCAGGTACTGCGACTTCTCAACTTCTGTGAGATTAACGACGTCAATAGAATCATTCTCTCCGAGAACATCCTTGATATTGTTCTCCATGAGAACGGTTGTAATTTCACCGTTTGTTACAGATTTAATGCACTCATCAATACGCGCCTTTGTCTGACGATCTCTTGCGACAGGAATAGGATGCTGACGCGAATAATGAACATTGTTGTCAATAGACATGTCAACGTCAGAAAGCATTGTTGCATATTTTTCGATGAAAGAATCAGGAGTCCTAATAGGTGTGTTAAAGAATACAAGAACGTCGGGATTATTCTCCCAATCTTTGAATGGATACTCTTTACCGGTGAAGTCAAAGCACTTGCAATCTTTAAACCAGCCGTCAGCATATCTGTCCCCGCCTACAGGATAAAAGATGACAGGAGTGTAATCAGCTGTAGCCGTCTTAATGAGGGCTGCCATACCCATGTCCCTTAAAATGAGATCAAACAGTGATGCTCTGTAAATTCTTTCGTCGTACTCAAACATTACAGATACGGCATTACGCAAATAAGTTGCATACATGCCATCATCATGTTTAAGCTTGTACTTGTTTTTAAGCTCTCTGTAACCCGGCATAAAAGATGGGTCTGCGAGAGTTCCTGAATTTAATACAACAGGCATACAAACTCCTTTCAAATAAAGCCCCGACTACTGCCGGGGCTTTGGGTTTAAACCTACTCAGGCTACGTCCTCGATAGTGAAGACAACGCCGTTGAGCATGAGGTTGTTAATGTAACGATCAGTGTACTGATTCTCAATAAGGGTGAGATCCTTGATGTCGTCACGCTGAATTGCGGTACGATGCTTTACGATAGTGTGCATAATAGCCCACTTGTCAGCCATGAGACCGATGACACCAGACTTATTGACTTCGATGCCGTCAGAATCCATTACGCTGCTATCTCTGCCGACATTGATAGTAGTGAAATCATCGAACGTAGCAGTAGTGGAATTACCGCGGAGACCCTGCCAAGAGGGAATTTCACGATAACCCTTGAGCGTTACGAAATTGTCATGGAAAGTTGTGCTGTACAGCTCAGACTCAAGCAGAGATGCGAAGTCCGCAATAAGCGTGAACGTAAATCTGCCATCAGGGATGAACTTGCCCTCTGTTGTGCTGTCCATAGAGAACAAGGTCGTCAGATCGGTGGTAAGAGCCTTGTACTTCTTGAAGATACGGTTTACCATACGGAGACAACCGTTGGTGTTGTTCAGAAAATTCTGTGCTGTCATGGATGCTGTGCCTGTCATAGAACAGTATTCAGCGACGAGGTTGACAACGTTGATCTTACCAGCAGAATTTCCCGCAGCGAGCTTCTCAGCAATGAAATTATTTCGGTTTGCAGCACTCATACGTGCGATATGATACCTACCGGAATTTTCAGCCTGTAGCTTAATATTAGATTCAAACCTACGAAGTCCGGCACCGTTCTTGAAAGCAGCGTCGAGCATAGTACCTGTGAGTACATGGGAAACCGCCCAAGAAGAAGAACCACCAGTGAGCTGTTCCTTGACAACAGGCAGATAGCCGTAATTCTGACCGAGAGATACACGACCATCAGTAATATCTGCCCAAGCACGGTTTTCACGAACTTTAGGCATTTCGGTGTTGATGATCTGGACGATGGAACCAAATTCCTCGGAGTTCTGAAAGAACAGATCGCCATACTTGTCTGTCCATGATGCATCTGTGTACATGGTGTCACAATACTGCGCAGAAAGCTGACCGAGGAACTGCTCTTTCTGACCGAGAGTCCAGTCACCTGCTTCACGAACTACACCATCGTACATCTGCTGTGAGATAGCGTCCTCACCTTTGGCTTGCGCTGCCGCGGCGTTAAGAAAGCCCTCTGCTGAATAAGTGGTAGGATTTGTGTTTGCAACCTGCACGTTTTCCGATACATTGATTTCTTCCGGCATAATAATTTCTCCTTTCGAGTTGTGGGTTTAAACCTAGATGCCTACCTTGTCGACGGTAGGTTTACACCTAGAGGGGGACAGGAGGAGACGCAGGGCGACGCCCCACGCATGGCAACTACTCCTCCTATTATCAGTATACACTATGAATGTGATAGGAATGTGATGATTTGGTTACAATTTGGTTACAGTTTGCGGATATTTGTGGGTTTAACCTACTGATGTTTGGCATGGTGTAGGTTTGTGGGTTAAACCTACAGG
>Ga0233365_1000851_pt1 | contig 13650 bp, 10 predicted proteins | sample ElkDunMinimDraft_27_FD_191535 | JGI IMG/M metagenome (GOLD analysis project Ga0233365, IMG submission 191535) | Fecal eukaryotic communites from dung pellets of Tule Elk in California, USA - Elk Dung C36 | ecosystem: Host-associated > Mammals > Digestive system > Large intestine > Fecal | place...
AGGTACCTGCCCCTTCGTCCGATAGGCCGGCAGGCCTCGGCGGTTAGAATGCCGCCATCTCCAGTCACCGGACGTCGAGGATGCCTTCTACCGGTTCGCAATCAAGGGGAAGCAAGCGGTTCGCCGACGCCCCGACGGCACTTCGCGGCCTCGTCGCCGACGGCCAGACCCTTGCCGTCGGCGGCTTCGGTCTGTGCGGCATCCCCGAGGCCCTGATCGCCGCGCTGCGGGACTCGGGCGTCAGCGGCCTCACGGTCATCTCCAACAATGCCGGCGTGGACGGCTTCGGCCTGGGCCAGCTGCTGGAAACGCGGCAGATCCGCAAGATGATCTCGTCCTACGTGGGCGAGAACAAGGAGTTCGAGCGCCAGTACCTGGGCGGCGAGCTGGAGCTGGAGTTCAACCCGCAGGGCACCCTGGCCGAGCGGCTGCGCGCGGGCGGCGCCGGCATTCCTGCCTTCTTTACCCGCACCGGCTATGGCACGGTGGTGGCCGAGGGCAAGGAAACCCGGCAGTTCGACGGGCACTGGTACGTGATGGAAACGGCGCTGGTGGCTGACGTGTCGCTGGTGAAGGCCTGGAAGGCCGACGAGGCCGGCAACCTGGTGTTCCGCAAGACCGCGCGCAACTTCAACCCGGCCTGCGCCATGGCCGGCAAGGTCTGCGTGGCCGAGGTCGAGGAGATCGTGCCGGTCGGCGCCATCGATCCGGACCACGTGCACCTGCCGGGCATCTATGTCGACCGCCTGGTCCTGAACCCGACCCCCGAGAAGCGCATCGAGCAGCGCACCGTGCGAGGGTGAGCGGCCTGCCATGCCGATGCCCCGTCGGCATCGGCAGCGGCTGCGAACGCCCGGCCAGGGATGGCCGGGCCGGACGATCCGGAGCCGTTGCGTTACGCCATGGATGGCGGCGTCAATGCCAAATACCCTAACGTGGAGAACACAAAATGGCCTGGACCCGCGACCAGATGGCGCAGCGCGCCGCGCAGGAGCTCACCGACGGCGCCCACGTCAACCTGGGGATCGGCCTGCCGACCCTGGTGGCCAACTACATTCCCGAGGGCATGGATGTCTGGCTGCAGTCGGAGAACGGGCTGCTGGGCATCGGCCCGTTCCCGGGCGAGGAGGAGGTCGATGCCGACCTGATCAACGCCGGCAAGCAGACCGTCACTGCGCGCCCGGGCGCCAGCTACTTTGGCAGCCATGATTCGTTCGCCATGATCCGCGGCGGCCACATCGACCTGGCGATCCTGGGCGCCATGCAGGTCACCGACAAGGGCGACCTGGCCAACTGGATGGTGCCCGGCAAGATGGTCAAGGGCATGGGCGGGGCGATGGACCTGGTGGCCGGGGTCAAGCGCGTCGTCGTGCTGATGGAACACACCGCCAAGAGCGGCGAGCACAAAATCCTGCCCGAGTGCACTCTGCCGCTGACCGGTGTGGGCGTGGTCAACCGGGTCATCACCGACCTGGGCGTGTTCGACGTCACATCCGAGGGGCTGCGGGTGCGGGAACTGGCCGACGGCGTCGATCTGGCGGGTGTCCAGCGGCAGACAGGCGTGGCGGTGGTAGACGGTCGCTGCTGTGAGTGCACGGATTAACCACGCCTGAAGCCGGGTGTGGCAGGGGTTTGATTGCCCTGCGATGCGCCATCTCGCGCTTTCTCCGCCTCCTCGCTTCCGGAGCGGCCATGGCTGCCTTATGCTGGGCGCTCCCGCTGCGGGGGCGGGAAGCCTGTTCACAATCGGAAATTCGCGACATGCGCACACATTTGCTCGGACTGATGTTGATCGCCGGCCTGGCCGGTTGCAGCTCGGAGTCGGACGTCGGGTCGGCAGATGGGGTGACGAAGACGGCAGGGGGCGACGCCGCACCTAAGCTGACCTCAACGTCCCTTGCTGCACAGCGCGAATCGGCGACAAGCTTCGCCTCGTCGCCGGATCGTGGTGAACTGCTGGCCTACGGCGATGCGCGGAAGGCGCGGAGCTCCGGGGCATACACGTGGCATCCGGTGTCGATCAGCGAGGCGCACGCGCTGAACGCGATCGGCACGGGGCGCCTGGTGCTGAACCTCCCGAATGGGGAGGCGTTGGACGTGACGTACGAGCGGCACGAGGAGCAACCTGACGGAAACTGGACCTGGGTGGGTAATCGGGACGACGGCACCAAGGCGGTGCTGACCTTCGGAGAGAAGGCCGTTTTCGGCACGATCATGCGAGGGGAGAACCAGTACCGCGTTCGTACCGACCGGGCAGGCGCCTGGATCGTCGAGACCGATCCGCATCTGGCTGCAGCCAGCGGCGGCAGGTCGGAAGATGGAAACGATACCCTGCTGCCGCCGGAGAGCCGGGAACTGATGGCAGCGGCTTCGGGGCAGATTTCAAGCAGTGCTGCGACCGCACGTGCCGTCCCCGGGAAGGCGGCGCAAGTCATCGACTTGCTCGTCGGCTACTCCAGCACGATCGCCAACGAACTTGGCAGCCAGTCCGCCGCGGTCACGCTGATGAGCAATCTTGCTGCGACAGCGAATGCTGCTTACGCCAATAGTGGCGTGAACACGCGGTTGCGGCTCGTGCATGTAATGCCTGTCACCTACGGCGACACCACGGCCAATAAAGAAGCACTGCAGCAGCTGACCGGCTACAACGATACGACGCAGCAGCCGATCACGCCCAACTCTGCGTTCAATTCGCTGCGTGCCGCGCGCAACGAATACGGTGCGGACCTTGTCGCCTTTGTCCGGTCGTACCGCGAGCCCGAACAAGCCGGTTGCGGTATCGCCTGGCAGCTGGGAACGCCATCGCGCGCGATATCCACCGCGGACGAGGCATTCGGTTACGCGGTCGTCGGTAACGGATACGACGTGGGGTCGGACAACAACACGTATTTCTGCAGCGACTACGCGTTGGCGCACGAGCTTGGCCATCTGATGGGCCAGGCGCACAATCGCGAAGATGCGATCGCTCCGGGGGCTCATACCTATGCCTACGGGTACCGGGAAACGTCGCCGACCGGCTTCTTTACGATCATGGCGTATCCGGCCGCCGACTCGCAGATCGAAGCTCCGTTCTTCGCTAACCCTGCGGTGAATTACCTGGGGCGTCCTGTCGGGACGGCGACGGCTAACAACGTGGCGAGCATGAACCAGACGATGCCTGTCGTCTCGATGTTCCGCGCCACGGTCGTTCCGGTTCTGGGTGCCGCAAGGAACGACGTCGATGTCGATGGTCGATCCGACCTTCTGTTCCACAATCCTGCGACGCGCCAGTTCAGTTATCGCGTGCTCAATGGCACCACGGTCACGCGTACATACCTCGTAGGAGGTGTCGGGCCGGGTTACAACGTCGTCGCCACCGGCGATTTCAACGGTGACGGGCGCGTGGACGTAGTCTGGAGTCACCCGACTAACCGAGACCTGTACATGTGGCAGGGGAATGGATCGACGTTTACTTCGACCCGTTTCGGTGACTATCCGGCGGGGTGGAGGGTCGTAGGTGCCGTCGATGTGAACAACGACCGAATGGCCGATTTGCTGTTCCATAACGCAACCACCCGTCAGTTCAGTTACAGGATCATGAACGGGACGCGGGTCGTGCGTTCATACCTGGTGGGCAACGTTGGGCCGGGCTACACGGTTGCCGCGACAGGCGACTTCAACGGCGACGGGTATGGGGACATCGTGTGGACGCACCCCACCAATCGTGACCTGTACATGTGGCTTGGAAACGGGAGCACCTTTACTTCGACCCGGTTCGGGACATATCCGGCCGGGTGGGTCGTGTCCGGAGCTGTGGATGTCGATGGCGACGGAAGGTCCGACCTGCTGTTCCATAATGCAACCACGCGTCAGTTCAGCTACAGGATCATGAACGGGTTGAGCGTGACCCGATCCTACCTCGTTGGTGGCGTTGGCCCTGGGTACACCGTTGCAACCGTTGGCGACTTCAATGGCGACGGCTTCGGGGACGTCGTCTGGACCCATCCCAACAACAGGGATCTGTACATGTGGCGGGGGAACGGCAGTACGTTCACCTCTGCCCGCTTCGGGACGTATCCCGCCGGGTGGGGTGTCGTCCGCTGATCGCTAGCTGACGGTGACGCACGCAGTGCGGCCTGCTGTGGGGGACTTGACCCCGGCAGGCCCCGCTGCGGCCGGCGGGACTCTGATTGATTGAGGGATGGCGCGCGAGGCCCGCGACAGTCGTTAGCAGCGGTCAGTCGCCCGGCCGGTATTGTTGCCGGCAGCGGCAGGCGGCAGCGGCAGCGGCAGGCGGCTGGGGCGCAGCCACCATTTCGTGCGGCCTTATCTCGGCCGATGCGTTTCTCGCCGCCTTCGACGTCCTGAAAAACGCCGCCGATGTGGCGACACGGATTCTCGAAGCGTCGACTGGCATGGTGTATCGCTGCCCTGCAGCAGCGTGGGACAGGTGGGCGTGCGCAGTAGCGTCGCCCGCAGTGTTGAGCCAAGCCGTGGGGGCGCCTGGTTCCAATGCCCTGGCTCCCGAGCATGCGGACACGGCTGAAGTCGAAGGCGGGACGGCAGGCTTCCCCTCACGGGCCGGCCTCAGAGGCTCGCCAAGGAATCGTCGAAATGCAGCCCGCACTCCCGCTTCAGTCCAAAGAAGCGGGTGTCTTCCTCGCTGAGGCCTTCGGACAGGGGTCGGGTGGTGTGCACGTCCCCGATCGAGACGTAGCCCTGGTCCCATAGCGGGTGGTAGGGCAGGTCGTGGCGGCCAAGGTACTGGCCGACGTCGCGGTCGCTCCAGTCGGCGATGGGGTGCAGCTTCCAGCGGCCGTCCTTGCGTTCGAGGACATCGATGCCGGCGCGGCTGCGGCTCTGGCTGCGGCGCAAGCCGGCGATCCATGTGCCTACGCGCAGCTCGTGCAGCGCGCGCTGCATGGGCTCGACCTTGCGCAGGCGGTTGTAGCGGGTGATGCCGTCCACGCCTTCTTCCCAGATGCGGCCCATCCGCGCCTCCATCCAGGCGATGCCGATCTGCGGGCGATAGACCCGGAGATTGAGCGACAGGCGTGCGGTCATCTCGTCGATGAAGCGGTAGGTCTCCGGGAACAGGTAGCCGGTGTCGATCACGATCACCGGGATGTCCGCCTGCAGGCGCGTGGCCATGTGCAGGGACACGGCGGCCTGTGCGCCGAAGGACGACGACAGCGCGTGGGATCCGGGCAGTTCGGCCATCGCCCATTCGAGGCGGTCTTCGGCGCGTTGTTGGCCGAGCCAGTCGTTGAGTTCGGTCAGGGCCTGTGGCGACCGGGCCGCCTCGTCGATGGGGGGCAGTGTCATGCCGGCGCGTCCGTGAGCGTGGCTGGGATCGGGGCGTGGCGCCGGTCGCGTTCGGGAATGTCGACCACGCCGGTGCGCAGCAGGAAGTCGCCGAAGCCCTCGCCGTCGCGACGCGCGCCCGCATAGGCCGCGAGCAGGGGCTCGAGCTCGGCGAGGATGTCCGCCTCGGTGATGTTCTCGCGGTAGAGCGTGTTGAGGCGCTGGCCACGGTGGTCGGCGCCAAGCATCAGGTTGTAGCGGCCTGGCGCCTTGCCCACCAGCGCGATCTCGCCCAGGTATGGACGCGAGCAGCCGTTGGGGCAGCCGGAGATGCGCAGGAGGATCGGCGCGTCGGTGAGCCCGTGCGCTTCCAGCAGCGGCTGCAGCCTGGCGGTGAAATCGGGCAGGTAGCGCTCGGCCTCGGCCATGGCCAGGGCGCAGGTCGGCAGCGCGACGCAGGCCAGCGCGCTGCGCGCCAGCGAAGAGGGCGCTCGGTTGCCGGCATCGAGGCCGTGGCGTGCGACCAGCGCGTCGATTCGCGCGCGTTCGGCGGCGGGAACGCCGGCGATGATCAGGTTCTGGGTTGCGGTGAGGCGGAACTCGCCCTGGTGGACGCGGGCGATCTCGCGCAGGCCGGTGAGGTGGGGCTGGCCCTCGCGGTCGGCGATCCGGCCCGAGGGCAGCGACAGGGTCAGGTGCCATCGCCCGTCCTCGCCCTCGGCCCAGCCGAAGCGGTCGCCGTTGTATTCGAAATGGAACGGCCGCGCCGGCTCCAGCCTGAAGCCCGCGCGCTGTTCCATCTGCGCCACGATCGTGTCCAGGCCGTGGTCGTCGATGGTGTACTTGAAGCGCGCGTGCTTGCGCTCGACGCGGTCGCCCAGGTCGCGCTGGACGGTGATGGCGGCGCGCGCGATCGCGAGCGCGTTCTCCGGCGACACGAAGCCGATCACGTCGGCCAGCCGCGGATAGGTCTTCGGGTCGCCGTGGCTGGCGCCCATGCCGCCGCCGATGGCGACGTTGAAGCCGGCCAGGTCTCCGGCCGCATCGACGATGGCGATCAGGCCGAAGTCGTTGGCGAACACGTCAACGTCGTTGAGCGGCGGCACCGCAACGGCCATCTTGAACTTGCGTGGCAGGTAGGCGCTGCCGTACAGCGGATCGGCTTCCTGGCCGCTGTCGGCGAGCTTTTCCTGGTCCAGCCAGATCTCGTAGTAGGCGCGCGTGCTCGGCAGGAAGGCCTCGGACAGGCGCGTGGCCCAGGCATGCACCTGGGCATGCAGCCGCGACTGCAGGGGATTGCTCGCACCCAGCACGTTGCGGTTGACGTCGCCGCAGGCCGAGACCGTGTCGAGCGCGGCGGCATGGATCGCCTGCATCGTGGCCTTGAGGTCGCGCTTGATCACGCCGTGGAACTGGAAGGTCTGGCGCGTGGTCACGCGCAGCGAGTGGTTGGCCCAGCCAGTGGCGATGGCATCGAGCCCGAGCCACTGCGCAGGCGTGAATACGCCGCCCGGCGCGCGGATGCGGATCATGAACTGGTGGGCCGGCTCGAGCTTCTGGCGGCGCCGCTCGTCGCGCAGATCGCGGTCGTCCTGCTGGTAGGTGCCGTGGAACTTGACCAGTCGCTGGTCCTCGAACGACAGCGAGCCGGTGACCGGATCGGCCAGGCCTTCCAGCAGCGTGCCGCGCAGGCCGCGGCTGCCGGTCTTGATGTCTTCGACGGAAGGATGGCTCATGGTCAGGCGGAACTCATGCGTGCTCGCGCCGCGCGCCGATCGCGCGCCAGGGCGGGGAGGGGGCGCCTTGCCGCGGGCAGGGGAAGAAGGCGTGGCGGATCAGTACACATCGCGGCCGTAGCGGCCCTGGGCCTGGAGGTTGGACAGGTATGCGGCCGCGGCCTCGGTGTCGCCGCCGTTGTGCGCGGCGACGATGTCCAGCAGTGCGGCATGCACGTCCTTGCCCATGGCGATCGCGCCGCAGACGTACAGGTGCGCGCCGCCCTGCAGCCAGTCGTAGAGCTCGCGGCCGCGCTCGCGCAGCCGGTCCTGCACATAGATCCTGTCGGCCTGGTCGCGGGAAAAGGCGAGGTCGAGCCGGTGCAGCTCGCCGCGCTGCAGCGCATCCTGCCACTCGACCTGGTAGAGGAAGCCGGTGTTGAAGTGACGCGCGCCGAAGAACAGCCAGTTGCGGCCGCCAGCGCCTGTCTCGGCGCGTTCCTGCACGAAACCGCGGAACGGGGCCACGCCCGTGCCGGGACCGATCATGACGATGTCGCGCGAGGGATCGGCGGGAACGCGGAAGCGCTCGTTGGCTTCGATGTAGACCGGCACCTGGCTGCCTTCGTCCAGCGACGCGAGGAAACCGCTGGCCGCCCCGGCATGGTCGTGGCCGTGGGCGTGGTAGGCGACCACATCCAGGGTGAGGTGCGCCTCGTCGCCGACGCGCTTGCGGCTGGAGGCGATGGAGTACAGGCGCTGTGCCTGCGGCCGCAGCGCCGCCAGCAGCGCGGCACCGTCCCAGTCGGCTGGCCAGCGCCGCAGCACGTCCACCAGCTGGTGGTCGGCGAGCAGGGTGGGGAAGCCCGGGTTTCCCGGTTCCAGCAGTTGCCGCAATTCGGCCGCCCCCGAGCGTTCGGCGAGCGCGGCGAGCGTGGGCCGCGAGAGCCGGGTCAGTTCGCGCCGTGTGGCCAGCCATTCGCCCAGCGGCAGGCTGTCGCCATCCAGGCTCGCCAGCGCGTCGCCGTCGAGCCGCGTCGCCTGGAGTACGGCGGCGACCAGCGCTTCGGGACTGCGGTGGCGGATGCCGAGCGCGTCGCCGGGTTCGTAGGTCAGGCCCGAACCGTCGAGCGAAAGCTCCAGATGGCGCACGTCCTTGTCGACCCTGCCGTAGCGCCGGAAGCCGGTGCCGCGGAACTCGCGGCCGCTGAGCGACTGGTTGGCCAGCACCTCGGCGGGGAACGGACGCTCGTGCGACCAGCTCGCCGCCGGCCGCAGCGGCGTGACCGTGGCCACGTGCGCCGCGGCGATGGACGGGGCCGGCTTGAGGTGCTCGCGCGCCTGCGCAAGGGCGATGTCGCGCCAGGGGGTCGCGACCGTGTCGATGTCCAGGTCGGCCAGGCCGGGATCGGCCACGCGCTGCGCGCCGAGTTCGGACAGGCGCGCATCGATGCGGCGGGCGATGCCACAGAAATCGGCGTAGCTGGTGTCGCCCAGCCCGAGCACCGCGAACTTCAGGTCAGGCAGCCTGGGCGCGCGCCGGCCCTGCAGGAACTCGACGAAGCCGATCGAATCGTCCGGGGGATCGCCCTCGCCCTGGGTGCTGATGACCACGTAGAGCAGGCGCTCCCCGGCCAGCTCGCGCGTGGCGTACGCGTCGGCGCGCACCAGCCGCGCGGGCAGGCCGGCGGCCTGCACCTGCGCGAGCAGGCCTTCGGCGGCCCGACGCGCGTTGCCGGTCTGGCTGCCGTAGAGGATGGTCAGGCGGGCGCGGTCCGCGGCGTCCGCCTGGGGCGCGCTGGCGCTGGCCGGCGCGGCGGCGGCGCCACTGGCCAGGCCGGCGGCATAGCCGGACAGCCACCACAGGCCGGCGGGCTCCAGGCCCCGGGTGAGGCGGAACAGCGCATCGGCCGTGTCCTGGGAGAACGGCAGGGCCGGCAGTGCGGCGGGTGCGGACATCCTGGTGACGGCTCGTGTGGACTGTGCGCCACAGGCTAGGCCTGCGCGCGCGGCGGCGGAAAGGAGCGCCGGTTATGCAGTCATGCCCTGCGGTGATTTACGGCTCGGTCGGGGTCACTCGCTACAATCGGCGCCGACATGAATCTTCCCCACCCCGCAGCTGCCGCATCCGAAGCCGCCGACCTCGACAGGCTCGAGGCCGAAAGCCTGCACATCCTGCGCGAGGTCGCGGCCGAGTGCCGCAACCCTGTGCTGCTGTACTCGATCGGCAAGGACAGTTCGGTGCTGCTGCACCTGCTGCTCAAGGCGTTCGCGCCGGCGCTGCCGCCGATCCCCATGCTGCACGTGGACACTACGTGGAAGTTCGGCGAGATGATCGCCTTCCGCGACCGTCGCGCCGCCGAGACCGGCATCGAACTGCGCGTGCACATCAATCCGGAGGGGGTGCGCGATGGCGTCGGTCCGTTCAGCCACGGCGCCAGCGTCCACACCGAGGTGATGAAGACGCAGGCGCTCAAGCAGGCGCTCGAAGCCGGCGGCTACGACGCCGCCATTGGTGGCGCACGGCGCGACGAAGAGAAGTCGCGCGCCAAGGAGCGCGTGTTCTCCTTCCGCGACGCAAGCCACCGCTGGGATCCACGCCGGCAGCGCCCGGAACTGTGGAACCTCTACAACGCGCGGGTCGGCGATGGCGAGAGCGTGCGCGTGTTTCCGCTGTCCAACTGGACCGAACTGGACGTGTGGCGCTATGTGCGCCGCGAGAACATCGACGTCGTGCCGCTGTACTTCGCCGCGGAGCGGCCGGTGGTGCGCCGCGATGGCACCTGGATCATGGTCGACGATACGCGCTTCGTGCTGCGCGAGGGCGAGCGGGTGGAACGGCGCCGCGTGCGTTTCCGCACGCTGGGCTGCTATCCGCTGACCGGCGCGGTCGAGTCGGAGGCCACCGACCTGGACGCGGTCATCGCCGAGATGGAAACCAGCGCGCAGTCCGAGCGCGCGGGCCGGCTGATCGACCAGGCCGAAGGCGACTCGATGGAAAAGAAGAAGCGCGATGGCTACTTCTGAACGCCGTCGGACGCGCGAGGGTGCGAATTGCCGGGCCATCGTTCCCGGCTCGCCATGCACACGCGACACCGCCACCGCGGTGCCGGATCTCGAACGCCGCGGATCCACGATAGACGCGGGCGGCCCGGACGGGGCCGCGCGGAGGACCCAATGAACAGCCTTGCCATCGATGACCCGCAGCCAGAAACGCCCGCCATTGCGCAGCCATCCGCGCCGGACCGTGCGCGTTTCCTCCGCCTGATCGCCTGCGGCAGCGTCGACGACGGCAAGAGCACCCTGATCGGGCGGCTGCTGCACGAGGCAGGTCGCGTGCCGGACGACGAGCGCGCCGCACTGGCGCGGGCCAGCGCCTCGCATGGCACCCGCGGCGGCGACATCGATTACGCGCTGCTGCTCGACGGCCTCGACGCGGAGCGCGAGCAGGGCATCACGATCGACGTGGCCTGGCGCCACCTGCAGACGGCGCAGCGGCGCTTCCTGGTCGCCGATTGCCCCGGGCACGTGCAGTACACCCGCAACATGGCCACCGGCGCTTCCGTGGCCGACCTGGCGATCGTGCTGGTCGATGCCACCCGGGGCCTGCTGCCGCAGACCTTCCGCCACACCGCCATCCTGTCGCTGTTCGGCGTGCGCCATGTGTTGCTGGCAGTCAACAAGATGGACCGCGTCGGCTACGACCGCGCGGTGTTCGAGGCGATCGCGGCGCGCTTTCGCGGGCACGCGGCCAGGCTCGGCGTGGCGGACGTGGTCGCGATCCCGGTCGCGGCCGCGTCGGGCGACAATGTCGCCACGCGCTCGCCGATGATGTCCTGGTATGCCGGTCCCAGCGTGCTCGAGCATCTGGAGACTGTCGAGGTTGCGAGGCCCGATCCCGCGCTGCCGGCGCGGCTTCCGCTGCAGTCGGTGCTCCGTGATCGGGAGGGTCGCCGCTGGCTGGCCGGCACCATCGCCGCCGGCACGCTGCGCGTGGGCGATGCGGTGCGGGTCGAACCGTCCGGCGCGGCGAGCCGGGTCGCCGCGCTCACCCAGGGCGGCGTGCCGGTGGCCAGCGCTGCCCACGGCAAGGCCGTTGCCGTGCAGCTGGCCGACGACGTCGATGCCGGTCGCGGCCATGTGCTGGCAGGCGGCGATGCGCCGCTGGCCCACAGCGACCAGTTCGTGGCCGACGTGCTCTGGTTCGACGAGGCGCCGCTGCTGCCCGGCCGGCGCTACCAGCTCAAGCTCGGCGCGCGGACGGTCGGCGCGCGGATCAGCGAACTGAAGTTCCGGCACGACCCGGACAGCCTGCAGCCGCTGGCGGCCAAGCGCCTGGAGTTCAACGAGATCGGCGAAGTGGTCCTGTCGCTCGACGCCGTGGTCGCCTATGCACCCTATGTCGAAAGCAAGGCGCTGGGCGGCTTCATCCTGGTGGATCCGATCACGCGCGCCACCGTCGGCGCCGGCATGATCCGCCATGGACTGCGCCGCGCCGACAACATCCATTGGCAGGCGCTGGACGTCGATCGCAAGGCGCGCGCGGCGATCAAGGCCCAGCAGCCGCGCTGCGTGTGGTTCACCGGCCTGTCGGGGGCCGGCAAATCGACCATCGCCAACCTGGTCGAGCGCGGCCTGCTCGCGCGCGGCCTGCACACCTACCTGCTCGACGGCGACAACGTCCGCCATGGCCTCAACCGCGACCTCGGCTTCACCGACGAAGATCGTGTCGAGAACCAGCGCCGCGTGGCCGAGGTGGCCAAGCTGATGACCGACGCCGGCCTGATCGTGCTGGTCAGCTTCATCTCGCCGTTCCGCGCCGAACGGGCCGCGGCGCGCGCGCTGTTCGATGCGGGCGATTTCATCGAGGTCTTCGTCGACACGCCGCTGGCCGAGGCCGAGCGCCGCGACGTGAAGGGCCTCTACGCGAAGGCGCGGCGCGGGGAACTGCCCAACTTCACCGGCATCGACTCGCCCTACGAGCCGCCCGAGGATCCGGAACTGGTCCTCGACACGCAGTCGGCCGACCCGGCCGCCCTGGCCGAACGGGTGATCGCGCGCCTGCTGGACTGATCGGGCCGTGGCGGAGCGACACCCGCTCGACCGGCCGTGTCGTCGCTGTCGATGAAGGGCAAGCCGATGTTGCGCAGGTCGCGCGCGGATGCGCGCGCCCTGTATCCGGTAGGCGGGCCCCCACCCCGGCCCTCCCCCGCAAGCGGGGGAGGAGCAAAGCAAGCCAGTGTCCGCCCACCCCGGCGCGGTCAGCGCCGGCGCAGCATCCCCACGACCAGCAGGATCACGATCGCGCCCACCAGCGAGGCCAGGAAACCCACTTTCTCCCCGGCTGCGTACCAGCCCATCGTGCGGCCGAACCATCCTGCCAACAGCGCGCCGCCAATGCCGAGCAGCGTGGTCAGGATCAGGCCCATGCGGTCCCGGCCCGGCTTGAGGATGCGTGCGAGCACGCCCACCACCAGGCCCACGACGATGATCCACAGCCAACTGCTGCCGCCAAAAACACCTTCCATCCACTTCCCCCTGTCGTCGATCGATTGAAACCGGGCAGGACCGGCGCGTGGCCGGCCCTGCCGACATGCTCAGCAGCAGCCGTGGTCGCCGTGGCGGGCACCGCTGTCGGGCGCCACGGCCGAACCGCTGGTTTCGCCGCGCTGGCTGGCCAGGTGGTGCTCGGCGATCACCCGCGCCACCGAGGCCGTGACCTTCTTGCCCATCGGAATGTGCAGGAACTCGTTGGGACCATGCGCATTCGAGTGCGGGCCGAGCACGCCGGTGATCATGAACTGGGCGCCGGGGAACTTCTCGCCGAGCATGCCCATGAAGGGAATCGAGCCGCCTTCACCCATGTACATCGCCGGCTGGCCGAAGAATTCGCGGCTGGCCGCGTCGATGGCCCGTTCCAGCCACGACGACAGCGCCGGCGCATTCCAACCGGTGGCCGCCTTCTCCAGCGCCAGCGTGACCTGCGCGCCATTGGGCGGATCGCGCAGCAGTTCGGCCTGCAGCAGTTCGCCCGCGCGCTTGCCGTCGACGGTCGGCGGCAGCCGCAGCGACAGCTTCACCGCGGTCTGCGGACGCAGCACGTTGCCGGCCGAGTCCAGCGATGGCATGCCGCCCACGCCGGTCACCGAAAGCGCCGGCCGCCAGGTGCGGTTGAGCACGAGTTCGGCCAGGTCGTCGGCCATCGGATGCATGCCCGGCAGCCACGGGAACTTGTCGTAGACCTCGGTGCCCAGTACTTCGGCCACGCGCCTGGCCTGTTGCAGGCGCTCTTCCGGAATCTCCGCGAACAGGCCCTCGATCAGGATGCGGCCGGTGGCCTCGTCCTCGATCCGCGACAGCAGCTGGCGCAGCAGGCGGAAGCTCGAGGGCACCACGCCCGAGGCGTCGCCCGAGTGCACGCCTTCCTCCAGCACCTTGACGGTGAGATTGCCGCCGGCCAGGCCGCGCAGCGAGGTGGTGCACCAGAGCTGGTCGTAGTTGCCGCAGCCCGAGTCCAGGCACACCACCAGCGAGGGCTGGCCGATGCGCTCGGCCAGGTGGTCGACGTAGGCGGGCAGGTCGTAGCTGCCCGATTCCTCGCAGGCTTCGATCAGGATCACGCAGCGTGCATGCGGCAGCTGCTGCTCGTGCA